>Ga0209203_1000097_pt1 | contig 74134 bp, 63 predicted proteins | sample AD_UKC109_MetaG_FD_184423 | JGI IMG/M metagenome (GOLD analysis project Ga0209203, IMG submission 184423) | Active sludge microbial communities of municipal wastewater-treating anaerobic digesters from Hong Kong - AD_UKC109_MetaG (SPAdes)... | ecosystem: Engineered > Bioreactor > Anaerobic >... | reverse complement strand
TCAGCATCGACAACTGCAAGGCCATCGTCAGCCATATCTTCGAGATGAGGACCGCGTCCGAGATCTACGAGTTCATGAGCCAGGAGATCATGGAGAACGCCCATGACATCTTCGAGCTCGCCTGATTTGTCCCTGATTGTTTCTTGAAGAGGCATCGCCCATGAAGGATACGGACAAGGAATCAAGAAAGATCCTGTGCACGAACAGGAACGCGCGCTATTCCTACGAGATCATCGAGACCGTGGAGACCGGCATCGTCCTCGGCGGACCCGAGGTGAAGTCCCTCAGGAACGGCGGGGGAAACATCAAGGACAGCTACGCCCAGGTGAAGAACACCGAGGTCTTTCTCAACAACTTCCATATCAGCCCCTATATGCAGGCCTCCATCCACAACTATGAACCCATGCGGCCGAGGAAGCTTCTGCTCCACAAGAGGGAGATCCTGAGGCTGGCCAGCAAGGTGAAGGAAAAGGGGCTTACCCTGGTCCCCTTGAGCCTCTACCTCAAGGGCAACCGCATCAAGGTGGAACTGGGACTTGCCAAGGGAAAGCGGGCTCACAGCAAGAAAGAGGCCATCAAGGAACGCGACATCCAGCGGGAGATGTCCAGAGAGGTGAAGTCGTGGAGATGAAACTCAGCGATATCGACTGTGAAAGGCTCCTGAAGAGAGCCCTGGCCCGGGGAGGCGACTTCGCGGAGCTCTATATCGAGCACAGGAGGGGGACCTCCATCATCTGCGAGGCCCGAAGGATCGAGAAGTTCCAGATCACCGACGAGTCCGGTGCCGCCCTGCGGGTGGTCATCGGCGACCGGTCCGCCTTTGCCTATACGAACGACGCCTCGACCCTGGACGAACTTGCCGACACCGTGGCATCGGCGGTCAGGTCCGGCGTCTTCACCGGCTCCCTATCCATGGAACGAAGATCCCCTGCCTCGGTGGTCCTCATGGATATCGACCCTGCGGCCGTCGATGCCGGAGAGAAGATCGCCATGGTCCGCAGGGCCGACGAGGTGGCCTGGGGCATGGACGGCTCGGTGGTGCAGGCAAAGGTCATGTACGGTGACGGATCGAGGAGGGTCTTCATCGCGAATTCCCTGGGGTTCATCGCCGAGGACCGCAGGGACTCCATCATCTTCGTGGTCCAGGGGATCGTTGCCCGCGACTCCCTCATGGAGACCGGATACGAGCCCGTCGGCGGTTCCCGCGGCTTCGAGATGCTCACCGAGATCCCCCCGGAGGAGATCGCCCGCAGGGCCATCGGCAGGGCATTGAACACGATCAAAGCTCGCCGTGCACCGGCCGGTTCGATGCCCGTGGTCCTCTCCAGCGAGGCCGGCGGCACCATGATTCACGAGGCCATCGGCCACGGTCTGGAGGCCGATCTGGCGGGCGAAGGGCTCTCCGTCTACTCGGGGAAGCTCGGCCAGCAGGTGGCATCTTCTGCCATCACCGTCATCGACGACGGCACCCTCAGAGGCCTGCGTGGCAGCATGGGCTGCGATGACGAAGGAAGCCCGACCCGGAGCTCCGTCCTTGTGGACAAGGGCATCCTGAAGGGATTCATGACCGATATCATGAGCGCCCGGAAGCTCGGCCTTGAGCCCACGGGGAACGCCCGGCGCGAATCCTACCGCCACCGGCCCATCCCCCGCATGACCAACACCATGATCCAGTCGGGCCCGGCATCGCCGGAGGAGATCGTGAAGCATGCCCGCAGCGGCATCTTCGTCAGGAAGATGGGGGGCGGCCAGGTCAACACCGTCACCGGCGACTTCGTCTTCAACGTCGCAGAGGGGTACCTCATCGAGAACGGCGCCATCGGCGAACCCATCCGGGGGGCAACGCTGACCGGCAACGGCCCCAGGGTCCTGAGCTCCATCGAGATGGTGGGCAGCGACCTCGGCTTCGGCATCGGCACCTGCGGCAAGGACGGACAGGGCGTGCCCGTGGCCGACGCCCAGCCCACCCTGCTCATACCCGAAATCACCGTGGGAGGTGAAATCCGCAATGAATAGACCTTTTCTCTCCAGAATGGTTCTCGTGCTGGCAGGCCTTGTCCTCCTCCAGGGGTGTGCCTACATCTCCCTGGACCTGGGCAGCTTCATGGAGTTCCAGCCCTTCGAGGAACGGGTGATCAAGGACGGGTCCGCTGACAAGGTCATGGTGGTGGAGGTGCTCGGTCCCATCACGACCACGGCCTTCAGGGACAGTTTCATGCCCCGCCAGGGTACCCTCGAGAGGGTCGAGGCCATCTTCGAGGCCGCGAAAAAGGACAGCCGCATCAAGGGCATCATCCTCAAGATCGATTCCCCCGGTGGGGGCGTCACTGCCTCGGATCTTCTCTTCAAGGAGATCAACGCCTTCAAGGAGAAGCAGAAGGTGCCCGTAGTGGCCTGCATCACCGGGCAGGGGACCTCCGGTGCTTACATGGCCGCACTTTCGGCCGACAGCATCGTCGCCCTGCCGTCGGCGGTGGTGGGCAATGTGGGCGTCCTCCTGCCCTCCATCAGCCTCGAGGGCCTCATGGATAAGCTGGGCATCAAGAACCAGACGCTCACCTCGGGCAAGCTCAAGGATTCCGGGACCTTCCTGCGCGATATGAACCAGGAGGACAAGGCCATCCTCGAGGGTATCGTCACGGAGTTTCACCAGGACTTCGTCGCCAAGGTGAAGGCGACACGCCCCGTTACCCCCGAAGACCTCGCGGTGATCGCGGACGGCCGCATCATGACAGCATCCACGGGCGTGAAATACCACCTCATCGACCAGGTGGGCTACTACGAGGATGCCCTGAAGACGGCGGAGGCCCTGTCCAAGGTCAAGGACCCCACCGTGGTCGTCTACCGGAGGAGAGGAGAGAACAAGGGAGGGTTCTACTCCTGGCCCTGATATACCGGCCTGACGGATTATCGTGCGGGTAATCCGTTACCCCATGGACAGAATCTGATATATTATATATTAATATTGCAATAATATGTAGCCGATGGGTATTCCCATGTGCCTTGAAGCCTCACCATGTCGGTGCGGCTTTTTCTTGCGGGAAAGGTGGATTCATGACCATTGTGCCGAGCGGCGGTATGGAGATCAGGAGGTCGGGCCAGATGAAGGCCTACCTTGGCTCGTGCGTCGGCCTGGCGATATTCGACAGCAAAAGGCGCATCGGAGGCATGTTCCATATCCTGTTGCCCGAGCCTCTGAGCGACATCCCCGATTCCCAGTTCACCTATTATGCGAGCACGGGCATCCCCCTCTTCCTCAGATCCCTTGCAGAAGAAGGTGCCGCGAGGGAGGACATGTCGGCCTACATCGCCGGAGGGGCCCTGATCGACCCCAACTCTCAGCTGGACCTGACCCTGAACATCGGGGGCCGGACCCTGGACACCACCCTGATGATCCTCAAGCAGAACGGCATCTCCATCAGGGTCCTGGAGGCGAGCGGGGTCATCGGTTCATGCATCATGCTGGATGTGGACAGGGCGACCTGTACCATCGAACCGATCTTCGATGAGGTCCCGAAGAAGGATGCCCGGCCCTTCACCATGCCGTCTCAGAAAGAGATCGGCAGGACCATAGAGGGCCTTCAGCCCATACCCCAGATCGCGCTGGGCATTGCGGGCATGATCTCGGATGACAGGGCCGACATCGACACCATCGCTTCCGAGATCAGGAAGGACCAGGTCCTCACCGCCGAGGTCCTGAAGCTGTGCAACTCCTCCTACCTGGGCATCCACAGAATGATCGAGACCATCAACGAGGCCGTCATGCTCCTCGGCAGCAAGACGCTCCTCCAGTTGGTCGTCACCGCCCAGGCCGAAAAGTTTCTGAATTACTCGGACCAGGGCTATTCCCTCATGCGCGGCGGTCTGTTCTACCATGCCCTTGCCATAGCGAGGCTGAGCGAACGGCTTGCAAGATACGTACGAACCATCCGTCCCGACCTTGCTTATACTGCAGGACTGCTTCACGACATCGGCAAGGTCGTTCTGGATCAGTACATGGCCAGGGTTCAGCCGCTCTTCTACCGGATGATGCAGACCCGCAGCGAGGACTCGAGCACCCTGGAGGAAAAGGTCTTCGGCATCGACCATACCCTGGCCGGACTCCACCTGGCCGAGAGCTGGAAGCTCCCCGAAGTCATCAAAGACGTGGTGCTGTTCCACCACTATCCGGACAAGGCCGTAAACAACAGGGAGCTCGTCCGGCTCGTATACCTCGCCGACGCACTCGCCCAGAAATTCCTCCCCGGATGCATCATCGAGGATGTCGACACCACGCCGTTCGAGGAGAGCATGAAGATCCTCGGCCTGAATCCCAGGCAGGTTTCGGAATCACTCGGGGTGCTGACGGATATCTTCTAAAACCCTGATTGCATCATCCATCCTGTCATTTCGAAGGAATGAAATAACTGAGAAATCCCTGAAATCCGTGCACCAAGATTTCTCGCTCCGCTCGAAATGACACGTCGTGTAATGCTGCATCTTCATGTAATGCTGCATCCATTGACCGGGAGCGTGTTGTCCAACCCCTCAAAGGGGCTGCGGCAGGAAGCGATTTCTCCTATCCTACCCCTTCTTCCTCGCCTTCTCTACGAGTTCCACAAGGTGGGAGACTTTCGGCTTCGGTGGGGCGATGACGGCCTCCAACTCCTCGGGGGTGAGCACTTCTTGAAGGTACGCGACTATGTCGATGCGTTCGTGCCAGCAGTCCATGATTCTCCTGCACGGCACGGGAGATGCCGGTTTCATGCAGTAGGTGAAGGGGACCAGGTGTCCGAGCATGGGACACCTGGCCTTCAGGTCTTCATACCGTGACCGGGAGCGTTCTACCATCGTCCGGTCTTGGCTATCTTGGGTTTGGGGAGCCCGTCCAGAGATCTGATGGACTGCCGGAGATCCTCCTCGGGCAGCGGATAGTCCACGAGTTTGCCCTCCATGTAGCTCTCATACCCCTTGAGGTCCATGAGGCCGTGGCCGCTCCAGTTGAAGAGGATGACCTTCTCCTTGCCTTCCTCCCGCGCCTTAACAGCTTCGTCGATGGTCGCGGCAATGGCATGGGACGTCTCGGGAGCCGGAATGAACCCTTCCGTCCTGGCCCACAGCATAGCGCTCTCGTAGCACCTGAGCTGGTTCATGGAACGCGGTGTGATCAGTCCTTCCACTGCTGCGGCACTCACCAACGGCGCCATTCCGTGGTAACGCAGTCCGCCGGCATGGATGGGCGGGGAGACGAATTCGTGCCCCAGCGAATGCATGGGCAGGAGCGGGGTCATCTTCGCCACGTCGCCGTGGTCGTAGGCGAAGGGGGCCCGGGTCAGGGTGGGGCATGACGAAGGCTCCACCGGGATAATCTCGATCTGGGCACCGTTGATCTTGTCCAGCACAAAGGGGAACGAGATGCCGGCAAAGTTGCTGCCACCTCCTGCGCACCCGATGACCACGTCCACCTTCTTCTCTCCGATCTTTTCGAGCTGCTTCTTCGCCTCCAGCCCGATGATGGTCTGGTGGAGCATGACATGGTTCAGTACGCTGCCCAGTGAATAGCGTGTCTTGCCGGTCGGATCCGATACGGCGGACTCCACTGCCTCGCTGATGGCGATGCCGAGGCTGCCCGGGGTATCCGGGTCCTTGTCAAGGATATCCCGTCCGGCCTTGGTATGTGTCGACGGGCTCGCGATACACTCCGCGCCCCACAGGTTCATCATGAGTTTCCTGAAAGGCTTCTGCTCGAAGCTGATCCTCACCATGAACACCTTGCACTGCAGCCCTATCAGAGCGCAGGCATAGGACAGGGCGCTCCCCCACTGCCCGGCGCCGGTCTCGGTGGTGATCTTCTCTATGCCGAACTGCTTGTTGTACCATGCCTGGGGGATGGCTGTATTGGGTTTGTGGCTCCCCGCGGGAGACACCCCCTCGTTCTTGTAGTAGATCTTCGCAGGGGTCTTCAGTGCCTTTTCCAGATAGACCGCCCGGTGGAGGGGAGAGGGTCGCCACTGGTAGAGAAGTTCGAGAACCTCTTCGGGTATGTCGATCCACCTCTTCTGGCTCACCTCCTGCTCGATGAGGTTCATGGGAAATACCGGGGCAAGAGCGTCCGGGCTTATGGGGTTCCCGTCGGGCCCCAGCGGCGGCAGCATGGGGGTCGGAAGGTCCGCTGCCAGGTTGTACCACTGTCTTGGGATCTCATTCTCATTTAGAAAAATTTTCATGCATGCTCCTCCGTTGCGCTTTCGATGTCATGTGGGGAATGCAGCGTTTCTATATAAAGAAACATATGTCGCCGGCCATGTCAACACAAGATTCCTTCAATGCTGCTTCCGGCCTGCAAAGTGGAGCACGATGGGAATGCCCTCGAGCTCGCAGGTCTTCTTGACGGAATGCGTGAGAAAACGGGAATAAGCCGCAGGTATGGACTCCGGATGGTTCACCACGACCTGAAACCTGGGGGGCACGGTGCCGGTCTGGGTGATGTAATACAGTTTCAGGGGCTTGTTCTTCACCAGGGGCGGGGTGTGGTTAGTGGTGATGTCGGACAGGAGCCGGTTCAGCCTCCCCGTGGACACCCGGGTGGTGGTCTTTGCGTAGAGTGTTTCGATTGTGGGGTAGAGTCTCTCCACGTTTTCCCCCGTAAGGGCGGAGGTGAAGACCACTGGGGCGTCGGGCATGAACCGCAGCGAGTGCCTTATGTCCTCCCTGACGACCCTGGCCTCCCTGTTGTCGATGAGATCGCACTTGTTCACCACCACGACAAAGGCCCTGCCGTGGTCGATGACGATGCTGCACAGTTTCTTGTCCTGGTCGGTGAGCCCCTCATGGGGGTCAATGAGCAGAAGGCACACGTGGGACTTGCCGATGTTCTTCAGCGACCTCATGACGCTGGCGCGCTCGATGGTGTCGTCGATGCGGGCCTTCCTCCTGATCCCTGCCGTGTCTACGAAGACGTATTCCCTGTCCCGATGTGTCACGGAGATGTCCACATAGTCCCTGGTGGTCCCGGCTTCCGGCGACACGATGGCCCGGTCATGGCCGATGATCCGGTTCAGCAGCATGGATTTGCCCACATTGGGCCTGCCCAGGATGCTCACGCGGACCGCCCCGGTATCCTCCAGGGAGGATACGGCCAGTGTCCCCAGCTTCTGCCTTACCGCCTCCCTGAGCTCGGCAATACCCCGCCTGTTCAGGGCGGAGATTTCCAGGGGCTGATCGATGCCGAGCTCGAAGAAGGTGTCGGACACATGGGACAGCATGGGATCATCCACCTTGTTGGCCGCATGGATCACCTGGGCACGGCTTCTGCGAAGGATGTTCACCAGCTCCTGGTCATCGGGCGTGGGCGCCTCCCTGCCGTCGAAGAGGCAAATGATGAGATCCGCGTCGGCTATGGCCAGCATGGTCTGCTCGCGTACCGACCCGGAGAATTCGATATCGCCTATGGTGTCGAACCCCCCCGTGTCCACGAGGTCCACCTCGATGTCGTCGCCGAGGGCCCATCTCCCGTAGATCCTGTCCCGGGTGATGCCCCGCTGCGGTCCCACGATGGCCCGGCGCTCCCCGACGAGGAGGTTGAACAGGGTCGATTTGCCCGCATTGGGCCTTCCCACAATAGCCACCACCGGCATCAGCGATACCCCAGGTCCTTCAGGCTCTTCGGGTCCTTCGACCAGTCCCTGGTCACCCGCACGAAGAGCTCGAGGAAGACCCTGTTCCCCAGGAGCCTCTCGATCTCACGGCGCGACTGGGTACCGATCTCTTTGAGCATCTTCCCGTGGGATCCGATGACGATGGCCTTCTGCGAGGCACGCTCGACATGGATGACCGCCCCTATGTAGACCGGTTCGGCCTCCCGGAATTCCTCGATCTCGACGGCAACGGCATAGGGGATCTCCTTGGACGTGAGGGTGAACACCTTCTCACGGATAAGCTCCTTGCACAGGAATCTCATTGGAGCGTCCGTGACCATGTCCTCGGGAAAATAGCGGGGACCTTCGGGCAGCCGGCCCTTGATCTCTCCCAGGAGGTCGTCGATGCCGTCGCCCCGCGTGGACGAGACCGCGCATGAGTGGACGAAGGCATGGAGCCCCTCGAGCTCGCGCAGCTTCAGCCCCGCGGTTTCACCGCCCACCAGATCGGCCTTGTTAAGGACCAGGATGGCCTCCTTTGCGTCCTGCTTCACGTGATCCACCACCTCCCCGAGCTTCTCAGGCGTATCGAACGGGTCCGTCATGACCAGTGCCAGATCCGCATCATGGATCGTCGAGATGGCCTTGTCCAGCATATAGCGGTTCAATGCCTTCTCCGAAGAATGGATCCCCGGGGTATCGAGAAAGATGATCTGGCAGTCCGCGTCATTGTAAATGCCGAGGATGCGGTCCCTGGTGGTCTGGGGCTTGCTCGTGGTGATGGAGAGCTTGGTGTCGAGCACCCGGTTCAGGAACGTCGACTTGCCCACGTTGGGCCTTCCGATGATGGTGACGTACCCTGAAACGAAGCGATCGGCCATGCTACTTCAGGTCGAGCTGCAGCTGCCGTGTGAAGGGGGTCTTCATGGGGAGAGTCAACGCCACGGTCGTGCCCTTGCCTTCCTCGCTGGACACCTCCAGGGTGCCCCCGTGACGCTTGACGATCCCGTAGCTCACCGAGAGCCCGAGCCCCACTCCCTTGGCCAGGGGCTTCTTGGAGTAGAACATGTCGAAGATCTGCGGCATATCCTCCCTGGCAATGCCCACGCCCGTATCACTGAAGGACACCTCGACCGCTTTGCCTTCATCGAGACGGCGGACCTGGACGTGGAACTCCCCTCCTTCGGGCATGGCCTCCACGGCATTGGTGATGACATTGATGAAGACCTGCTTGATCTGCTCGGGCACGCATTCCAGCACGAACGATCCCCCGGGTTCGAAGACGAGCTTCACCATGTTTTCCTCGAGGTATTTCCTGTTGAGGATAAACACCTCCCGGAGGAGCTCGACGATGTCCGCCTCCTGGGCCCTGCCCTCGTTGGGCTGGTAGAAGGTCTTCATGTTCCTGATCAGGTCCGCGATCCGATCGGTCTCCTTGACGGCAAGCCTGACGAACTGGAGGTCGACAGGCCCTTTATCGGCGCTGAGCACGTGGTTCAGGCAGCTCCTGATGCCGTAGAGGGGGTTGTTGATCTCATGGGCTATGCTGGCCGAGAGCTTGCCCATGGCCGCAAGGCGCTCGGCCTGGATGAGGGCCGTCTCCATCTTCTTCTTTTCGGTCAGGTCGGTGACGATGGCGGAGATACCGAACATCTCGCCGGCCTCGTCGCGCAGTGCGTTCATGGTGACGCCCACATCGAGGATGCTTCCCTCGCGGGTCTTCCACCGTGTCTCGTGCTCCTTGACGAGTCCCCGGGACTTCACCACTAAGAGCATGTCCTCCGCCTCCTTGACGCCGTCTTCCGGCACCATGGCGAATACGTCCCTGCCCAAGGCCTCCTCCTCGGTCCACCCGAACATCATGCGGGCGCCCTCATTCCAGGAGAGTATCCTTCCCGTCGCGTCCAGTCCTACGATGGCATCGACGCTGTTGTATTCGATGTTTGCCAGGAGCTGCAGTCGCTTCTTCTTGGCTATGTCCTCGCTGATGTCCCGGGCCACACACACGATCTCGGGCCTGCCCTTCTCACCGATCTTCACCAGGTCGGCCCGGTAGATCTTGCGCCCCGTCGGGGTCTCGATGGCAAGGTCAAAGGGTTCGTGGTAGTCATTGGAACCCATGGTGCTGATAATGTCCTTAAGTCTCTTCTCCGAGGTCTCATCGGTGATGAAGGCGCTGCAGTGCGTGCCGTACACCTGTTCCCTTCCCAGACCCAGGGTGGTGATGCCCTTGCGATTCATGTAGAGGATGCGCGCATCAGCATCGAGGGAGAAGATGATGTCGCTGGAATCCTCCACGATATGCTTGTACCGTTCCTCCGACTCCATCAGCGCCTTGATCTTCTGGCTTACGCCGCCTGCGAGGCGCTCGTTGAACTCCTGGAGCTTGCTGTTGGCGTTCTTGAGCTCCTGTTCGGCCTCCTTCTGCAGGGTAATGTCCTCTGCGACGATATCGATGCCGGAGAGTGCCCCGCCGGCGTCATATTCTAATGAGACCCGGTATGACAGGTAGAGAACCTCTTTCGCATGGGAGTATACCCTCACCTCCCCTTCGTCACGGTCAGCCCTGTCCCCGGCGAGACCCCTAATCCTTTCGATGATGTGCCGGTCCTCGGCATGGACGATGTCCTCCCAGGGCAGCTTCCTGCCTTGGAAACCGCCGGAAGAATACCCCAGCACCCGTTCGGCCTCGGCATTGATGTACTCGCACGAGCACGATGCGTCCAGCCATATAACCATGTCCTTGGCGTGCTCGGTGAGCTTCCTGAGTCTTTCTTGAAGATCGACGATCTGCCGAGACTTCTCCTCGACCTCGTTTTGCAGCCTGAAAGCGGCCTGGGCGTCATCCTTCATGGCTTCACGGGCATGGTCGACATCCCGGGCTATGCAGAACACCTCGTTGGCCGCGCCTTTCTCATCCTTCACGAGCCGGGCCCACACCTTCACCGGACGCAGCAGGCCGTCCTTCTGCAGGAGATCCACCCTGACGGACCCCGGCCCGTTGCCCCTGACCTGGGCGCCCAGGGCCTCCCGTGCCTGCGCCCTGTCGTCTGCCGCAATCAGCTCGAAGAGTGTCTTGTCCCTGAGCTCTTCCAGGCTGTAGCCGCTCATCTCCTCGAATCGCCTGTTGGCGGCCAGCGGCCGCATCTCGATATCGGTGACGAACAGTGCATCGGTGGAATTGTCGAACACATCCTTGTACAGGGTCTCGGATATGTCGGCCCTCCTCTTGTACTCACTCAGGCTCACCATGGAGCCCCTGACCTCCAGGGCCTTGTCCACGTTCTGCTTGAGCTCGCTCGGAAGGAAAGCACCCTTGCGGAGATAGCGGAAGACATTGGACGACATGGCGTGGTCCATGGGCCAGTCATCCTCGAAGGCCGTGATGACGATGACCATCATGTCCGGATCGAGCTCGGCATGGACCTTCTCCACCAGTGCCCTCCCGTCCATGTCGGGCATCCTGAGGTCGGTGATCATAAGGGTGAACGGCCTCTCCTGGATGGCCTTGATGGCTTCCAGCGGGCCCGGTACCGCGGTCACGTCATAATCGTACTTCAGGACCTGATAGAGGTAGTTCCTGAAAACGAGGTCGTCTTCGACGATCAGAATCCTCTGTTCCATCATCATTGCCTGCCTTGGGGTATCCATACCGTGAATGTGGATCCTTGCGCAAGTCGTGAGGTCACGGATATCCTTCCGCCCAGGGAGTTCACGATCTCCCTGGCCAGGGAAAGGCCGAGCCCCATGCCGGTCTTGAGGGGCCAAGCCGTATAGAGGGGATCGAAGATCTTCTTGACCTGCTCTGGGTTCATGCCGATGCCCTCATCGGTGACCGAGAACTCGATCCCGTCATCGGTCCTGAAAGCCTTCACGAGGATCTGCGAGCCCTTGGCAGAGGCATTGATGGCATTCATGAGCAGATTGATGATGACCTGTTCCAAGGCATCCGCCTTCATGCATACCTGGATGGGCTCCACTTCCTTGACGAGCCTGACTCCCCCGGCATTCGCCTGGGCGCCCACGAGCTGGAACGTCCCCTCGATGAATCCCTCGAGACCCACCTCCCCCTCCGGGCTCTCCCACTTCCGGGTGAAACTCAGGAGCTGGTTGACGATCTTCAGGAGATTCTCGGATGCGGTGATGATGTTGACGAGCATATCCGGCAGGTCCTGGTCCTCCTCGTTTCCCCTGAGCACCCTGATCCTGTTCTGCTTGAGGTCGTCCTTTATGATGCTGGCGAATCCGTGGATGGCCCCCAGGGGACTCTTCATGTTGTGGGCCATGGAGGCGGCCAGCGATCCGACCACGGTCATCTTCGCATATGCCAGGGTCTTCTTCTGCTCGTCGAGCTCGCTCGTAATATCGGTCAGGGCCAGCAGCGACCAGCCGCTGGAGGCCACCGGACGGAGGCTGATCCGGTAGGATTTCCCGCCTCGCTCCCAGACCGCATCTCCTGCGGTCCTCGCTGCGAGTGCATCTCCGAGCTTCGACGAGCCTTCCTCTCCCGAGGCCTGCAGTGCCGTCTGGAGGTCGCGCCCCGCAATGTCGAGGAGTTCCCTGAGCTCCCGGGAGATGGGATTCTCTATGCGGACCTGGTTCTTCTCGTCCACCAGGCACAGTCCGAAGGACGAGGCATCCACAAGCTCGCGGTTCAGCTCCATGAGCTCCTCGGCCTTCTGCTTTTCATGGGATGCGGTCTTGAGTGCCTGTCTGAGGAGGTTCTTTTCCTGGCTCAGGGCGTTTTCCGCATGGATGCGGCGCAAAGACGAGGCCACCGCCCCTGTGAGGGAAGAGATGAATTCCTGGTCGTCCCCGATCTCCGGGTCGCTCATGTCGAGGTGAACGAAGATCCCCGAAGGCAGGCTCATACCTGCGGAATATCCTCCTTCCCGCACCAGGTTGGCGACCTCGGCATCGCCCACCTTGATGAACCGGGGAGAGGTATCCTGGCGGTGCTCGAACACCAGGTTCGTATCACCCACCCGGAACCCGCCCAGGAATCCCCTGACAAGCCCCGAGCGGAACAGGACATCGGATGCCCGCGACAGGGTGTCGGTGATCTTCGACGTATTGTTCAACTCCTTGAGCAGCTGGAGGAGGACATCGGAACGCCGCCTCGCAACGCCGGCGGCGATGCTTTCCTGCTGGAGCTTCATGGAGATCTCGGAGAGCCGTACACTGGCTCGGTTCACCAGGGAGAAGAGCCCCTCCACGGGCTTGCCGATGCCGATCTCCTCGCAGATCGTGTCGATCTGCCTGGGCACGCTCACCATGAATCCGTCCAGGACCTCGTCATTCAGGGAGAGCTTCCTGATGAGAGACCCGCTCACCAGCTGAGGATAAGCATTGCCAGATGAGCCTATGCCGGTCAGATGGGTCAGGGTGTTGGCGATATTCACGACCCCGGAGATCTTGTACTGGTCCTCGTCGATCACCTGCACGGGTGCATGGTGGCACCAGACCGACTCCTCGTAGAGGCGGGGAAGCTTCCAGTGGGCGAGCACCTCATGGCCGACCTCGGCATGGGTGATCCCGAGCATCTCCTTCTCCACATCTTCGAGGGTACGGGTGCCGTCCTTCGCCCGCTCGATAACCGCCGCATATTCCTCCGGTCGCGTCAGGTCAAGGACGAGCTTTCCGATATCATGGAGCAGCCCTGCACAGAAGGCCTTGGCCCCGAGATGCGGCGCGACCTTTTCCATCATGGATTCCGCATACAGTGCGCAGCCGATGGAATGCCTCCAGAACTCCTTGTGGTCGAGGGCGGACTCTCGCTTGGAAGGGAACATGGTGAGGATGCACAAACCCAGGGCCAGGGTCCGGACCCCATCCGCACCGATGGCCACCACCGCCTCCTGGACCGTGTGGACCTGGCGTGAACGCTTGTAGAAGCTGGAGTTCGCCAGGGACAGGATGCGGGCGGTGAGGGACTGGTCTTTCTCGATGAGGCGGGCGATCTTTGCGGCGGACACTTCCTCGTCCAGAGCCGATCTGATCACGGAGTCCGCAACCTCCGGCAACACGGGAATGGAATGCACATCAACAATGAGTGATTTCATAAAATATACTCTAAAATATCCTGTAGTTGTATACAAGTACTTTCTGACGCCGCATTCGCCCTGATAGTACCCCTCGGTAAAGTTTCTTGAAAACTGTATAGAAAACCGTACCGTTGAACTGTCTCACGACGATAACCCACCAATTCCGGGACATCCCGCGGATTGACATCGATGATGCAGCCCTGTCCGAGGATGCCGACGGCCCTGGCGGCCATCATTTCATAGGCCCTGGCCCGTACGAGGAAACCGAAGGACGGATGGAAGGGGCCAGCGGAGACATTGAGCCCGGGTGCCTGCGGCAGGCCCATGCGCAGGATGGTGCACCCCCGGGATTCCAGCCTGATCTTGGCGTACAGTGCCCGCCTGAGAGCCTCGTCGAGGGACAGCGGCCGGTATTCTCCCCGCATGAAGAGGTCCTCCAGCTTCGTGCCTCGCAGGACCACCACCGGATAGATCCTGGCCGTGTCTGGGTTCATCCGCAGCGATGCATCCACGGTGAGCCGGAAGCTCTCGATATCCTCGCCGGGAAGCCCGGGCATTAGCTGGACACCGAGCCGCATCCCCGAGGCCTTGATCAGCTCGGCCGCCCTCGTCGAGTTGCTGCTCGTATGCCCGCGCATGCTCGCTTCAAGGACGGTGTCGTCCATGGACTGGACACCGATCTCCAGCTCCTCGAACCCGGCCCTGCGCAGGAGATTGAGGACCTCCGTCGATACCATGTCGGGGCGCGTGGATGCCTTGGCAGCGTGGATGCGACCCCGGTCGATGAGGTCACGGGTCACGGCGAGGTAAGCCTCCAGCAGGTCGGGTTTCAGACCGGTGAAGGAACCGCCGAAGAAGCCGAGGACGCGTCGGCGCCTGTCCGGATGTCTGCATCCTGCGAGGAAGGAATCGACGAGAGGGGGGATCTCCTCCGGTTTCACAGGGGGCGAGAACTGCCTCTGGTCGCAGAATATGCAACGGTGGGGACATCCCAGGTTGGACACGAAGACCGGGATGACTACAGGGGATAGTCCAGCAATCGCAGTGCCTCCTTGCACGCCTCCTGCGCAGCCTGTTTTTTGTTCTTGCCGGTTCCCCGGCCGATGACCCTGCCCTCCAGCGCCACACTCACCTCGAATTCCTTTTCATGTTCCGGTCCACGCTCACCCACAACCGCGATCCGGGGTAGGACCCTGAACTGTGACTGGCAGTACTCCAGCAGCAGGCTCTTGTAATCGGTGATGGAGACCTCCTCGAACGCCCCCAGCGCCTCTTCGTAGTGCTTCCTGACCACACCAGAAACCGTATCGTAGGAGCTGTCGAGGAAAACGGCTCCCACGACCGCCTCATACGCATCCGCCAGCAGGGAGGCCTTCTTCCTCCCGCCGTCCATCTCCTCCCCCTTCCCCAGGAAGAGGTACTTGCCGATACCCAGGTGCCGGGCGATCCGGGAGAGGGCGCCCTCGCTGATGAGCTCGGCCCGCTTCTTGGTCAGCGGGCCTTCCTTCTCTTCGGGAAACAGCATGTACAGGTGTGCCGTGATGATTGAGTTGATCACCGTGTCCCCGAGGAATTCCAGGCGCTGGTTGTCCCTGATGGAGAGATCCCTGTGCTCGTTCACATAGGTGGTGTGCGTCAGGGCCTCGCGCAGGAGGTCCCTGTCCGTGAATGTGTAACCCAGATGCTTCTCGAACGGCTCAAGATCCATGGAGCAGCGTCTCCAGATCGGCCTGCTTCAGGGATACTTCATCCATGCGCTGCACGCCCAGACGGTAGTGGATGGGGGTTACCGAGATCATCCGGTTCCTCAGGCATACCGCATCAGTGTCCTCGGCTTCGTCCATGATCCGCGTCAACCCCCCCTGCCAGTAGTACACCGTTCCCCTGGGGCTCTCGCGCCGGGAGAATTCATCGACGATGCGGGATTCCCCCTGCCTGGTGATGCGCACACCTCGTACCTCTTCCATGGGACCGGAGGGGCAGTTGACGTTCAGGGCCAAGGGCGGAGCGTCCTGTCGACGGGCAAGCATCCGGGCGAGTTCGGCTCCGAAGGAGGCCGCTGCCCGGTAGTCCGGGTTCAGGTAGTTGTCCACGGACAGTGCGATACCTTTATATCCGAGGATGAGGGCCTCGGTGGCGGCGGACACGGTCCCTGAATAAAGCACGTTGATGCCCACGTTCTCGCCCTTGTTGATGCCCGAGACCACCACGTCGGGCGGCTGTTCCATGATGCACGATATGCCCAGCTTCACACAGTCGGCTGGTGAACCCGTGATACCCCATCCGTAGAATCCTCCGGAGCGGTGAATGGGGATGACCTTCAGGGGGTCGGATATGGTGATGGTATGGCCGACGGCCGACTGCTCGGTGACCGGTGCGATCACCACCACGTCGCCCATCTTCTCGAGTTCCTGCTTGATGGCTGCAAGCCCCTGCGCATAGATACCATCGTCATTGGTCAATAAAAACCGCATACCACGCTCTTTAGACCTTTGATGCAATATATGCAAGGTCCAAGAGGTGCGCCGGAGGCTCTGCTACTTCATGGAAATGGGGATAACCGGTAGGGGCTGGAACCCTAGACGTAGGTATCGACGACCGTGCCGAGGCCTTCCAGCATCTTGACGAGCTCCTGGCCTTCCATCCTCTGGCTGTCGAGCACGAGCTTCGTCCCGGCCATGCTTGCCTTCTGCTGATTCTCGGCGGCCTGGATATCGATGAGAGCCAGGGCAAGGGATATGTTGGTTCCTCGTATAGGTTCCATACTCATCCTATCGGCCGGGTCAGGGCGAGCTTGAATGCCGTCCCCGTCATTGCTGCCTGTTTCCTTCAGTCCAGCACATAGGCGAAATGCCCGGTAACCTTCAAGGTCTTCTGACCGTTGTTCCCGGTCAGCGGGCCGAAGGGTGCGGCCTGCTCGATGGCAGCCATGGCGGCGGAGTCGAGGCTGTAGGAGCCGGAACTCTTCAGGACGCCGATGTCAATGACATCTCCCTGTGCGTCGAGCACGAACGTTATGCTCACCTTTCCCTGCTCGCCCTTGAAGATGGCGTCCTCGGGATACTCCCAGATGTGGAAGATCCTGATCTTGAGCCGATCGAGGTACCCCACGGCCACCCCTCCCTCGGCAACGAAGCTCACGCCTTCCTGCGCCTCCTCTTCCTCGGAGGTCGGCGCCTCCTCCTGACGTATCAGTTCCTCGAGGGGCTTCATCAGCTCCGGCGGTATGTTCACCAGCCTCACCGGAACGGAAGGTCTGTCGCTCAAGACCTGCTTTGCCATGATCATGATGGGTTGGACGAGGATCAACACATGCAGGAGGGCGGACAGGACAAGGCAGAGGATCATCCGCATCGACATACCGGTATCAAAGCCAGTTTGAACCCTGGGTGTCAAGATACAAAATCGTGATGGGATTCCTGATGCTGCCCGGTACAGTGGCCCCAGGATCAAAAAAGCACAGGGATCATCGGGAACCCGGTTACCCTCGGGTCCCTGCGGATCAGGGTGGAACGTTGATCATCCCCTGCGGATTGTGCTAAGGTACCCGATGGAAGCGGACGGGTCCTGGTGGGCCCCCCGGACTTCAAATCCGGTTGTTCGGTGCGACGAGCGTCGAGGGTGGGTTCGATTCCCATGCGCTTCCGCCATCTTGAACTTCCCTGCCTATGACGGTGATGATCACCCGTAATGCGGACAACCATGACAGGCGTACCTGTTCGAGATCATCCCGTATGGAAGAACCCTTCTCCCCTCCTCATTTCCCCTTGAAGTCGGGCTTCCGCTTCTCCATGAAGGCGATGAAGGATTCCTTGCAGTCCTCCGAGGGCAGCAGAAGCATGTTCTTGTGAACGGCCAAGGAGATGCCTTCCTTCACCGAGACGAACCTGCTGTAATTCAGGATATCCTTCGTGTTCTGGACCGCCAGAGGAGCGCTCTCCATGATCTCGCCGGCGAGCTTTGCGGCTGCGGCCATCATGGCGTCCCGGTCGGGGTAGACCTCTACGACAAGGCCCATCCTCGCAACCTCCGGGGCGCTGAAGAACCTGCCCGTGTATGCCATCTGCCTGGTGTACATCTGGCCTATAATATAAGGAAGCCGCTGGAGGACCCCCATATCGGCCACGATGCCGATGCGCGCCTCCCGCAGGGAGAACTCGGCATCCTCGGTGCACAGGCGGAGGTCGCAGGCGGATATGATGTCAAGCCCTGCTCCCACGCACTTGCCGTGCACCGCCGCAATGACGGGCTTCCTGCACTCCTCAATGGCATGGCAGCACTCGAAGAGGTTCTTCTCGCTTAAGGGAATGTCGAGGAGCTTCTTCGTGTTCCCGATAATCCCCCTGGACATGGCGTCCTTCAGGTCCAGGCCTGCGGAGAAGATGCGGGCATTGCTTCTGAGGATGACTACCCACACATTGTCGTCCGCATCCAGTGCGTGAAAGACGTCGGTGATCTCGGTGGCCAGCTCGTAGCTCAGGGCGTTCAGGGCATCGACCCTGTTCAGGCTGACCATTGCAACGTGATTGTCGGTTTGCACTTCTATGCATCGGTAATCCATAATGACCTCGCTTTTTTTAAGGAGAGTTCCGGGTTCATGCCTTCAGCCCGCTCATCTTCTCCAGGGTCTCCTCGGCCTCGATCATGATGCGGTCGATGAGCTCCCTGGTCGTGGGGTTGTCCGTGATGCCGCCGCAGCACTGGCCGGCAAAGAGGATGCCACCCTCCACGTCACCTTCGTTGATGGCCTTGAGGTGTTTCATGTTGCCCACGGCCTGGCGGGCCAGCACCATAAGGGGATGCCCCTCCTCGGCCCGGAGCATTTCCACGCTGACGGCAGCGAACTTCGGCCAGGACAGGTTCATGAGCTGCTTCACCAGGAGGGCGCCCTTGACGGCCTCGACGACCGGGAACCCTCTCCTGGTCATGGCCAGGGCCTCCTTCGTCTTTAGCACGCGGCCCTCGAGCCCATCGAACACCGTGTCGTAGAGAGTGTCCTGCTCCGTGGCCTCCATGCACAAGCGCTTGAAGTTATCGTGGACCATGCTTTCCCTGACCACCATGAAGCGGCTCCCCATGGAGATGCCGTCCGCGCCAAGGGCAAGAGCCGCAGCCAGGCCCCTGCCGTCGTAGAAACCACCGGCCGCGATAAGAGGCACCTGGACCATGCCCGCCACTAATGGGATGAGGACCATGGACGTTGCCGCAGCGCCGTGGGCCGCCGCCTCGTGTCCCGTGACGACCAGGGCGTCACACCCGGCCTGAACCGCCTTTACTGCGTGCTTCGCGATGGCGATTGTGCCGACCACCTTGCCCCCGTAGGCATGGACGTCATTGACGAACCAGGGCTTGCCCAGAGAGTAGTTAACGATGGGGACCTTCTCATCGATGGCGGCCTCGATGTTTTCCTTTGCCCCCGGTCCGATGAGGATCTGGTTGACCCCGAAGGGCTTGTCCGTCATGTCCCTGATCTGTCGTATCAGGTCCCGCGTTTCTTTGGGATTGCATCGCGCAATGGCCAGGATGCCCAGTCCTCCGGCATTGCACACCGCCGATACCAGCTTCGGCTCCGTTATCCAGTTCATCCCCGCGAGCATTATCGGATGCTCTATCCCGAACATCTCAGTCATCCTTGTCTTCAACATGGTGCCGTCCTCTCGGGTATTAGTTTGCTGAGCAGTGCGGAAAGGAGAAGCTTCAGCCTCGCAGTAAAAATATACCATCATCGCCTGAGGAGACAAGCCGGAAATAACTCCACAAGCCGCTTATTCCTTCCGGGAGCCTTGAATCACACATGCCTTCTCCATACTACTGCCTGTAAGGTCTTTACACATCCGGCCATTCGGTTTATCCTAAAGACGAACCATCGTCAGATTGTTCTTTTGAATTCATATGATGAAGGATTGCATGAAAAAGCTGCTCATATGTATCATCGCCGTCTTGTTTCTCACCTTTGTCGCCTCTTGCGCGACCACACCTGTTCCGGGCATTCACCTGTCGCGAAAGGGCGATGTCGACGCCGGCGTTTTCTCGGTCCGTGTCGAGTCGTTCGGCCCAGGTGACGTTCCTACGGTGATCGTTACGGGATGCGGAGAGCGCAATGCCACCATCGAAATCATGGACACAGCCACCGGCAAGGTGGTGGAAACCCGCAAGGAGTATGTCCCCAGAGACTGGATAAGGTGGTGGGCGTTTCCCGACCTTCCTTCGGGTTCTTATCAGGCCGTGCTGCTGATTGCCGGTGACAGGAGAGGTACCGCCTCATTCACCGTAAAGAAGTAGTGCGGGTACCCCATGCAGAGGGCCATGCTGTCCATGGCTCAGGTACATCCTCCCAAGTCCTCTCCTGAAATCCACGAACAAGCTTGACATCCCTCCATCAGTATTATAGTTTAGTAATATTGATTCGATCTTTCTTTGATATCATTTTGAAACAATGAGGAGAGGCATGTCGAGCCCCTTGGAAGACCGCAAGGCCGAGACAAAAGACATGATCCTGCAGGCCGCCCGGAAGGTGTTCGGCGAAAAGGGATTCCACAAGGCCCAGATCGCGGATATCGTGAAGACCGCAGGCATATCGACGGGCAGCGTCTACGCGCACTTCAAGGACAAGCGCGACCTCTACGAGCAGATCATCCGGGAAAACCTCGGCTCCCTGAGGAACACGCTCAAGGACCTGAGCCAGACCAGAAATCCGGGCGATGTCCGCGAACGGGTGCAGCAGTGGAAACCGGCCTTTACCGCATTCTTCGACTATGTGGAGTCGAACCCCGAGCAGATCCTCCTGATCGTGCGCGGCGGCTTCGGGGTGGACGAGGAGAACGACACCATCATCTGGGAGTTCTTCAACGCCTTTGCATCCGATATTGCCGAGGACTTCCGCAAGTGGGAGGAACTCGGCTTCATCAAGGGTGTGAACGCCGCGCTCATGGGACACATCGTCATAGGCATGTGCCTCCATGTGGCCCTGAGCTACCTCATGGAGAGGCAGTTCACCAGGGTCGAGGCCATCAACAACCTCATTGCCCTGACCCATGCCATGGTATCCCTGTACCTCACGGAAAAAGGAAGATCGGAGCTCGGTGATATGAGCGTACCCAGGCTGCCGGAAGAGGATGTGCAGTAGCGCTGATCGGTTTATCCCCAACCATATGGGGTGTTTGAGTGCTTTGATCGGGCATCGTGCCCGCTCGTGGTATTACACACAGCAGAGAGGAGGGTTTCATGCTGTCAAGCTCGGATATTTCTGTACGGTTGTCCGCCTTTCCGAAGTTCGAGGACATGTCCGTCGGCCTGTCCTATGCCCCGCGCATGCCCGCCCATATGGTCAAGCAGATCCGCGAGGTTGTGGCCGTTGCACGGAAGTTCAATAAGGAAGTGACGAGGCCTCTGGCCCTCGAACTCGACCGGAAGACCCACGAAGACCCCGGGTACATGCCCTGGGACCTGGTGGAGACCGCCAACAGGTGGGGCTTCTACACCATGTGGATACCGAAGATGTTCGGCGGCAAGGGCTACAACCTGCCGTCCATGTCATACTTTTCCGAGGAGGTTGCCTCCGCCTGCCTCGGCATCATGAACGTCATCGGCGTTCACTATCTCGGGGTGGCCGGGATCATCTCTTCGGCCAACACCCGCCTGGCGAAACGCATCCTCGGCGAGGTCGTCCAGGGGGAGAAGACCGGCAGGCCCTGCCTCCTGGCACTGGCCACCACCGAGCCCGGCGCCGGCACGGATGTCGAGGAGGTGGAACTGGTGGACAAGGGCAAGGTCACCTGCCACGCCAGGCGGGTCAAGGGCGGCTATATCGTCAACGGCACCAAGGTCTTCATATCCATGGGACACCTCTCCACGTGGACCGTGCTCTATGCATATGCGGACCTCAAGAGGCCTTCGGAGTCCACGGTGGGCCTCATGGTAAAGACCGGGACCAAAGGGTTCTCCTTCGGCACCCATGAGAACAAGATGGGCCAGCGGGCATGCCCGGCGAGCGTGCTCGTCTTCGAGGACTGCTTTATCCCAGATGAGCAGGTCCTCTTCGACGATCGCCTGGTGCGAAAATTCTCGAAGAGGCCGCTGAAGGAAATCTCCCAGATCTACATCGACTACGTGGTCTCCGCGACCAGGCCCGGTGTCTGCGCATTCGGGGTGGGCGCCGCACGCGGTGCCTTTGAGACTGCATTAAAATACGCATCCACCAGGAAGGTGGAAGGCAGGCCTCTCATCAGCCGGGAATGGGTTCAGTGCATGCTCGCCGAGATGTACAAGAACGTTGCCCTGGGCAGGCTCGCCTATGAGGAGGCCAACCATGCCAACGGCCTTCGCGGCCTCTACAAGCTCCTCCAGTTCAAACCCTTGTACTACTATTTCATGCTCATGCCCCAGGCATACTTCGAGAAGGTGATCTCGCCGAGCCTGGAAAAGGAGTTCTCCACCAGGGTCATGGGAGGTATATCCTTCAACCGGGTCAGGCCTGAAGACCAGAGGTGCTGTTCGGGCTGGGCATCGCTGGCCAAGTTCGCCGGCACCGATATCGGCGTGAAGAACTGCCGCATGGCCCTCGAGCTCATGGGGGCCACGGGAATACGGCATGATGCAGGTGCCGAGAAAATGCTCAGGGACATCAAACTGCTGCAGATCTATGAGGGCACCAACCAGCTCAACCGGCTCAACCTGTTCAAGTGCCTCATCGCGCCCGAGTTTCCCCAGGTGCGACCCTTTGAAGAGTGAGTCCCCGAGGAGACCTCCATGCTGACGTTATTGAAAAACGAACTGAAACCGTTTGCAGAGCTTGCACAGTCCTTTGCAGCGAAGGAGCTTTCGAAGAAGACCGAAGAGCACGACCGGTATCCCTTCGGAGAACTCTTCACCGATGTGGTGGACAAGGCCCGCGACGTTGGGCTCCTGGCCGTGACGCTGCCCGAGGAATTAGGCGGCATCGGGGGCGGTATGGATACCCTCTGTGTCATCCTCCGGGAGATCTCCCGGGTGGATGCATCCCTGGCCGGCGTCATCTTCACCAGCGCCGTGGCCCAGGAGATCATGCTCGCCGCCGGTGCCCGAAAGCAAGCATCCAGGATATTCTCCACGACATCGTCCTCCGGGGATTTCCTTGTGGCCTTCCCCTGCTATGCCGATCCGGCCAGTGAGGACTACCTCCCGGAGACAGTCAGATCTGGCAGGGGCTATGCGCTCACCGGCTCCATCGAGCTCCTTTCCCTGGGCGGACTGGCGAAGCGTGCGATAGTGCCTGCGCGAACAGGAAGGGACGAATCTTTTTCCTTCTTCCTCATGGACCTGAACCAGGAGACGATCTCGCTGAGCGGACCTGTCTTCACCCTCGGGCTCCATGCATGCCCGTGCGCGGACATGGTCATGAAGGGCGCCAAGGCCATTCTCATCGGGGAGGAAGGGAAAGGCAGGACGTATTTCCAAGGTGTGTCCGCACCCATGCATGTAGCTGCAGCCGCCATCTCTTCAGGCATCATGAGGGGTTCGTTCAACGATGCCATGGCCTATGCAAGGGAGCGCTTCCAGGGCGGAAGGGAAATCGTCAACTGGAGCGAGGTGGGCATGATCCTGGCCAACATGAAGATCAAGGTCGATGTCGCGGAGCTATTGGTCGCCCAGGCGTGCCAGGCCATGGGACAGGGACCTCCGGGGAGGAACTCCCCTTGCCTTTCGGCCGCGCTGCATGTCCACGATCTCGCCGGCGATCTCACCACCGACGGTATCCAGGTCCTGGGCGGCAACGGCTACATGAAGGACTACGGACAGGAGAAGCGCTTCCGCGACGCCCATCAGGTGGCATCCTTCCTCGGGGCCTCTCCCATGAAAAAGATCAGGATGATCCGAGAGACTGCCGGACTCGGCGAAAGGGGATGAAAGGATACCATGAAGGATCTTGCGAACAAGACGGCGGCAATCACGGGAGCCGCCTCGGGCATCGGCAGAATGCTGGCGGTGAACCTTGCACACGAGCGGTGCAACCTGGCCATTGCAGACATCGACAGTGCAGGACTGAAAGAGACGGCCGAGCTCGTCGGCACGCGGGTGCGTGTCTCGACCCATACAGTCGACGTGTCGGACAGGGATCAGGTATACACCTTTGCCGAGGAGGCGGCCCGGTTCCACGGAGGCGTCGACATAGTCATCAACAACGCCGGCGTGGCCCTGGGCGATTTCCTCGAGACCGTGCCCCTGGAAGACTTCGAGTGGCTCATGGGTGTCGACTTCTGGGGTGTGGTCTACGGCACCATGGCCTTCCTCCCGTACCTCAGGAAACGGCCTGAAGGCCATGTCGTCAACATCTCCAGCCTTAACGGGATCTTGCCCAATCCCAACAACGGGCCCTACTGTGCCGCCAAGTTCGCGGTCAAGGGGTACACCGAGACCCTGGCCCAGGAGATGTACGGCACGGCCATATCGGTGAGTTGCGTGCACCCGGGCGGCATCAAGACCAATATCGCACGCAACACCCGCTTCAACCGCGCCATGTGTTCGCTGAGCAGGGAGAAGGCCATCCGACTGTATGAGGACGAACTGTTCAGGACGAGCGCGGACGAGGCAGCACGCGTCATCATCTCGGGGATAAAGCGAAACAGGCGACGCATCCTCATCGGCATCGACGCGAAGATCCTCGATCTGATCGCCCGGTTCTTCCCCGTGACTGCGGTCACACTCAGCACGCTGTTCACCAGATACATCGCCCGCTCCTACGCATGCAGGAAAGTATCCGGAGAGAGGGCCTGAGACGTTTTCGGTGAAGGTGAAATACGAGGACATACTCCACCATAAATCATATGAGGAGGATCTCATGAACAAAGGAGAGTTTTTCAAAGACGTCATCCAATGGGAACTGACCAATGAAGAACTGAACCTCAAGGGCAAGCTCCCATGCTTCTACTACGACAACACGTCCATGACCGCCATCTACACCGCATCGAGCGCCATGGTCCGCAGGCTGCTCCCGAGGTCCGACATGCATCCGGTGGAGGTCTTCAAAGGCAGATCGCTGGTCGCTTTCACGGCATTCGAATACCGCGACTCCGACATCGACCCGTACAACGAGTTTTCCATCTCCTTCCCCATAACCTTCCGGAAGAGAGCGATACCGAGCCTGACCGTCCTGAGCATGATGGCACGGAGATACTTCACTGCTTACGTATGGCAGTTGCCCGTAACCACCGAGCGTGCCCGTGTAGGAGGGGTGGAGATGTACGGATACCCCAAGTTCCTTGCGGATATTGTCTTTTCCCACGAGGGGAATATGCTCGTCTGTACGCTCTCCGAAGAGGGGAGGAACATCCTCACCCTCAAAGGGAAAAAGATCCGTACATACCGGGAGAAGGTCAATCGGTTCAAGACCTACTCCATAAAAGAAGGTGTGCCGCTGGCTGCGAACATCTACATGAACCCGCGGGAGTTCGGCAAATCCATCAGCCCGAGTTCCGCACGGCTCTCGCTGGGCGGCCATGAGATCTCCCAGAAACTTCGCGAAATCGAACTGAGTGACAAGCCCCTGTTCTACCAGTACATGCCGCTCATGGAGGCAATCCTGTTCGGCCCGAGGAACCTGATGGATGACTGAGACAAGGAAGGATGGCAGGGTCAGGAGGCTCAGGCCCCTGCCTTGCCCTCTTTCCTTGGGCATGTATGTAAAAGAAGTGTGTTCTGTGCCTCCACCGGGCATCCCGTATTGACGCCGCGGATCGAAACGGCCATAAGCACCGTTATGGGTATATATATGTATCCGATGTTCTCTTCGAATATGACTCTGACAGGGATTTTCCAGGAGGCCTATGTCGTCTCTGCTTAAAGCCGCTCTGACCTCTGAACCATTTCATACCTTTCTCTATCGCTTCATCCGTGTGTACAGCTCCACATTCCGATTCTCGGTGGTTAACGAAAAACCATGGATGGAATATCTGCAGCAGGGAGGCCATGTGCTCATCTGCACCTGGCACCAGCAGTTCTTTTCAGCCATACGGTATTTCAAGGCATACGAACGATATACCCCCCCCCTCATGATCAGCAGGAGTTCGGATGGGACCATCATCGCCGGGGTTGCCAGGCGAACGGGATGGAATCCGGTGCTCGGGTCCTCGTCCCGGGGGGGAGCCGAGGCATTGAAGGGCATGATCAAGTGCTTCAGGCTGTCACGCCTGGCCGCCCATGTGGTGGACGGCCCCCGGGGACCTGCAGGGAAGATCAAGGCCGGGGTGATCCGGCTTGCCCATGCCGCCGATGCAGTCATCGTACCGTTCTTCACCGAGGCAGACCGGGCCTGGTACATCAACAGCTGGGACAATTTCCTCTTGCCTAAGCCGTTTTCCCGCGTCACCCTGACCTATGGAGACATGCTCAGGTTCAATCCCACCACTGATCCGCAAGAGTTCGAAGGCCAGCGTGCGAAACTCGAAAAGATCATGATACCCGGGTTGAAGGGGCGGCTTGCAGCATAAGAGGGAGACCTTATCCCCAGAACTCGTAGCCTCCCCAAAAGGACATTATCAAGATCTGTATGCAGACCTTCCCGTTCCTGCTCTACTGTGATGCCTGACTCGTCTTCACGGAGTTCGCAGGGTCTTTGGCGGCCAGGTCTTCCATGGCACGGTAGGCCTCGTCGTAGCGATTCCCCGGACTCCAGAGCAACCAGCCCGTGGCGCCTGAGTCCTGCGCGGCCTTCATCTGCGCCTTGACGTAACCCGCATTGTACCCGATGGTAACCCTTAAGGGGAACGACTGGAGCCAGGGTCTGATCACCACCTGTTCCCCGACCAGGGCCTTCATCCTCTTCACCCCGCTGCTGATGAACATGTAGGGCTGGTCTGCCGGGTTGGCGACACCCGAAAAATTCTTGGTGAAGTGTGAAGGATAAAGCATGGGGGAGATGATGTCGAAATGATCCTTGAACTTCATCACGTCCTGTCCCAGGATCTTGATGTCCTGCTCCCTCTGCCAGATGACGATGCCGAACATATCAAGGGAAAGGAGCACCCCTTTTGATGAAGTGAGCTCATGGATGCGCCGGGCATACTCGGTGAGGACGTCGCTGCGTGACTTGCCCTCGATGCCCGTAAAGGTCTTGCCGTCTGCCGGGTACCGGAAATAGTCCACCTGTATCTCATCGACACCGAAGGTAATAAGTTCCTTGATGATGGCGAGGTTGTAGTCCTGAACGGCATGCTCTGCCGGATCGACCCACTCCTTGTCGAATCTCCACTGGTCGTTCCTGGATGAATTCCGGATGTCCCGGAACATGCATATGCGTGCCACCACATGGATACCCTGCTTGTGCAGGTAGTCCACCATCTTCGAAAGGTCTTCAATAGGATAATAGTACGCATCGATGCCGAGAACGTCCCGGGGTACCGCGCTCTTGTAGGTCGGCAGCCCTTCGACCTCCTTTGCGTCGAACACCACGGTGTTGGCTCCGTTCTTTTTCAACCTCTCTCCCATGGTGAGTATCTGACGTGAACTTGAAGTGAACTGGTTGGCATAGGCGCCCTTTGCCTCGAAGGTCTTGGGGCGCTTCACACACACCGGTTTCACCGGTTCATTCCGGACCACGGGTATGGTGATGACCTGCCCCACCGACATGGTCTTCTCGCTGAGGCCATTGACCTTCTTGATCTCTTCAACGAATTCATACCTCGTATACGAAGCTGCGAGAGGAAGGTACGCTGAGGCTATCCCTGCCAGGGAATCACCCGGTTTCACGGTGTACGTCACATCCGATGCAAAACATGGGGATGCGAGCATGAACCCGAGGATCACGATGCAGAGAAATCGTATTAAGTGACTCATGGATGTCATTCGCTTCTTTTGTGTCATCACCTTATACCCATCGGCTTTTTTCCGTACACCAATAAACCTGGGGCGACATGTTCTCTCGATTACAGTGTCCGTATCCATCCAGGTGAAACTATTTCTGCGAGATGCCCATAATATCTCTTGCTTCTTCAGGTGTCGCAGGCTCCCTTCCAAGAGCCGCGGCGATCTTCACCGCCCAGAGGACCTGCTCCCAGCTGCCCTTTGCGATATCTCCACCCGGCAGTCTGATGTTGTCTTCAAGCCCCACCCTCATATGCCCTCCCATGAGACAGCTCATGGTGACTGCAGGGAACTGGTCGATTCCCACACCGCAGGTGGTGAAGTTGGACCCCTCCGGCAATGCGTTGGCCATGGCGATGAATGCTTCGGGTCTGAACCTCTGGCCGCCGGCCACCCCCCAGACGAAATTGAAGTTCATGGGCATTGAGAAGAATCCCTGCTTCGCGATCAACAGCGTATTGTCGATGCCACCCATGTCGTAGCACTCGATCTCGGGTTTCACCCCGTTTGCCTCCATGGCCGAGCCGAAGTCCTTCAGCATGGTGAAGGTGTTCTCAAAGACACCGTCCCAGACGATCTCCCCGGAGTTCCTGTTGATCACGCTGAAGTTCATGGTATTGGTGTTCAGAGATGCCATGGCAGGCTTGATAGCAAGGATCTGGTCTATTCTTTCCTGGGCGGTCCTGCCCAGGCCCACTGCAGAACTCAGGTTCACGATGAGCTCAGGCGTCTTGTCCTTTATGGCATCGTGGGTCGCTCTGATGCGTTCGATCTCATGGGTCGGCATGCCCTGGTCGTCCCGGGCATGGACATGGACCATAGCAGCCCCTGCTGCATAGCACTTGGCAGCTTCACCGGCGAACTCGGAGGGTGTATACGGCACGGCCGGGTTCTGGTTCTTCATGGTAATGGCGCCGGCCAGGGCTGCGCAGATGATGACTTTGCCCATTCCATCATTCATGAGACTGCATCCTTTCCCGGGGGAAGGTACAAGGTATGGCTGCTGCCACTGGCGGTTCTCACAGATGTGCTGTGTTTACCGCGCCCTGGCACCATCGGTGAAAACCTGCAGGATGGCGTTCATGGCGCGTTCCTGCCTCTTCCTGGTCATAGGCTCCTTGCCAAGGACCATGACCGAGATAAAGGTCTCGATGGCACCGTAGAAGATGTAGGTGAGGTGATGCGGGGGAACATCCTTGCTGAGGAATCCGCTTTCCTGACCCTGGAGCATGATCTGTTCGCACAGGCTGAAAAATTTCAGGAACCTCGAGAGCCCTTCCTCGGTGTGGTAGACCGAACTCCTGCATACCTCGCTGACAAAGATGGACATAAGATTGGGTTTCTGGCCGTAGGTTTCGAGGAAGAAGTCGATGATGTTTACGAGTTTGTCCCTCGTTGGCGCGCTGGAGCTTATTTCCCGGTCCATTACAGCATAGAGGTCATTCCACCAGGACTCCACTATGATCTCGAACAGGACCTCCTTGCTGCCGAAGTAGTGGTACACGAGGCCGTAGGAGACCCCTGCCCTCCTTGCGATATCAGCCATTCGGGCGTTTGCATATCCTTTCTCCCGAAAGACCTCCAATGCGGCGTCGATGATCATCCCCTGCTTCAGATTCTTGGCCATAATCAACCCTTTGATGTGATTCGATTGCGGGCATTCTGCCCGGATGTCGACATGGAGTCAAGTACTTAATCGACAAGCGGATCGGATGAAGGGGATGATTTTTTGCCCAGACCATGGTAGAGAAATGAACACTATTCTGTACTCTAGACGAGGGTCATGGTGAAGCAGGTATTACGTGATGTGACAGGCGGCTGCAGCATCCGAATCGACAAAGAAGGCCGCTGGTATTACGAGGGCAGCGAGATCATCAACCCCATGGTGCTGCGCACCTTCTGCCAGGCTCTTCAGCGGGACGAGGCCGGGAGATACTGCATCGTTATAGAGCCTGAGATCTGTTATGTGGAAGTCGAGGACACCCCCTTTGTCGTCTCCGGGATCAGGGGCGACCTCCATGTAGGCCTGTACGTCCGCCTCAATACCCTGGAAACCTATCCTCTCGAGCCCACAAAGCTCTCTATTGGTCAGAACAATGTCATGTATATCACGCTGCCCGACGGCATGAAGGTCCGCTTCACCAGACCGGCCTATTACAGCCTCGCCCTCATGATGGAGGAGGACGATTCCGGATTCATTGTGCTGAAGATCCAGAATGTGGCATATCCGATATGCCCGGCTGGATAGAGAACTGATCATTAAGCCCATATGCCGTTAGCTGGCATATTCCTCATCTTCTGACAGAATCCTTCCGATAGAACAGGTACCACACCAACCTGGAGGTAAAGCATGGCACTCAAGAAAATTGTCGTGGTAAGTCTGTTCCTCATGGCATTTACAGCCACAACCGTCTTTGCCGACGATGAAACACGCAAAAAGGAGCTCACCGACGCCGTGGACTATGCGGTAAAGGTTCTGGAGGGTAAGGGCAAGGCGGGCCTCGACGATCTCAAGGCCTTCCGTTTTGCCGGCGGAGAGGGATATATCTATGTCACCGATATGAATGCCGTAGTGATCATGCACCCGGTGGCGCCCGAACTGATCAACAAGGACTGCACAACCATCAAGGATACCAAGGGTAAGTTCTTCGGCGCAGAGATGAAGGGCAAGGCGGAAAAGGCCGGAAAAGGGTGGACATCATACTCTTGGCCGAATTCCAAGAAGAACAACACCCCGGAAACCAAATGTTCTTATTTCAGGACGGCCAATATGGGGGGCCAGAAGGTGATCGTTTATGCAGCACTATTCGGCATCTCCGAGGCTGGATGTCAGTAGGATCAACCCGGAAAACCCATTGAGGGGATATCGGGCATTGCCTGATATCCCACTCTCCACAAACGATAATTCTCAGCTTTCAAAGGCTTCCTTACCTGCAGCGCGCATATACCTGAGTTTCCGCCCCTCTGCAGCTTGGTCTGCAGGGCATTTATGAGGCACAACCCGTCTAGGTCTCTGAAGATAACCCTTGGTTCAGAACGGAAAGGCCTCTCTGAAATCCCGCTATCGTCCCTCCGAGACGGTTGTATGTGCCCAGCAGATACCGAGCCATTTCCGGATACTGGGCATAAGCCGTATCCATCATTTCAAGCTCATGATAGTTCCGGACTATTTCAGGCAGGTCCGGGCGTTTTCTGATCTCGCCTTCTATGGACTTGAGCCTCATGGTCAATTCCATGACCCGGGGCTGGTTTAACTTTCGGTGTTGGAACTCGCGCAGGATATCACCGGCCATTGCAGATGCCTTGCGATAACACTCCCGCAACCATGGGACCCAGGCAAGGTCGCCTCGAGGTGAGGGGTTTTCTGAAATATCCTGGAGAAGCGCCTGATCATGCTCGAGTCCCAATGCTTCCTCCCACATCGCTCTGAAGACCAGGGCCATGCGTTCCGCATTCGAGAGGTCCAGCGGGGCCAGCGGCAGGTAGACCAGTGTGCCGTTCTCGAGGAAACGGGACTGGTAGGCACGCACATTCGACGTGGCTGCAGGGACAGACTTGTCCTCCAGCATTGCCGATGCCGTGTCCGCCACATACACCGCATCGAGGTCATCCCGGCACGCTATGTCAGCGCAGATGGTCTTTTCGGAACAGGGCGCGCAGGAACGAGCGGGCTGCAGGATGATGTTGCCCTGGCCGTACGGTGCGGTTTCGGCATAATACGCCGTGGAGAAATAGAGCCCGAGGACCCGGGTGCCCACGGCAGCGGCGACGTGTACCGTGCCGGTATCATTGCTGACGAGGAGTGCGCATTGTTTGAGCACTGCTGCCAGATCCACCATGTTTGTTTTACCGTTAAGATCGATGAACGGCCTCTTGAAGAGGGAGCGAAACTCCGTGGACAGGGCGCTCTCGGCTGCAGTGCCGAGGACGGCGATCTCGCAGCCTCCGGATGCGCAGAGTTTCTCGGCCAGTGCGGCGAACGAGCGAACAGGCCAGGCCCTGTGCAGCTTGCTGGCCCCCATCTGCAGGGCCACGATGCGGCCTGTTCCCGCATACCCGTTTTCTTCCAGCAGGCGCATGGCAAGGTCACAGCCTTCATGAGAAACCGGAAGATAATCCCTGACAGGTGCGACGGGCACCCCGCCCATCCCGATGTACATGTCCACCAGGTTGAAGGTGTTGTTCAGCCGGTTCTGTGCCGCTGCGAAGAGATACTTGCCCCAGGGACCCAGGACCCTCACCTCTCCCGGGTAGGTATTGATGCGGCCGGCCCGTTCGCGCGCAGGGATGCATTCGCAGAGGCGTGCTGCGGCCGCCGTATGGGTCAGGTTGATGACCAGGTCATACCCCCGTGCGAGTTCGGGCATGACCCTGGCGATCCCGGCGATGAGATCCGGATCGATACTCTTGTCGGGTTGAGTCATTGCGCCGACTTGCGCATCGGTAAACCAGATCGTCTCGTTCACCAGTCCCGAAGCCCGTACGACCGGCGCCAAAGAATCATGGCATACCATCATTACCTGTACAGTGGGGTAAGCCTGCCTCAGCCTGGTTATCAAAGGGAGGGTTTGTACCACATCACCGAGCCGGCTCATCTGTACGATCAGGATTCTTTCCATTTCAACTCCCCAAGGTGTATTGAGAGCCCAGTATAGGTCACCTGAAGATCATGTCAAGTAATGCCGGGGGCTCAGGAGCTCTTGCGATATGGATCATAAGGTCTGCAGATCGGACAGGAGAAGCTTTAATCCCAGCTGTCTGATGAGAAGGTGGACATTGCAGCACGGAATATGAAGAGGGTGTATCAGGCATTGGCCGATACACCCTCTCAACTCGAGATCTATGTGCTCAAGGCAGATTTGAACTAGTCACTGCTCAGCGAGCTTAACTGACCCTCCAGCCATGACTGCTGGCTCTCAAGGGTGCTCAGCATGGTTTCCATGGCCGTGTACTTGGCGATGAGGGTTTCCTGGTACTTGGTCAGCCGTATCTCCATGGCATCGATCTTGTCATCGATATTGTCTATCTGGTCCTGGATCGAAGTCTGCTTGTTCGCCACATACCCGTCGACGCTGTCCGTCATGGAGTAGAGGGCCTGATCAAGCTTTTCACCCACGCCCTGGGTGAATGTGAAGTCGAAGGTCCCGGTACTGGTCCCGGTATACTGCAGCCTGAGGTCCTCCACGTCCTGGTCTTCATCGCCGATGAGGACCTGGCCCTGACCGGTCATGGTCATCCACTCGGAAGACCCCGCCTCCCTGATCCTGCCTGCCACATCCACACCGGTGTAGGTGCCGTCGGCGACGCCGAGGGATCCTCCTGCCACGGACACGGTGAAAGATCCCGAGCTGCCGTAGGAGTCGCCCGACAGTTTGAGCTGGCCGCCGTCGTTCTCGGCAACGATGCCCTGGGTATTCCCTGCGTTGATGGCATCCACGATGGCATCAATGTCCATGCCCGAAGTCAGTGAGATCTCCTCTGCTGCTCCGCCGGAACCGGTCAGGGTCAGGGTCGCGTCGCTGCCCAGGGTCCCGGAGAACCCGCTTCCCGTCACGCTGGCCTGGGTGGCAACCTGGGTGATCTCTACCTCGTAGTCGCCTTCAATGGAGGTGTCCTCATCGGAGTAGATATAGGTGAGGTCGGTGTTCGTGCTTGACCCCTGGGCTACAAAGAGGCTCATCACGTCACTGAAGTTCGTCTCCAGGTATCCGTCCAGGGTGTCCTCATCAATGGACAGTTGGCCCGTCTCGTCGATGTTGATGCCGATGAGGCTCAGGTGGTCGAGGGTGGAATCCAGGCCGCTCACTTCGGAGAGGATGATACTCCTCAACGTGCTCTTGACGCTCAGGAGCGATGAGTCGGCAAAGAGCGTGCCCGTGGTCTCGCCGTCCTCGGACACGGTGTTCTGCTCTTCGACGTAGCTCATCAGCTCGTTGTAGCTGTCTACGAATTCCTGGATCTTTTCCTTGATGCCGTCGGTGTCCCTGGTGATGTCGAGCGTTATGGTCGCGTCCTCGTCCGCTCCGACGAGATCAAGGGTCACGCCGCTGATCACATCGCTTATCTCATTGGTGCTCCTGGTGATGGTGAAACCGTCGACGGTGATCTGGGCATCCTGACCGGCCACGATCTCGGTCATTCCGAGGGATCCCGTGCCGTCAGTAAAGGTGAAGCCGTCTGCCCCTGTGGTCTTGGATGTGAGGGTCAGGCGATATTCGCTGTCGGACACGGCAAGGATCGACGCCGTGACGCCTACCGGATCGTCTCCGGAGTTCAGCGCATTGATCTTTGTCTGGATGTCTTCGAGGCTGTCGGTTGTGGAGATAGTGATCGACTGGCCATTGATAGTGAGATCTCCGGAGATCCCCAGGGCTTCGCTTTCCGAGCTGAAGCTGCCGCTGGCAAGCTTCTGTGCCGTTGCCAGCTGGTCGACAGTGATGGAATAAGTGCCTTCCGAGGCATTCGTCCCCACAGCAACATCCAGGAGGTCCTCTACGTCACTGCTCGTTCCGGTTACCGTGGCCGAGGAAGTAAAGACATCGAAGTCCTCTGCAGAGGACAGGTCGCTGGCTGCCGTTTTCAGGGAGAGGAGCATGGTGTTCACTTCACTCCATGCCGACTTCTTCTCCGTGAGGGTAGTCTGTTTGTTTTCCAGCAGCGTGATGGGGTTTCGCTGAATCGCCACGAGCTGTGAGATCATACTGTCCCAGTCGATACCGGATACCAGTCCTGAGATTGAAAATGTCGATGCCATAAAAAGCTCCCTTTGACCCCTCAGAATTAAAGTGAGGGCTCCGGTATAACATAACCGGAGCCGATCACCCTGCCTTCCTACACGTTCTCTTCCACGATCAGCCCGGATATCTCCGACATGTGCTCACGTAACCTGAGCACGCTCTCCGGGGGCAGCTGCCTGATGACTTCGCCGCTCTCCTTGTCCACCACGCTCACCACGATATCGTGGGTGCTGTCGTCGACGCTGAACTGTATGGACCGGTTCATGGCGCTGAGCTGGGTGTTGATCGCGTCAATATCCTTGTGGATCTCTTCGGCAGACCGCGTATCTTTCTGAAGGGTCTTCTGAGCCTGCACTACTTCACTGTCACGGTTTGAAGATGCCTTGGTGGTGACCACAGACCCCACACCGGCGCCTTCCATCCGGAAGGGATCAACCGGTACGGTGCTGATGCTTTCGATTTTCATGGCCACACCCGCCTTTCAGTCAGTGGTCCATGGGGGAGGAGACCTCCCCCATGTCCTTCATGACTGTTATTAGCCGAACAGGGAGAGCACGCCCTGAGTTGACATGTTCGCCTGGGCGAGCATTGCAGTACCTGCCTGGAGCAGGATCGAGTTCTTGGTGTAGGTGACCATCTCGGATGCCATGTCCACGTCTCTGATGGTCGACTCGGCTGCGGAGAAGTTCTCGATCTCGACCTGAAGGTTCGAATAGGTGTAGTCGAGCCTGTTCATGCCCGCGCCGATGTTGCCCAGCGTGGTGGCCAGGGTGTCGATGGCGCTGTCGATGAGGGTGATGGCGGACTGGGCATTTGTCATGGAGTCCAGTCCTGCCGAGCTGAGGCCGAGGCCGGAAAGGGTCAGGGCAGACGTGGTGACCACGATCTGAGAAGTTGTCGCGTTCTCGGAACCCACCTGGAAGGTGCCCGTGTAGGCCGAGCTCAGGAGGGCTGTACCCTGATACTTGGTGTCGCCCGAGATACGGGTGATTTCCTCTGCGAGCTTGTCGAACTCTGCATCGATCTTAGCGGTGTCAGATGATGCATTGGCGGAGGCCGCCTGGGTCGCCAGTTCCTTCATCCTCTCGAGGATACCCTCGATCTGGTTGGCCGAACCTTCCGCAATGGCCAGCAGGGCCTTGCCTTCGCTGACGTTTCTGGAAGCTACGGTGAGCGACCTGACATTGGTGCGGAGCCTGTTGGCAATGGCCAGACCGGCAGCGTCGTCGGAAGCGCGATTGATGCGGTAGCCGCTGGAGAGCTTCTCCATGCTAGCGTTCAGTTTTGATTCCGTGCCGAGTAACTGCCGATGTGAGTTGATTGCTGCGACGTTGGTGTTGATGCGAAGTGCCATGTTTGAATCCTCCTTGATTTTTTTGGTTGTCCCGACCATCCTTGGCCGGTTTGTTTTACTTGGTTGACCAGTTTTCAGGCCTGATCAAAGCCTTCTCGGAGTCACCTCCTTTCGTTCTTGTTTCTTATACCCTGCCTATCGGCATATTTTTCCATTACTTTACAGGAAAATCACACGGATAAAAATATGCATTACCTCAGTCGCTCTTCTCGAGCTGTCAGAAAGCCCCCCTCTTGACGGTAATACGTCAATGCCTTGACTTATCAAAACCCTGTTATAGCCTCCATCTTTCTGATATTACTGAACCTATCAACCGTGTCTCAGACGGCATGCTCCTTGCTCTATCTGTTCAGGGTCATGTGGGTAAACCGCATAATTTGGCAGGACGTAATCCTGCCCATACAGGTTGGCATTCACCTCCATCGGGCGGAGCCTGTCTATCTGCAGGTCCTAGATTATCTCAATAGCCTTTGGGGTGAGATATACATGGAAATCATCCAGTGAACACTGAAGCGGACAATGACGATCCCCGACGGAGATCCACTCGAATTTGCAGACAAAGTCCAGACAGGCATGTATAATATATAAGGAAGGCATACCAGCGGTTCTGCATTGATGAAATGAATGATATGACTGAAGCTGAACTACGAAAACATATTGCTGAATTGGTGGCTCAATTCCACCAGACAAAAAACCGCGGGAAGGAATTCATCCCCGGCAAAACGCCAGTTCGATATGCCGGGCGCATCTTCGATGAACAGGAGATCCAGGCTGCAGTGGAGGCATGCCTGGACTTCTGGCTTACAGAGGGACGTTTCACCAAAGATTTTCAATCAGAGTTGGCTGCCAAGGTTGGCGTTGAGTATGCTATTCTTACCAATTCCGGTTCCTCTGCCAACCTACTCGCTCTGACCGCCCTCACCTCCCCGCTCCTGGGTGAACGCCGTCTCCAGACCGGCGATGAGGTGATCACGGTGGCGGCAGGATTTCCCACAACGCTGAACCCGATCATCCTGAACAACCTCACACCCGTGTTCGTGGACGTGGATATTCCCACATATAATGCCATCACCGACCAGATCGCAGCAGCGATCAGCCCAAGATCCCGCGCAGTCTTCATCGCCCATACCCTGGGTAATCCATTCGATCTCCGAGAAATAATCAACATCGTCCGTAGACATGACCTCTTCCTCATCGAAGACTGCTGCGATGCACTTGGTTCCACCTATGGTCAAAATGTTGCGGGTGAAACCATGGTTCCCCCAAGAATGGTCGGTTCCTTCGGACATCTGGCCACGTGCAGCTTCTACCCGGCCCACCACATCACCCTCGGTGAGGGCGGAGCTGTGCTGACTTCCGACACGACTCTCGCCCGAGCTGTGCGTTCCTTGAAAGACTGGGGTCGCGACTGTTCCTGTGGACCCGGGGAGAACAACACCTGCGGCAGGCGTTTTAACGGCCAATACGGCACGCTGCCCTATGGGTATGATCATAAATACGTCTATTCCCACATTGGCTACAATCTGAAGGCAACGGACATCCAGGCAGCGATTGGTGTGGAGCAGTTGAAAAAACTGGATTCCTTCTGCGAAGCCCGCAGAAGGAATTTTCAGTTATGGATGGATGGTTTCCGGGAGTATGAGAACTCGTTCCTCCTCCCCCAAGCGACTGCAGGATCAAACCCCGCCTGGTTTGCCTTCCCCGTCACGGTGAAAGAAGGCGTCGGTTTCACCCGCACCGAATTAACCACCCATCTGAACGAGCACCTCATCGAGACCCGCAATCTCTTTGGCGGCAACCTCCTCCGCCAGCCCGCCTATCTTAACATCACCCATCGCAGGATATCCGACCTGGCGAACACCGACCGCATCATGCAGGACACGTTCTTCCTGGGGACCTACCCCGGGATAGGGAAACCACAGATCGATTACACCATGGACATTATAGGCAGGTTCCTGTCGCTGCGGGGGAACATGTGATGAAGCAAACGGGAAACGACAAAGGGATATTCGGTGGTTTTTACAATGGGAAATCCGTGCTCCTGACCGGCCACACAGGATTCAAGGGCTCCTGGCTGGCTCTCTGGCTCCACGAACTCGGTGCCCGAGTCACCGGCTTCGCCCTTCCGCCCAATACAGTTCCCAGCCATTTCGACCTCATCGGATTGAAGGACCTGGTCCATCACATCGAAGGTGATGTCCGGGACCTGCAGTCCCTCATAAAGGCTTTTGACATGGCCCGGCCGGAGATCGTCTTTCACCTGGCCGCCCAGCCTATTGTCCGAGAATCCTATGACGATCCTAAAACGACCTTTGATACGAACATCGGCGGAACCGTAAATGTCCTGGAGGCCATCCGTTACTGTAATTCAGTAAAATCAGCCATCGTCGTGACTTCCGACAAGTGCTATGAAAACAGGGAATGGGTATGGGGCTACCGGGAAAACGACCCCATGGGCGGGCATGATCCCTACAGCGCCAGCAAGGGGGCAACGGAAATTGTCTGCGCGGCCTATCTCCGGTCGTATTTTTCCGGAAATGGACAATGCCGGCATCCCGGTTTTGCGACAGCCCGGGCGGGTAACGTAGTCGGCGGCGGAGACTGGGCAAAGGACAGGATCATTCCTGATTGCATCCGCGCTCTTTCAAAGAATGAGCCGATCGTTATAAGAAACCCTAAAGCCACGAGACCCTGGCAGCACGTTCTCGACCCGCTTCACGGTTATCTTTCTTTGGCAAGACATCTCTGGCAGCAGCCCGATCTTTACAGCGGGGCATGGAACTTCGGCCCGAGCGAGTCGCAACAGATCACCGTCGCTGATCTCGTACAGCGTTTTATTTCTGCCTGGGGAACCGGGACGATGAAGACGCCCCCAGGCGCCCACCAGGCTCCTCATGAGGCGCACCTCCTGCGTTTGAACACAGATAAGGCGGCAAGTGAACTTCGTTGGCAGCCTATGTTTGACAGCACCACAGCCATAGACTGGACTATCCAGTGGTACAAATACTGGCATGAACGAACCGGCGCCATGCAGGATCGGTCCGTATGCCAGATTCAGGAATTTCATAGGCTGGCGTCAAACCACGACAAAACTCCATAAACAAGCTTAATGGCCTCACAATACTGTCACTCTCTGGAGGTAGCATGAAAGTAGTCATCCTAGCCGGTGGTATGGGCACGCGCATCAGTGAGGAGTCCCACCTGAAACCGAAGCCGATGATCGAGATCGGAGAACGTCCCATCTTATGGCATATCATGAAGATCTATTCTCATTACGGCTTTAATGAATTCATCATCTGCCTCGGTTATAAGTCAAACGTGGTAAAGGATTATTTCGCCAACTATTTCATGTACGAATCGGATGTCACCTTTAACTTCAGAAGCGGCAAGGAAATCTTCACGCATCAGCACTTTGCTGAAAAGTGGTCGGTTACCCTGGTCAACACAGGATTGGAAACCCAGACCGGAGGCAGGGTGAAGCGTATTCAGAAATATGTCGGGAATGAGGCATTCATGCTGACATACGGAGATGGTGTCTCAGACGTCAATATTTCCCATTTGATCGACTTCCATAATGCACACGGCAAATACGTGACCGTCACCGCCGCTCAACCTTTGGGTAGATTCGGATCCTTAAACATAAGAAAAACAGGCGAGGTGGCCGGGTTCGTAGAAAAGCCCAAGGGGGATAACAGCTGGATCAACGGCGGATTCTTTGTCATGCAGCCCGAGGTTTTCAACTACATGCAGGAAGACGACACCTACCTTGAACAGGGCCTGCTGCAGAAAATGGCGGATGAGCATCAGCTGCTCGCCTATCGGCATGAAGGCTTCTGGCAGCCCATGGACACCTTACGAGATAAACACCTGCTGGACGACCTGTGGAGGTCAGGCAAAGCACCATGGAAGGTCTGGGAATCAAACGGACATTAATGGAAGGAGTGATGCATGGACAACTATTTTGAACGTCCGTTATTTATCTTTGAAATGGCCAACAACCATATGGGCTCCATGGAGCATGGCCTCACCATGATCAAGACCTTTGCCGAAGTCGCCAAGGCTTATCCATTCCGGTTTGCCTTCAAATTCCAGTTTAGGGACCTGGACACGTTCATCCACCCCGATTATACATCCCGCATGGATCTCAAGGCGGTCAAACGCTTCAGCGAGACTCGCTTATCCAGAGATCAGTTTCAGCAGCTCAAGGATTCCGCAAGCGCCCATGGGTTCATATCAATATGCACGCCCTTTGACGAACCGTCCGTTGACCGCATTGAGGAGATGGGCTTTGACATCATCAAGATCGCGAGCTGCTCTTTTACCGACTGGCCGCTGCTGGAACGCATTGTACAAACCCGAAAGCCGATCATCGCATCTACAGCAGGAGCCACTCTTGATGAGATCGATAAGGTCGTCAGCTTTTTTCAGAACAGGCATAAGACCTTTGCCATTCTCCATTGCGTAGGTGAATACCCTACGAGACCGGACACCCTGAATCTCAACCAAATCGACTTGCTCAAGCAGCGATATCCAGGGATTGTCGTAGGATATTCGACCCATGAAGAGCCGGATAATATGGAATCCATCCAGATGGCCATAGCCAAGGGTGCAATCATTTTCGAGAAACACGTCGCTGTCGAGACAGAGGCATTTAAGAAGAATGAGTATTCAGCCACCCCAGAACAGATTGGCCGCTGGCTGCAGTCCGCTGAAAGGGCCTATCACATGGGCGGTATTGTAGGCCAAAGAGCCAAGGCTACCGTAAAGGAGCTGGATGACCTGCGGCAGTTCAAGCGTGGAGTTTTCGCGAGCCGCCCAATCATGAAGGGTGAAAAGATCGACACAACCAAAATGTTTTTTGCCTTCCCCAATGTTGACAACCAGCTGCTTGCCAACGATATTTCAAAATACACAGGCTTTGTCGCCGATGTTGCCATTGAAAAGAATGCGCCCGTGAAGATCACGGATATAACTTGGCTCGATCAGAGGGAACGTATCTATTCCATCGTCCAGGAGGTCAAGAAGATACTGTCCGAGGGTAATGTCGTCGTACCCGGCATGGCCACCTTGGAGATATCCCATCACTATGGACTGGATCGCTTTCACGACATCGGGTGCACGATTATAGACATCGTGAACCGGGAATACTGCAAGAAACTGATTGTCGTTCTCCCCGGTCAGAAGCACCCCGAGCAGTACCACAAGATCAAGGAAGAAACGTTTGTGGTGTTATACGGTGATGTTACGATCACCCTCGACGGTGTTCAAACAACATGTCGGAGCGGCGATGTGGTCACGGTGATCCGCGGCACGAAACATATCTTTTCGAGCCGGACCGGCGCGGTCATCGAAGAGATATCATCCACCCATTACAAGGATGACTCATACTACACGGACGAAGCCATCCTACAGAACAAAGACAGAAAAACGATCATCTCTCATTGGATGGGATAGGTCTTCTGACGACGTGAAAACGATTATCTGGGACATTGACGATGTGCTGAACGACTGCATGCGCACATGGCTGGAAAAATGCTGGCTGCCGGCCCATCCGGAAAGGCTGATGAAATTCGAAGAGATCCGGGAGAATCCACCACACCGGCTGCTTGGGGTCGCCAGGGAAGAATATCTTGCCTCACTGGATGCCTTCCGTCTCTCACCCCAAGCCCAGGCAATGGTGCCGGATGTACATCTAATGGCATGGTTCAGAAACCATGGTTTCAGTTTCCGTCACATTGCCCTGACGGCACGACCGAGGAAAACAGTGTCCCCAGCGATCGAATGGGTGCTTCGGCATTTCGGCGAATGGTTCCAGACATTCAGTTTCGTCCCTGCTCAAAGACCAGGGGATGCCCCGGGCCATCCGGATCGAGATAAGGCCGGTTTCCTGTCGTGGCTGGGCAAAGCCGACTACTTCATCGATGACAGTCCAGAGAATGTCGAGAGTGCCCAATGTCTGGGAATTGCTGCTTTTCTGGTTGCACGACCCTGGAACAAAGGAGGTTTGCCGCTGTGGTCCATCGTGGAAAACGAGCTGAAGGCATGAGCCTTTCAGGAAAGTAATGCCCCTATGAAACTATCCGACTATGTTTTGAAGTTCATTGCAACCACGGGCGTAAAGCACATTTTCATGCTCTCGGGCGGTGGTGCGATGCACCTGGTGGACTCAGCAGGGAGAAACAGAGACCTCACCTATATCTGCAACCTGCACGAGCAGGCGTGCGCCATTGCTGCCGAGGCCTACGGCCAATATACAAATAACCTGGGAGTTGCACTTGTCACCACCGGCCCCGGCGGCACCAACACCATTACCGGTGTTGCAGGTGCATGGCTGGATTCAACGCCGATGCTCATTATCTCAGGCCAGGTAAAACGACCCGACATGGTGGGTGATCGTGGTGTGAGGCAGATGGGATTTCAAGAGATCGACATCATCAGTATCGTGCGACCTATCACGAAATATGCAGTCACCGTCCTAGAGCCCTCTTCCATACGGTATCATCTTGAAAAGGCCGTTTATCTGGCCAGACATGGCCGCCCGGGCCCGGTCTGGGTCGACATCCCCCTGGATGTTCAGGCTGCCGAGGTTGATGAACATGATCTTCTCGGTTTCGACGATGGGGAAATGACACCTACATCCAGAGATGAACATCTGGCGGAGAAAGTCCATTCTGCCATAGAACTCCTCAATCAGGCCGAGCGCCCCGTAATCCTTGCCGGCAACGGTATCCGCCTTGCACGCGCGCAGGATGATTTCCAGCAGCTGATTGGTACATTGGGTATACCTGTGCTGACAACCTGGAAGGCCGCAGATTTCCTTCCGGATGACCACCCACTCAATGTCGGCAGACCAGGTGCCGTGGGACAGCGGGGGGCCAATTTCACACAGCAGAATGCGGACTGGATCTTGGTCATCGGCGCGCGCCTGGACCTCGGACAGACCGCATATACGCATGAGAACTTCGCACCCCATGCGCACAAGATCATGGTGGATATCGATTCTGCGGAAATCATCAAAATGCGCATGAAAATCCATGTCCCCATCATTGCCGATGCAGGCGATTTCATCCGCGAGTTAAATAAAAAGCTTTCACAGACCACCCTCAGGGACCATGCTTCGTGGGTGAAACAGTGCAAGAAATGGCAAAAAAGATATCCCGTAGTCCTGCCAGAATACTGGCACGATACCGGGTTCGTCAATGATTATGTCCTGATCGATGTGCTTTCCGATGAACTCTCCGGCAAAGATCTCCTGGTCCCAGGAAGTTCCGGGGCATGCAGCGAACGCACCATGCAGGCCGTCCGCGCAAAGGCCGGGCTGCGCATCTTCAATACCCAGGGGCTGGGCTCCATGGGATTCGGCATCTCAGCGGCCATCGGCGGCTGTATTGCAAGCGGTCAAAGGCGCACCGTCTCCATAGAAGGTGACGGCGGATTCATCATGAACATACAGGAGCTTGAAACCGTGAAAAGGCTTAATCTGCCCATAAAATTCTTTGTCCTGAATAACGGTGGATATGTTTCCATCCAGACCACCCAGAAAAATTATTTCGCTGGCCACTATGTGGGCAGTTCCGCTGCAAGCGGACTGACACTTCCCGATATACAATCGGTGGCACGTTCCTTTGGACTGGCCACCACCTGCCTGAAGAATCATGACGATATCAGGGAAAAGATCAGAGACATCCTGCAGACACCCGTCCCGGTAGTATGCGAAGTCATGGTTTCGTCTGATCAGGTTACGGCGCCGAGGGTGGCATCCAGACAAAGGAAGGACGGCGGAATGGAAACCATTCCCATGGAAGATCTCTGGCCGTTTCTCGACAGGCAAGAGCTGAAATCCAATATGGTGACCTTTTCTCGGAAGGGAGAATAGATGAACACGCCAAGCATCCATTTTCACGGTATGTTCTTCAACAACACGCTGGGGTATGAACTGTGCCGATAAGAAACTGCCGTGTCTGTAATAGCAAATTGCATGAGCAACCGCTGCTGCGATACGAGAATATGCCCGCCGTCGCTCAATTCTTGCCGGACTGTGAATCACTTGCACAGGACACAGGAATAGATCTGGTGGTATGTGAGTGTTCCGGATGCGGACTGGTGCAACTCAATAATGATCCTGTCCACTATTTCAAAGAAACGATCAGGGCATCTGCCTTTTCAGAAGAAATGAAAGACTTCCGGATCAGCCAGTTCAGCACCATCATTGACAGATTTTCCCTGCACGGAAAGAAGATCATCGAAATCGGTTGCGGACGCGGGGAGTATCTTTCACTGCTTAAGGAATGTGGTGCAGATCCATACGGACTGGAACAGTCTCCGGAATCTGTCCAAGAATGTCTCAAGAATGAGCTAAATGTTTCTCAAGGCTTTATGGAACACGCCGACTTCACAATAGGACACGCGCCCTTCGATGCCTTTGTTATATTGAATTTTCTTGAACACCTGCCAGATATCAACACGGTTCTCAGAGGCATTGGGAACAATCTGACTGACAACGCGATCGGCCTTGTGGAGGTCCCGAATTTCGATATGATTCTGAGAAGCAAACTGTTCTCGGAGTTCACCTGTGATCATTTATTTTACTTCACACAGGAAACCATCTCTCAGACGCTGAGACTCAATGGTTTTGAAATAGTTGAATGTAATGAGATCTGGCATGATTACATCATCTCGGTTGTTGTGAGAAAAAGGGCAAGGTTGAACCTGGAACAGTTTCACCGTCATCACCTGAAACTGAGAAGCGAGATAGAGGAATACATTAACCGGTTCAGGGGCGGCAAGGTTGCCATATGGGGTGCCGGACATCAGGCACTGGCGATCATGTCCCTGATGGATCTGTCGGGCAGCATTAAATACGTAGTCGATTCCGCGACATTCAAACAGGGAAGATATACCCCTGCCACACACATCCCCATCGTATCTCCGGAAACACTTGAGTCAGACCCGGTAGATGCCGTGATTGTCATGGCTGCCGGCTATTCTGATGAAGTATCGAGGATCATACGACAGAGGTTTGACAAGAATCTCAGGGTATCCATCCTGAGGGACCACGGATTGGAAATTGCCTGACATTCCACATGGAAAAGATGAGAAGGTCCGGAAAAGGGAGCACCGTGAAGATCGCTGAACAGGTACACATGCTGGAATCCTGTATTGAGAACCCCTCAGATGGTCTCCCGGAGGAGATATTCCTTTTCATCAGTCGGATCACCCCCCTTGTAAATGTTGATCTGCTGATTAAAAACGAACAACATCAGACACTGCTCACCTGGAGAGACGACGGATATTATCCCCCCAGCTGGCACATACCGGGGGGCATTATACGATACAAAGAAACGGCATTCGACAGGATCAAAGCCGTAGCCTTAAACGAGCTTGGGACGGAAGTAACATTCAAGAGCGAGCCTGTGGCTATCAATGAAGTTATCCATCCTTTGCGGGAAGTTCGCGGTCATTTTATTTCCCTGCTCTACGAATGCTCAATAGCTGCCCCTCTTGATGAAGGTCTCAGATACAAGAAAGGATCGCCAACCGCAGGCCACTGGGCATGGCACAGCAAATGTCCTCACAATATAATCCCTGTCCACGAGATGTATCGCAACTATATCCAGCCTGTGCCCCCACGAGATAAGAAGATCAAAGGGAGACAACCGTTATGTTGACGCAACAAAGGAATATAAAGCCGGATGAAATCAATAAAAGAAGCCTGCTGAAGAAAGAAAAGCCTTACGTCTTTGAGAAAATAATGAACTATGAAGAGAAGGTAAAAAAAGGCGAAAGCATTGCCATCATTCAATTTCAATACGATTACACATGCAACTTCAAATGCATACATTGCTCAGTGAAGAGATTTCAGGAAAAAAAGGATGGCCGATTCTTTACGGTTAGTGATGTCAGGGAGCTCTCACGGCAGGCTGATGAGATGGGGCTCGCACAGATTGTCATCACCGGTGGAGAGCCATTGGTGTTCCCGGATTTCGATGAAATCGTCGCGGCCATCGATCCTGGGAAATTTTATATCGTTTCGGACACCAACGGTTGGCTTCTGGATGAGAAAAAGGCCGAACATTTAAAAAGAATCGGCGTGGATAAGATCCAGCTGAGCCTCGACAGCCTTTCGGCACCCGAACATGATGCCTTCAGGCGTAAAAACGGTTCGCAGGAAAGGTGTGTGCGCGCTATCGATGCCGCGTTGAAGGCCGGCCTGAATATTATTATACAAACCGTGGTTACCAAACAGAGAGTTCGATCAGAAGAGTTCATTGATTTTGTAAAATTCATAAACGGGAAAGGTGTGGGCGTGTTTGTAACATACGCAAAGCCCGTGGGATGCTGGGAAGGAAACTTTGATGTCCTTGTTGACCGCGATGATATGGATTACATGAGAGAACTTGAGAAAAAGTATAATGTGTTCACGCATCTGACCCCATCATATGGCCTTGACCTGGGCTGCATAGCGGTAAAAAGGATGGTGTCCATCACAAAGTACGGCGATGTCATGCCCTGCCCGTACATCCATACCTCGCTTGGCAACTTTTTTGAAGAGCCCTTAAAAGACATTATCAATCGGGGAATGAGGATTTCCTATTTTGGGGAACATGTTGACACCTGCCTGGTTGCGGAGGACAGAGACTTTATTAACAATTACGTGGCAAAAACCTATGGGAAGCCCCTCCCGGTCCCTTGTGCTGAAATCTTTACATCCAAGGATTTTATCGATTGATGCGAACACAGCCAGGCCTCACCAACCCTCTTGCGAGCGATCTGGATCACATCCTGAAGTATACGGAAGGCCTTTGGGAAGACATTCGGGGGAAACGCCTGTTCATTACCGGCGGCACCGGTTTCTTTGGATCCTGGCTTCTTGAAAGTTTTGCCTGGGCAAACGACAAGCTCAACCTGAATGCATCCGCCCTCGTCCTTACAAGAAACCATAATACGTTTAAAGAAAAAGCGCCGCATCTGGCGGAAAATCCTGCAATTCAATTTCACAGAGGAGATATCAGAACCTTTACGTACCCCAAAGGAGATTTTTCCCATATCATCCATGCCGCCGCGACATCCGCCAGGGCCACGTTCAACCATGAAGATCCCCTGGTAAAGTTCGATACGGTTGTCCAGGGAACAAGGCATACTCTTGACTTCGCAGTCCATTGTCATGCAAGAAAATTCCTCCTGACCAGTTCAGGCGCCGTCTATGGGAGACAACCATCCAGCATGCCCACCATCCCCGAAGAGTATGAGGGAGCACCCTGCCCTGACGATATGAACGCTGCTTGGGGTGAAAGCAAACGGGCCGCGGAATTCCTGTGTGCGTACTATTCGAGAAGGTATGGTATCGAAACGAAACTCACCCGTTGTTTTTCCTTTGTAGGCCCTTACCTGCCTCTGGATATCCATTATGCCATCGGCAATTTCATACAAGACGGCTTGAACGGCGGCCCCATCAAGGTAAACGGCGATGGCACGCCATACAGGTCCTATCTCTATGCTGCGGATCTGACCATATGGCTGTGGACAATCCTATTCAAGGGTTCATCGTGCCGGCCCTACAACGTCGGTTCGGAGCACGCCGTCAGCATTGCAGAGTTGGCCCGAACCGTGGCTGATTGTTTTCCGAAAAAGATGGCCGTGAAGATCGCCGAGTCCCCTGACCCGAACAAGCCCCCCCAGCGTTACGTTCCATCAACAAAGCGGGCACGGGAAGAATGTGGAGTCAGACAAATTATCGGCATGGAGGAAGGAATTCGAAAGACCATATGCTATGCCCAGTCTCTCCATTCCCGTTGTATAGATCAATCCGGATCCAGGGCGCTCTAATCCCAGCAATCGTAAGTAACCAGCTATGTTGCCAAGCTGAAACAATTCAATGAAGCAATCAGGAAGACATACGCGCCCCACCGAGCATCTCATTGGCGAAAGTGGTCTTCAAAACCTTTTTACGTGAGCGAGATATGTTAAAAACGAATTCGAAAGCACGAATGCTTGATGAACTGAAAGATAAGCTCCATCATTTCGTCGTCCCGGAGCTCCTCTATTTTACAGCGCAATCATGGGCAGCCGATAACAAGGAAATACTGACACGGATAACTTCAACATTTGCTGAAGGAAGCCTTATCATTCGCTCCTCCGCCTGCGATGAAGATGGAAGCCAGGCCTCGCGGGCGGGCGAATATGAAACCGTGCTGAACGTACCGGCAAACGATCCGGCACAGATTCGTACGGCGGTTGAAAAGGTTATTGCCAGCTATCAGCGTAATGGTTTGCGCGCTAATGATGACGAAGTTATCGTACAGGAGATGTTGCAAAATACCATCATGAGCGGTGTAGTTTTCACCCATGATCTCAACACCGGGGCGCCCTATTACGTTGTGAATTATGACGATGTTACGGGCATGACCAATACGGTAACGGCAGGCGATGGCGAATACTCTAATCGCACCCTTTACATTCATCGCGACACTGTGAAAGCCCTCCGTTCGGAACGCTTTCAACGGCTCATTGTAGCAATCCAGGAGTTGGAGCAGGTTACTCAAAGTCAGTTCCTCGATGTCGAATTCGCGATGGATGGAGATAAGACACCATATTTATTGCAAGTACGGACAATTACGACCCAACCCAACTGGAATCGCGCCATCGCCAAAAGAATCGACAGCACGCTTAGCGGTATTCAGTCTTTTGTCAGAGAACGCTTTAAGACCATTCCGGGTGTTTATGGCCACACATCGGTACTCGGACAGATGCCTGACTGGAATCCTGCCGAAATGATCGGCCGAGCGCCCCGCGCTCTGGCTTTTTCGCTCTATAAAAAGTTGATTACTGATCATGCCTGGCGTATTGCGCGGCAAAGAATGGGCTATGCCGTGCCGATGGGCCATCCGCTCATGGTTTCACTTGCCGGCCAGCCGTTCATCGATACGCGCATGAGTTTTCATTCATTCTTGCCCACGCAGCTGTCGCCGTCTCTCAGCCATAAGCTGGTTGATATCTGGCTGAAACGCCTGCGTGAACACCCGGAATTGCACGATAAGATTGAGTTTGAAGTGGCAATTACCACCTATAGTTTCGATATCGATGAGAAAATCAAAACCATGACCGACGGCGCATTGAATGCCGATGAAAGGATTGAATTCATTACGGCACGAAAGCATCAGACGCTTGAACACCTCAAAGGTGTTACTTCGGGCAGCATCAATGCGGCATTGGCCTACATCGATACCTTGGCCAAAAAGCAGAAAGCAAATTGCGACGATCTGAGAACGTATGGGATCGGGACTCTGTTCGGGATGCTCGATGACTGCATCTATCTGGGCACAATACCTTTTTCCATTCTGGCGCGGCATGCCTTTATCGCACGCACATTGCTTCTGTCGCTCCAGCGTCTTGGCGTCTTAACAAGGGAGGAGATACATCACCTCCAGGCCGGTATACGAACCGTCGCCAGTGAACTTGTCGATGATATCAATCGTTTTCGGGAAGGCGAAATCTCGAGAGACACATTCATGGCAAACTATGGTCATCTTCGGCCAGGCACCTATGACATTCTCTCTTGCCGATATGACCAAATGGATAATTTCTCGCTTGGTGACACCCCTCGCCGAGGTGGAAAAAAAGTCGAACCTTTCATCCTGGGGGCGGGGCAAGAAAAAGCGATTAACAACCTGTTGCAATCCGAAGGTTTCGACGGCGTGGACGCCAAAAGGCTGCTTGTCTATGTCCGTGAAGCAACCGTAGGACGTGAATTCGCCAAGTTTGTCTTTACCCGCACTATAAGCGATATGCTCGAATTAATCGCCGCATATGGAGAAGAACGTGGGTTGAGTCGGGATGAAATGTCGCATATCCCTGTCGGCTCCCTGCTCGACATTTCCACGACGAGCGAGGAAAACACTGTTGAAGATCGGCTCAGGGCTATCTCGGGAAAAAATGCGGAACAACACGCTCTTGCCTCGGCGATCCGCCTCCCCCAAATCCTTTTCGATGAAGCAGGGATTCATGTCATACCTTTCCAGGTGACCCACCCCAACTTTATTACGACCAAAAAAGTGTCTGCCGAATGTGTGCACTTATCCTCCGGGCAATCGTCCACCCCCTTGACCGGAAAGATCGTACTGATCGAAAATGCAGACCCCGGATTCGACTGGATCTTCGCCCACCAGATCACAGGGCTTATCACCCAGTACGGCGGCGCCAATTCCCATATGGCAATCCGTTGTGCGGAGTTCGGCATACCTGCGGCGATCGGTTGCGGCGAGCAGCGATTTAACGCAATAACAAAAGCGACGCAGGTTATGCTTGACTGCTCGTCTTCGGTAATACAAACCATACATTAATGGGGAATTGCATATGGTTGTTTGGATCATAGGATTGTCGGGATCAGGAAAGAGCACCTTGGCCAATGCTGTTGTTGCAAAGGTGAGATGCGTGCAACAAAATATTGTTCTTCTCGATGGCGATATGATACGCGAAATATTTGGAAATGACCTTGGGCACACCCTAGAAGATCGACATCGCAATGCGGATAGGATTTCACAACTGTCCAAGTTCCTTGAGGACCAAGGAGTCCATGTCGTTTGCGCGATCTTGTCCCTGTTTCCTGATTCGCGCTCATGGAACCGACAGCATATAAAAAACTATTTTGAGGTTTTTATTGATGCCCCGATCGATGATCTCATTAAACGCGACTCGAAAGGGATCTACCGCAGGTTTCAAAATGGCGAGATAAACAATGTGGCGGGCATGGATATAGAATTCCCGAAGCCGGATTGTCCGGATCTTATCATTGAAAATAGCGCATCATTGGATGGGCTCCTGCGTTATGCAGATCTCATAGCAGAGAAGATAACCAATTCATGACCATGAACTACAGCTATTGTCAGTCCAACCTGTTAGAAAAACCATGCACTTACATGTATACCCCTTTCCAAGGGAGTGAACTGTTCAGATCCTTCGTCGCCATAAGGGTTGCCATTTTGAGACGAGATCATCCTGAAATATGTCAGGCCCGGGAACCGGATCAGATGCTTGTGGATAAGTCATTACCGGCATTGGAACAGTTGATCAACAACGAATCAATCGATGGCGGACAAATGCTGCGTGCCTTTTTCGGTTCTGCGTTTCCCCATCAACGCGAAGCACATAAAGATTCCGGGAACATCCTGCATGACCTTGCGCAATCTCTGAGGAATATGACCACGAAAAGTGCCGTGAATACTTTGGAACTTCTGCACGCCCTTGCTGCCTTTCAGTTGATCGAGGAACCGGACGAAAATTTGAAGGTCTGGATCGACCGTCTGGTGCAACGATTTGAGGTAACGAAGAAAATTTATGAAATCTACCCCGAAGGATTTCGCAAGGGGAGCGGATCAAATGATCATGTCAGATTGTATTGGCTTTTTGCCCTCGTGTTGTGTCTGTACTACACCAGATCGAAAAACTTGAAATACCTCAACACGCTTTTAAAGGTTTGCGACCTGCTTTGCTCCCTGCCCGCTGACATGCTCGACAAAGAAATCCCTAAAGGTGGGTTACCGTTCGTATTGGCTGCTGAAGTAATCAGTATTTATCTTCTGGCCCAAAAGAAAGGAATCCCCATTGATCTTGACTGATGTTGCCATGATAGCGGCGGAAACGTCCCGCTCCAGCGTATACCTTCAGGCACTGGTCCGTAATCAGATGCCGCCCAATTATGTTCTCGTTCTGAAAAATTCATCCGATAACGCTTTGCCCGGCCAGCCGGCGAAGACCCTCGTCTCTTCGACCAACGCACGGATCGAGGAGACCGATGAATGCTGGAGCGAGGCGAACTTCGATCGAGGTGAATCGGTCATCGGTCTTGTGGAGAAGTATCATATCTCGCATCAGATCGCATCGACGGACAACATCAACGACCTGTCGGTAGTAGCGTTGATAAAGCATCGTCCCGAACCTGTTTTCATATATTCCGGATATGGCGGAGTTTTGTTGAAGGATGATATTTTAGCGACAGGAAAATATTTTCTTCATGTGCATGGCGGTTATCTGCCCGACTATAAGGGCAGCACCACCAACTACTACAGCCTGATTGAGGAAAAAACATTGGGAGCATCCGCACTCTTTTTAAACGAAAAAATTGATAGCGGGCCGGTACTGTTGCGGCGGAAATTTCCAGCACCCATGAATCGTCTTGAGATTGATCATGCTTACGATTCAGCAGCACGTGCAAAAGTGCTTATCGAGACGTTGGAGTCATACGTACGACATGGCAAATGGAAATGCGATATCGATATGAATACCGGTGGTGAAACCTATTATATTATTCACCCGCTTCTGAAACATTTGGCAATTTTAGGAAATTGAAAGAAGCCTGCTCGATATCCCCTTTTTTCACCCTTAACGCATGTTTTTCGAGAATGGTAAAGATATGGTTATTATAACTCAGCGAATTGATTTCAAAGAAGAGATTCAGGAAACAAGAGAGGCGGTCGATCAACGTCTCATCCAATTAGTAATCACGGCCGGGTATCTACCACTCACTGTATCCAACATGATGATTACATGTCACAACAGCCTTGGATCACCAGTTGCGGTAATCGAGAAGTGGCTTCAAAGGATAAAACCTCGTGCAATTCTCCTTTCGGGTGGCAATGATATCGGTGAGTACCCTGCCCGGGATGAAACCGAGAAATTCCTTCTTTCATGTGCAAAAACCAGGCGATTGCCCGTCTTGGGGATTTGCCGGGGGCTCCAGATGATGGGAGTCTGGGCGGGTACACATCTTGTCAAGATTGATGGTCATGTAAAAACTCGACACCAATTAAATGCTGATAATGACAATTGGCCGACGGGCGTGAACAGCTATCACAACTGGGCGCTTGCTGAATGCCCTGATGGTTTTCGCGTGCTGGCCCGCTCCGAAGATGGTTCCATAGAAGCCATCCGCCATATCGAATTGCCTTGGGAAGGATGGATGTGGCATCCGGAGAGAGAATCCCCATTCGTGTCCCGGGATATAGAACGGCTCAAGGAGTTGTTCGGTGACTCACCACCTGGTTGACATCAGAAATATGAGAAATACTCGTTGAGACCATTTATGACGTTCGATCTGAATCAGAAGTTAGATGAGTTAATCATAAAATATGATATCGACAAGTGTAATGAAAGATATCGAAAATATGTGCACGCCCAAAGCCTGCTGAGTCAGCTCATAAATCAACATAAGAATCATAACATAGTCTTGGTAAGTGATAACACAACAGACATTGCAATGACCGCCAATATTCTGCAACGGAAAGATATAAAGGACTATGTCATCAAGAGTTATGATGAGCAATGGCCCGATGACCTATACAACTTTGGAGAAAGCCTTTTTATTGTATTGAACCTGAATAGTGTTCGAATCATAAAAGATGAGTGGGACAATCACCTCAGTCAGTTCCCGGTAATATATTTGTACGAATACTATGAGCAATATGGTCTGGAAATAGATTATCTCTATTATGACATACTAGATGCGCAGAAAGTCAGTTTTTCCGATACCAATCAAGCTACAGATTATTTCAGAACAGACTATTATAGTGCGATATACAATGAGAAATGCCTCTATAAAAATGCCCCTGATGATGCTTCACGGAAACAGCATCTAGAGAGGATTATATTTGATTATATTTATATAAAAGATTTTGTATGCGCCAGACACTATATTGATCTATATATCTCACATACATTCGATGAATCACATTCGTATCAGCAGTTTTTATTCGAACTGGAAGATCTGATATCCACAGCAACATTACTGATTAAAAACAAACCGGAAAAGCATATTATCTGGTGGTGGCTGGATGCGCTTGATTATGGCTCAGAGCAGGAAATGCCATATCTGAAAAAAGTCTCGTCTAACAGCGCATATTTTGAAAATGCATTTACGAATACACCGTTCACATCTTCCGTCATGAACCTGACTTTATGCAAGAAAATGACAGTCGATGACGATGGCTATAAATTGAAAATGATAAATTATGAAAATGGGGATCTTATTAAGCTTATACATGAAAACGGTTATGAATTCCAATATTACGGGCATCATACTTATAATGTTGATAAAAGCCTTTATTATAAAACATACCCTAAATGGATACCTTCTTCATGTAAAATGTGGGACGTAATCACGAACATGATACGCGAAGAACAGAGCAAGGTGTATTTAATACATTGTATTCCTGAAACACATTCGCCGTATCTTTCCGGACTCATTGAGACAAATTATAATAATGTGGAATCAGTTTCGGATAAACAGATCCTGGAACAAAAAGCTTTAGGCAAAAAATATCTCGATATGCAAATCGAATTTTATTCAAATATTGTGGGAGACAAGCACACTGCACTTTTCATGAGCGATCATGGCAGCTTATATCCTGCTGATAGTTTTACGTGGAAATACCATATCGTCTTATTTCTTCACGGTAAACATGTAGAACCCAAAAGATACAGTGGAGTTTTTGAATATTATAATTTTGATAAGTTATTTCATTCTGCAGTATTCAATGGCCAAGTGCCGGATTCTTTGTTCAGTGAATATGCGGCAATCCAAGATACAGATTATCGTGCCGACGATGTTCTACGCACGCTACTCAATCCGATCCAAATGTCTCCACGTTTTTTATTTGGGTATAAGGGCATCATAACAGAAAAAGAACTGTATATTAAATACAATGATGGCGATGAATTATACTATATATACCCATCGAGAATAAATAGAATTGGTTATGATGGATACCAGTTAAGGATAAGTCATCTCAAATCCTTAATAAAGGATAAGAATATTGATGTGTTCCATGATGATATGTTCCGGTGGGCCAGGAATTCATATGTTGTTATGGAAAATTATTACAAGAGAGCAGGCAGGGAACTCATCGGCTGCAAGCTTATGAAAGAAAAACTCAGAAATATACCTGATGATAAAATCATCGCGGTTCGAGGAGGCGGGGAGCATACCATTGAATTAATGAGCCATATAGGACCATATGCGGAAAAGATTAACTATATCATCGATCAATCTTTCAATAATAAACAGCATTTTTTAGGAGTTACCATGATCCATCCCGAAGAAATCGAAAATTATGGAATAGATATTATTATTATTTCATCGATTAAACATCGTTTCACATGGAAAGAAGAAATTAAAAATCTAAACAATAAATATGAGATTATTGATATTTATGATGATTTAGAAGAGAGGGGAATATATCTTGGTAACCGAGGCTTCTATGAAAAAGTCTTTATTGAAAGCGATTTTGAAGGACTGGATTTTGAATAAGAATAACAGTTGACAGATGCAGCCTCATATCCCATGGCACGTGTATCTCCACACCGATAAGAATCCCATAACCGGATGAAGATACAATCATTTGACTACCAGCAACGGATCAGCCCTGATCACCCGGCGAATGAGAGATCTTCCGGTTTTTGCTACCTCCTATTTTCAGTGATTTCAGATTGCACAAATACTGGAGAGAATTATTATGAAAGTCATTATACTGGCGGCGGGTGAAGGGACCCGCCTGCGCCCTTACACACTGGACAGGCCCAAATGCCTTGTTGAAATAGACGGACAGAGCCTGCTTGATCGGCAGTTGGAAGTTTTATTCGTGGAACATATTGAACCCATTATACTCATTGGCGGTTATCGCTCGGAAATGCTGCAGCGACCCGGCACTGAAATGAGGTCCAATCCACGCTATGCCGAAACCAATATGGTCTGGACTTTGTTTTGTGCCGAGGCGGAACTTGAAGGAGACGTAATCGTCAGCTATGGAGATATCGTTTACTCGCGTGAGGTGTTGAACGCATTGCTGAAATCTGCCGCCGATATTGCGGTAACCATCGATATGGACTGGGAAACATATTGGCGCGCCCGCAATGAAGATCCCTTACAAGATGCCGAAACGCTGAAACTATCACCAGATGGTCGAATACTTGAGATTGGCCGTAAACCTAAATCATTGGATGAAATCGAAGGGCAATACATGGGACTCATGAAGTTTTCTGCCAAGGGTGTCAAAATCCTTCGCAAGGTGTTTCATGAAGCAAAAATCTCCGGAACCCTGTGCGGAAAACCTGTGGAAAAAGCTTACATGACCGACTTGCTTCAAGAAATGATCGATCTGGATTACAGAATCGATGCGGTCCCCGTTTATGGACAATGGGTGGAGGTGGATACGGTGAGTGATCTGACATCACCGGTAACCCATTCACGACTATGTGACATTAAGGTAACCTCTTCATGAATATTGAACTCGTTATGCAGGGGAAACGAAGTTATGCCACGTGAGCTCTTGTATGGCTGGATAACATGCATACAGGGCATCAAGACTGAACAATTCTTAAGTCACCCTATCTTCATCCAGATTTTGACCGGAAAACTTCATAATCAATCACAAGACAAAAACCTCAAGGCAGACAAGGAAAACAATGGGCAGTATTCTGGACAGTAAATTAGAAGACCTCATGTTGAAATATGGAATAGATACTGTTGCACCCAGATTTCACAAGATGGTGGAAGCGAAGAAGTGTCTGTGTACATGGCTTAAGGATGTAAAAAAAGAGAATATCCTGATTCTCTATGAAAGAAAGATCGATATGCAGATGACGCTGTCGCTTTTAAATATAAGGCAGAGCGACGTACATGTACAGGACACAGCCTCTAAAGCAATAAAGGACATAGAGAAAAACAGCGACAAGATTATACTTGACGTATCACTGTCAAATACCGGGTGTTATGAAGCAAGCACCACTGGTATTACGAATATCTATGACCTATTCCAAAAACACCATTTAGTATTCGATTATGATTTCTATAATATCTGGGAGGGCAAATTCTATACCGCCTATGGAGATGAATCTGAAGATTATGCAAATCTTGATCACTATAGAATATTTCACGAAAATGAAATCAAGTATGGAGAAGCCCGGGATGCTCAGACAAAAGAACAGTGCTTGAAAAGCCTGATCTTCGTATGCCTCGTTATCAGAGACTTTGTTACAGCGAAGAAATACATACATCACTATATACAGCTAGGATACCAAGACAGCATACGATATGCCGAGTTCTCCCGGGATTTAGAGAAACTACTGCTGGATATAAAACATGTAACCAGAGACATACGTGACTGCGTCATTGTTTATTGGATAGATGCACTGGATAGAGGCGCCTTGGATGGAATGCCGTTCTTGCTAGCAAAAGCATCAAAGTGCTCTTTGTTTACTAATGCTTGCACCCCAACCCCCTATACGGGGGCGACTTTGAATGCCATGATTGCCCATCGGAGAATGCTGGATGATCGTGGATATGAAATGAAAGAGGTTACACTGAAAGATTCAAGAATGGTCCAGCAATTAAGGGAAAAAGGATATGACTTCACCTATTACGGACAGCATGACTATCGGATTGACGCTGAACTGCGCAGTATAAAAAAACATTTTCGATGCGAACCCGCAGCGAAAATATATTGGGACTTCCTGTGCGATTTATATGAAAACAGGAAACAGGGGGTTTTTCTACTGCATAGTATGGCGGAAACACATCCCCCATTTCGCTCCTGCAATGCCGGACCGAACTGTATCCAGAATGAGCAGGTAAACTATACTAACTTTGACCTGGCGGATCAAAAAGCGAGAGGGAAAAACTATCTGGATTCCGTGTTGGAATTTTATTCATCTTTTATCAACGAGCAAAATGTTAAGATCTACATGAGCGATCATGGAGACGTTACCTCCCTGCCGCTTGTCCTTCGAAAAATGCATATACATTTTATGTTGGAATCAACCTGCATCGCACCCGGCACCTTGGATAAAATGTTCAGCTTGATTAATTTCGATCAGTTGATTCTTGGATTAATCCAAAATCCGCCATTCATTCCCAGGGAGATCTTTGAAGAGTACGTCGAGATCGAAGACTCGGACATCTATGCAATACATGTGGCCAGAAAGTACCTTACTCCCCAAAACTTCAATCCGAATATGATGCTGGGATACAGGGGCATTGTAACCGCGGATGAGATCTACAAAAGAAGAGCGGATGGTCCGGAACAATATTACTACAAGACTTCCTGTGTTAATACCGTAGAATACGAAAGGTGCCGAGATCGAGTTACAAAATTAAGAGCACTTGTTGCCTTAAAGCAGATCTCCTCGGATCCATGCACAGGTCAATTTGAACACTCCCAGAAAGCTCATGAAGTGTGTAAACGATACGCTCTACGTACCGGCGGCGAAGAACCGGGAATGGCGGCGTTAAGGAACATCATTCATGCCATTCCTGATGATAAAGTAATCGCGATCCGGGGCGGCGGTTTGCATACCATCGAACTGCTGAACGCCTTGGGAAAAGCAGGGGAACGGGTTCAATACATCATTGATAAAAACAAGGACACGGAAAGCATGTTTTATGGATTCAATGTAATCTCGCCAGAAGAGAGAAAGCTCTACGATATAGACGCTATCATCATATCTTCATTGCGTTACAGAAAAGAAATGGCAGCCGAACTGGAACAGGCAGGCGAAAAAGCCGAGATTATAGACATCTATGAAATATTAGAAAAACAAGGTCTTCCCTTGGATCGTGGAGTATATGAGCGTCAATATACCGAGGAAGATTTTCTCGGTACTACCATAGAATGAAAGATCAGACATTCCACAGATTCTGCAACTAACGCCCTCATGTGCAAAAACAATAAAAATTAATGGAGCAACAAGATGAGTCAGCCCTTAGTCAGTATTATGATACCAAACTTTAATCATTCACACTTCTTGGACACATGTATCCAGAGTGCTCTCAATCAGACATATCCCAATATAGAGATTGTTGTACTGGATAACGTATCCACGGATTCTTCTGTAGCCATTGCCCGAAAATACACCAGCCAGGGTGTACGAGTCTGCCGCAATTCATACAATATTATGAATAAAAGTTATAAGGAGTTGGCCAGTAGGGCACTGACCAGCGGCACTTTTATGATGTTACTCTGCGCAGATGACTATATTTCTGATACGTTTATTGAAAAAGCCGTTGCAATAATGCAAGAGCATCCGAATGTTGGATATGTCCATGGTGAAAGAAACTTCGTAACACCCGGTGGGGACATATTGGAACTGGACCCGTTTTTCAACTGTAGCTTTGTGGCGCCGGGAATCAATACCATGCCCATATATATGGTCACTACTATCGCACATCCCTCGCAGGCAGTCTTCCGGCGAGAGGTTTATGATCAGACAGGCGGGTATGACATGCCGATTGACCACATGAATGCAGACAGAGCCTTGTGGTTCTACATGTCGGCGATATCCGATTATGCGTATATCAGAGAGAAAATGTCATATATCCGTATTGGCGAACAAACAGAAACCATTATAACCCAGGCCAATTTCCAGCATCCCATTTTCTGTCACCTTACGGTTAAGGAATTTGTGAGGTTCGCCAAGCAGAATGATCTTCCGGATGTCTATGCCAGAGAACAGGAAGCACTGATAATATTGGCCAGAGAATTCGTAGGGTACGCAGCGGGTATGCTGTGGAACGGTGATTTCGAAAAGGCAAAGGTCTATTTAAACTACAGCAGGGTGGTAAATAGAGAAATAGAAAACACTGAAGAATATAAGGGAGTACATCACATGTGGCAGTCGCGGGATGTCGACAGATCTTTGATTAAGACCATTAGTCAGGTTAACCATAAAAAGAAGAGAAGTTATAGACCGCCTGCAGGACACCAAGAGATAGAAACGGAGTTGTTACAATGTCAGAGATAATTCCAGGAATCCAGATCACCATACCGGCATATAACTGTGTTGATACCATTGGAAAAACTTTAGAAAGCACCCGTAATCAGGACTATGACCATGAACGTGTGTTTACAATAGTGGTTGATTTCGGATCAACAGACGGAACATACGAAAAACTGTTAGGGGAAGATCCTTATCATCTGGGGGTATTCCAGGTCACAGGGAAAAGATATGGAGACAGCATGGCGTCAGATGCTGTTGCTTTTCATGAATACCAGCCCGCAGGCATATCCCCTACCTATTCCCTGTTATTGTGGCCAGGCGAGGTTATTTACCCATCTTTCTTGAAGACTGCAACAGAAGTAATGATAAGAAACAGGGAACATAGTCCAAAGCTCCTCATATGCGAAACAGATGTCTGCGGAGAAGACGGCACGGTCAAGAAACAGGAGCCACTGTACAATGGTGATTGCATCATTAATGGTGAGCTTGATTTCAAGGAATATTTAACACACGGGAACAGACACAACATCTTATGCTTTGGTGGAAACATCAATAAATGCAAAAATATACAGGCACGTATAGCTAATGACAGAAGACACTGGATGAAATGTATCAACCTGAATATGAATGCCAACTGCATTTATCTGTCAAAGGCCCTTGCCTGTGTCAGGGAAACCACATACGGGGATGAAGTCGAAGAAGTGCTGCTCCGCTGGGTGATGAATATCAATACCATGCGTGGATATCTAGCTAAATACGGACGATGTATCGATGACCAGTTCGAGACCCTCAGTCAAAGGAATGTGGCTTCATATGCGTTATGGCGAAGTTATATTACACAGAAAAAGGGCTTATACACGCAAGCTCAAGATTGTTATCTGCTCGCGGAGGCAATTTATCCTGGTATAGTGAGCGAAAATGTGTGGGCAATGGTAACCAGGCATTTGAATAATCCGGATGACGATACCCGGCAGTGGCTGGAACGTCACTTCGGCGACGAAGAGATACGAGAGGCCTTACACAATCCCATTAACAGATGATACACTCACAGGCATGTGTGTAAGAACGGCAACCTTATGTTGACCTTGGCAAGGTTAAGAATATACTCTCAACTTTACCGTACAAACTCTGGTGAACACTGTCTGATGGTCAACTGATCCAGGCCTTGCATTCATCATCTTGATATCTTCTGCTCACCAGGATTAAAAAGCCTTTGCAGACGTAACACTCAGACATCCCGATTCTCTTTGGGATCGTCTTACTCGGGAGTTACTTTTCGAAATATTGACGCATATGCGAAGGAATCATCGGACAGAGAATCAGTTAAGGATTTCAATTCGATGATAAGAAGTTGTTTCTATTATTAATAAAAAATGTGAGCATAACAAACGAGGCCGTATGAACCAGTCATTCCAGAATTTTCCGGGAACCATTATTTGGATAGCTCCGTTTTATAACCGCAGCGGTTATGGTGTGTTAGCAAGAGCTACAGTCATGGCACTGCATAGAAGAGGCATACCGGTAAAAGTTATACCGGTAGACCAGGTTGAACCGGGTATTGATGATTCTGACATGAATCTCATAAGATCTCTACAGCTCACACCGATTATCCCCCCTGTTACGGCAATCGTATCTCACGTGCCGAACAAATCATGGGCAGATATGAGTCTCCCGGAACCGAACATACGGATATTATCAACTACGTTTGACAGTAGCGCACAGGGGAACGTCCCTCCATCTGATTGGTTGGATGTTTTTCATAAAATGGAACAGATCTGGGTTCAATCGCATAAAGAACAGGAGGTTTTTGTATCTGCAGGCGTGCCACCGGAAAAGGTTCATATAGTTCATTTTCCAAATCCGTGGAAGGACAACCCTGTCTTACCGCCAGTCAGCCCTGAATACACCGGAGCAGACAAACCTTTTCGTTTTCTGTCCATAGCCATGTTCCAACCGCGGCGCCGCTGGGATGTTTTAATTGAATCATATCTTGAAGAATTCAAAAATGGGGAACATGTTGAACTTTATCTGAAAGTCAACTATCCGCCGTGGCATCCGGTTCCAGGCAAACCAAAGCAGGATTTATATGATCTCATAAGTTCATTACGCTCAAAAACAGGATCAAATGCACCCATCATCATAGATGAAGAGCTTGGGACAAGAAAGGGGATCGTAGAACTTATTGACAGTGCCAACACCTATGTATCGACGGACACTGCTCCAACCGCTCCTGTTTCAGAGGCAATAGTGAGGCATCGTTTGGTAATAGCATCTCTGGCTCTTAAAATGATGCCACGGGAGTATTTTGTTGGAATTAATGAAGACACGAATGTAAAAGTTCCCCTAACACCTGACATGCTCATGTATCAACCGCATCACAAGGATGCCTACATGCCGCAATTGAAGGTAGTACAGGTCAAACGTGCATTGCGAAGGGCTTATACTTTGACCGTGGAAGGAAGGGCTTTATGCTGCAATGGGGCACAACGTTCCATCCCGGGAGCCGACGAGACGATACCAATGATACTAGGCGCAATACATGCGGGCTGGCAATATAAGGATAAACTGGATAGAGAAGACAAAGCGCAGAACACGACCAAGCGGGTGGTCTGGGAGGGCTCGCAGTTCGTGCGCCATTCTCTGGCGCTGATAAACAGGGAACTCTGTCTGCGCCTGATCGACAAAGGCTTCGAGGTCTCGATCATACCCTACGAAAAGGACGATTTCAGCCCCGAGATCGATCCCCGCTTTGAAAAAATCGCTGAAAGGACCAACAAGCCCCTGACCGGCAGGGCCGATATCCATATTCGCCATAAATGGCCTCCCAATTTTGAACGGCCCCGGGATGGGTACTGGGTTATGATACAGCCATGGGAATTCGGGAGCCTGCCAAAAGACTGGGTAGGCCCCATGAGTACCATGCTCGACGAAATGTGGGTGCCCAGTTCGTTCGTCCGCGAATGCTACGTACGAAGCGGTATTCCTGCTGAACGGGTCTTCGTCGTGCCCAATGGTGTCGATGTGAACAGGTTTCATCCCGATGCCACACCGATTAAACTTGCAACGAAGAAGCGTTTCAAATTTCTCTTTGTGGGCGGGACAATTCCCCGCAAGGGCATAGACATACTCCTGGAGGTCTATTCATCGACATTTACCTCGGACGATGATGTGTGCCTGATTATCAAGGATATGGGTGCAAAGACCTTTTATCAGGGGCAGACCGCCCAGCAGATGATCAAAGGCTATCAGTCGGCGCCGAATGCCCCTGAGATCGAATACATCGAAGAAATGCTGCCCGATGAGGAGCTCTCAGGTCTCTACCGCGCCTGCGACTGCCTCGTGCACCCTTACCGCGGTGAAGGCTTCGGCCTGCCCATTGCCGAGGCCATGGCCAGCGGGCTTCCCGTCATCGTGACAGGCTACGGCGCGGCCCTGGATTTCTGCCCTGATGACGTCGCCTACCTGATCCCCGCGACGGAGACGAGGTTGTCCGAAAAGCGTATCGGCGATCTCGAAACGATCGATTTCCCATGGCTCGCTGAGCCTGACAGGGAGGGTCTGGCAACGCTCATGAAGCACGTGGCGGATCACAGGGAAGAGGCCGCTGCCAGGGGTAAGCTTGCCGCAGCCTTCATTCGGGATCACTTCACCTGGGAGCATGCTGCAGACATTGCCATGGAAAGGATCCGGCGTCTCAGGGACAGGCCAGTCTTCCGCCACACTCCTGCAGCGGATCCTCTTGAACAGAGCTTGGATATCGGGGAGCTCCTTCGTGCAGGCGAAGAGTGTTTCGGCCGGGGTGATGTCACACGCGCGGTCGCCCTGTTCAGGCGCGTCCTGAAACTCGACTTGAAAAACGCCCAGGCCCTGAACAACCTCGGCGTGATCCAGTGGCAGCTCGGTGAAACGCTCTCTGCCCTGGACACGTTCCAGATAGCCCTGACCTTCAATCCGAACGACCATGATGCCCTCGAAAACCTCCTGCAGGCAGCCAGGGAAACAGGAAGATTCGATCGAATAGACCAGACCCTCGTTGAGACCTTGAACAAGGCACAACCCGGTAGTCCAGAGGTCATGAAGCTTTCGGAGGCATGCCGGGGGGAATATGAGGATGCCAAGGAACTGCAGCTGAAAGAGCTCCTCGAAAAGGGGGAGGAGTGTTATTCTCAAGGGGACATGCAGACCGCCATCGACATCTTTCAGAAGATCCTCCATCTCGACGGTAGCAACTCCCAGGCCATGAATAACATCGGAGTCATACAATGGCAGACGGGAGACCCGGTTTCTGCCATACATACTTTTCAGGATGCGCTGGCCATCGACTCCCGGGATCCCGACGCCCTGGCAAACCTCCTGCATGCGGCCAAGGAAACGGGGAGGTTCGACCTCGTCAGCCAGGAACTCCTCGACACCGTCAAAGAAACGCAACCGGGAAATCCTGATGTGAACCTCCTAGCGGAGCTCATGGAGAGTCCTACCGAGGATACTCCCGGCCAGGTCTGCTAGGGACGGGGCTCCAGACAAGGCTATACAGATATGAAGACACAGACCTTCGGCGTAGTCATGATCGTGAAGAACGAGGAAGAGAACCTCGGGCGGATCCTATCCGACATCCATGGCGTCGTGGATGAGATCTGCATCGTGGACACCGGCTCCCAGGACGGGACCATCTCCCTTGCAAAATCTTATGGCGCAAGGATCGAACACTTCCCGTGGTGCGACGACTTCTCTGCGGCACGGAATCACTCCATCGCGTGTGCTGAGTCGGACTATCTGATCTGGCTTGATGCGGATGACAGGATCCATGAAAATGACCGACAGATCTTGGCGGATCTGAAGTCACGATTGCAGCACCAGAAAGATCGTGCCTACATGCTGAAGATCCTCAGCTGCTCCGAGGACATGCCCGAAACCATCAGCTACCAGACCCGGATCATACCGAACAGGGAGGGAGTGTGTTTCGAAGGCCGGGTCCATGAGCAGGTCATCCCCTCATTGAAGAGGTCCGGCATCACGGTGGAGCCCGTGGACATTACCGTCAGGCATGTCGGCTATCACGATGCTGCCGCCCGGCTCGGCAAGGCAAGGCGAAACCTGGATATTCTCATGAAGGAGCTTCAGGCGGGCAAGGACAGCGCGACGCGGTGTTTCTTCATCGCCATGGCGTGTATCGGCGTCCAGGACTACGAACAGTGCCTCACATACCTCTCCCGCGCCCGGCAGAAGCGCACGGATGAAGACTGGCAACACTACAGCTATACCGTATCCACCGAATGTCTGCTCCAGCTCGGTAGGATAAGGGAGGCGTACAGCGAGATCACTGCCGGAATCACCTCTTTTCCAGAGAGCCAGCTGCTGCACTATTACCTGGGAACCGTCTGCATGCATGAAGAGCATTACGCAGAAGCGGCGGCGGCATTTAAAAGGGCATCTGTCCTCAAGCCCCTGATCGACACGTACCCCATACCCCCCGATCTGGGGATTACCGCACTTCTCCAACAGGGGAAGGCCTTCGAGAAACTCGGAAGGTACGACCATGCGATCAGGGTCTATGAAGAGGCCATGGTATCAGGCAGAGACCGGAAGTCCCTCCATGGAGCACTCGGGTTGGCCTTGCTTCGGGTGGGGAAGATCGATGATTCCCTGAACCATCTCGGCATGGCAAAGATCCTCTCAGACGCCATCGATGTGCCCCTGTGGGTCAGCATTGCACGGATTCATCAACACCGGGGAAATCATGGCGATGCGCACACCCTCTATCTTGATGTCCTTCACGAGAGTCCTTCGAGCCTGAACGCTCTCGCCGGTATACTGGATACCAGCATTGCATTGGACGACATCGACACCTTTCTCAGCGCCCTCGAACACCTCCTGATTCTCGTGGAAATACCCATTCCGGAAGCCCCCATCGACTCCCTTGCCGAGTATGCCGAGTTGTGTAAGAAGACTGCATCCCGGCTCAGGGAAAGAGGCGAATCAACTATTGCCCTTCATCTGGCCGAAACGTCGCTCCGTCTGGACCCGTCATGTGCAGGTGCCCACCTGCTCATGGCGGACCTGTACTCCGATCAGGGTGATGCCTCAAAGGTGATCTCAAGCCTGGAGATGGCGGCAAAAAGCGGGGCAGATGGTCTTGAAGTATCCGCAAGAATTGAGAAAGTCAGACGCGCCGTGGACAAGACATCCTGAATCGCGTCTGTTTCCTGTTGAGATTCGGAAACAGGGCTTATCAGAATCTAAGAACATTACTTCTTCGCTTTCCAGTTCTTCAGGAACTGTTTCGCCTCTCTCATCTGTGTTCCTGTCATCTTTCCGCTGACATTCTTCTTCAGCGCAATAGCCTGCCTGCTCCCCTGTTGGGATGCCAGGTCCAGCCACATGTATGCCAGAACGTAATTCTGCGGCACTCCCTTCCCCACGCGATACATGTTGCCGAGCTGTGTCTGGGCTTCTGGGTTGCCTTGCTGGGCTGCCTTGCCGTACCACTCGGCGGCCTTGGCATAGTTCTGCCGCACTCCCTGTCCCGTTTCGTAGAGGTATGCCACAAAGACCTGTGCCTTGGCATCTCCCTGTTGGGCCGGCAGGAGGTTCTCCCGGAGCCCGGGGCTGTCGTCGTCGTCATTTGATGCCTGCACGGGAACCGTCATGAGAACAAACGCGAGGCAGGCAAGGAAAATCGCCAGAAAAGACAGGATGGCGCTAAGCCTCCTCATGTATTCTCCCAGAGAAAAAGATCAAGAGATAACATTCTTGTAATCCTGCCCCAACCATACGGATATTTCCCCAGTAAGTCAATAGGATCCATAGACAGTCCGGACAGAAAGAACCGAGCATCACGAATCGACACACCCTTTCCCGCCTCCTACCATCTATCTTATGCTTATGTGAATGGATAAAGTCACTCTTATGCATGATTCATGGAATGGTTATGGTGGCATCACATATCTCGGAGGTTGTCAAGGTAATCGCCGTCAGCGACAGGCTGAAGACATTACCTGAGTATGGATCCATTCAAAGAGATACCGGCAATTACCAGGAAGGATATGCAGGGTGGCATGGCATATTCAAGCGACCTTCATAGATCAATCTTCAGGGAAAGGCCTGTCCACAAAGACGACCTCGATGTTTCTCTCCTGTTCCTCCGGCCCATCAGGTGACCCTTTGAAAGGTCTGCTCACCGCATCACTCACAATGTTCAGCCCTGAATTGACGGTAATGGCCAGGGGTACCACCGTGTAAGGCATGGCGACGAGCGGAGCGATGAAGGAAAGAACGTCTTTCACCCCCATGCCATCCTCTTCTGACGGGATGTCTGCTGAGTTCTCTCTGCATGCGCCGGTGCCGGGATCTTCGAACCCCGTCTCCATGACCCCTAGATATGGGCCTGCCAACTGCGTTGCACAACCTACCACGAGAAAAAGACCTGTGAGGACGTTCAGAAGGATGAACGATAGTCCGGAACGCTTCATATCAGCCTCCTTCCCCGGCTCCCCCCGGGATCTACATGTCGGATGTCTGGATCCTCCATGTTTTTATACGCAGACAATAAGGGGCATGCCTTGACAGATCGGGTACGTTTTACGGGGTTTTCGTGAACAAATAATGTTATCTGATAGTAAGGTATTATGTGGTCATCAAGGCACACGGGGAAAGGTGCGGCTGGGTTGAAGGTTCTGGGTCAACGGATTACAGATCCCTTACCTGGACATCCCTCGGTCGAGCATACGGCGTCTTCAGGCATTGCCGTTTAGAAAGCCCTGGGGTTGGAGCAATGTGGGTGTTTCCAGCAAGCCTGCCTTTTGTATCCAGTCGGTGATGCTCTGGTTGAACTGCACCCTGCACCCCGCCATGGGCAGGTGCCCAGCACCCGGGTACATAACGAGGAACACCCTCCAGCCAGGTACCAGCTTACGAATGGCTTCGGCACGCACCCTGGCGATCATCTGCTCGGTATGGCAGCGATCAGGCCCGGGTGAACACATTGATCGCCTTGAAAATCTTCCATATGACCATGAAGAATGCTGCAAACGCCAGATCTCCACTGCAGCACATGACGTTCTTCCAAGACTCCCTGAAAGATTTCATTGCCTCACCTTCTTTCATAGGAAACCTCCGGCCGTTCCCCACGGCATTCCTCTCCATGTCTCATTTTCATCCGAACTCTTTGGCGGGATACCATCATAGAGAGGGGGCGCATCAGATCTGCACCATGGACTCCAGCGCGTCCCTGGGCTGCATCCATGAATCGGCCATGATGCATTTGAAGCCGTCGACACACTCGAAGGTCCCGGACCGCCTTCTCATGAACTCATTCGCATCCCGTTTCCGTTCTGCATCGTATTCATAGATAGTGACGACTTGCATGTTCTCACCGTCCACATCACGGAAGAACGGGCCGCTCACCCTGATATAGTCCGGCAGTTCAGGCGCTTCGAGAAAACACCTTGCCATGTCCTGAAAACACTTTTTGGGAAACGTGTCCGTGCTTATGGAAACCATGCTTTCCTCCTTCATACTGGTTGTACTTTACCGGTTATACTTGTGTGCATTCCGGCATCGTACCTGGCTATATCCATGGCAAGCTCCTGAATGAGCTCTCCGAGGGGATCATTTCCTGGCGTTTCGTAATACCTTGAAGTTGGCTGTGCGAACCGGGTGATTTTTGTAAGGGCTTCGACCTGTTCGATCCTGAGACGGTAGTTCGCCTCATTGACATCCCGCATGACAATCCTCCTTGCCCCTCTATCCGAGGGCCTGATTCTCGCTGCGAATGCCTCACCTCAATGGGAATTTCAGAGCTCGCTTGTCCACGAAGCTTCGAATCCATTCTCCCCTGACATCATTACCCATAGTCAGGATCCTGCATCCCCCCTTCTGCCTGTCCCACAGTGCACACCTCTCCAGTCCGCAGTCACCCGACATGGAGGGCTCTCTCTTCGTATCACTCTTCAGAAAAGGACACCTGATCATAAGACTGCATGATAGCAGGTGGAGGTTACAGATGGATTACAGATTGCCCTTTGAGTAAAAGAACTGCCAACGATGAAGGGTCGTTCTATGCTTCTTCCGGCCCCTACCCGAGGCCCTGCAGATAGGTCCTCAGATTGACCTTGTTGTTCTTCAATCCCGTCTTCATTCGGATGCTGTACCGGTAGCTGTGCACGGTATTCAGGGATACCCCGAGAAGCCTGGCAATATCCTTGGACTGCATCCCCTCCTTGATCATGGACGCCACCTTGATCTCGTTTGGTGAAAGGCCATGGTATTCCGTGGATACCTTCCGTGCAAACGGCGAAATGATTTGCTCCAGGTATGACTTCACCATGGTCAGGCAGGACTTCTGCTTCTCATTCAGGCACGACGACTCAAGATCGACGACATGAGGCAGGACGAATGAGCTGATGTTCGACATGATATCCTTTTCAATAGTCATCCTGTCCTCCTCTCTCTGTCTGAGGAGAACCCTCAGGGCGGATTCGGTCTCCTTGCGGAGTTCAATCTCCTGCAGGAGATGCTCGTTGGCCAGGGTAAGTTCCGCCGTACGTTCCCTGACCGCTCCTTCCAGATTTTCCCGTTGCCTCCTCAGCTCATCCTCTGCACGCCTGCGTTCCGTGATGTCCCGGGATACCCCATGGATACCGACGATCTTGCCCTCGTGATCACGGATTGCACTCACCAGGCATTCCATCCAGACCGTGGAGCCGCCCCTGTGGTAATACTCGAGCTCCAGCATGACCTTCCGGTCCGGATCTACCCCCTGCATACCGTCACGTTCCAGTTCTTTGCCGAGTACCTCGAGGATCCTCGCATAGGACTCGGGCGTCACCATCTCGCTGGCCTTCTGTTTCATGCGCTCTTCCCTGGTGAAGCCCATGACCTTCTGAACCGCAGGACTATCATAGGTCACATTGAAGTCCAGGTCTGCCGTCCAGACGATATCGTTCATTTTTTCCGTCAGGAAGCGATACTTGGCCTCGCTTTCCCTCAACTCTTCCTGCGCCTGGAGTCTCTCGCCCACCTCGACCTTCAGCTGCTCATTGGACCTCTCCAACTCGATTGTACGTTCCCTGATCAGCTCCTCCAGATGGTCATGGTATTCCCTGATCTCTTCCTCTATCTGCTTCCAGTGGGTGATGTCCCTTGCCACTGCAATGATCTCGACGAGCCTCCCGTTCCGGATCAGGGGGACAGCCCTCGTTTCGCCATACTTGACCGTCCCGTCGCGGGTGATGAACCGATAGACGGAGGGGGGAATCGTCTTTCCCGATATGATGCTCAATGCATCCGAAACCGCCCGGTCCACATCATCCGGATGGAGGATCCTGAGCTCCTGGAATGGTCTCCCGATGATTTCCGAGGGCTTGTACCCGATAACCCTCTCCACGTTCGGCGAGATGTTTGTCAGTCTGGTCCGGGTATCGACCGAGTACAGGATATCGCTGGCAAGGGAAAAATGGATGAGGTATCGTTCCGCTTCTTCCCGGAAGGCATGCTCCAGCTCAACACGCCTGGTTATGTCCCGGGCCACGGAGATGACCCCGGAAACGTGGCCGTCATGCCAGAGGGGAACGCCGCTGACTTCACCGAACTTTCTCGTGCCGTCCTTGGCTATGAACCGGTAGATGGAACCGTTGACAGGCTTTCCGGAAAGCACCTGAAGGGCATTGTCGAATGCCTCCGCCATGTCCTCGGGGTCCACGACTCCAAGTTCCTGAAAGGACCTTCCCAGGAGTTCCTCGGGGCGGTATCCCAGGAGCCTCTCGACATTGGGAGATATACTCCTGAGGACAAACCGGTTGTCGTAGGAGAACATCACGTCGTTGGCGAGCGAGAAATGGAGCCTGTAAAGCTCCATTGTTCCCTGTATGGACCCCCGGGCTTTATTCCCCGGGGAAACCACCTCTTCCAGGTCCTTTATTCTCCGCCTCGCGGACGCCGACTCCTCGACAAGCTGCCCTCTCGTCTTCCGGAGACCGTCCATACCATTCCTTTGACAAGTCATGCCCATTCACATGATGGATATATAATAATTATGGTCTGTTTTTATGGCAAGGGGGCTGGATTATCGAGTATGACGTCATCCGGAGATGTCCCTGGAGTCAATCACCTTTTCGATGAATATCTTTCAATGCTCCGTCCCCTGCCGGATTGATCTGGAAAGTGCCTGGGTCTGTGATGAAGGGACGGCACCAAGCCTGAGGTCCAGGGTACGTCTGCACCGCTCGAACACGGCAAGGGCCTCGGATCTTCGACCCATTCTTTCAAGACATCGCATGACCCCCTGGTAGCAGCCTTCCGCACAGTCATCCACGTTCAGACCCTGTTCATAGAGGTGCAGCGCCTGTTCCCACCGAGCGTTTCGTGCAAGGTGCTCGCCCAGGCGGTACAGCCCCTGGAAATACCTTCCGCGAAGGTGTTCCCTCATAGTAAAGGCATCAGGGTTCCAGACCTCATCAGGGAGAAATTCTCCTCTGTACATTTCCAGGGAGGCACAGGCGAGTTCACACAGCCGCCCTTTAGCACGTTCCGTTCCTGCCGAGCCCCACTGGGATTCCGCTTTGCTGAAAACCTGTTCGAAGGCCCACGAATCCACCCAGCAGAGTCTCGGGTCGAGAGAGATCTGGGCGTTCTTTACGATTATGGCATCGGGCCTTCCCATGAGCTTCCGCAGACGATGGAGCGTCGTGGCCAGCGAGTTCATAGCCATGTCTCCATCCGCATCCGGCCAGAGCAGGTCTGCCACGTATCCTTCGCTCGCCGGCATCATACCCCTGGCAATAATGGCCTTCAGCAGTTCCATGGGCTTCCTCTGAGCCTTTTTGGAGAACTTCAACGGCTCTCCGTCCCTGAATACCTCGAACCGTCCGAGGGTGTATATCTGCACCGGCCATGGCCAATCCTTCACCAGCAGTGCAGTATCATCGGGCACAAGGTTCCGCCGTTGAATGATCTCCCGCACATACTCCCTTTCGATGCCTGCCTCCAATGCCCGCACATACAGTGCCCCCGTCGAGGATGGTATATCCCACAGAGCCCCCATGGCCCCCCATTCCCTGGCCAGAGGCAGCGCCTTCGTGAGATGCTCCAGGCCCTCCTCTACTCTTCCATTGTCAAGCTTCACCTGGGCTTGGTACAACAGATTGAGACTGCCGAAATGTTTGCTGCCGATTCGTTCGGCAACGGAGTCTGCCTGTGCCATCAGCCTCCGGGCGTCATGACTTCTCCCGAGACAGTGCATGACTTGGGCATAGAAGACACGATGCAGGCAGAACGTTGCAGGTACGGTGGGTTCCACCTCGAGACCGATGGCTTTCTCCATGCAGCGGATTGCCTCTTCGGTGTTACCCATGATCATGGCATGCCTTGTTTTCACATAGAGCATATTCACCTGTACCCAGGGCCTGGGATCGGTGGAGAAAGGTGCCAGCCGGTTGATGTATGCCTCGGCGCCTTCCCGGTCACATACATTATGGCAGCTCATGACGGCATGCCCTATCAGAAAGGTATCCCACATGTGGATGCTACTGACCCGAGCAAGTTCCAACCCTGATTCCACCGCGTTCAAGCATCGGTCATGCCGACAGGTGAAGCTGTAAAACTGCGCCTCGCCGAGTTTTATACTCAACCGGGCAAGCTCGGAGAGGGCGTTGTGTGCCTCAAGCTGCCGCAGGGAGTCGATATCCTCCGATAGTTCATTCAAGGTGCCGGTTTCCCAGTGGTAGTACAGCCGTGAAAGCATCGTCTGGGCCATGGCGTCGGTGTTGCCCGATTGCCGTGCCAGATCGAGCGCAAGCTCGGCCCAGGACCCTGCATCCGGATGCTGAGGTCTCTGGAGTGCCAGGATGCCGAACATGCCCACCGCAACCCGGGCGCGTATCTCTTTCGAGGCCAGATTGTCAAAGGTTTCCTTCCTCTCGTCCATGTCCTTGATAAGGGCATCCACCCTGGAGGATCCCGAGGTGTAGGCAAAGGCAACGGCACTTGCCATGCCGGACCATGCGAGAAAGAAACCATCATGGTCCCCCGATTCCCTGAACCTGCGATAGGCCGCCTCGAAGTGCCCCATGCTCCTGACCGTATCAAAGGGAAGACGGCTCACCGCCAGCCACAGGAGCAGCCAAGGAGATGCATTCAGGATGTCTCCGGGTACCCCGCCCAGAAGCCTCTCCAGCGACCGGTGTCTCCCCTGGGCAAGGAGGGACTGCGCATGTCCCATGAGAAACTGGCTGAGCGTCGTCCAGTCACCCGATTCACGCACCAGGTCAAGGGCGTCATCGATCTGGCCATTCTCCTCCAACAGACAGGCTGCCGTGTTGATGTTCTCGATAATCTTTTCACGGGAAAAGGTATTCCTCGACCGGTCGAGGAGAAACTGTCTGAACAGGGGATGGTAGGAAAACACCATGTCCCTGTGGAACCTCCGTATGACGAAGTAGTTGTGGCGGGCCAGACCTTCCAGGATACGTCCTGCGTCGCCCCTTCCGGTCAATTTTTCAGCCAGAGCAAGGTCCATAAAGGGAAGATAGGCGGTCTTCAGAAGAAACTCCCGGTTCTCCGGCCCCATCCGGTCGAATACCTCGCTCACAAAATAATCGAAGATGAGCTCAGGATGCTTTCTGCTGAACGCGAAGGGCTCGAGTCCCTCGCTCCTGGCCTTCTGAACCATGAGCACCACGCCTGCCGCCCACCCTCCCGCCAGGTTGTGGAACTCCTCTATCTTCTCATGGGAGAGAGGTTCATGGACCAGTAGCCCTACAAGGCCCTCGGTCTCTTCAGGAGACAGACGGAGGTCGTTCCAACCGATGGTCGCCATCTGGCGGTTTGCCTCAAGCCGCGCCATTTCTGAAGGTGGCTCATTGCGGCTGATAATGACCATGTGCAGGCCCCTGGGCACCGTTGAAAGCCCCTGCCGTATGACCGAGTGAAAAGATGAAGGGTCCGGGACATCCTGGTAATTATCCAATACTATGACAGAGTGCTCGGGCATCCGCTCGAAGAGTTGTTCGAAATATCTCAGAGAAAAATGTGGCAACACCATCTGGTACTCGGGTTTGAGCAGGGGAAGGCAGGCCCTTCTTCGGGGGGCGATGATCTTGGCCGCATGCCTCATGTAATAGAAAAACGTGGCAGGATCTGCATCGCTTTCATCGACCTGGTACCATACAGATCTGATCCTTCGTTCCTTGAGATAGCTTGCAACGAGGGTGGTCTTGCCGGAGCCGGCAGGCCCTGTGACCCATATGACCGGATACTCCCAGCACCTGTCCATCAGGTCGAAGACCCGCAACCTGGAATGATATCGAGCAAGAAGGGGTCTCGTTACCTTGGCAGGGAGATTCCTCTTCTGCCTCACCGGGGCTGATGCGCCGCCATCCGGTTCATGCATGGACCGTGCGTGCAGCATAGTTGTCTATCCCATTCTCCCGCCTTTTTTGTGTCGGGTCACATAGATCAAGCAGAGGACTGTCCAACCGTCCATACTCAAGGACAGACCTTCTTGCTGTAATACTCAGACAGGATATGCATCCAACTACATAACGAAAGAAAATAAGGACTTACATATAATTCTATTACATAATATAATTTGATTAATATTTATAATCACGGGGCCCTGAAAGGCAAGGCAGGGATACCCGATGCCGCAATGTATCGGAGTGGTGAGTGAAGTCCGAAATCCAGTGGATTCAAGCTCGGGGGCAACAATTAGAACTGTATCCAAATGCCTTGGAAAAGAGATGGTCGGGACGAGAGGATTTGAACCTCCGACCCCCTGAACCCCATTCA
>Ga0209203_1000093_pt1 | contig 77620 bp, 79 predicted proteins | sample AD_UKC109_MetaG_FD_184423 | JGI IMG/M metagenome (GOLD analysis project Ga0209203, IMG submission 184423) | Active sludge microbial communities of municipal wastewater-treating anaerobic digesters from Hong Kong - AD_UKC109_MetaG (SPAdes)... | ecosystem: Engineered > Bioreactor > Anaerobic >... | reverse complement strand
CATTTCCGTGTGTCCTCCTGGCGGTGAAACAGTCCTGGAAGTTCAAAGCCGCGTGAACGCCGCGCTAAATGATATTTCCGCTCTTTATCCCGATGGGAACATCTTGGTTGTATCCCACGGTTTGGCACTGGCGACAGTCATTTGCAGCGTGAACGGCTTTCCGATCGGTTTGGCATACCAAAAAGTACCCGAGAATGCCGATCCAATCTGGGTACCCTGGTAAATAAGATATTCAAAATGAAAAAAAATAAATTTCGATGCTCAACAGGTTTGCGGTCAGAATTGATATAAAACTTTGAAAGAGCGGAATTCGTCCGCTTTTTCATTTCAATAAGGAATCTCTATTAAATCCGCTCGGTCTCGACGATGGGATAATTTTCTATCTACGGATTGATCGGATACACGATATGTGACGATATTCATCGGTTAAAGAAGAATAGATGGTCCGAGATGATTCTCCCGATATTTCGGATGAATCTGTTGCAAAAGGAATTATAAAGATCGATACCTTAAAAAGAGAAAACAATTCATCCGATTCTTGCACCGGTGAAGTCGGATTCATTTTTATCGCAATGAAATTCGGGACTAAAAAAGCCGCGATTCCCCCGAATTGATTCGCTTGAAATATAATTGTTTTTCAGTGAGGGCTTTCGATCAGCTCTCTCTTGTAAATTTCCGCCGAGGAAAGTATTGAGGAGAAAGATGACTTGGATTTATGTTTCGGAAGAGCAAGAACTGCAAGAGGGAAACATGGTTTCCGTCTACCCGCTGGGTGTAAATACGGTCCTCGCTCGGGTAAACGGAACAGTTTATGCGGTAGCCGGAAAATGTCTGCATATGGCTTGCCCCTTGTTTATGGGCACTTTGGATAGCTATATTCTTACCTGCCCTTGCCATGATTGGCGTTTCGATATTCGCGACGGTCGCTTTCTTGATGCGCCGGAACTCAGCCTCAAAACTTATCCGACTAAAACAGAAAACGGGAAAATATATATCGATTTCAATTGAAAGGAAACTTTTATGGAAAAAGTTACCATGTATACCTTATCCACCTGTCCGTGGTGTAGAAAAACGAAGAAGTTTTTCTCGGATCACAATATCCCGTTCGAATTTACGGATTACGATTTAGCCGATGAAGTCACGCAGTCGAAGATAAACGATGAAATGGATGCCGCCGGCGCGGACGGATTCCCATTCGTTATGATCGGAGATAAAATAATCGTCGGTTATCAGCCGGATGTTTATGCGCGCTTGTTAGGGTTAGATAAATAAATGACGATCCATGTTGAGAGCAGAAAACAGGCATTGCGATATTTCTACGCAAAAATCGTTGAACCAATGGGATATAAATTTTCTCCGGATAATGAATTAGTTGAATTTATCCTGGAACAGGAAGTGAATTCAGAAGGAAAATATGGCATTCCTTTCTGTCCCTGCCAGCCTATCCGTCATAATCGTGGCCATGACATGAAAATCGTCTGCCCCTGTATTCCTTTCCACCGAAAGCATTTCGATGCGATGCGTCGTTGTTGGTGCGGCCTTTTTGTTCAACAAGATGTCACCGATCCGGATAGCCTGCCGCAATTATCAGCAAAGGAGATGGGAATTGAGTGAAAGTTTTTTCCAAGCAATCCGCACTTCGGAGATAGCTCCCGGAGGGATCCGAGCGATAGAAATCAACGGTCGTCAACTGATTATTTGTAATGCTGGCGGTAAGTTTTACGCCTTGAGCGGTCGCTGCGGACATATGAACGCACCTCTCGAAAGGGGGACATTGGACGGGACAATCCTCACTTGCCCCTTACATTGCGCGCAGTTTGACATCAGAAACGGAGAAGTTCTATCCGGACCGGTCCCGATGAACTTTACTTCCGAGGGAGAAATATCTTCTCCGCAGACGCGCTATCTCGGCAAGGTGGCTGAACTGACAGAACGGATTCATACCGAATCGATCGCAACCTTTGGGGTAAAGGTGGAAGACGGATGGATCTTGGTCGCTTTGTGAACTCCAGCATCGTGAAATACCAAAATTTATCAACAATATATAACATTTTTGTTTGAAGAGAAACACATGCCCTCCGAAACGCAAAGAGTTAAAGTCCGTTTGACCGCCTTGACTTATGAGGGAATGGCTCTGGGACATCTTCCCGATGGGCGGGTGGTTTTTGTCGCAGGCGGGTTGCCTGATGAAGAAGTTGAAATTGAAATTACCGGGGAAAAAAGAGATTTTGTCTTCGCTCGTGTGATACAAATTTTGCGTCCGTCCGTTAAACGCATCTCTCCGAAATGTGTTCATTTCGGCACCTGCGGCGGTTGCCATTTTCAGCATTTGAACTATATCGATCAACTTTCCGTAAAACGATCCGTCGTGGAAGAACAGTTAAGACGTATCGGCGGAATTCAAAATCCGGTGGTTGGCGAGGTGGTTTCCTCGCCGGAAATTTGGCAGTATCGAAATACGATGCAGTTTCATATCAATTCGGAAGGGCAGATTTGCTTCCGAAAAGCGGGCAGTATGGAAACGGTGCCTATTCATGAATGCTATTTGCCGGCGGAACCGATTCGGCGCCTCTTTCCGTCCCTCGTTTTTGGTCCTTCCGATTCCGGCAAAAGGATTGAAATCCGCTGCGACAGCGACCGAAACCTGATGCTCATCGAAGAGGGACATCGGATCGATCTTTCTGATCGGTTGGCGGGTGGCTCGTCCCCCACAATGCAACAAATGGATTTATCTGAAAAAGTGGAAAGCGGAAAAAAAATCCTTTTCATGGACCTTCTGGGTGTTCGATTTCAAGTCAGCGCAGGCTCTTTTTTCCAAGTCAATCTACCGGTTGCGGAAGCCATGATCCGATATTTACAGAATAACCTCCCGCTGGATTCGAAAACGAATCTGTTGGATTTATATTGCGGTGCCGGTTTATTTTCTCGATTTTTTGCCGAAAAGGTAGCACACATCGATGCGATTGAGCTCTCAACCGATGCCGCTTCGGATTTTGCCGCCAATTTGGCCGGTAAAGGATCCGTTTCTTTCCGGCGGGGAGCGGTTGAGCAAGTCTTGCCCCAATTCAGAATTCGCGGCGGAGTGGCGATTTTGGATCCGCCCCGAAGCGGGCTTAAACCGCGAGCTTTAGATGCGATCGTTCGGATCGCTCCGTCATTGATCGCCTATATTTCCTGCGATCCGGCAACCCTTGCCCGTGATTTGCGTTCCTTGCTGGCAGCGGGATATCGGCTCGAACGGATAACACCTTTTGATATGTTTCCTCAAACCTATCACGTTGAGACGGTAGTCTTGATGTCAAGGGAAAAGTGAGGACAGCGCCGAAATCCCTTGATTTATGGGCGTTTGCGGGATTGGATACTGAATCGGCTGACCGGAGCAGAGTGCTTTGCTGGAACTTATCTATGGGGTCCGTTTTGATGAGGAGCCCGTCAAGTATGGCATTAGTGGGTGAGTATATCACCGGCCTGGGCTATGAGGACGATTTCCCTAATGCCAGACTTCAACTTCATCACGAGATTTACTTATCCGATGCTAGGAAAGTTGCTCCAGAGAATTTGAAGACTGTGATTCGGCGTCCGATCAAGAAGAAATAAAAAAATCCCCTTACGGCACCCCTTGCTTGTGACGCAGTGTAATATAGTAAGCTAAGGATAGGAAAGGAGGTAGCTATGTCGAAATATTCAACCGGAGAGCTGGCAAAGGAATGTGGAGTAACGGTTCGTACTGTTCAGTACTACGATAAGAGAGGGATTCTGGTACCAAGTGAATTGACCGATGGTGGCCGTCGGATCTACTCGGAAGATGATCTGAAGAAGTTGAAGATTATCTATTTCCTTCGAGATATTGGCCTATCCATCGATACGATTGCCGACATACTTGCAGAGCCTAACTCCAATCATGTGCTGATCACGCTTCTTGAGCAACAGACAGTTGAGCTCGAAGATGAGATAAAAGATATGAATGAGAAGCTTAGCAAAACTCGTCAGCTCATTAAAGAGATTCAGACTTGGGGATGGTTTTCCCTAGACAAAATCAACGACATAGCAGTAACTATGAAAGGACAGAAAGAACTTGTAAAAGTAAGGCGGAACATTATTGTCCCTGGAATCTTCATTGACATTGTGGAGATAGGAACATTTTTACTCGGAATTTTCAAGCATACCTGGCTACCTTTTATTGTCGCAATGGTCGGTGTAATAATTGCTGTGATTTTTTTAACTCGATATTATTATAGCAAGGTCGCCTACATTTGCCCCGAGTGCCATGAGGTGTTTAAACCATCCATGAAGGAATTCTTCTGGGCAGCGCATACGCCCAAAACCCGGAAATTAACCTGCAGTAAATGTGGGCATAAGGGATACAGCATAGAAGTGTACGACGAAGGATAAGGAAGGTATTGAATATGAACGAAAATGTCCCGATACTCTCAATCGTTTTTATGGTTATTTCCTGTTTAATAGCATTTCTGGTTCCCATTGGGTTGCTGCTTTATTTTCGAATCAAGAAAAAAGCGGATATCCTTCCGTTCTTTGTTGGCTGTGCTGTAATGCTGATCTTTGCATTTGTTCTTGAGCAGCTTGCACACAGGTTGATTCTTGGTTCTGCTGCCGGCATGATTATTCAGAAGAATACCTTGCTTTATGCACTGTATGGCGGACTTATGGCTGGTTTGTTTGAAGAGACTGGCAGGTTTGTGGCATTTAAGACTGTTTTGAAAAGAAAACAGGAAAAGGATCAGAATGCACTAATGTACGGTGCAGGGCATGGCGGTTTCGAAGCCATCGTGATTCTTGGGTTTGCGATGATCAACAATATAATCTACTCCGTTCTTCTCAATACCGGACATGCTGAAGTGATTACGAATACTTTATCAGGCGATGCACTAACCAAGGTTGAAACGGTATTTACAGCTCTTGCTACGACCCAGTCCTATCAGTTCCTGCTCGGCGGGGTGGAGCGTCTGTTAGCCATCACTCTACAGATCTCATTTTCTGTATTGATGTGGTTTGCAGCAAAAAAGAAAGATAAATTGTATCTTTATCCAGTCGCAGTTCTCATGCACCTTGTTGTGGATTCAGTAGCTGTTCTGATGAGCCAAAATGGAGTCTCGGTACTTTTAATTGAGGGAGTTTTGTGTTTATTAACGCTCGTATGCGTGTGGTTTGCAAAACGGGTATGGGAGAATTGTCAACCTTCCGAAAATAGATTGAACTACGATGAACATTAAGTTCTAAATTGTCGGTTAATATATTTTCTCAAAATGAGTCAAAAAGGATGAAATAGCAAACCGCTCTATAGGTAAGTTTCCTTTCAGGGCAGCTTGCTCTTATTCGTTTATATTAACGCTGACGCCGGATTTAGGTTTAAAGGTGAAGTAATTGGTGAAAACAGTGATTCTTTCAATAAGCCTTCTGACCAGAAGCTTTGTCAAATTTTGTTATGCCGGTTCCTTTGCTGATGATGAAATCTTGTAGTTCCTTGATCTGGTTTATAGTTACTGCCTAGTTGTGGATGTCAGTTTCAGATTTTTCTTACTTCTCCCGAAGAACGAAGACCTCGTCAGCGATAGCGTCGTAAACCTGCTTGCTGTTGGTTTTTTGAAGAGTAGCGGACAGCGTCCTTGCGAAGCACACAGAGATGATGAGGTGCTGACGTCCCGAAAAAATCTTTTACACTTTTTTCGTGCAATAAAAGAAAATACTTCCAATCTTCTATATACAATCTCCCGTAAAAATTGTAGGGGACGGCTTCCTTGCGAAGCACACCAATGTAATGAGGTGTTGACATCCCGAAGAAGCTTTTTGCTTTTTTATGAGAGGAATGGTGTGAATCAAAAGAAAATGTTACCCAAACCCCGAAAAATATGGTTTGAGCCGCTGCCCTCATAGATAATCGCTGATTTCATACAGTCTCCCTAATTTGTGAATGATTTCTTCTGTGTATTTTCGCCTTCGCCCCGGTTTCTTCTTGTATGCCTTTTGACGTAGATCGGAATGCAACAGTCGTATTGCTAATTTCCGATTGTAGCCAGAGTTCTCAACAAATTCTGTGAGTATCCTTCCTTTTTCAAGTTTCCCCGATTTCAAATAACGAGGCTGTATTTGTGTCGCTAATTCCTTTCGACTTTTCTGACTCATTTTGTTCCCCATAGGCCTTCCCTCCGGGGCTTATGGTAACAATTTATTTTGATTCACTGAATCTGCTTCAGTAACATTTAATTTGATTCACGTCGAGCAATGCAATGGATCTGCGGGGATTCGGAAAAAAAGAAAAACGGACCTGGTATTGCGCCCGCCCGTTTCAAAGAATTGATACTATCGTTATTACCGGGGTAACTTTATTCGGATTAGCGGCTTTAATCGTCACGTTTCATGACGGAACACGCTTTTATAATCCTTTTATTTAGAGAGCAGCGATGGAGACATTTCCATATAGCGCTGCCCAATCGGCTCTGAAATCATCGACGGCTTTTTGTATCGCCGGCATTTTTAATGCGTCATAAAGAAGGGAAGGCTGCACCGTAACGGCATTTGCCCCGGCTTCAAACGCTTTTTGGACTTGTCCCATATTTTTAAAACTGGCTCCGAGAAGATAGGTTTTGAGTTGATTCCGCTCAATTAACTTTGCCGTAGCCGATATGACATGGCAGGGATCGATATCCATGTTTTCCATCCGGTTGTAATAAACCGCCAGATAATCCGCCCCCGCTGCGGTCGCTAACAGCGCTTGTGCTTCCGTATAAATGGCGGTAGCGGTGACCATTGCATCATCTTTTTTCAGGATTTGAATCGCTTTCAGCCCTTGTTCCGTAACCGGAATTTTAATGAAAACATCATGATCGATTTTTTCCAGAATCGAATATGCCTCGGCCAATATCCCATCCGCATCTTCCGAAACCATTTGAATATGAAGAGATCGTTCCGCTCCGATTAAAGACCGAATGTCTTTGAAATGACTGAAAAAATCCACTTTTCCATATTGTTTAATAATGGAAGGGTTACTCGTAATACCGCTGATCGGAAAAATTGCCAGGCATTTCTCAATTTCGGAAATATCGATCGTGTCCAGTAAAAACTCCATTTACCTCCTTTGCCAACCGGCTCCCTTTATTCTCCGGATGTCGCTATTGCTTTGATACCGTAAATCAGTACGAAAAACGGAATTAACAGAGATTCGATATTCAACATATTGATCAAGGGAATAGCAAAGCCTATGATTTGACTGAGTTTAAACACGCCATAAACCAGGAAAACAATCCCCCAGAACCAACCGCTTGCCTCTTGATTCAATAATTCAAGTAATCCGATCAGGATATATACAACCGGGAACCAAGTATCCAAATTAAAACCGTCGATGATGACATTTACCCCTACCAACGGCAATAATTTCAGCAAACCGACGATGATTAAAACCATCCCGAAAAAAATGGAAATTCCTCTACGCATAATAACGCTCCTAACTTCCCGATTCGAACCGGAGAATATGATCCCTTCCTAAACTTATTGATCTTGATGCAATTTTTGTGCCGAAAAAATCAATCCTTAAACAGATTCGACAGATTCGATCTCAGGGAAAAATTGCCGGATGGTTCCTTCAACCCAACCGTGTAATGTTGAAGGAGATAACGGGCATCCTTCACATGCGCCCCCTAATTTCACTCTGACAACTTTTCCGTCGAACGAAATTAAATTAACCGACCCGCCATGGTAATGATTGATATAATCATCCAATTCTTCAATCAAACCTTTCAGTTTTTCATAATCCGAATAATTCTCACTCACATCTCTCTCCTCTTCCCGTTCTCCTGTTATTATTAATTTTACCTTGTTCCATTGATCCGATGCTTTCGAAAAGAGAATCATCCGAATTCAAAATAATTCAATTTTTTTCACTTCCCGAGAAACAGATGCGGATAAGAATTTGCCATTCCCTGCTTCTATATCGCAGAATCCAATCGAAGGATTTATAGCGTAAAATAAAGAGAGGTTGTCAGAAAGCGAGTTAGAGAATATATGTTTGTTGACGAAGCAGAAATTTATGTCCGCTCCGGAAAGGGCGGTGACGGAATGATGCATTTTCATCGGGAAAAATATGTTTCCCGCGGAGGTCCCGATGGGGGAGATGGCGGAAGGGGCGGCGACCTGATCCTGAAAGTTGATCGGCGTTTAAATACCTTGGCACAATTTCGTCACATTTCCCGTTTTATCGCCGAAGACGGTCAAAATGGGGGACCCAATAATATGACCGGGCGATCCGCCGAAGACAAAATTGTCTTGGTTCCCGCCGGGACAATCGTTCGTGATGCTGTTACCAATGATCTCATCGGCGATTTGGTTAATGAAGGACAGGAATTGATCGTTGCCCGCGGCGGGCGCGGCGGACGCGGAAATACTCACTTTGTCACCCCTTCCTATCAAGCCCCGCGTGTGGCTGAAAAAGGCGCACCCGCAGAGGAAAGAAGATTAAAACTGGAATTGAAATTAATTGCCGATGTCGGGATTGTGGGGGTTCCCAATGCCGGTAAATCCAGTTTTCTGGCAGCGGTAACCAATGCCCGGCCTAAGATTGCCGATTATCCGTTTACGACGGTCGAACCGAACTTAGGGGTTGCGGAACTCGATTTGGATCACTCTTTGGTATTATCGGATATTCCGGGATTAATCGAAGGCGCACATATGGGCGTGGGGCTGGGCGATTCATTCCTGCGACATATCCAGCGCACGAAAGTGATTCTCCATTTACTGGATGGCCTGGCCGAAGATCCGATCGCGGATTTTGATCAGACGAATCAGGAAATGGCTTTGTTTGATGAAAAACTGATCGAAAAGCCGCAATTGGTTGCTTTCAATAAAATGGACATCCCGGAAGCGGCCGAACGTTGGCCGGAAGTAGAAAAATTCCTCAAAGAAAAAGGATATCAAGCCATGCCGATTTCCGCGGCAACAGGACAGAACGTCCAGACCGTCCTTTGGAAACTTTATGAGATGCTGCAAAATGTCCCGGAAGAACTTCCAACGGAAAGCTTACCGGTTTATCTGCCGAAAGAAGATCCGCGTAAGTTTGAAATCACCAAAGACCCGGAAGGCGATTGGGTGGTTCGGGGTGTTTCGATTGAACGGGCAGCCAAAATGACATTTTGGGAACACAGCGGTTCTGTAAGACGCTTTCAGACACTTTTACGAACACTCGGCATCGAAGATGCACTTCGGGAAGCGGGTGTGCAAAACGGCGACACTGTTATGATCGGCGATGATTTTGAAATGGAATGGATAGAATGACACAGGATCGTCTGGGAATATTTGGTGGAACCTTTGATCCCCCTCATTTGGGCCATATGATCTTGGCAGCCGAAGCGGCAGACCAACTGAATCTTGATCATGTGCTTTGGATGTTGTCACCGACACCGCCCCATAAGCGACAGAATATCATCTCCGATTTTGAAGAGCGGGCCGAACTGGTCTCCGCCTGCATAGAAGGAGAATCGAGATTTGAACTTTCCACACTCGAGAACGAACGCCCGGGGCCGCACTACACAGCCGATACATTGAAAATTTTAAAAGAACGTTTCCCGGATTCAAAAATCGTTTTTTTAATCGGTGGAGATTCATTGCAATATTTGCCCACTTGGCATGAACCGCAATTGGTAATGGAACGGATCGATGAATTGGGTGTCATGCAACGACCGGGGGAAGTATTTGATTGGAAAGAGTTGAAAAATATCTTACCGGATATCGATAGCAAATTGCGTATGATCGATGCTCCGCTGCTTGAAATCTCATCCACCGAAATTCGGGAACGGGTTAGAAACGGGCATCACTATAAATATTATCTGAGAGATTCCGTTTACCGGCTAATTCTTCAGAAGAAATACTATGTGAATTGATCCGCCGACATTTTTTCGGATATTCTGTAGGGGACGCCGACATTTTTTCGATTTTACCGTAGGGGACGGCGTCCTTGCGAAGCACACCGAAGGTTACGAGGTGCTGACGTCCCGATTCGCCGGTTTTTTTTCGGTTTTACCGTAGGGGACGGCGTCCCCGACGTCCCGATCTGCCGGTATTTTTTCGATTTTACCGTAGGGGACGGCATCCTTGCGAAGCACACCGAGTGCTACGAGGTGCCGACGTCCCGATCTGCCAATATTTTTTCGATTTTACCGTAGGGGACGGCGTCCTCGACGTCCCGATCGGCTCAATCTTCCTCTCTTCACCATTTGCCGGCATCGTCTTTTGTCATCCAAAACTCGATAACTTACATAGGGTCTTACAAAAAATCCGACGTCCTTTCGACAAATCAATCCTTCTAAATTTTCTCTTTTTCTACTGGAATTTACCAACCCTCACCCTACCCTCTCCCGCAGGGCGAGGGTTTTCAAGACGGCGTCCCCGACGTCCCGATCTGCCGTTATTTTTTTCGGTTTTACCGTAGGGGACGGCGTCCTCGACGTCCCGATTCGCTAACTTTATCTATCCGATTCTGCTGTGCATGAGGCGGCGTCCCCGACGTCCCGATCCACCGATATTTTTTCGGATATTCTGTAGGGGACGGCGTCCCCGACGTCCCGATTTGCTAACTTTATTTTTCCGATTCTGCTGTGCATGGGACGGCGTCCTTGCGAAGCACACCGAGTGCTACGAGGTGCCGACGTCCCGATCTGCCGGTATTTTTTCGATTTTACCGTAGGGGACGGCGTCCCCGACGTCCCGATCAACTCAATCTACCACTCTTCACCATTTGCCGGCATCGGCTTTTGTCATCCAAACCCTGATAACGTATATAGAATCTTACAAAAATACCGACATCCTTTCGACAAGACAATCCTTCTAAATTTTCTCTTTTTCTACTGGAATTTACCAACCCTCACCCTACCCTCTCCCGCAGGGCGAGGGTTTTCAAGACGGCGTCCCCGACGTCCCGATCTGCCGTTATTTTTTTCGGTTTTACCGTAGGGGACGGCGTCCCCGACGTCCCGATCAACTCGATCTTCCTCTCTTCACCATTTGCCGGCATCGGCTTTTGTCATCCAAACCTCGATAACGTACATAGGGTCTTGCAAAAAATCCGACGTCCTTTCGACAAATCAATCCTTCTAAATTTTCTCTTTTTCTATTGGAATTTACCACCCTCACCCTACCCTCTCCCACAGGGCGAGGGTTTTCATGACGGCGTACCCGACGTCCCGATCGGCTCAATCTACCACTCTTCACCATTTGCCGGCATCGGCTTTTGTCATCCAAACCTCGATAACGTACATAGGGTCTTGCAAAAAATCCGACGTCCTTTCGACAAATCAATCCTTCTAAATTTTCTCTTTTTCTACTGGAATTTACCACCCTCACCCTACCCTCTCCCGCAGGGCGAGGGTTTTCACGACGGCATCCTACCAAGGCGAGGGTTTCAACACTTTCGGAAGGATTTCGTTTTTTTTACTGCTATCTCTCCCAAAGGGCGATAGTTTCACTTTCCACAAAAGCTTTTTTACTCAGCATAACAATTTTTCTCCCTATAAATAACGTTTTCTTCATCTTGGTTAACTTCGCTTCGACCGACTTCATTCTGTCCTCTTTCGACCCTTTTCCCGCGCGGCAATAAACGTTTCCCCCGACAACCAAAACTCTTATAAACAAAGACGGCCGGCAAGCCGACCGTCTTCTTATCAAAATTCTTTTAAACGAATTCTTACATCAGCTTTCTTTCGAATCGCCTTTATCGGTTTCATTCGAAGTTTGCGGATGATCTTCCGAAGTCGAATGATCCTTCATCTCGGACTCATAAATCGAATCCAACACGGAAGCTCCCACACCTCTCTTCTTTTTCTTCGGCGGAGTTTCTGCGGATGCGCTGCTTTCACCCGTTTCTTTCTGCGGTTCGTTTGCACCGAAATCCGATACGGGTTCCGCCCCATGCATCTCTTCGATACCATTTTGAGCCGAGCCTTTTTCCGTCTCGCCGGTTTCGACTTTCCCGGGCAATTCAATCACGGATTCCGGTTTTTGTGAATCGTTTGGCCCCTTCTCGGATTTCTCGGCAACCGGCTCTTCTCTGCTTTGTCTCATTTTTTCTTCTTCGGATGATGACTGAGGAATTGTATTTTCCCTGGGTCGGTAATCTCCGCTCGGAGGGTTGTTTTTGGGCAACTGCGGATTCGAAGTACTCTTTTTCGGTCGATCTTGGTATCGATGATAGTAGTAAATCATCACTCCGCCCAGACCGAACAAAGCCGCGATTCCGCCCGGCATCCAACCGACACATGGGATGATTTTCTTCAATCCATGGGCGACCAAAGTTATGACAAAAGTTCCGAAGGCTGTGGTCCAGTTAGAAGTCCAAGTCACCTTCATAGCCTTCGTCATCCATTGTCCGGCTTCATAACCGCAAGCTATCCAGCCATAAAAAATCAAAAGGATTAAAGCCAAGATTAACAAAAACGCCAGCGGAATCAAAATCACAGTCATGCAGAATAAAACAACCACAAAGGGAGCTGCAATCACCGTCACCAATCCGATCCCAAAGGCGTTCCACGGTTTCTCAGCGATTATTTTGCCGATACCTTCCAAATGGGACCCTAAGAGGACATTGGCCAACAACCCTAATCCGGCAATAATTAACACCATGGCAAAAAACAGTCCGATACTTCCGAGCACGCCAAAAAATGTCAACCAAAAACCCGTTTTGTTTCTATTTCCTCTTGCGACCGGTGAGAAAACATTCTTTTCGACTCTTTTATCGGTGTTCAATAAGATTTCACCATTTTGCCGTAACAGATCTCCTTTGATGATCGCCGTCGGTGATTTGGTAACCGTACCGCCCATGGCCGAAAAGTTCCCGTCGATAATCGAATTCGGTCCGAGGGATATATCTCCGCCGAACGCCGCAATATTACCGCTCACCTCACCGTCGATGACAATGTCACCGCCGAAAATTGCCATATCTCCATCGACGAAAGCATCTTCCTCGATGGTTACATCTCCTCTGAAAACAACTAAATTCCCGTTCAGTTTATCCCCGGATTCCAAAACATAATCTGAACCAAAAACAACCTTATCCTTCGCAGATACAGTCATTACGGGCAGCATCAGAATCCCGAGGAATAAAACAATTCCCCACAGGAAAAACCTATTTTTTTTCATGATTGCTCTACTCCCTCATTTGAATTTTCTTCATTATTTATGCCGATACGATTAATAACGACAAAACAGATCACAGCGAGAATCCCGCCCAGCGAAAAAATCAATACCGGCAGCCTCAGCATGGAAAGGATTGTACGAAACTGATTGGCAAGTCCCGCCAACAATAACAAGATTTGACTGGCCTGTATCGTTGAAGGAATCAGGAATTCCGGAGAAAGTAATACAGTGCATGAAAATATAGAAAGAACCGTAATCAAAATAATCGTCCCGATAATTTGTCGATTTTGATTTTTCATTTCTTTTTCAAAGGTACGTACTTGCAATGTCTGTTCCCATTTTCCGGTGATATCAGCCTTCGGTTCAACCATCGGGGCTTTCGACAACAGGTTCAAACATGATTTCCATTGTTCTTCCAGTTTTTGGCATTTTTCACATTCTTCCAGATGAGCTTTGAGATTTTTACGCTCTTCTCCGCTCAAATCTCCATCCTTCAGAATCAATTCTTCATAATATTCATGTGAATCCATACCATTTATCCCTGATTAAATTGAGTCTGTCCGTCCCAATATTGAGCTAACTGTTTTCTGGCACGGAATAGTCGACTTTTCACCGCACTTTCACTCACGGAAAGACTTTCGGCGATTTCCCGATCCGAAAAATCATACCAATATCTCAATACAATCGCCGCTCGATCTGTTTCATTTAAGCTGTTAAGCATATCTTGAATCTGTTGTTCCTCCTCATTCCTAATTGCTTCCTGCTCCGGATGAGGAATCGGATCCGGTATGATCTCTTCCATCGTCTCATCGATTTCTATCTCGGGAACTTTCTTTTTCCTTTGCAGATCAATGCAATAATGCGCGGCTATCGAAAGTATCCAAGTCGAAAAAGAGCGATTAAAATCATATTTTGAAAAATTCGTCCATGCTTTCCAAAAAGTTTCCTGTGTGGCATCCTCAGCTTCGGTTCGGTTATATAACATCCGATAGCATAAGTTATAAATCGCATTTTGATAGGCATCAACGATATCGGTAAAAGCGTCAGCATCTCCTTCTTTTACTTTTTCTAATATGTCGGTGGAAATGTTGTTCAACCTTCCGCTCCAATAAATTCTATCTGTCTATACGGAAAAAACGAGAAAGAGTTGCAGCGCATGCCAACAACGCTAAATGATCTCAATTCCCGGTTTTTCCACCGCTTCGCCGATCACCCATGCACTTTGCCCTGATTTTTTGGCTTTCTCCAAAAATTCGTCAAGGCGATCGGCACCGATGCCCAAAAGCAAACCGCCGCTGGTTTGCGGATCAAATAACATCATTTGTTGTTGCTCGGAAAGAGCGATTGTAAAAGTCACTTTATCTCCGTAATAATTGCGATTATCCGTAGCCCCGCCCGGGAATAACCACATATTCATATACTTTTCATAATGATCAATTTTGGGGATAGCATCCCAATCATATCTTAAACCGATTTTACCCGATCGAATCATCTCCCAACTATGCCCCATTAAACTGAATCCGGTCACATCGGTACCCGAATGGCAGCCGACCGACACTGCCAATTCGGATGCCGTTTTATTCAGCTTTTTCATCCAATCCACCGTTTTTTGAAAATCCTCCGAATCAGCTGAGCCGTTCTTATTCGCAGTTGTCACCAACCCGAACCCAATCGGCTTTGTTAATACCATTTTATCGCCGACTTTCAATTTTCCTTTATACAGAATCCGATCCGGATGAACTGTTCCAACCACCGCCAAACCATATTTGGGTTCCTGGTCGCGGACGGTATGACCGCCGACGATCGGACAACCGGCTTCTTTCGCTTTTTCAGCCCCGCCGCGAAATATATCCGCGATGACTTCCACCGGCAGGTTGGTCGGCATATCGGTAATGTTTAATGCCATCAACGGCTTGCCACCCATCGCATAAATATCCGATATACTGTTGGCGGCTGCGATAGCCCCGTAATCATAGGGATTATCGACAATCGGCGGGAAAAAATCCGTAGTGAATACCAATGCCTGTTCATCATTCAATTTGTAAACAGCCGCATCATCAGCTTCTTCCAAACCGATCAACAGCTGGGGAAATTCATTCTGGTTAAATAAGCCGCCGAACGGGTTGATGACATCCATCAAGACTTCCGCTCGCAGTTTTGCCGCACAACCTGCGCAAAAGGCAAGTTCGGTTAATTTGATCGCTTTTTTCTCTTCACTCATTTTTACTCCAATCGGTAAAACAAATCCCTTATTTATTAATTAATTATTTTTTGAATTTCTATTATAATATGGAATGTTCGGTAATACCGGACGCGAGAGGGACTGTGAATGGGGAATCATTTGATTCGACCAGTCGGAAAAGTCTGCGTCATATAATGAATTCATTTGAATCTGTCACCGAGCGATCCATTCTATCTATCGTAGGAGCCGGCGGAAAAACATCTTTATTGTTTTATCTGGCCGAAGTTTTGCCTTGGAATTGTCTTGTTACAACGACGACAAAAGTCGGCCGGAATCAAATTTCCTCCGCTGACCGAATCGTTTCATTTTCGGAATTTCTTGCCACACCCGATCACTTTTCCGGGGATAAAATTGTCTGGGTCAGTCCGGCGCCGGAACAGGATTATCCGAAAGTCAAAGGGTTTGATCCGGCTCAATTCAGTGAATTCGTCGAAGCGGCGCGAAAGATAAGAATGCCGATCCTCGTTGAAGCGGACGGCGCTCATCGGTTACATCTGAAAGCTCCGGCGGAAAACGAACCGGTGGTTCCCGCGGAAAGCGATCATATCCTTGATGTCGTGGGACTCGATGTGATCGGATTAGCGATCGGCGAGGGGACAGTCCATCGTTTGTCTCAATTTCTGAGAATAACCGGATGCCGAGAAGGGGACATTATCGATGAATCCGTTATCTGCCGTGCCATTCTTCACCCGCAGGGGGGATTTAAAAACGCACCGCAAGGATGTTGCAAGATTGCGGTATTGAATCAGGCTGACACTGCGGAAAGAATAAAGCACGCTGAGAATATTTCAAATTATTTACTGAAACACGGCGTAGATGAAGTCTGGATCACAAGTCTCGATCCTGAAACAGATAAAAATAAACGGGGAATTATAAAGGAACTGAAAAAATGAATCAAAAAAACTGCCATCCGAGAGAAATCACTGCCTTTCGCGGAGCGGGTGATTTGGCAAGCGGAATTGCTTTGCGTTTATGGCGTTCCGGTTACCGCGTTATTTTGAGTGAACTGTCTTGTCCGTTATGCATTCGACGCAGCGTGGCGTTTGCCAATGCGGTCTATGAAGGCCATATGGCGGTCGAGGGCATCGAAAGCATCCTGATCCACGATATCGCCGAAGCAGAGACGATTTGGGCGGAAGATAAAATCCCGCTATTGATTGATCCGGATATTTCTCAAATCAAAGAATTAAATCCTTCGGTCATTATCGATGCGCGAATTATGAAATCTTATCGGGACGATTCTCATTTGAGTGATGCTCCGTTAGTCATCGGATTAGGTCCGGGTTTCGTTGCCGGAGAAAATGCACATGCGGTAATCGAAACAAATCGCGGGCATGATTTAGGTCGGGTTTTCTGGAAAGGCAGCGCCGAGCCGGATACCGGAACTCCCGGAATGATCGGCGGTGAAGGTCCGAAACGGGTTCAAAAAGCTCCCGCCAGCGGCATCTTTACTCCGAAAGTCGAAATCGGCGATTTCGTCAAAGAAGGGGATTTATTGGCATTGGTCGGGGATACCGAAATTCGCAGCCCGCTGACCGGCATGGTTCGCGGTGTCATCTATCCGGGAATTTTCGTGAATAAAGGCTTGAAAATAATGGATATCGATCCGCGCGGAGAGCGCCGGTATTGTTTCACAGCTTCAGACAAAGCCAACGCTCTGGGCGGATCCGTTTTGGAGGCTATTTTAACTTGGAACGTTCGAGAATCAGCTCGGCAATAATGCTGATCGCAATTTCCGTGGGGGTTTCACCGTTGATCGGCAATCCGATCGGAGAATGAACCCGATCAATCTCTTTTTGTGAGACACCTTCGTTCAATAAGCGTTCATAAATCAAATTTCGTTTATGAATACTGCCAATCATTCCGATATAAAATGCATCGGTCTTCAACATTTCCTTAAGCACATCATAATCGCCCAAATGACCGCGAGTCAAAATCACCACAAAACTTTGATGATCAATTGGAAGATCCGGTAAGCTTTTATAATCGGGAACGACCATTATTTTCGAATTCGGAAACCGTTCCTTATTGGCGAATTCGGCTCGATCGTCCAGTACAATTGTCTCAAAAGAAACCTCATCGGCAAGCCGTGCGGTTTCTTTGGCTACATGACCGCCGCCAAAAATGTACAACTTGCTTCGTTCTTTAATTTTTTCCACCAGAATTTCCGAATTCAGGAGAAAATCGGAATGAATGGCAATCTGATCCGGAGTTCCTCTCATATCCGATAGGAATTCCCCGTTGATAATCAAATTTCCGGTTTTTTCTCCCTGCCTATCTACAAAACAAAACTTATTTGTATCGACGCCGTTTTCTCGAAATTGCGTTATCAGCCATCCTTCTTGGTTCCCGACAGCTGCGTCCAGTGCCTTTTCAAATACAAGGGTTGTTTCCGGATCATCCCAGGGGAGGAAAACCAACAGAACATCTCCCGATCCGCCGCAGATCATATCCGATTTCGCCGCATCTTCACCGTTCAAAATGAAATGAAAAAGATTGCTCTTCTTCGACTGAAAAACCTCCTTGGCAGCCAGAATCGCATTCGCTTCGAGTTTTCCTCCGCCGATTGTACCAATAATCGAAAGATCGGGTTTAATCAACATTTTTGTCCCTGCCGACCGCGGAGAAGAGCCGACATTATCTATGATTGTCGCCATCACCAAATCTTCCCGTCCGGCATGGGCATCGACAATCGCCTGTAATATTTCTCGCATTATTTATCCTTTAAATTGAAATATGAGAACCCCGGTCTGTTTAATCTTCTTCGTTCTTCCGAATGGACAGACATTCATTCAACCAAGTGACGTTTGACCGCAAACTCTCCAATCGAAATTGATAGACCATCCTGAGATAAACGGCATCATCCGGTTGGTTTTTCAAATGAGTGTTTTGTAACTCGATCCATTGATTACAAAGCATAATTTGTTGTTTAATCACTGATTCAAAAATTTGATAAGGTTCATCTTTCAAAAAATAGAGCTTGACCAAAAAATCCGAACGAAGCTCACGCGGTTTTTCAACCGGTCGAACTTTCCAGGCTTGAAAAGCATCTTCGCCTTCTTGCGTTAAGGTATAAATTTTTCGGAAAGGAAACGCGGATCCCTGAGTAATTTCCGATTGGATCAGATTATTTTTTTCCAATTTATCCAAAATCGCATATAACTGGCTCTGATTAAATCGCCAAACGACACTGAATTCTTCTTTTTCTTTGAGCATTTTATCCAAATCGTAAGCATGGATCGGTTGCTTGCGAATGATACCCAACAATAAAAACTCAACGGAAAGCGGATCTTGTTTACGGGACATGGCTGATACTCCTCTTTCTTACCAATTTTATCAAAAATTTGTTCAATTAATAAGGTTTTTTAATATCGATCTATGCAAAATCCTGTTTTATCAACAAAATCCTCAAAATTGAAAATATTATGGTAAAATCATTTTCTGCTGGGTCGAAGGGACAACAGCATTCGATCGAAATCCCGATTTCGTAAATAGTTTAGGGTTCGTATCACAATCGGGAGTCCTGAAGAACAAACGGAAGGAAAGGAAGATAAAAATGGCAAAATGTGAAATATGTGGGAAAACGACTGTATTCGGACACAACAGAAGTTTTTCTCAACGGGCAACCAACCGTGCATTTTATCCCAATTTGCAACGTGTTACCGTTTATGAAAACGGACAGCGTGTCCAGAAGACCCTGTGCACGAAATGCATCCGCACCATGGCAAAATTACCCAAAGAATGATTCGATACGGAAACTGATCGCTCCAAGCAGATCCGATGACTTGGAGCGATTTTTTATTTAAACCAGTCTCAACAAAGATTTTTTAATTCGCGAATACCTGCGGCATAACCGTTGCTGTTCCGAAAGATGGACGTTCCCGCGACAAAAGTATCGGCACCCGCGGCAAAGCATTGCCCGGCAGTCTCATGGTTGATTCCTCCGTCCACTTGAATTCGGACATTCAATTGTTTTTCATCAATCCATTTACGAATCTTTCGCATTTTTTCCAACATTTCCGGTATGAATTCTTGTCCGCCGAAACCGGGATTAACAGTCATCACCAACACCATGTCAAGAAAAGGCAACAGAGGTTCAACCATTTCCGCAGGTGTTCCGGGGTTTAGCGCAATTGCCGGGCTGGCACCCATTTTACGAATATTTAAGAGAGTGGAATGAATATTCGGATTATTTTCGCAATGGACGGTCAAAATATCCGCTCCGGCTTCAATAAATCGTTCGATATGTTTTTCAGGCTGGATAATCATCAGATGGACATCCAACGGATGCGTTGTGATCTTTCGAATTCCTTCGATAAACGGGAATCCCAGCGTCAGATTGGGGACAAAAACGCCATCCATAACATCGACGTGAATCCAATCGGTCCCTGATGCGGCTACCGCCTGAACCTCTTCACCCATTCTCATAAAATCGGAGGCTAATATGGAAGCCGAAACAATAATCTCATTTCTCTGCATGGTTATTTTCAATCCTTATTGATGATAGGCTTTTGTAAGTGCTATGAATAGTTCGCCGGCATCCCGATATCGCTCCTGCGGATTTTTACGAATGCATTCCCCGATGATTCGATCGATATCATCGGGAAGATCGGCAATTTCATGCGGCGGCTGCGGTACCCGGTTGCAATGGAAGTCGAGCATTTCTTCGGGATCCTCGCTGTAAAAAGGCAGCTGCCCCGTATATAACTGATAGAGAATAATTCCTATGCTGTAAATATCGGTTGCTTTAGCGGGTTGTTCTCCTCGACACTGTTCGGGCGACATATATAACGGGGAAGCCCAAACAACCTCCGGCTTTTGCCAACCGGAATCCTCCGTCGATTCAAGGGCAAAAGCCTCACCGAAATCGATGATTTTCAAATTTCCGCCGGAGGACAACAGAAGATTGAGGGGTTTCAAATCGCAGTGAACAATATCCATGGCATGGATAGACCGAACGCCGGAAACAAGCTGAAGCGCAATGGATTGTTTGGCAGAATCCGTAAATTCAGGCTTCCGATGATATGTTTGCCATAGATTTTCACCCTCCACATATTCCATAACCATACAAGGAGAATTTTCCCGGTCGATTAAATCATATACCTGAACGACATGCGGATCCCTTATCCGAGATTGAAGATAAGCTTCATGAATTATTTTTTGCTGTTGGTATCGATCCTCTCGATGTTCATCATTTAAAACTTTCAGCGCGACTTTTCTTTCACGTTTTTGATCAGTCGCTTCATATATGACCGTGGTAACCCCGTTAGCAAGCATACGAATGATATGAAATTGACTGATCTCATCGGAATCTGTTTTCATTGCTATATAATTATAGCTTGAACAATCTTCATATGCCGGAGAGATATGGCAGACAATCATAAAAACAGAATATTCAATTTATCAACCGGTCTGATATCACTCTGTGTCGCAGCTTTTATCTTTTTGGGAATCATCCTATTAATCGTTAACATCGGCCCGAGCCCCGCCGAAGAGAAAGAAGATGCATTAGCTCAATTAACGGTTATTCCAATGCCTACCATCACTCCGACTTCCGCAATTCCTTCGGAAAAGCCCGATCTCAGCGTCAAATATATATCACCGGAAGGTTTTTCCGTCGGTGCATATGTAAAGATTGAGAACACTCAAGGAGCCGGATTAAAAATCCGACCTGACCCGGGAACCGGCGGAGAAGTCTCTTTCATAGCATCGGAAGGGGATATTTTCATTATTATCGACGGCCCCGATGAACGGAACGGCTATACTTGGTGGAAGCTGCAAGGATTTGACGATCCGTCCCTGGTCGGTTGGGGGGCATCAAAATTTTTTTCATTGGTTGCTCCGGCCGCGGATCAAATTCAATCATCGGATATTCAATAATGAGTCATAATCAATCAATTCATGCATTGGAATCGGCAAATGCTCACTCTATTGGCAAAATAAGGCGATATAACGAAGATGCCTTGGTTTCTTTCCAGCTTGAAACCATGCGTAAAGATCAAACCGATTCACTCGGCCTGTATGTGGTTGCGGACGGAATGGGTGGGCATATCAACGGTGATGAAGCATCGGCGTCTGCCGTATCCGCATTTACGGAACAACTCGGAAACGATATCATCCCGTTGTTCCTGAAAGATGAATCAGATTCCTCGATTATCCCGGAATCGTTAAAAAAGGCTGTTCTTTTCGCTAATCAATCGATTCTGGATGAGCATCCCGGCAGCGGAACGACTTTTACGGCGGCATTGATTTGGAATGAAAAAATTTATATTGCCCATGTCGGGGATTCAAGGTTATTTTTGATTCATCAAAATTATGAAATGGAGCAATTGACCCACGATCATTCGTTGGTCCAAATGATGGTTGATTTGGGAGAAATCAGCGAAGAAGAAGCCCTGAATCATCCGCGGCGCAGCGTCTTACTCCGGAGTCTGGGATTCGACAAGGATATAGAAGTTGATCTCGCTGAAAACAAGCTGGAAGCTGGAGAATCGTTGCTCTTGTGTTGCGACGGTCTCTGGTCTGTCATAAAGAATGATCAAATGATCAAAATCATTCGCGAACATAACGACATACAGGAAGCGGCCGATGCACTGGTGGATGCGGCGAATGAAGCGGGGGGACCGGATAATATCAGTTGTATTCTCGTCCGCCGAAAATAAGATAAATTCATAATACAATTAAGTAACGGTTTCGGGCTGTTCCGACCAGATATTTTACGAAAGAGAGAGGCAAAAATGGCTGAAGGGAATAAACGCTATCTGATTTTGGTTGTCGATGACGATGAGAGAATTGTCAGAATGATTCGTCTGAACCTTGAACATGACGGATACTCTGTAATCGAAGCAAACTCCGGAATGGAAGCGATCAATCAGGTGCGCGAGAAATTGCCGCATCTCGTGATTCTGGATGTAATGATGCCCGGGATGGACGGTTTTGAGACCCTTTCTTTGATTCGGGAGACCAGTCAGGTTCCGGTTATTATGTTAACGGCAAAAGGAGAAGAAGAAGATCGGATCCGCGGATTGGAATTGGGGGCGGATGATTATATTACCAAACCTTTCAGCCCGAGAGAACTCATGAGCCGCATCAAAGCCGTTTTGCGACGTACCGAAGGGACAAGCGGCATGGATACCGGAGAAGTCATTGAAGTGGATGAACACTTGAAGCTCGATTTCGGGAAACGGGAAGTATGGCTGGACGGCCAATTGGTAAAACTAAGGCCTACCGAGTATCGTCTTCTTTATCATTTGGTGCAAAATGCCGGCTGGGTGATGACGTATGACCAGATTTTGGCGAAAGTTTGGGGATATGAATATCGGGATGAAACCCATTATGTCCGATTGTATATTAATTACCTGCGACAGAAATTGGAGAAAGATCCCTCCAACCCGAAATATATCCTGACCGAACGGGGAATCGGATACCGATTCGTCGATTATAAAAAAGGAAAATTGAAAGAAGGCGAAGGGGAGACGAAAGAAAATCCGAACAATCCAGAGGAGAGTCACCCCTCCGATAATTGATTAATCTTTTTTTTATAGAATTCTGATAAAGCGCATGCAATTTTCTTATACATGCGCTTTATTCTTTAAGGCGAAGATAGTAAAAAGACAGCGTTCTGAAAAGAACGGGAAAAACGAAAATGGAAATAAAAGGAGGGAGCTATGTACGGCAAATTAAGAGTTCAACCAGTAAGAGATTTATTTACGATGCAAGATGCGATGGATCGCTTGTTCAATGAGTTTTTCGGAGACAGCGATAACCTGCAAACCGAAGTTCTTGCACCAAGAGTGGATTTGAAACAAAAGGAAAATGAGATTGATGTAAAGCTCAGTATCCCCGGCGTTGACCCGGACAAGATTCAGATTTCAGTCGCTGATAATGTTTTGACAGTCAAAGCCGAGATGGAAGAAGAAAAAGAAGAGAAAGACGAGAAAGCTGTTTACGAAATCAGAGAGCATCGGTGGACTTCCTATTATCGGGAGATTGCTCTTCCGTGCGAAGTGGAAGCCGATAAAGCGGAAGCCGATTATGAAAATGGCGTTCTGAAGATTAAACTGCCGAAGGCTGAGATTGTCAAACCCAAGCTGATCAGTATTTCAGCCGGTAAAAAAGGCGAAAAGAGTACTGAAAAGATTGAAAGCAAAACAGGCAAATAAAGGATAAACTTGTAGTATCGAGAAGCCCCATCTGAAATCAGACGGGGCTTCTCCCTTTTAAATTCCCGCATGGTCAGGAACGTTAATTTTCGTTATAATCCATTTTATGCAACTGACGGATACTTCGCTGGTTCTGATTGCAATCATGCCAAAATTACGCGATATGGAAATTGCCCGTGTTTTGGGTTGGTATCGAATTCCGATGAAAACTGCGCCAAAAATATTGTTGACCGATTACATTGCTTTTTATCAGACAAAGGATTTTGGCGAAGAGCATAAAAGCCGTATCGAAAAATATGCGGAAGTTCGCGGCGTAGAACTGACGACACGCCAAGAACTGTTCCGGGATGAACCCGATCATCCGCGAGCGAAGGAAGAATATTATAAGATTCAAATCGGCCCCTTGCAGGCGTTGGAAAATCCCATTCTGGCCGATCGATGGAAGCGATTTTTATTTTTTTACACTTCCGGCGAAAAGATGTTTACGGCAAGCACACTTCACGATTTGGCAATTACCGGTTCGGAACGGGAAATCTTATGGAAATCTCTTCGGGAACGGCGGGAAAACGATCCGGAATTCTTTAGATCGACTGAAAAGAAAGAAGAAATTCCCGAACAGTTGATGTTTCTCTTGGGGAATTTAACCCTTTCTAACTTAGATTTTAATGAGTAATCCGATTATAGAATTTACCGATTTTGTTTTGTGGAAATATGGGAGGATAAATGGAAAAAATTATTAAGAACGGGAAGTTGGTGACCGATTCGGAGATTTTCGACGCCGATATTCTGATTCGGGATGAAAAAATCGTCGCTGTCGGAAAAGAGTTCAATGAATCGAATGCCGAAATTATTGACGCAAGCGGGAAACTGGTTTTGCCGGGCGGTGTTGATGCCCATGTGCATTTGGATTTACCCATGCCGGGAACGGTTTCTTCGGATGATCATTATACCGGTACAAAAGCCGCTGCTTTCGGCGGAACAACAACCGTTATCGACTTCGCCAACCATGATCTTCCTTCTCTGATAGACAGTTTTAATGTTTGGCAGGAAAAAGCATTGCCGAATGTTGCGATCGACTATGGGATTCATCAGAATTTCACCCGATTTAATGAGAACACGCTCAAAGAAATTCCCCTCCTTCCGAAGATGGGCGTGACATCGATCAAAATGTTCACGGCATATAACGGGCGAATGCGTTTACAGGACGGAGAGATATTTCAAGCCATGCGTGTTGCGAAAGATGAAGGCATCATCTCACTGGTGCATGCCGAAAACGGCGATCTGATCGACCTTTTGGTTGCCGAAGCGCTTGCCGCGGGACATACAGCTCCGGTTTGGCAAGCTCGCACCCGTCCGGCATGGGGAGCCGTTGAATCCGGCTTTCGAGTGGCGGCATTATCGTTCAGTGCCGGAAAGGCTCCGTTGTATATTGTCCATATGAACGTAAAAGAAGAAGCGGATATGTTGCTTTACGCACGGGAAAACGGGCTCCCGATTTTCGGAGAAACTTGTCCCCAATATCTGTTATTTACTGAAAAAAATCTGGAACAGCCTGACGGCGCCAAATGGGTTTGTTCGCCGCCGATGCGATCTGAAAAAGACAACGAGGGACTTTGGGAGGCATTGGCAGACGGAATAATCGATGTGGTTTCCACAGATCATTGTCCTTTCTTATTTGACGGGACAAAACCGATACTCTATGAAGGAAAACCGTATCAACAGCCCGGAAAAGAGCTCGGCAAAGACGACTTTTCAAAAATTCCCTGCGGCTTGCCCGGCGTCGGCGATCGCATGCCGGTACTTTGGACAAAAGGTGTTAACGAAGGGAGGATCAGCCCGACTCGTTTTGTTCAATTAACCTGTACGAATCCGGCAAAAATTTTCGGAATTTACCCGCAAAAAGGTACACTCTTGCCCGGTTCGGATGCGGATCTGGCGATTTGGGATCCGAATAAAATCGTTTCTTACGGAGTCAAGATTGCTAAACATCGAACCGATTACAATCTTTATGAAGGAACGGAACTGAAGGGGTTCCCGGAAAAAGTCTTTTTAAGAGGGAGTTTAATTGTCGATGGAGACAATTGGCTCGGAAAACGCGGCGGAGGACATTTTCTGAAACGGTCCCGTTTTTTGGGATGATTCGAATATGCGTTTTCTGACCGTTCCGATAGGCATTCTTTCCTTTGCGGCAATTCTGATTTTCCTGATCACAAGGCTGCGAAAAAAGATCGGCGTCGCATGGTTTATCGGTGCATTGGCTTCTTTTTCGGTCTGGTGTTGGATTTTTTATTTAAAACGAACACCGGAAAGCGTTTTTTCGATTCGGTGGCAAAATCTAGAACTCGGTTTTCTTCTGGATAATATTTCATGGCCTTACATGGCGGCATCAGCCACAATGCTTTTTTTTATGATGGCTTCCGCTCCTTCCCGCTTGAATCCGGACAGTTCGTCAAATGATTGGGGATTTTTTCTCCTGATTACCGCAATCGTTATGGCTACAGTCGCTTCCGATTCCGGTTGGTCGATGGTTTTCGGTTGGTTCCTTTTTGATTTGCTGACGGTCGGTATCCAATTTTTCTCTCATCAGAAAATCTACCCTTTCGAATCCCTGGAAAAAATATTATTTATCCGTATCTTCAGTATTTTTTTAGCCGCTGTGGCGATAGCGATCGGGAATTCGATTGAATTGAATCCCGCGCAATCCTTTTTGGAAGGGCAGCGCGAAACGATTCTCCTCATCGCCTGCGCGATGCGAGCCGGCTTATTCCCTTTTTTCGAATCGTTTCAAAATGAAAACGAAACGAGAAAGGGACTGAACACATTTGTTGAACTGTCATCCGTCGCTTTGGTGTTACCTGCCTTTATTCGGATCGATTCTTCCGCCATGGGTAATGACGCCTACGGCTTTTTTATGTTTTTTTCAACCTTATCCGTTATTTGCGGCGGGCTCGGAATGATTTTTTCAAACAAAAACGCATCCGAACGCCGTTATTTTGTTTTGACCCTTACCGGTTTATCTTTTATTTCCGCATTGCGATTCCAACCGACCGCATCCGTCGTATGGGGAATATCTTTATTGGTCCTTACCGCGCCTTTGTTCCTCTATGATATCAGGAGCCGGTTGTTGAATATCGTTCAGGTGATTTCCGGTTTGCTTCTCTCAGGAATTCCGCGGACGCCGGCAGCCTCCGGTTGGCGGGGATTGGTGCTCGTTCCACCGTCTTTTTTCGACTTTTTCCTGATGATCTCTTTCGCCTGCCTGCTTACGAAGTTCTTTTCGGATTTAACGGTTCAAAGTCCCGCTCACCCCGCTCTGCAAGATCGCCGGATGAATGCCATTTATCCTTTCGGCTTTATGGTTTCCGTGATCGCCTACGGAGTGATCGCTGCCTTGAGTTGGAATTTTTATTCGGATAACGGAATGATCCCGGCATCGATTATTACGCTGATCATCGCTTTCATCATCGGATTTCGATCCGTCTGGCTAAGATTTTTCACTCAGATGAATACCTTCTTCAGCTGGTTTCGGGAAATTTTTTTTACGATTTGGAAAATTTTCTTATGGATCATTCAATTTCGGTGGTTGGAAGCTCCCATCAGATGGATCATAACCGGTTTATCCGCCGTTATCGATTTCATTTCGGGAATTTTTGAAGCTCCGGGCGGCATTCTTTGGAAGTTCCTGATTCTGATTATCGTATTATTTCTGGTTATCGGTATTTAAGGAACAGCATGCGTGGTCTTTTCTTTACCTCAATTATCGGCGGCGCGTTGATCATCCTCGGTGCTCTCATCATTTTTATCCGATTGAATCAGCCGGACAGCCGAATCAGTCTGATCGCTTATATTCTCGAGTCTGTCGGAATCGTTCTGCTGTTGGTTCGAATTTTTTCTCCTCAGATCCTGATTTCCGTCTTCCTCACTGGCACGATGGGAGCCGCCATACTGGGAACCGATCAGGTTGCCCTTCATATCCCTCTGAAACCGGATAAAGTCAATCCGCAGGGAATTTTCAGGCTTCTCCTCGGTTTCATTCTTGCCGTTTTGATCCTCTCGATCGAATCCGAAATAGCGGTTTGGATACCGGTGCCGGACTCGATCTTATTCTGTTCCTTGTTTCTGATATTAATGGGGCTAACCACCTTCAGCCTCAGCTCCCGCCTGATGTACCGTTTCTTGGGAATTCTGAATATTTTCAGCGGCTTTCAACTGGTTTATATGCTTTTGGAAGAATCCGTTCTCGTTTTTGGGTTTATGATTGCCATCGACTTGCTGATCGCCCTATTGGGGGCTTATTTTATGAGCGGTTCACAAAATGGCGAATACCCGACCTGATTTTGACAGGAAAGCTTAAAAATGAATGCACCTCTCCTTTGGTTTATTATCCCCTTTTTCTTCGGAGCTTTTCTGCTGCTATTTTCGGAAAGCAAAAGATTATCGATTATTCTTGCCTCAATTGTCTGTCTTTTTCTGATTGCGATTTCCGCAACGGTTCCGATCAACAGCATGGTGATTATCGGAAAAAATTCGATCATCTTTACCGATTCAATGGAAATACTCGGAAGAACATTATCGCTTGAGAGAGCGGCGCAGCCCCTTCTCGCTTTCTTTTATTCATATGCATTCATCTGGATTCTTTTTTCCGCTGCCGTTCGGGTTCATCGCTTTTTTGTACCGCTGGTTTTGATGGAAACTGCTTTGGTAATCGGTGTGACGGCCGTTTCCCCTTTCATCTATGGTGCTTTTTTTGTCCAATTGGCGGTCTTGATCGCTTTACCGATTTTTTGGAGTGAGAAAATGAAATCCGGCGAGGGAATTATTCGATTCTTGCTCTATCAAACCTTAGGATTGATTTTTCTGGCGATCGGAGGCTGGCTGGCTTCCACGGTGGAACTCAACCCTTCCGATCAATACATCTTGAAAAGAACAATGGTCGTCCTTCTGGTCGGTTTTATTTTTTGGTTGGCGATTTTTCCGTTTCACAGTTGGATCGCAATACTCATGGACGAAAGCTGCCCTTACCTCTCGGGTTTTGTGATTAATATTTTACAATTTTCCAGTTTTCTGATCCTGCTGTATTTTCTTAAATCCTATTTGTGGCTGCGAACCTATGATCCTCTTTTTATTGGATTGAGAATGATCGGCGCGATCATGTTAATCATCGGCAGTCTCTGGGCTGTTTTTCAAAAATCGGTTCAACGGCTCCAGGCTTTTTTAATTGTGGCTGAAAACGGGATTGCCTTGTTTTTATTGGGACTCCATACAACCCAATCCTTTTCGGTTTTTATTTCGTTACTGTTTATTCGGATGATCGCATCTTTCTTCTGGGCACTCGCCGTCAAATCCCTTCCGGAAAATTTTGATTTCGGATTGAATTCGCTGCAGGGGCTTTATCGTTCCGATCCATTCATCAGTTTGACACTCATCGTCAGTTATTTTTCAACCGTCGGGTTACCGTTTCTGCCCGGTTTTCCTTATCAAGCGACATTCCTTCAGCTTGCTTTTTCAGAATCGTCATCCATGGGAACGGTTCTTTCGATCGGATATTGGCTGCTGATTGCGGCGGGATTTCGGTTGGCAGTGACGTTGCTCCACCCGGCTGAGAAAGCTGCCGGAAAAGCGGAAACCGCAAATCAGCGAGCTTTATTGGTCATCGGAATCGCCGCACTTTTTTTGATTACTTTTTTCCCTGAACCCTTCAATCGGTTTATTGCTCAGATTCAATCTCAATTTACACTGATCAGCGGCGGGTAATGATGTCCTTTCCGGAAATAGTATAATAAAACCAGTCAGGAGCGAATGAATTATGGCAAAAACTTGGAACGGCGGACCACTCAATGAAGGATTTGTTGATCTCGACCAGCTTGTCAAACGGCTTGAATGGCTTGACAATGAGCGGAGAAACGACAAAAACCGAATTCTCGCCATAGAAGAGCGCCTGACAGACGTTGTCAGTGAAAACGTTTTGCTTAAAAATCAGATCAAAGACCTGGAAGAAGAAATTCAGAGATATGCGAATATTCAGGCGAAAATTGAGCAGAATGAATCGTTGATAGCGCAATTGCGGATTGATGCTTTCAGAGCGATCGAAGAAAAAGATAAAGCTCACAACGAAAGAGAAAAAGAAATCGATGCCGCTCGTCGTAACGGAATCGATTCCATTAACCGCACCCTGGCCGACCTGCGTAAATCGATTGAGCCTCTTCAAGATATCCGAAAAACATTGCTTTCGCGAAACGAGGATTCCATTCGGTTGGGCAGGATGATCGAAGAAGTGCAAGCCAAGATCGATGCGGTTGCTATGGATAAAGATGAATATGCCAGATTCCAAAAATCCGTGGAGGAAAACAGAAGGCAAGACGCCAAACGGGTGACTGACATTCAAGCCGAAGTCACCGCTTACCGAAAACGAATCGAGGATATGAGAAGCAAATTCGATTTGGTAAGTGAAGGTTTGCGGAAAGTAGAACAGCGGATGAGCGAATTATTGGCGGCGGAAAATGAACGAAAGCAATCCGTCACTGATTTTATGGAAAAACAATCGTTAGCCAACCTGGAATATGAAAAGACCTGGCAGCAATGGAAAACCGCCTTTGATGATATTGTTGCCAAAGCCGCCGGATTGGATACTCAAATTGAGACATTGGAGAATTTACAGCGTTCCGTAAAACGCTCGCAGGATACATTGGACGAGGTTACTCAACGTTTTGATCGGCGCACCAACGAGCTGGTTGAAATGCAACGCCTCATGGAAGAAAAACTGCGTCAGGAGTGGGCGAATTTCAAGGCGGATAATCAAAAGCGCTGGACCAATTATTCGTTAGGGCAAGAAGAAATACAGGCGGAATATCGACGGAATATCGAAGCTCTTCAGGCCAGAATGCAGGCTATCGAAGATGCCAGCGCCTCAGCTTTGGACGACGTTAATTTAAGAGATGAACTTTATATTTCGCAATTACAAGACTTGTTTACAATGGTACGTGGCTGGCTTGAGAAAATGGGTAAGGCAAGCTGATCACAACTTTAATATTTTATGATTAAGGAGAATCCTTCATGAGTCAAATCACAGTGATAGGAACGGGCTATGTCGGCTTGGTAACGGGAGCATGCTTTTCCGATTTGGGAAACAATGTCATTTGTCTGGATATTGATGAGAAGCGAATTTCGGATCTCAATCATGGCATTATGCCCATCTTCGAACCGGGATTGGAAGAAATCGTCGAACGTTCACATAAAGCCGGTCGATTGCAATTTACGGTAAATTATCCGGAAGCCCTGAGAGATGCCGAATTCGTTTTCATTGCCGTCGGAACCCCTTCCGGATCTGACGGAGAAGCGGACATGAGCTATGTCGAGCAGGCGGTTATACAAATTGCCGACAACATGGATCATCCCATCATTATTGTGGATAAATCAACCGTTCCCGTCGGCACGGGAGATTGGGTAGCGGACATTATTCAAAAATACCGTGACGGTCATATGCCGAAATTTCAAGTTGTATCCAATCCGGAGTTCCTCCGTGAAGGGTCTGCCGTTGCCGATTTTATGCATCCGGAACGGATTGTTTTGGGCTCCAATGATACCGAAGCCTGTGATCGGGTCGCCGAATTGTATGCACCGCTGCGGGCTCCGATGTTGGTTACGGATATCCGGACGGCCGAAATGATTAAATATGCCTCGAATGCCTTTTTGGCAACCAAAATCTCTTTTATCAACGAGATTGCGAATATTTGCGAGAGTGTCGGTGCCAATGTGATCGACGTAGCCAGAGGCATGGGGTTGGATAACCGCATCGGGTCGAAATTCTTAAACGCAGGAATCGGTTGGGGAGGAAGTTGCTTCCCGAAGGATGTAAAGGCGCTTGCCCATATCGCTGTGGAATACGGGACACAACCCCAGCTGTTGCAAGCTGTGATCGATATCAATCAAACGCAGCGCCGGCGGGTCGTTGAAAAGTTGAATCGGATGCTAAACGGATTGGAAGGAAAGGAAATCGGTATTTTGGGCTTGGCATTTAAGCCGGATACCGATGATATGCGCGAAAGCCCCGCGGCGGATATCATCCGATATCTGACGAATGAAAAAGCAATCATCCGTGCCTATGACCCCGAAGCAATGGAGCAGGCAAAGAAGATTCTGCCGAAAGAAGTCATCCTCTGCGATAACCCTTATCAAGTGGTTGAAAACGCGGATGCCCTCCTTCTGGCGACCGAATGGAATGAATTCAAACAATTGGATTTTAAAAAAATACATGACCTGATGCGCGAAAAGAACATTTTGGACGGCCGGAATCTTTGGGATCCCGAACGTCTTTCGGAACTGGGCTTTACTTATGTCGGCGTCGGTTTGGGAAAATACATTTGACACCGATTTACCATCGATCATAAAAATTCGAACTTAACGAAAACAGAAGCGCATTTCTTTAAGGGATGCGCTTCTGTTTTTTATAATTCGTTATTCTTATTGTTTATCGTTGTTTATTCTTGTTCCGTTTTTAATAGGAAATAATTCTTCTTTCCTCTCCGGAGGACCAGATATTTCCCTTCGATAAACTGATCTTTCCGAATGGAAGTGTTCACATCCGTCACCCGATGATTATTAATATAAACACCGCCCTCGGCGATTGCCCGTTTGACCTCTCCTTTGGATTTCATGAATCCGCAATCGCTCAGCAGATTGACAATGGGCAGCCCTTCTCCGTTCATTGAATCCGCCGCAATCACTCCGGACGGGACATCAGCGAAAATCTCTTTGATATCCGCAGCCGAGAGACCGTTGATTTCACCGCCGAACAGCGCTTCACTGGCTTGCATCGCTTTATCTAAAGCGGTCTCGCCGTGCATCATTTTTGTCATTTCAACCGCCAATGCTTTTTGGGCCGCCCGATCTTCCGGATTTTCTCGGGTTGCAAATTCCAATTCGTCAATTTTTTGTCGATCAAAAAAAGTAAAATACTTCAGGAAAGGGATTACGTCGGCATCATCGGTATTCAGCCAAAATTGATAAAACTTGTAAGGGGAAGTCCTTTCCGGATCAAGCCACACCGCGCCACCGGCAGTCTTTCCGAACTTTGTGCCATCCTTTTTCTTTACCAACGGATAGGTCAATCCGTAAGCATTTTTACCGGTTTTTCGGCGGATTAATTCACAACCGGCCGTAATATTGCCCCATTGATCACTGCCGCCGGTTTGCAATATACAATTTTCGGTCACAAACAAGTGATAAAAGTCATAAGCTTGTAAGAGGCTGTAACTGAATTCGGTAAAAGATAAGCCGCTCTCCCGAGACAAGCGCGATTTTACCGAGTCTTTTGCCATCATGCTGTTTACGGTGAAATATTTCCCGGTATCTCGCAGAAAATCAATGAGTTTCAGATCAAGCAACCAATCGCCGTTATTCATAATGCGAGCCGGATTGCTTTTTATTTCAAAGTCTAAAAATTTCGCCAGCTGCCGCTTGATTTTCTCGACATTGTAATGAGCTTCTTCCGCCGAAAGCAGGTTGCGTTCGTCCGATCTGCCGCTCGGATCACCGATCATTCCCGTTCCCTCGCCGGCAAGCGCGATCACATGATGACCGTAACGTTGGAAGCGGGCTAATGCCAGCATCGGCACCAAATGCCCGACATGCAAACTGTCCGCGGTAGGATCAAAGCCGTTATAAAGCGTCACCTTTTCCTTTTCCAGTAACTCTTCCAAACCGTCCATCGAATCATAAATCATCTCACGCCATTTTAATTCGCCGTAAATCGAATGTTGCTCACTCATTGTCGCTATAAACCCCTTCTTGATTTGTCTGTTTTTATTTTTAAATAGTAAAGCGATAAATATTCGTTTCGCGCGGTTCAAATCCGCAACGGCGGTAGAGGCGGTTCGCAGCTTCCCGTGACGGTCGGGAGGTTAAATCGACCGTTTTTGCACCTTCCGCTCTGGCACGATCGACAGCGGCTCTGACCAACATTTCACCGACACCCCGACCGCGCATTTGCTCATCTACGACTACATCCTCAATCCACGATCGGACGCCGGTAGGCAATCGGAAAACAGCCAACGTCAGACTACCCACAATTTTGTTATTCTGATCCGGATCCACCGCAGCCAGCAAAATGGATGCCCGGGATTGAATCAGATCTTCCAACTCGTCCCAGGTCGGAATTTTTGCCGAGGAGGAAAGCTGAGGAACCAAAACCGTAAATGCGTCTAAAACGGCTTGAGACATTTCTTTTATTTCAACGATTTCCATTTTTATGCTCTTTTCTAAAAATGTCAAATTTCTGCTGGTTATTATACTATGTGAAAAAATGGTTTAAATCGTTCTTTAGAAGCCTTTTTTTTCGCAAAATATTCCGAAATCGGTAAAAATAATGATAAAACAGTTCATAGACAATCCGAAAAGTTAATGTATCATTACCGAAAGATTATGTCAGACCTTACGGAGCGAATTTCGCAAACAATGATAACCGGTTCAGAAAGAGTGCATCCCGATGCGGCAAAAATCATATAAAAAGGATCGACGAAACGGCAGAGGGTTTTCCGTTTGTATTTTAATTCTGGCATTGATTTGTCTGATCCCCATAGCGGGCGGATATGAATTCACGCTGTCCGCCGGTGAATTTCTTGCGCCGGACGGTACGGTTGAATCATTCACCCTCGAGGTTTATTCATGGCTCCGGGCAGTGTTTTCGGTTCTCTTTCTCATCTTAATGGGACTTTTCATCGCATCCGTCTGTGTTCCCGAACGATTTTTCGGATTTTGGCGGGAACAATGGCGATCTTTCAAAGGATTCCCCTCGGCATTGAAAAGTGACACTGGCACGTTTTTCAGCGCCGTCCGGCAATTTTTCAGAGAAAACAGAAAAGACATTCCGCTGCTGCTGATCCTCTTTCTGTCCGGTATGGCGATCCGCTTGTGGATTATCAATCGTCCGATTACTCACGATGAAGCTTATACCATCACCACATGGGGAAGCGGAAGCCTGAAATATGCCGTCAGTGATTATCAGTTACCGAATAATCATGTTTTTCACACGATCTTGGTAAATTTAATCTATCATACCCTCGGTAAAACGCCGGCGCTTTTACGACTGCCGGCATTGATCAACGGGTTGCTGTTGATTCCCGCCGTTTATATCCTCGGAAAGCAGATTTATAATTCGGCGACCGGGCTGCTGGCGGCCGGGATCTCCGCATTTTCGTCTTTTTTGATTGACTATTCCGTTTGGGCGAGAGGTTATTCCATTTTAGCCTTTTGCGCGGTTCTGATTTTCATCGAAGGAACAATCGTTCAAAAACAAAAGAACCGTTTTGTCTGGTGCCTCTTGATTCTCACCGCGGTCATCGGATTCTATACGCTACCGGTTATGCTCTATCCTTTCGGAGCTTTTTGCGTTTGGTTTTTACTCCGAGCCCTCTTTTATCGGAAATTTCCGCTTTCCGGTTACGGAAGTATGGCAAACGCCTTGAAATATTTTATCGCGGCGGGTATCGTAATCGTGATTCTGACCGGGTTGTGTTATTTGCCGATTTTGCGGAACTCCGGCATTCACGCCCTTTTTGGAAACGTATTTGTCCGGCCTTTACCGCTCGCCGATTTCAAGCCCACTCTTATTTCGCGCGCCATCGATTTCTACCGCGCATTCACCGATACCGTCCCGCCTGTGATCCGGATTGCTTTGTTCCTCGGAAACGTTTTGGCTTTGATATTTCATCGAAAAATCAGTCGGATCTTCATACCGCTCCAAGCGGCATTTCTGCTGTGGCTCTTGCCGTTATGGGCGATCCAGCGCCCCAACCTTTGGCCGCGAACCTTAATCTTTCTCTGGCCGTTTCTGATCCTGTGGGGAACCGCCGGGGTCATTTGGATCGTGGAAAAGATATGCGCATTTTTACCATCGGGCCTTCAAACAAGATTCATTCCGCTTTTTATCATCGTTGCCGCCGGTGTCACCGCTGTTCCGCAATTTGATCGAGCCGCTGAAATTGCAAAATTAAGCAGCCCGCATGAGACAGCCGTTCTCAGGATCCTGGAAAATCGGGACACCGAAAAGATCTTATTTGTGGTCGCACCGGAAGATGACGCCCCGCTATGGTATTATGCCGATCGATATGGCTTGCCGAAATCGATTTTCGATAAAAATATTCCTTTTTCGACGGTCTATGTCTATGTCAATCCGAAAAACGAAGGGTTCGAGGAACCTCGAACCCTTGATGAAATTATCAATCGTTATGGACCCGGCGAATCCTTCCTCGACCGAAGTACCGAAAAAGTACTGATGGCTTCCGAAAATGCCATCCTTTATCGCTTTCATGCGAACGAGCGTGTTATTCGGAAGACTTTCGGCGAAACTCCCTGACGATCCGCTGTCAGCTTTTTCGTTTCGTTTGTTTGGGTTGCCCTTTCGACAGAGCGGGGGCGCCTGACTTCATCCGAGAACCGGCGATTTCTCTTCGAAATAATTTTTTCTCCGGTTTTTTTGCCGGTTTTGCGGAAGCCGATTCTTTCAATGCCTGGACTTCTTCATCTTTCAAGGCAACCCATTCGCCCGGTTTCAGCGGACCCAGCGTTAACGATCCGATTCGGACTCGAACCAATTTGACGATCGGCAATCCGATCTGTTTCCCGATCTCCCGAATCTCTCGTTTACGGCCTTCTTTCATAACCACCCGAATCCAAGCCCCTTCTCCTTGCTGGCGAATCACTCTCACATCGGCCGGAGCGGTTTTGACACCGTCCTCCAACACAACCCCCCGCCGCCATTTGTTCAATTGATCTTCATCCGGACGCTTGGCGACTAATACCCGATACTCTTTCTCCTTTTCATAACGAGGATGAGTAAGTTTATTCGCTAATTCACCATCATTTGTGAGTAAAACCAAACCCTCGGATTCAAAATCCAACCTGCCGACGACAAACAGATCATCGGAATTCGGAACCAATGAAAAGACAGTCCGGCGGGGATCCGAAGCCGAACGATCGGACAATACAAAACGGGGTTTATATAAAGCGATATATCTTTTTTCCGGCTCTTTGAATTTGAGCGTTACCCCGTCCACCGCCAATTGATCCTTGACGGGATCGGCTTTTGCGCCCAATTCTACCTTTTCGCCGTTTCGGGTAACTCTACCCTCCTTAATCAAAACTTCGCAATCTCTCCTGGAACCATAACCTGCCCGTGATAATATCTTTTGGATTCGTTCTTCCATGTGGCCCTCTTCTTTCCCGGATTTCCCGACAAATGTGAAATTCCTGCCTCAATCTTTCAAAATCTGTTTGTGATCCGTCTCTTCGATCGTCTCTTCAAACGGCGGCAACTCTTCGATCGACGACAATCCGAAGTATTGCAAAAAATCGGCCGTGGTGGCATAAAGAACCGGCCGCCCGGGGGTTTCGGCGCGGGCAACCTCCTCTATCAGTCCTCTTGAGAGTAATCCACGTACCACCGACTCGCTGTTAACCCCTCGAATCGCATCGATGGCGGGGCGGGAGACCGGCTGCTTGTAAGCGATAATCGTCAATGTTTCCTGTGCCGCCCGAGTCAATTTTTGGGCGGATTCGATTCCAAGGAACTTTTCTACAAAGTCAGCCGTCTCAGGTGCAGTGGTTAATTGCACTTTATCATCATGAACCAATATCCGTATCCCTCGATTTTCAGCCTCCAGATACCCAGCCAGTTTGCGGACCAGCTCTTTGACCTCGGATGGTTTCATCTCCGTCACCATAGCCAGTTGCGAAAACGGTACGGGTCCGGAAGCCACAAAAAGGATGGATTCCAGAATTGTCATCGGTTCTTTGTCATCAAAAGTGCTGTTTTCTGTCATGCTATAATTCTCACCAGTTCATGAATAAAAGGAGATTTAATGAATGAACAAGCATAAATTTATTTTACCAGTCATCTTTCTGCTGTGCATATTTTCCGCCGGTTGGTATGCATACAGTCCTACATCTCAGAATGATTCGGGAGCAACCGCGTTGGAAACGCTTGAAACGGAAGGGAATCGCATCGCTAATCTGGCAGCGGGTACGCCTTTCAATTTAACGGTCAGCGATGACACTTTAACGAGTGCCGCGGAAGAATTGATGCGTCAATATAAAAATGAAATCGAAACAGCAATCAAAGACGCTGCGGGCGTAAAACTGAGCCTGTCCAACCCGAAAGTCGAATTCACAAACGACGGATTTAATTTGTCGGTAAAAGCCGGACTCGGATTCCTGAAATTAAAAGCCAAAATCAACGGAAAAGTCTCTCTGGTCGACGGGAAACCGCAAGTCGTGGTCGAAAAGATCGACGTCCCCATCATTGACATTTCCGCAGACACGGTCAATAATGAGATCAAGAGTTTGTCCGACCAATATATGAATCAGTTAACCGATTCTTACAGTCTCTCCAAAATCGAGCTCACAGAGGGCCAGGCGGTCGTTGAAGGAATAAAAAAATAACTGAAGAATGATATCAGGCGGTTTTTTTTCAAAACAAAAGCAGATTCTCCGTTTTTTCCAAGGCGGGAATTTGCTTTTGTTTTTTTCGTTCTTGTTGATTTTTTCGGCAAACGCCTGTCAAACCGTCGACTTCCTCAATCGGACGGGATCAGCCGAGAAAATAACCGTCAACGTAGAAAAGGGAGGAAATCTCCTCACCGGAACTTGCGCTGCCGGCTCAACGGTTGAGCAGGCGCTTCAGGAATTAAAGGTAAAGTATCAACCGGAAGACATTATCACCCCCGTACTGAGCACTGTTCTCAGCGAAGATACCACCGTCAAAATCACCTCGGTTACGTTTGAAGAGGAACAAAAAGAGCAACCGATTCCCTTCAAAAGCCTGACCGTTCAAAACGAATCCATCCCTGAAGGGGAAACTTACATTATACAAGCCGGGCAGAACGGATCGGAGAAAATAACCATTAAATCCACCTTTGAAGACGGAGTGCTCGTTTCACAGGTGACTTCGGAAAGAAATGTAATCCGTGACGCCGTACCGGAGATTTTGATGTACGGGGTGAAAGCCGAACATGCCCCGATTCAGATTCCCGGAAAGATTGTTTATATCTCGAACGGCAGCGCTTGGTTGCTCGAGAATACAACCGGAAACCGCATCCCGATCGTGACCAGCGGAGATCTGGATGGACGGGTTTTGGATTTATCTTCGGACGGGGAATGGCTGCTCTATTCCAGGAAGACTCAAAACGATGCCATCAATTCTCTTTGGATGCTCCATATAACGGACTGGAATGCCAAGCCGATCGATTTACGTATTTCCAATGTCATCCACTTTGCCGCCTGGCTGCCGGGTGAAGCGCGGCGTCTTTTGTATTCCACCGTCACACCTCAGGAAAGCGCTCCCGGCTGGAAAGCGAACAACGACCTGTTGTTTCGTCTGGTCAGCGATACGGGAATGTTAATGGAGGATGAAACGATCGTTCAAGCGAACGATGAAGGACCTTACAGTTGGTGGGGAACCGAATTCTATCTCTCAAAAGACGGTCGCACGCTTCTCTACGCAACTCCCGGCAGTATCGGGAAAATTGATCGACTGACCGGTGAGAAAAAAGAACTTACCAAGATTCAACCTTATGAGAAAACACGCAGCGATTGGGCATGGATTCCGGGAGTTACCTGGTCTTCGGATGAAACCGCCGCCTTTTTTGCCTTTCACGGGGAAATAGAAGGGACGACAAAAAGTTACGATCCGACTGATTTCAACATCGGGAAGATCAATCTTACGGACGGACAAGCCGCTGAAATAAAATCGGGAACCGGTTTGTTTTCACAACCCGCGGCTTCCCCCCTGTTTGAAGACGGAAGCTCTTATATCGCTTATATGCAGACGATCAGCCCCTTGCAAAGCGAAAGCAGCCGTTACCGCATTATGCTGATGGATTCCGACGGCGGGAACGCAAAGGCGGTTTTCCCGTTGGACGAGGAGGATTATGTCACCCCGCAACGGGTCATTTGGTCTCCCACAACGGTTGCGAATCAATCTTGGATTGCCATTATCTATAAAAGCAACATCTGGTTGGTTAACCCATTTACAGGAATTTATAATCAAATTACAATCGATCAGTCGGTAACAAAAATGATTTGGAAATGATCGAACGAGGGTTAAGGGTATCATGAGAATTCTAATTACAGGCGCAGCGGGTTTTTTGGGCAGTCATCTTTGCGATCGGTTTCTGCGGGAAGGCCATGAAGTGATCGGGATGGATAATTTCATCACTGGAAATCCGCAAAATCTGGCACATCTGGCTGCCGACCAGAATTTTTCGTTCATCCGCCATGACGTATCGAACTTTATCTTCGTTCCCAAAAAAGTAGATGCCGTGCTTCACTTCGCTTCACCGGCCAGTCCGAATCCGCTTTCTCCTTACGGCTATACGAATCTACCGATTCAGACCATGAAAGCGGGTGCGCTCGGAACCCTGAACGCGCTCGGTGTGGCAAAAGCGAACAATGCCCGTTTCCTGTTAGCCTCCACCAGCGAGATCTACGGCATGCCCCTCGAACATCCGCAAAAAGAATCCTATTTCGGAAATGTGGATACGATCGGAATCCGATCGGTTTACGATGAGGCGAAACGCTTTGCCGAGTCGCTCACAATGGCTTACTATCGTTTTCACGGCGTCGACACCCGAATTGTGCGCATCTTCAATACCTACGGACCGCGCATGCATCTGGATGACGGCCGTGTAGTGCCCAATTTCATTCAGCAAGCGTTGCGGAAAGAACAGCTGACAGTATATGGCGACGGTCAGCAAACGCGCAGTTTTTGTTATGTCGATGACCTGATCGAAGGGATCTATCGGCTCTTCCTTTCGGATGAACATTATCCGGTGAACATCGGCAATCCCGTAGAAAACACCATGGTCGAACTGGCGGAAGAAATCAATCGCCTGACCGGTAACCCGGCCGGACTGATTTACAAACCGGATCTCCGGGTCGGTGACGACCCGCAGCGACGCCAACCGGATATTACACGAGCGCGTGAAATTTTGTATTGGGAACCGAAAGTGTCCCTCGAAGAAGGATTATTGCGGACGATTCCCTATTTCGAGCAGGCAATGAAACATGATTGATTTCATCAATAATCCAAAAGAACGATCGCGTTTCCTGAAATTCTGTACGGTAGGCATTATCGGAGCTGTTGTTGATTTCGGCGTCATGAATCTCATCCTGTACTATACCGGCGCCAATTCGAGAATTGCCAGTACCATCTCATTCATCGCAGCCGTTATCAGCAATTTTTTCTTAAATTATTTTTGGGCATATCGTGATTCCAGGGAAAAATCAATTTCGACGAAACTGTTCCAATTTTTTCTGGTCAGCATCATCGGTTTGGGAATCCGATATCTGTTGTTTCTCACGATCGAAAATCCGATCATCGGCTTTTGCGACCGAATTTTGCCGGCTGATTTTTTCATGTCCGTGGAAACAGCCGGGCATAATTTAACGCTTGTCATTTCAATTTTGATCGTATTGATCTGGAACTTTTTCGCCAACCGGTTCTGGACATACAACGATGTTTCATAAACCGCCATGGCCACACCGAGAATTATCGCCGGAACCGCTAAGGGAATGCGATTACACAGCGTTCCCGGAGACAGCACCCGACCGGTTACCGATCGGGTAAAGGAAGCGTTATTCAACATTCTCGGAACCGACATTGCGGATGCCGGTATGTTCGATCTTTTCGGCGGGACCGGTTCCGTCGGTTTGGAAGCTTTAAGTCGGGGGGCATCTTACGTCCGATTTATGGATGCCAATCGCAACGCCTATAAAACACTTCAGGAAAATATTAAACTGACCGGATTCGAAAAAAAATCGAAAGCCATTTTCGGGGACGTATTCGGCTACTTGCGCACCGTTCCGGATCGTGAATTCGAATATATCTATGTCGCTCCTCCGCAATATAAGCGCCTCTGGCAAAAAACCATGCAGATTCTGGATGATAACGACGGTTGGTTGTCGGAAGACGGTTGGATTATCGTTCAAATCCATCCGGTTGAACTGGAACCGTTAGAGCTTAACAATTTCATTCGTTTCGACGAACGAAAATACGGCAGCACCGCCTTGCTGTTCTACCGGCGCAAACCGTCCCCATCAAATGCGGCTTAGTTACCGCACATGACGATGCAAACGTCCGATTCTCCGCTGATTGAAGAGACCGTCGGATAATTTTCCTTTTCGTACCGATACACCGTTATACCTGACTGATTTTATCGATATCATACGGCGTTTGCTGATAAACATAATAATTCAGCCAATTTGTGAATAACAGGTTGGCATGACTGCGCCAATACATGATGGGAGCAGCTTTGGGACTGTTTCCGGGGAAATAATTTTCCGGCATCACCGGATTGATTCCGGCTTTCAGATCCCGACGATACTCATTCGCCAGTGTCATCACGTCATATTCGGCATGTCCTTGAATAAAAATCTGTCGTCCGTCACGAGTAGCCGATATTGCCAATCCCGCCTCGTTCGAGACCGCCAAAACCTGCAATTCCGGGTGTGCTTCCACGTCTTCGCGCCTTACCGCGGTATACCGGGAATGAGGCATATAAAAGATTTCGTCGAAACCACGCAGCAACGGATGATTGCGCACAACCGGATAATGAGAAAATATTCCCGAAATCTTCTTATCCAAGGAATATTTGTTGATCCCATAATGGTAATATAATCCTGCCTGGGCTCCCCAGCAAATATGCATTGTGGAAAACACGTTCCTGCGTGACCAACTCATCAGTTTGCACAGTTCTTCCCAATAATCGACCGCTTCAAAAGGAATATTTTCGACCGGCGCGCCGGTGATGATGAAACCGTCATATTTATTTTGACTGATCTGATCATACGTCTTATAAAAATAGTCCAGATAATCCTGAGAAGTATGTTTGGACTCGTGCGTCACCATTTGTAAGAATTCGACATTGATCTGTAAAGGACTGTTACTCAATAATCGCAGTAATTGAATTTCGGTCTCGATTTTGGTCGGCATTAAATTCAATATCAGAATTTGCAACGGCCGGATATCCTGATGCGTTGCTCGCTGCCCTTTCATGACAAAAATATTTTCATTTTCCAGCGTCTCGGCAGCCGGAAGATTATCCGGAATATTCACAGGCATAATTAAATCCCTTCCAATGCTTGATTCAAATCATACAGAATATCATCGATATGTTCGGTCCCGATGGAAAGCCGAACGGTATTCAACTGAATATCCTGTTCTGCCAATTCCCGCTCATTTAATTGGGCATGGGTTGTGCTGGCGGGATGAATTACCAGGCTTTTTACATCCGCTACATTCGCCAAAAGAGAAAATACTTGCAAGCGATCGATAAATTGTTTGGCAGCCTTTTCATCGCCTTTGACATTGAATGTGAAAATCGAAGCACCGCCGTGAGGAAAATATTTTCGGTAAAGTTGATGGTGGGGATGATCGGGAAGGGACGGATGGTTCACACGTTCCACTTTCGGATGAGCCTGCAAGAATTCGACAACCTTCAGCGCATTTTCGACATGGCGTTCCACCCTCAGGCTGAGTGTTTCCAGACCCTGAAGAAACAGCCAGGCATGCAGCGGCGCCAGCGTCGCACCCGTGTCCCGTAACAGGATCGCCCGTGCCCTGGCCGCAAAAGCCGCCGGACCGGCCGCTTCGACAAAACTGATCCCGTGATAACTGGGATTGGGTTCCGTTATTTCGGGAAATTTTCCGCTGCCGGCCCAATCAAACTTGCCGCTGTCAATGATTACACCGCCGATTGCCGTACCGTGACCGCCGATAAATTTTGTCGCGGAATGGACCACGATGTCCGCTCCGTATTCGATCGGCCGCACCAAATAAGGTGTGGCAAACGTATTATCCACAATCAACGGGATGCGATGAGCATGAGCGATTTCAGCCACCTTTTCAATATCAATCAATGTCGCATTGGGATTTCCAATCGTCTCGATAAAAACGGCTTTGGTATTGGGTTGTATCGCTTTCTCGAAACCGCCGGGCTCATCGGCATTTACGAAAGTTGCGGAAATTCCGTAATCTGGAAGCGTATGTTGCAAAAGATTATAAGTTCCGCCGTAAATTGTCGCCGCCGAGACAATATGGTCGCCGGCTTTTGCCAAATTCAGAAAGCTGTAAGTAACGGCGGCAGCACCCGAAGCCACAGCCAATGCAGCCGTACCGTTTTCCAAAGCAGCCATACGCTTCTCAAAGATTTCCTGCGTGGTATTGGTCATTCGTCCGTAGATATTCCCGCTCTCAGCCAGGCTGAACCGGGCAGCCGCCTGATCGGTATTTCGAAATACATAGGACGTCGTCTGATAGATCGGCACCGCCCGGGCATCCGAAGCGGGATCGGCCTGCTCCTGCCCCACATGCAATTGTTTTGTTTCGAATTTCCATTCATGATTTGTTGCCATTTTTAACCTCTTTCTTTTCGATCGAAAACCTTTCCGAAAATTAATATAAAAAAGGACCTCAATAAGCGATATCGAGGTCCTTCTCATCTTCTCTGCATAGCCCTGACTAAGCGATCAGATCCAGTCACCTCGCTTCTGTACCATGGGCATGGGCATCAAATAAATTTGGTTTGTCATAGTAAAAACAAGTTTATATTCCCCGTATCATTTTTGTCAATCAGATTTTCGAAACCTTATGACAATTATTTTTCCTTCTTTTCGATCTTTGGCAAACTGGCAGCCGCGACCGCCTGCCCGACTCTCCTCGTTTTTTCCGAAGGCAGAGATACATTGAGATTCAAATCCGGAAATTCGGTTCGCAAGACCTTGTTTGCCATATCCAGCATTCTCTCTCCGCCCTTGCCGGAAACCACCCGTCCCAGCAGAAGCACTTCGTTCCCTTCGTAAAACATACTGTAGAGTTTCAGAGCGTATCCCAGATAAACCCCGATCGAGTTAAAAATTTTCACCGCACGCGGATCATTTTCCTCCATCAGCATTTGAACTGTTTTCAGCTTTTCCGCCGGCGTTTCCTCTTCTTTCAAATCGATCCCGGCTGTGGGGCACAGCTTAATGACACCATCTTGGCTGAAGTATTTTACGCCGCAGCCCTTATCTCCCGACCATTCGTCAACCATTGCATACTCGGAAAGATCGATCGGTGAAAAAGCGAATTCATTCATCCAACCCGTAATTTTGCCTTCGAGGTCCACATATCCACCGGCTTCGCTGGTTCCCATAGCAATCCCCAACACCCCGTTTTTCTGCAGACTCATCGAACCGGCCAAGGCGGTCACATCTCCGTCGTTGGCAACCACCAATGGGATATTTTCTCCGATCTCATGTGCGGCATCGATATAAATTGTACGGACCTTTTTTTTGAAATCTTCCGGCGGAACCTTCAAGAACAGCGAGGCGACTTTCGTCTCGTTGTTGATAAAAATCCCGGCCGAAGAAACGCCGATCGCATCGACACGCGGCATATGCGCGGCCGCTTTTTTAAAGGAATCGACAATCCCCTCGTAGTGATACATCGGGTCGGCATTTACTTTCGGATTCCAAACCGTCTCATCGCTGAAAACGGGAACGCCGTCGATTACCGCAGACACTTTGCGATCGCTCCCGCCGGCATCAAACCCGATCCGGCAGCCGTCCAAATTTCGCCCGATAGAAACTGATTTTTGAAACGGTTTCGGGCAGTCTGCATACTCGCGATACAACACCTCAAACGGGCGGTCATAAACATCCTGCATAAAATGAAAATCAAAACTGCGCTTGCCGCCGGCGGAGTAAACCTCTTTGATATATTCATAGATTTTTCGGCTGCCGCAGATTATCAGCCGAAACCCGCTCCTTGACCAGAGCATGAATTTCACCAAACGTTCGGCAAATAACCGGTCGGCGGCTTCCTTTTCGGGCGTATCATGGATAAAAGTCTTATAGACCTGAACCTGGTTATCCTCCCGCTCGATCGCGACGGCAAACGGGACGGTTGCGCTCCGCAAAAAAGATTCCATAAACACGGGCAGGGGAATAAAATCCGGATCCAATTCCGGGCTGAATTTTGTATTGACGATCACTCCGGCTACATTTTTTTGCATCTTGCTGATTCCTTTATCGAGAGATATTTTTCGTTCCATTCCGAGCGGAAACTATTAAGAATTTTATCATTGACGGAAAGAGCACGGGAGGGATTCGGCACGGGAAGCTCGCCGTTTCGCTCATATCTGCGGTTCGAAAACCAACAATTTCTTGGTTATATAGTTATCGGATGACGAACCGGCCCATCCCGGAATGACACTTGGAATTAAGAAAGATCCGTTGAACCGATTCCGACTTTTTCGCAACGAAGTTCAAGCGGACAGCCCGTACAGATCGGTTTTTTGCGGCAATGCCGCTTGGCATTCGCCACGATCAGTGCGTGAAAATCGTTATAAATCTCGGCAGAGGGCGGAAGATGCTCTTCAAAATAAGCTTTTATCGCCTCGTACCCTTTCCCGGCCGCAATCGGATAACGGCTGCAAAGCCGGACTGTATATGCGTCGACCACAAACGTCGGGAAACCAAAAGCATACAGCAATATGGAATCCGCGGTCTCATGCCCGACACCTTTCGTCGCCAGCAACTCGGTTCTGATTTTCCGCAACGGTTCCTTGCGAACGGCGGAAACATCATAACCATACCGTGAAAACCACTCCGTCACCGCTTTCACATAGATCGCTTTCTGGTTAAAAAAACCGGCGGGACGGATGATTTCCGCCAGCTCAGTCGTGTCTGTTTTTGCGATCATCTCAGGCGAGAGGTCTCCGTTGAAATTCGACAAAGCTTTTTCCACATTTCCCCATGCCGTGTTTTGCGTCAAAACCGCTCCGACAATGACCTCAAAAGGTGTCTTCGCCGGCCACCAATGAAGCTCGCCGTAACAGGCAAGCAGAGATTCATAAATTGCGATCAACTTTTCATCTTCCGTCATTTCGCCGATACCATCAGATCGATCCCGACTGTTCCAAGTTATTGTTTCGATCGAAGGGAATGTCAAAGCCGCCGCCCCAAATCAGAGAGCAGCGATCATATTCTCTCGATTCGTCTCGCTTCCCCGCCATTTTTGCAATGTTTCCCCCAACCTTATTGCCCGTTTCCAATCGAATTAGAAGAAAAATGGGGTATGTTCCAAATATCATGCCGCATAGTTTTAGGATCGTCATACTTGATGAACGGCTCTGCGGTAGTCCTACTCATGTAAAAATACCTTAATATTAATTTTCAGCCAACTCCCTTGAATCTCCTTGGCGGTTATTCTTCCGAAAAGTAATTTCCCCGCATCCATTAAGCGAGAAAAAATCACATTATCCGCTCGCGGGACATAACCGACCTTCACACCATCTGCATTTTTGATCACGATAGCTTTTTTATCATACGGATTATCCGGCTCACGGAAAAAATCCAATTTATCGCCAATATTCAAATACGGTTCCAATTCTTCGATGCCTTCGATATGACTTGTCCCGGCGATATGGGTATCAAACAGAAAGATGTCCCTCTCAAAAGGTTGGGGGACAACCGGACTGCCACCTTCGCCATGAAACAAACCGATAATACCGGCACCTTCGTTTTTTATCAGCTCTCCCATCATCCTACCTCAGCATGGCTTGTATTCTTTCTGTATAAGCGGCTAACTGTTCATTTAATTGTCGAATGGACTCCTCAAGTTCGGCCTTTCGTGCCTCGGTCTTTTCGCGACTTTGAATCATAGGCTTCAACGTATACGGATATCTCGACTTCGCATCGGCGATTCGGTCTCGGACGGCTTGGATCAGTCCGGTAATCCGCTCTTTTTCTTTGATCAATTCCGAGATCGCATCCGGCTCATCACCCGAAAATGCAGGTCCGCTGATCATCGCATGAATGACACGCAACCCGTTGAGATCGCCATTCTCATATGAAGTTACGGCATTTTGGAACAGTCGAATTTTTGCCTCCTCTATGCCGGGATGCAGGTCGGGATGCAAGGCTTTTACGATCGCCCGATACAGTTTCTTTAGCTCACGGGCTTCCTCATCCGATAAAACCTTCCCGTGGCTTCGCTCGATAGCCGCGTTCATCTTGTTGACCAGTTCCTCCAGTTTCGCCTGATATTCGGAAAATTCGACATCTAGAAGTGTATCGATTTCTGCCGGATCCACTTTCTCTTGGCGGTTTTTCTTCGCCTGAATCAATTCCGCTTTTCTCTTCAAACGCCGAATCGCACACTGAATTTCATAAGCCTTGTATTCAAGCCCACCGATAGTCAGCATATAAGCCATTTCAATGTTCTTGCACTCAACAAGGACAAGTTCATCCCGTTCAAGGACCAGCATCGATAATTCCGTTCGCAGTTTTTCAACTTCGGATTTCAGCTTTTCAAAGTCCGGGGATACGATTACGACCGATGTCTGAGAATTTTCCGAATTTACCGGATCTTCCTCATTACTCTCTTCTCTTTCTGTTTTATCCTGCCGGTAACGGTCGAAATCGAAAAAAGAAAGAAGGTCATCCCAATTTTCGGGATAGGTTTCTTCGCCGTAGATCTCCATAACCGAACCGTCGTTGTATTGAAAGGTCAGAATCCATTGTTCGCCGTCCTTAATAAAATGATTATTGAAATGTTGCGGGTAAGCCATTCGCCAGTATTCCAAATGGAGTTTATCCAAGGCATGGCGGATAGAGGTGATTTTTTCTTTTTGGTCAGTGCTCCACCCGATTTCATCACCAAATTCATCATGTGTCGAAAAAGACGCTTCCTCATCCGAAATCCGAACATAGTGCGTATGAATGCCCATCATATTTATACGCTTGAGTTCCACTTCGGTTATTTGGTGAGAACATTTTTCAGTATCGATGTCTTTCAGGCGTTTCAACCATTTTCCCATTACGCCGGACCGCAGATAATTCATGATGATACCTTCGACAAAGTTATCATTCCGAAATGCGGCGGTAATCAGCCCTAACACTTGCTTGGCGTTTAAATCTTCCACGTCTTTGCCGGTGATTGATTTATAGCTTAATTCCACACCCATCTTGTCCAGGGTTTCCCCATATTGGCAATCCACTAACCCTGAATCATGCCATTCCGTTTCAAACTCACCATAATGAAAATCCTCCATGAACCCGACGGTAGAACCGTTCCCGATTTTAACATCGGAAAGCCAACCGATATATTTTGTCAGCACTTTATATCGCTCGTCACACTGCGGAGCGAAAGCAATCCATTCATCGTAGATCGATCGCAGCCTGTCATCCAAATAGGTCAGAGCTTTCTCTTTGATCTCCGGCGGTACTCCGTAATATGCTTCGGCAATCGCACCGGTGATCGCTCCGATGGTATCGCTGTCTCCGCCGAGAGAAATAGCCGTCCGAATCGCATCCTCAAAGGATCTGGATTCAAGAAAACATTCAATCGCCTGCGGTACGGTCTCTTGGCAAGTCTCGTTAAAACGATATGTCGGCCGAATATCGTCTATTTTAAAATCGAGCGGATAATAATCGCGAACGATGCACTCGCGAATCTCAGATTTTCTCGCGCCTTTCCGTGCCAGATAAATAGCCACAGCGGTTGACTGCGCGCCTTTTATACCTTCCCTATGGTTATGTGTGACAGCCGTCACAGTCTCGGCGAGATGTTCTACCTCTTGTTTGGATTCGCCGATAAACCCCGCCGGGCTCACCCGCATCGCCGCTCCGTTTCCATAGCTTTTATAGGGACGGGGATTATCGCTGAAAACCCATTGATAAAATCTGCCGCCGTAGCCGCAGTTGGGGTATTGACGACCGATTTCCTGCATGTACTTTACGCTCAAGTCTGAGAGGACCGAATAGAATTCGTCATCATAGCCATGAAGCGATCGCGGCTTTATTTTGGAAGCTTCCATAATCGCCTTCGCTACGGCAAGGGTCATAATACTGTCATCCGTAGCAAAGCAACCTTTGCCAAAGAGCTCAAAGTCTTTGCTGCGATGATTTTTGAATTCAAAACGCGAACCTACGATATCGCCGATAATTGCACCGATCATTTGCCGCCTTCTATTCTTCAACCTGCAGTCTGTATGCCTGTTCGATAATCTCCATTACATCATCCAATTACGTATGCATTGCTCGTATTCCCAATTGTAAATTCGTTGATACAAAGGTATTACATATTGGCACGTCCCTCCAAGATATTTATAGATAGTACTTTTCAAAACATTCGTTTCCGCGATTCTCCATTAATTGACCGTTTAAAGTTTATCCTGACCGAATATGGTTCTTACCCGGATTCATAAGGCATGCAAGCCGATCCATCGTTCCGATGAAAATCTTTTCCGATTCAGGACAGGTAAGCGCGTCATAGAATACCAATTCCATCGGCTTTTAAAAAATGAAAATGCCTGAAATCATTCGATCGTTTTTTCCTATTCGTGCATTCAAAAAGTCACAACCCAAAGCATCCGGCATTAACAGTAATTTCTTTGATGTAACAAGTTTTTTCCCGCTACGGTTATTATTTTCAAACTTTCACTGCATCTCCAAAAATTATCGGGAAAATCAATAAAAATAAAATCCGTTTTTCGGTGATCGACCGGTTCGGCTTAAGCGAATATGTAATGTCTTCACAGATTTTACTGAGTTCGGCTTTGATGCCGAAAATGTCGAGAATCATCCGTATCGTCATAATTGCGATAGATTTTATCTCCCGCCGATAAATCGTTTTTTTGTGGTTGTGATTCCGGATAAACGCAACAGGTAACGCAAGCATATTCTCGGAATCTCTGTACGGATTATACCGCAAAACTTTATCGAGAATTCGCAGTATTTCCTCCGCAAAACACTTGAGTGCTGATCCGCTAAATTATTGAAAACAGAGGCAACAGGTTTTCCAAACCGTCGCCTTCCGGAATACCGGTTTGCTTCAACATCCGCAGCCGCAGAACAAAATGTCACGGTGCGGGATTTCCGGCCCGCGATTCAAAGGATAGAACAACTCCGAACGAAATTCCCGGGAGAAAAACCGCTTATGCGCGTTAAACAAATACTCGTAAGGTAGTCTTGTAGTTTTATTTGAAGAGCCTATAAATATCTCGGAGTTTTACCGAAAAAAAATCAAAATTGTCAGCCGGCCGAAATCCGGGTGGGTCATCCATGCCCGGTCGGGAAAAAATCGTAATCGGATATCGATACAGATTTCCGACGGATTTCGAGTGGGTTTGTATATCCGGTGTCAAACCGCCGATGAACCCTGCTCAGGTCCATAACGGCGATTTTCGGCAAGATTGTTTTTTCTGTCTATCGGAAAATTATGAATCAAAAAACCATCCGTCGACAAATTCTTTCCTGTCAACAGACGGTTTTCAATCTGGCGGAGAGAGTGGGATTCGAACCCACGTTACCTTGCGGTAAACGCGCTCTCCAGGCGCGCGCGTTAGGCCAGACTACGCTATCTCTCCCTAATGTTGCGGACGCTATTATACCATAAGGTAAATTATTTTAGGAAAACCCCAAGATTTCAGATAGAAAATAACCTGTTTTATAAAAGTGTAGACTATAATCGAATTATGTACATCAAGAATTCGCAAATTCCGCAGCCGATCCTGTCTGTATCACAAAAGACCCTCGATTTCGGACTTGTCTCAGCCGGTGAACCGGCAGAGGGACACGGTATCGCCAAATTGACGATTACGAATGACGGAGATCGGATTCTGGTCGGGAGGATTGCGATTCAGGTCGCTTGGGTTACCGTTGACCCGCCCGATTTTCGCTTGAACCCGGGTGAAAGCAGCGAACATATTTTTACGGTGCGCCAAAACGTTCAGTTCTCTTGGACGACTCGGCGAATGGGTTCGGATTTTATCGCCCTCATCAACAGTAATGGCGGCTCCGAAACGATCGGCGGATACTATTTTCTCGATTCGACAAAAACGGAGAAAAAAAAGAAGCCGATTCATCCTTGGTTATATGCACTCATTCCGATTTTCATTTTGCTGACAGCCGGAATCATTCTTTTTGTTTCGCGACAAAATGAGGCGGCTCTGGCACAGCAAAAAACGGAAAACTCCGATTCGCTGTATACCCGGATTGCGGAAACCTATTTTGCCGAAATGACAGAAAATCCGACCATTATTTCCACCGAACCTCCTCCGCAAAATACCCCCAATCCGCTGGTTGTTCCGAATTTCGATATCACTCCTTCTCCCGCTCCTTCGATGACGTTTACTCCTTGGGTCGCGGCAGACTATCCGAATGTCGAAGAATTCATCCGCACTTACTACAAAACGCTGAATGAACGAGACTATGAGACCGCTTGGTGGATGCTTTCGGAAAAAATGCAACAGGCTTGCTGTTACACGGGAGAGGCAAACCCGATGACGGTTTATCAAAATTACTGGGATAAAGTCGAATCCGTTGAGGTAAATTATGCGTTTCTCCAGAGCTATGATACCAATCCGGCAATCGTAAATGTCGGCTTGACTTATCACTATAAAGACGGAACGACCGAGGAAACGGTCAATCAGTTTTCGATTATCACAGATGATGTCAAAAAGAGTTTGGTGATCGATGAAATCAGGTAAAATTTTTATCAGTCAGGTAAGTGTTAAAATCGATAACAAAATATAAATTGAGAAATTTATTCAGGAGAACGAATTATGGAAATAACTTTGGATAATGTAAAAAAAGTGATTACCGATGTATTAAAAATCGACGGATCGGATATCACTCCCGAAACCCGTTTTATCGAAGACCTTAAAGCGGATTCAATGGATCAGTTTTTCCTGATCGACGGGTTCAGCGAAGCTTTTAATGTGACCATTTCCGACGAACAAGCGAAGGAAATTAAAACCGTGGGAGATGTCATCAGAGTTCTGTCCAAATAAATCGAAAAAGGCTGATAAACAGGAACATCTGCCTGTCTTCTGCAATGTTCCTGTTTTTTTATTTAACCCTGTAAGGCGTCGGGGACTTCTTTTATATCGGTGACCACACGGACACCGACCGATTCGAACGCTTCGATTTTTGAGTCGATACCGCCGATTCCGGCTTCGATGAAGGCGCCGGAATGTCCCATTTTTTTTCCCTGCGGAGCAGTCTTCCCCACCAACAATGCGGTGACGGGTTTGGTCATTTTATAGGCGACATAGCTCGCCGCACGTTCCTCTTCCAATCCCCCGACTTCACCGATTAATAGGATTCGCTCGGTATATGGATCGGTCTCAAACAGTTCCAACGCTTCCACAAAGGTAGTCCCCTGAACAATATCTCCGCCGATCCCGATACAGGTACTGACACCGATTCCCCGACTTTTCATTTCACTCATCACCAAATAGCTGAGCGTTCCGGAACGCGAGATAACGCCGACTTTTCCGGGAATCACACAATCGGACGGTGCTACCCCCAATTTGGCTTCCCCCGGATTGATAATGCCGGAACAGTTCGGTCCGACCAATCGCACTCCCCGGTTGGACATATATTGGCACACTTTTACCACATCCTGCACCGGAACTCCTTCGGTGATACAAACCACCAATTCCACGCCCGAATCCGCCGCCTCAAACAGTGCGTCGGTGGCGTTTCGCGCCGGCACGAAGATGATCGATGCATTCGCTTCCGTGACTTCCATTGCAGCCTGCATGGTATCGAATACCGGGATTTTTCCGTCCAGCACCCAGCTTCCGCCTTTTTGAGGCGAGACACCCGCAACAATTTGAGTGCCGTAAGCCGCCATTTGTTCCGTATGAAAGCTGCCTTCCCTGCCGGTTATTCCCTGAACAATGACCTTCGTCGATGAATTAATCAAAATTCCCATATCAACCCTGTCCCGCAGCTGTTTCGACCGCTTTTCGGATCGCTTCTTCATAACTCGGCACCAAAATCGCCGGAGAGCCGCTCAAGATTTGATTCCCCAATGCCGACATCGACCCACCCATATAGACAACGATGGGAACTTTGCTGTCATATCGATTCATCGCTTCCAGTAATCCGCGAGCCACGTCATCGCAATGCGTCATTCCCGCGTAAATACATACCAAGATCACTTTCACCGCCGGGTCGTTTTGCAGTATATCCATCGCCGCCAGGATTTTTTCGGTATTAACCCCCGCGCCCAGGTCAAGAAAATTTGCCGGTTTCCCGCCGTTTGCTTCAATCAGATCCAGCGTTGTCATCGTCAAACCCGCCCCATTGATCATGCAGGCGATATTCCCGTCCATCTTAATATAATCCAGGCCGTGCTTGCCGGCTTCCAATTCTCCATACCTTAAATAACCGAGATCGACAAAATCGGTCAGCGATTCCTGCCGAAAACGGGCATTTTCATCGAGTGTAATTTTGCCGTCCAGCGCCAAAATCCGCTGATCGGTGGTTATCACAAGCGGATTGATCGCTGCCATCCGGGCATCCAAGTCGCAAAACAGACGCCAAAGTCCCATACAGATTTCGGTCAGATTGCGAATATATTTACCCGGAAAATCCAGTTTGTAAGCCAACTGATGAATCTGATAACGCTGCAAACCGATCAACGGATCGATGTAAACCCGATCCAAATTTTCAAACAAAGCGTTTGCGGCTGCCTCGATATAAATCGTTCCCGAATCATACATCATCAGTAGCGGTCGTTTTTTTGCCCGATCGATGGAAATCAAAATAAAATATTCTTTTTCGATTGAGAGCGCTTCGTCAATCAGGACTTTCTGAACGGGAAGCCCGTGAATCTTCGCCGAAAGAATTTCGGAAGCAAAAATCTCTGTCTCTTCGGGGGTTTTAGCTAAACGAATCCCGCCGGCCATCCCCCGGCCCTCGGCTAAGACTTGGGCTTTGACGACGATCGGCAATCCGATTTCTTCGGCAATTTGTTTTGCTTCCCGTGCGATTGATGTAACATGTCCGGCCGGAATCGGTATTCCGTACTTTTTAAAGAAACCTTTAGACTGATACTCATAAAGTTTCATTGTTTTTTTGGTTGCCCGCTTATCCTTTCAGAAATTCATTCAGAGAATCCCGACTGATTCGATAAGCTGAGCCGATTTTTCGTGCTTTCAATTCTCCCGATTCGATGGAAGCGATAACATCCTCTTCCGATACTTTCAATAATTTTGCCGCTTCAGCGGGAGTCAATACTTCACCGGATTCCGCGGTTGCCGGTTGATCGGCAGCGGCTGAAGCGTTACTTTGTGCAGGGGGTTGGTTGCGATACGTATTTGCGATAATATCCCCCAAGCCGATACCGGCACCGATTCCGGCGGTTAATCCCGCACCGCCGCTCGGATTTTTCGCAGCCTCGCGCAGTGCATCCGCCGCTTGAAGTTGGGTATAGACGTCCATGTCGAGCATTCCCATCGCCCGCAGCTCTTCCGCCGATTTTTCGGAGGGTTTCAAACTGGCGATATAAAAACTCTTCAGCGCCAACCCGATGGCGGCAAAATCATCTTGAGCTTTCGCCCGGACGGCCGCACCGATCTCTTCCACCAATCCAATCAGCTTCATCACATCCGCATTTTGTTCCCCGGTTATCACACCCAAGGTATCCTGCAATTTGGAGAGCAGCATCGCTCGCAGCCGATCTTCGATCGCACTCAACGAATAGGATTGTGAAGCGCCGACGATCTGAGTGACGAACTGCTGCGGATCACTCACCTGAAAACTGTAGGTCCCATACCCTTGCAATAAACTGATGCCCAGCCCCACGCCGGGGTTCCGAACGATGATCGGTTGTGAAGTCCCCCATTTGACATCGGCGAATTCCCGCATAGAGACAAAATAAATTTCTGCCGTAAACGGCGTCCGATGATTAAATGCAACTCCCAACAAAGCAGTTAAAAGCGGAATGTTAGCCGTAGAAATTGTATGGCGTCCGGGTCCCAATTGATCCAGCGCCTTTCCGTCTCTGTAAAATATCGCCCTTTGGGATTCGCGAACGATGACCTGAGAACCGAATCTTAAATCGGCCACCCCGGTCTCGGGGAAACGGTGAACAATTTCATCCGTCATTTCACTTGGATATTCAACTACATCAAAAATGCGAGCCATTCTTTATTCTCCTGATTTTCCCGAATTAAGATCACTTGCACCGATTATGACTTCGGTACGCTGGTTAAATGCCGTCAGGCTATCCTGCGCGGCTTTTGTCAACTGACTGATCGCGTTTTTAATATTATCCGGATCGGATGCGACCGCTTTTTCCACCTCATCTACGGAAGCTTTGACGGTATCCGCCATCTTCAGTAAGTACAAATCATAATCATATAGCCGTGTCAAGGCGGCGTCATCCACTTTTATAGCATCCAACAATCCGGCGTATCCATAGGGGGCTGTCTTGATTCGATCGGTAAATTGCCGAATTTTAATCGCCGCACTTTCCAAATCGGAAACCGCATTGAGATTTCCGGCTTTAATCAAATCACGTTGAATCGCCGAAATCCTGGACCATTCTTCCTCGAATTTTTTGGCAATTTCTTCACGAATAATTTTGTCTGTATCACGGCGATCTTCTTTCGCCTTATATCCCTTAATCCCAGGGATTTTTTCCATTAATTCCTGGAAACTGTTCTTCCCGGACTTGACGAGGTCATTTAAATTTTCCATTTATCCTCCTTATCTTCCATCCCCGCATATTTTTCTTTTAAATTGTTCATTCTTTCGATAATCAATAATTTCCGTAAATCGCTGCCTGTTAAGACAGCCGTTCTTCCCAATTTTACCTTATCCGTCGCAGACAAAACTCGAACCAAGCGTTGTGTCAATTGCTTTTTGAAAGCCCGTCATCCGTAACCTCAATATTGACCCAAATGGTTTGTCCGAAGGATTTTCCTTCGGGAGTCATCATCTGCCAGCTCGTCCTTGTCATACCCGTTTCGGAGGGGGTTTTAAAGACAGCGGTAAATTCATAGTCGGAACCGGGGCGAACTTCTTCGACAACCGGTATACGTTGTACGCCCAGTGACGCTCCGTCCTTATATTTCAGAAAATAATCTTTTGTCCAGGTGCAGGTTCCGATGTTGTAGACCCGCCAGGTTTTCTCGAATTCGCTGTCGCGAGGAATTTTTGTCCCATCCGGAACCGTTACATCAGCAAGAAAACGCATGGCATTCAGACAGGGTTCTTCTCCGTTTTTCGCAGAGCTCATTTCCTCTTGATTTTCTTCCGGACGATCCGGCGAAACCGCAATCGGATGGGAAGAGATTAAATTCCCGTACTTGCCGGCGAGTTTTTGCGCCGTGCCATCCGCCATGATCAAATCCAATAACCGATTGATCTCGGGTATCAAATTCGAACCTTTATAAGAAGCAAAGGCATAATTTTCCTTCAGCCATTCGGCCGAAATAAAGCGATAAGATCCGTCTATTTCATATTGTCGCTTATAGGTATTCCGAGCCATCAAAATCAAATCCACTTCATTCCAATTCAAAGCATCGACCGCTTCCGCAACGGTATCGAAATAAATCACCTGCTGAAAATCAATCAGTCCGCGTCCGATCAGTTTGGTCTTGACAAACTGATCCATCGCACCGCCCTTTTCAACACCGAGACGCATCCAGTAAAGGTCTTCCTCTTTGATCGAATCGGGGATTTCCGAATTCCCTAAGATCATCAATCCATAATTGCCCAGAAAATAAATTCGGGAGAAATCCAACATTTCGCTCGACATTTCACCGGGCTCCAATGCACCGCCGATCACATCGACCTGATGAACCGCCAGAGCGGCCGGCAGACCTTCATAAGCGATTTCGATGTTTTCGACCGCGACGCCCATCCGGCGCCCGATTTCTTGCATTAAATCGATATCCAATCCGGTCAATTCACCGGCTTCGTTATGATAAACAAAAGGGAAAAAATCGGGGGCGACTCCAAAATACAGGATTCGATTTGTTTTCACTGCCGACAGATGATCATCTTCCGCAAACCCGTTCGTAACAGTCAGAAAGATCAGCAAAATTGAGATTTGAAGCCAGAACCTTTTTTTCAAAACCAGCTCCTTTTCTTAAATCGAAACCCGGAAAAATCCGCTCAAAAAAAGACATTCATAATTAGATTATAGCATTTTGCACTAAATCAGGTTAACATTATGCGAAATAAAAGAAATCGGCAGCAACAAATATCTTTGATCAAGGACTCGTTATGAAAATTCTTTATTGCGATTGTTATTCCGGAATCAGCGGTGACATGTTTTTGGCGGCGATGTTGGACGCCGGATACCCATTGGAGGATCTTGAAAAAGTCTTTTCGCTTATCGAACTTCCGGAATATCAAAAAGTCAGCTTCCGAAAAGTGCAAAAAGGAGCCGTCAGCGCCGGTCAGGTAACGTTCGTCCTGCGGGAAGATCCCCATCATCATACCGGTGATCTCATTCACGGGCATTCGCATCGTTCCTTTGCCGATATTCGCAAGCTGATTACCGGGAGCAATCTTCCCGAATCGATTGTCGCCAAAAGTCTGCGGATTTTTGAGAAAATCGCCCAAGCAGAAAGTTCGGTCCATAACGTTCCCGTCGATGAGGTTCACTTCCATGAGGTCGGTGCAACGGATTCGATTCTGGATATCGTCGGCGCGGCGGCTGCCCTGGATTATTTCGGAATCGATCAAATCTTTTCCTCTCCGCTGCCTCTCGGCAACGGAGAAGTCATGACGCAACACGGTCTGTTGCCGATTCCGGCTCCCGCAACCGCTTGGTTGTTACGGGATATGCATGCCAAAATTAAACCTTCTTCCGTCGCCAAAGAGCTGGTTACCCCCACCGGAGCCGGCATTTTGGCTGCCTTCGCCGAATTTGACCAACCGGAAATGACACTGACTCATTACGGCACCGGTGCCGGTTCGGCGGATTTTCCCCACCCGAACATTTTGCGTGTGTTTATCGGGGATTCCGAAACGGAATCCGAGTCCTGCATCGAACTTTCCACCAATCTGGATGATATGACACCGGAACAATTGGGATCGGTTTTAAATCGGATCCTGGAAGCGGGAGCGTTGGATGCATTTTTCACGCCGATTCAGATGAAAAAAAATCGCCCGGCCGTTCAATTGTCGGTTATCGCCAACCGTGCGGATGAGGATAAAATCAGCGAATTAATCCTGAGGCAGACAACCACGTTGGGCGTACGCGTTCATGCCGTTCGCAGACACAAAGCGGATCGCAAAATCGTCACTTTGGAAACGGAATTCGGACCCGTTCGCGCGAAAACAAAAATTATGGACGGAGAAACACTTTCCGTTCATCCCGAATATGATGACTGTGAGCGTATTTCCGCACAGACGGGACTTCCTTTACTGGAAGTGCAACGGCGAATCTTAAAACACGTTTGATCCTGTTCAAAAGCTGATACAGGGATGAACACCGACGGGATACAGGGAGTTGTCGCCTGAGAAGCTGAAATGTTTCTTAAATCAGGTGCCTCATGTTTGCGAATCTTCGGCATTCGAGCATCCAGATATCCGATGGGATAGTCGATTCTTTTCATCGATTGGAAATGAGCGAAAACGGACGGACGGATTGACAACCCTTATTAAAAAAGAATACAATAAGAAAAAGGCACCATAATTTATTACCGGACAAAGGGTAAACAATATGAAAAGATTTTCACCGTATGAAAGTGGACAGGGAATTTTAGAATATGTGTTGATCATTATCTTGGTCGGAGTAATCATTTATGTCCTGCTTACACTTCTCGGACCGGCTATCACTCAATTCATTCAAGATTTGGCAGCGCCTGTTTAAAAGGGATAATATGCGGGAATGGTGAATACCCATCTTCGGCAGAACCAAAAAACAATTGCATGGGAAATCCTGGATTGGATTTTCCCGCCGTCATGCTGCGGATGCGGAATCAAAGGAGCAGTCATTTGCCCGAGCTGCCGAAAATCCTTAACTTTGCTCGAAGAACCTGTTTGCCGAATTTGCGGAAAGCCTTTCGATCCGCTGGATGGGTGCAAAACCTGCCGGTCGCAAGAGATGCGTTTTACTTCCGCCAGAGCCGCCTTTTTATATCAGGGTATCGTCAGAGAAGCGATCCATCAGTTAAAATATTCCGGCAATCTGGAGATTTCACAGGTATTTGCAAATTATTTATTATCTGTATACTTAAAGCAAAATTGGGAACCGGATTTTGTAATCGCCGTTCCGTTGTCAAAGGAAAAAATGAACGAGCGCGGATTTAATCAGTCCGAATGGATCGCCAAGCCGCTGGCAAAAGCGATTCGGAAACCGTATCTGAAGGGAGCCCTCCGCAAAAAACAAGACACCGATTCTCAAGTCGGATTGGGCCGTACGGAGCGGATAGAGAACCTGCGGGGTGCATTTCAGGCGGAACCTATCCTGGTGAGAGGAAAAAATATTTTGATAATCGATGACGTGATGACGACCGGCTCAACGTTCAACGAATGCGCCGGAACTTTAAAAGCATCCGGTGCGAAAGACGTTTTTTGCTTAAGTGTTGCGACGACAGATTCATTAAAAGATTGAAGTACGAATAATTATTTATTCAGGAGGAACACAAGCTCATGGAAAAGAAATCTATTATTTTCGCAAAGAACATGGAAGTTTCTGATCGGGTTGAGGAATATATCAATAAGAAAATTGTAAAAATTGAGAAATTTCTTCCCGATGTGGATGACATGAAAGTCGACCTCGCTTATGTCAAGTCAGCCAGAAATGCCGCCGATCGATATGTCGCTCAGATTACCATCCGCGGCAAAGGGTATATTCTTCGTACAGAGGAACGCGCCGAAGATATTTTTGCCGCTTTTGACAGTTCACTGGATAAAATGCTTCGTCAGATTGATCGTTTCAAAGGGAAGCGAATTCGCGGGCGGAATGAAAAAGTTACCGCGCTTACCGGAGAAACCACCGGAGAAAAATTGGAAGGGGAAGAAGAGGAGCAACCGCTTATTGTCCGGCGTAAGAAGTTTAATCTGGTGCCGATGAACGAGCAGGAAGCCATCGAACAGATGCAGCTCCTCGGACATGATGAATTCTTTGTCTTTTATAACGGTGAAACCGCTTCGGTAAATGTGCTCTATAAACGGCATGACGGCACTTACGGATTAATTGATTGTGTTGTCGGGTAGTAAACCGAATTGATCACCGATCATCAAGGCGCCTCCGGACGGAAGCGCCTTTCTTTTTTAAACCGATTCGGTTTTCGGAAATAAAAATCGGGCAAATTTTGTCGAAAACTTCGGATCGATACGACAGGTTGTCCAAATTCAAACGCTTATATAAAAATGATCCGGTGCCTGAAGTCTTCCTTATTGATTATTGCGGACATTTTATGATCGGCGACCGATCTCAAAGCCGGACCAAATCTCCTCGATTCGTCGTTTTTTCGGTTAAACTTAAAAAAGGGGAGCCGCCATATGGCTGAAAAAAACGATCAATATCATCTCATTACCGAATATTTAAAAGTCTCGATTCCGGCAGATCCTGCCGGTTGTATCGAGATCACAAATCATCTGTTTGATTTGACGATTTCATCTTATGAAATCTGGATTAACGGAAAGAAAATTGATCTCTCGCTTTGCGGAAAAGATATTTGCTTCCCGCTCTTCTCCGAAATGGGAAGTACCATGCGCCTTCCCGCACCGATGCCCATGTCGGATCAAGACGATGTTAAAATCGGTCTGAATACGGTTGAAATCGGACGATTAACGACGGGGAACCGTATTCCGGCACCGGAAAAACCGCAATCGAAACATAAGTGGAGAGTTTTACGTCTCTTTGCGAGAGATTTCGACGAAGATCTAATGGTCGATTCACAGGCTATAATCGGCCGGCGTGAAAATCAAACGTTGGGATTCTCTTTTTTCCCTTTTGATAATCGCCAAACCTATTCATTATGGTTTAATTCCGAAAACGCAGAACTGCAGCCGGCGGTCGTATCCATGCTCAAAGATATCAGACCTCAATCGTTGGGATTTCGCTTACCGGTGGATTTCGGACGTATGGAAGCGGATGGCACGGCATTGAAATGTTTTTTGAAATTATGCAAAACGCTTGAAGCTTCTCCGCATATACGAATCGACCTCAACCATTATTGCGGCAGAGAAATCACGGAAGTTGCGCAATCGGCATTCGGGTCACTCCGGTCTGAAGATTGGTGGAAGCCCGTTTGGTATTTTGATTTCTTTGTCGGGGACGGCTTTGAATCCGGTATTTCCGCGGAAGAGACTGCAGACAAAATAAATGATCTTTCGGAAAGGCTTCGCTCTCTGAATCCCGACATAAAGATAATTTTGACGGGTGCGGATCCGTCATTGGGATCGGCCGTTCGCTGGAACGAAGAGATGGTTACAAAATGTTGCCGGAAAATCGATATCTTTGGGATCCAATGGTTGTTCCCGGGGGTAAAAGGATGGTTGCGTGGAAAAGGCCCGTTTGAAACAGAATTTGCCACGGGATATTCCGCCGCGCTGGATCAGGCATTGAGAATAACGCACGGAATGCTGCAAAATGCTTCTCCGGATCAATCGATTCCGGTTGCGCTGAGTTGTTGGTCCTATCTCAGAGCACCCTCACAAAACACCGCCGATTATCGGATTAATTTTTCAAAGCAAGATTGTTTCTTTCATGCTTCTCAGCTCAACAGCATTATCCGAAATTCCGATTTTGTTTCGCTGGCGGAAAACGGTCCTTTGATCGGAAATTTAGGGTTGATACAGGCTGAGGGAGATCGAATTTGGGGATCCGCCGCATATCATTTGCAGAAGTTGTATTTGGATAGCCGGGAAATCGTCTTAAAAGTTGCTACGATACGAGACAAACCGATGCAGGCCTATTCTTGGTCCGGTATACCCGGTTTGATCGAAGGAAGAGATATTCCTTATATTGATGTTCTTGCGACCCGTTCCGCGGACGCGAGCAACCTGACGCTGTTGGTTCTTAACCGTCACCATCGAAAACGGGCGCATGTACGGGTCAGTTTCAGGAATTTTGCGGATTTACGACCGGTAGAAGCAAAAATCCTGCGCTCGGGAAAATTTTCGTTTCAGAATACCTTCTCCAAACCGGAGACTGTCTATTGTGCTTCCATTCCATTGGGGAAATATAAAGCGATGGATCACGTCAATTTGGATTTACCTCCCTACGGAATTATTTCCATGACATTAACCGCTTCGAATCGGTAAGCTTTTAACCTCGAAAACCCTCTTCGTATACTCAAGCGGATTTTTCGACTATTCAGCGCCTTTGATCGTTCTATATTTTCAATCGCTCCGCCGAATATCTGGACAACTGTTGAAAAAATGGTATAAATTATTTACCTTTATATTTAACTTCCTTCAGAAGTTTGTAACGTCAATCGAATCGTTTTAGAGATAAGAGGGGATATGTTTCATAAATGTAAAGCCGTATTTTTTATATCGCTTTGCCTGATCATTGCCTGCTTGTCCTCAATGGGCCCGGCATTTTATACGGATGAATCCGAAGATTCCGATCTGATTGTCGACGGGGTATTTGAGGAGAAATTTCAGGATGATTTTTGGGATCGCGGTTGGCAGAAATTAATCCTCTTCGGAAATCCGGAAGGAAATTACTATAGTCTGAATCGGAAACGATTATCGTTGGAGCTTCCATCGACTCAAACCTCTGTAGTACTTACCAATCCGAACGTGAATTTTTCCGATGTTATGGTGGAAGCCACTTTTGAAAATATTCTTTCCAATGTAGCCTCCTATGCCGTAATTTGTCGATATTCGGAAGACGGATGGTATGAATTACGCGTGAATATCTCAGGGCCGGAAGCCGGATCGTTTAAATTATCAAAATACGATTTCTATCTAAAAGAACAATACAAAAATCCATATGTATTGTTGCATAAGGGAATGGACCGTATTTTTTCGGTGGATATTAAACTGGGTTTGAATGTGAAAAACAAATTGGGGTTACTTTGTAAAGGAGACGAAATAAAAGCATATATTAATGACAAGGAACAATTCCCGATTAAAAACGGCAAAATTACCGATGATCAATTTGAGGAAGGGTCGGTCGGCTTTTCGGCTCAAACCTACGGCGAAGGATTGGCAAAGATTGATATTGTAAAATTTTCCGCGAAGGAAGTTCAGTAAGATCTTCCGTTAAGTTACACATAAGATACACAAAAAAGAGTGCAAAAATTTTTGTGCTCTTTTGCTAAGAAAACACGTTATCCAATCATATATAGCGCTTTGGAGGAAATAAACTGTCCTCCGAAAGCGAAAAGTTCTTTATTCCGGTTCGCCGCAAGGACAGCATTCATTCATGTTTCAAGCGGCTGATCGTCGATTATGCCAATTTACTGATATAATCTAAAAGCTACGGAAGGAAAAAGTTCTTTCAAGCATAAAAGAGACTGAATACAGAAGGATTTTTTTATGATCGATGTAAATGAATTACGAAAAGGTGTCACATTTGAAATTGACGGCGAATTACTGAAGGTTCTGGATTACGAACACAATAAGTCGGGTCGCGGGAATGCAAGCATTAAAGTAAAAGCTCGGAACCTGCGCACCGGCGCCACATATGAGAGGACATTCACTTCAGGGAACCGAGTTCAGGATGTACAGCTTGATTTTGAAACCGTTCAATTTCTTTATGCGGATTCCGATTACTTTCATTTTATGAACACCGAGACTTATGAACAACCTGAGGTTCGGGCGGAAATTATGAAGGACGCCGCTCCTTACTTAAAAGAAGGAACCGAAGTCAAATTGACCCTCTACCAAAATGAGATTATCGATTATGAACTGCCGATGAGCGTGGACCTGAAGGTGATTCAGGCGGATGTCGCCGTTCGCGGGGATACAGCGACGGGAGTCAGTAAACAGGTAACCGTCGAAACCGGTGCGCGAATCAGCGTTCCTAATTTTATCAATGAAGGGGATACGATCCGCGTGAACACCAGCACCGGTGAGTATCTGACAAGAGTGTAAGATATTCCGAGAAATTCAAGAAAAAAGCCATCGACGCATCGATGGCTTTTTCATATCCTTGGATCGGCTTCAAGCAAGAAACCGCTTGGGAGTCTTGTCCGTCAGTTTTTCAAACCACGCTACCGGATCTTTCGCTTTGCTTAAGACAATCATGGCAGCGATGATATAGGGCTTGTAACTGGCTTCTTTATACAGAGGTGTCCGGTAACGATCAAACACCGAACTTTCCACTTCACCTTCCTTACAGCTCACACCGGAAATATCAGCCGGCAGGCAGTGCATATATAAGGCATTTCCGTTGGCGGTAGTCTTCATCAGACTTTCTGTGCATTCCCAATCCTTATGCTCGGCATTTTGTGCCAACAGTTCTTTTTCCAGCGCTTTAATTCCGTCAAAATCACCTTGCCCGTACAGCTCGGTGCGTTTTTCCATCGCATTGAAAGGTGCCCAGCTCTTCGGATAGACGATATCCGCATTTTCGAAAGCTTCCGCCATCGAGTTGGTCACTTTAAAGCTGCCCCCGCTCGCTTTGGCATTTTTCTTCGCAACCTTTTCCACTTCGGGCATCACTTCATAACCCTGCGGATGAGCCAGAACGACTTCCATACCGAAACGGGTCATTAAACCGATAATTCCCTGAGGAACCGAAAGCGGCTTCCCGTAACTCGGTGAATAGGCCCAAGACATGGCAATTTTCTTTCCCTTTAAATTTTCGACTCCTCCGAAGGTATTAATGATATGCAACATATCCGACATACTTTGGGTCGGATGATCGATATCGCACTGCAAATTGACCAACGTCGGCCGTTGTTCCAAAATACCGTCTTTATATCCCTGCTCGACAGCCTTGCTGACTTCACGCATATAGGCATTTCCCTTGCCGATATACATGTCATCCCGGATCCCGATTACGTCAGCCATAAAGGAAATCATATTGGCTGTTTCCCGCACCGTTTCTCCATGAGCGACCTGCGATTTTCCTTCATCTAAATCCTGAACTTCAAGTCCCAGTAAATTTGCGGCGCTGGCATAACTGAAACGAGTACGGGTGGAGTTGTCACGGAATAAAGAAACGGCCAATCCGCTGTCAAATAATCGAGGGGAGATATTATTTTCGCGTATATCGCGCAAAATATCCGCAACTTTAAAAGTTGCCGCAATTTCATCATCCGATTTTTCCCATGTCAGCAAAAAATCTTCGTTATACATCTTGTGAAAATCAAGCTTTTTCAGCTCTTCCAGTAATTTTTTTGACTTTTTCATTGATCATTATCCTCCGAATAACAAATAATCAAAATTTTATTTTGCATACTTATTGACGTATAGCTTCGGGACCGCCGCATACATCGCCGCCGCCTGAACCAAATGACTGGTCCAAGTTTTTTCATTCGGTGCATGAGCTTCCTCTTCCGCCCCCGGGCCAAATCCGATACAGGGAATGCCGTAACGTCCCATAATTGCGACACCGTTTGTCGAAAACGTCCATTTATCGACCACCGGTTCCTTCTCATATAATCCTTCGTAAGCTTCAACGAGAGTTTTGGTGGTCGGATGGTCTTCGGGAATCACCCACGTTGGGAAATAACATTCGGTCGGATAGGTCAAACCGGTCCAAGACGGCCGTTCATAAGTATATAACGAAACTTCCGCATCAGCCATTTTTACGCCCGGAAGATTTCGAACTTCTTGGAGTGCGCCTTCCCAAGTTTCCCCGTTGGTCAACCTGCGATCGAGAGAAATAGTACAGCCATCCGCAACCGCGCAACGTGAGGGGGTCGTGCAAAAGATTTCGGAAATGGTAACCGTCCCTTTTCCCAAGAAGGGATCATAGTGTAAATTCTCGTTGAGCGCTCGGACTTCTTCAATAATCTGAGCCATTTTATAGATCGCGTTATCACCCCGTTCGGGTGCGGAACCGTGACAGCTGATACCATGGGTATGAACTTTTATTTCCATTCGACCGCGATGTCCCCGATAAATTCGTAGTGATGTCGGTTCGGTAATCAGAACAAATTCGGGTCTGATTTTATCTTCATTGATAATGTATTGCCAGCATAAACCGTCGCAATCTTCTTCCTGCACAGAGCCGACAACGAGCAATGTGTAATCATCTTCCAAACCGAGGTCTTTGATGATTTTTCCCGCATAAACCATGGAAACCATCCCACCCTCTTGATCCGATCCGCCGCGTCCGTAAATCGCATCGCCGATCACTTTCGGTTCATACGGACCGGTCACCGTCCAATTTTTTATTTCGCCGACTCCGACATTATCAATATGGGCATCCATCGCAATTAAATGGCTGCCGTGACCAATGTAGCCCAGAATGTTTCCCATCGGGTCGATTTCGATTTTATCGAAGCCGACTTTTTCCATTTCCTCTTTAATCCGATAAATCACTCCTTTTTCATTGCAGGATTCACTCGGAATGGCAATCAAGTCACACATGAATTTCGTCATGTCATCAGCGTAGCTCTCGGCTTTAGCCTTGATCGCTTTGTAATCTATATTCATTTTTTCCTCCAAAATATATTCGATAAGTGGCCGAAACCAAAATTAACCATAAAACATACAGACGGAATTTAATTGTCTTACAATTAAACACAAACTTTAGGATATTTTACACTATGGTTGAAAATTAACAGTTATTTTTTGTCAATTTCTTGTACTTTTATTTGTATGACAAATTACGCCGGATCGTTTTCAGCCTTTTTTTCTGAAATTCCGGGGCCTCGCTTTCACCATTTTCAGAAAAAAAGAAGCATCTCATTATAATTAAATTTGAAAGAAATTTATTAACATAATCAATTAATGGGAACATTGCATTAGCATTGTATAATTCCGATAGTGATTAAGGGAGGATTTATTCGTGAAACAACGAGGACAAACAAATATCGTTTACTTGCTATTACTGGTAGGAATTATATCTCTACTGTTATATTCATTTACAGGGAATCGCTCTGCTAATAATGTTATTTCCATCAATCAATTGGCTAATCAGATTAAACAAGGCAATATTGCCAAAATCGAATCCAATTCGACAACCGTTAACATTCTTTATAAAGATCGCTCGGTGGCAAAGGCCGTAATCGAGCCCAATTCTTCTTTGTTGGAACAGCTGACCTTATTGGGCGTAACTCCGGAAGAACTTTCATCGGACAACATTGAAATTTCCATCGTCGAAGAATCAAGCTGGGTTGGAATTTTATCCATTCTCAGTTATTTCTTGCCGGTCATATTTTTGGCATTGGCTATGTTCTTTATTTTCCGGCAAACGCAAAGCGGCAACAATTCCGCTCTTTCCTTTGGAAAATCGCGGGCAAAAATGTTCGAAGGTGATCATCCGACGGTAACTTTTGCGGATGTCGCCGGTGTCGATGAATCCAAGGAGGAGCTTCAGGAAATTGTCGAATTTCTGAAGGAACCGCAAAAATTTACTCGGCTGGGTGCACGAATTCCGAAGGGCGTTTTACTGGTCGGTTCACCCGGGACCGGAAAAACGTTGCTGGCAAAAGCAGTTTCCGGCGAAGCCGGTGTACCCTTCTTTTCCATCAGCGGCTCCGAATTTGTTGAAATGTTCGTCGGCGTCGGCGCCAGTCGTGTCCGCGATCTGTTTGACCAGGCAAAGAAAAACAGCCCTTGCATCATCTTCATCGATGAAATCGATGCGGTAGGTCGCCAGCGCGGAGCCGGATTAGGCGGAAGCCATGACGAACGGGAACAAACATTGAACCAGATGCTGGTCGAAATGGACGGTTTTGAGACGGACACCAACGTGATTATCATTGCGGCGACCAACCGTCCTGATATTTTGGATCCGGCATTGCTTCGACCCGGTCGTTTCGACCGGCAGGTGGTTTTGGATCGCCCGGATGTCGTCGGACGGGAAGCAATTTTGAAAGTTCATTCCAAAGGGAAACCGTTGGATAAAGATGTCGATCTGAATGCTTTAGCGCGCGCCACACCGGGATTTGTCGGAGCCGATCTTGAAAACCTGATGAATGAAGCGGCAATTTTAGCGGCTAAAAGAAACAAGAACAGCATCGGGAACGCGGAAATGGAAGAAGCGGTGGAACGGGTTATCGCCGGACCGCAAAAGAAAAGCCGAATTCTTACCGAAAAGGAAAAAAGAATTATCGCTTACCATGAGGCAGGGCATGCGATTATCATGAATGTTATTCCGGAATGTGATCCGGTTCATAAGGTGACAATCATCGGAAGAGGTTCCGCCGGCGGTTACACCATGCATCTTCCGACGGAGGATCTGGTTCTGATGTCGAAAAAGCAGATCGAAGCCGAGATGGTCAGTCTGCTTGGCGGGCGTGCAGCGGAGGAATTGATGTTTGATGATATTACTTCCGGCGCATCCAGTGACATTGAACGTGTCACCGAGCTGGCAAGAAGTATGGTGACTCGCTTGGGAATGAGCGAGGTGATGGGACCGATCGTTTACGGCAAAAAAGAGGAAATGATCTTTTTGGGACGAGAGATCTCGGAACAACGGGATTATTCCGAAGCGGTTGCCGAGGATATCGATGCGGAAGTACGTAAGATTGTCAACAGTGCTTTTGAAAAAGCAAAAGCGCTGTTGGTTGAATATCGCGAATATTTGGATAAGATTGCGAACAAGTTGATTGAGGTGGAGACATTGACGAAAGAGGAATTCGAAGCAATATTTCCGCCTCCGAACGGAAAAGTGTCCGCAACACCGAATTATCTGGAACAAAAGCAAGCGGTTTAAAATATTCCGGAATCTGAGAACAAAAAAGCGCCGATCAATCGGCGCTTTTTTGTTCTGCTTCTTGGGATTTTCATCTTACAAAAAACCACTCCTTCCCCCTGGTTCCTTATTCAATCCCCCGTAGATTTCTTTAGGCAGGAACAACATTTCGCAGGGAAGCCCTCTTACGCAATTCCTTTACCCGGCTTGCCGGAAATTACCTCCTTATCGATCATGATCTCCCATTTATCGTTCTTTAAAAAAGGAAATTGAGAGGGAAGCCCTCTCACGTCGTCCCTTACCCGGCTTGCCAGAAATCACCTCCTTATCGATCATGATCTCCCGTTTATGAGTCTGTAAAAAAAGAAGTTGAGAGGGAAGCCCTCTCATGCCACAACTTTACCCGGCTTACCGGAAATCACCACCTTATCGATCATGATTTCCCGTTTATCGTTCTTTAAAAAAGGAAATTGAGAGGGAAGCCCTCTCATGCCACCCCTCTATCCGGCTTGCCGGAAATTACCATCCTCTATATCCTAATCTCCCTAATTCAAATTAAAACAAAATTAAGTGTTTATAATTCTCTTCAGCTTATCTGATAAGGAAAATTGCATGCCGAAAAGGTTTTTTGATCCAATCCTCATTTTATTTGTTTTCTCTCTCGCTATTTTAGTTTGTGCGGTTTTCCTTTTTCCCAATATCACCAATGCTTTCACCGATAAAGATAATGCTTTTTCCTATTTGGAAGAACAAATGAGCTTTGGTCCCCGAACACCGGGTTCCGAAGCCCACGAAAAATTTCTGAACTGGGTTACCCAAAAATTATCCGCCCAAGGTTGGGATGTCGATTTACAAAAGGGAAATTACAAAGGCCATGAAATCACGAATGTGATTGCATCCCGACAAAATTTGGCCGCGGACCCGGATGCCGCATGGATTATGCTCGGAGCGCATTATGATTCGCGTCTTTCCGCCGATGCCGACTCCGTCTCTGCGAATCAAACACAGCCGGTTCCGGGAGCTAATGACGGCGCATCCGGAGTTGCCATTTTGCTGGAATTGGCTGAAAGACTGCCGAAAGAATCCGACAAAAATATCTGGCTGGTATTCTTCGATGGCGAGGATCAGGGAAATATTGCAGGGTGGGAGGAATGGTGCATCGGCTCGAAAATGATGGCCCAATATCTCGAAAAACAAGATCGCCGGCCGGATAAAGTTGTGGTGATTGATATGGTCGGGGATAAAGATTTACAAATCTTCCGCGAAAAAAATTCCGATAAAGCATTAACGGATGAAATCTGGTCAACCGCCGAAAAGGAAGGATTGAGCAATATTTTTCAAGATAAAGAAAAATACAGCATATATGATGACCATATTCCTTTTCTGAAAATCGGAATTCCGGCTGTCGATTTAATCGATTTTGATTACCCTGCCTGGCACACTTTAGCCGACGATATTCAAAATGTGTCTTCCGATAGTTTGGCTGCGGTTGAGCAAGTGCTTTATGCCTGGCTCACAAAAAAATAAACCAAAACATAAAACAGTTAGATTCTCTTTATTCGCTGCATCCCTATTTTGCTTTATTTAAGAATTCACAGAACCGGTTATCCGAAGCATAGCGCCGAATTATGACTCACGAACAATGCCGTTTAGCGAAATGCTATATAATTCCTTCATAACAGGTGAAGGAAAGACTAAAAATGGCAATTGAGCTTTCAAACGAACAGAAAAAGATTTTTGATAACGTCCGAAATACATTAACGGAATTACTCGCCGTCGCATCTCGCAGCGATGTCCCCGAAAAAGATATCGAGACGCTGCAAAATACCTTAAAATCTCTCGAAGACAAATTCTTGGTGGTCATTGTCGGAGAATTTAATTCCGGGAAATCAACATTTATCAATGCGTTGTTGAATACCGATATACTTGAGACCGGCGTCACTCCTACTACTTCATTGATTCATCTGATTCGTTACGGAGAAGAACAATCTTCTGCTCCGATTGAAAATTGGGGACAATTGATTACCCTGCCGGTCCCATTGCTGCAATCGATCAGCCTGGTAGACACTCCCGGGACAAATTCGATTTTTTCGGATCATATCATCCTTACCAACTGGTTCTTTCCAAGAGCCGATCTGGTCATTTTTATTACCTCGGCGGATCGTCCTTATACAGAAAGTGAGAGCCGGTTTCTTCAAGCGATTCGGGAGTGGGGGAAGAAAATAATTATTATTCTGAATAAAAAAGATTTAAACGAGTCTCCGGAAGAGCTTGATCGAATCGTCCGTTTTATTCAAGAAAATGCGAATCGCCAGCTTAAATCGGACATACCGATTCTCACTGTCAGCGCGAAAACCGCTTTACGGGCACGTAAAGAAAATAATCCGGAATTATGGAAGAAAAGCGGCTTCGATCAGCTCGAAATCTTTCTGCAAGAGAAATTAAATGAAAAATCCAGATTTAAATATAAGATGGACTCCGCCTTGGCAATCGGTGAGCGAGTGGCAAACCAAACCCTGCAACTGCTGGAAAACGAGATCAAATTTTATCGGGAGGATCTCAACTTGGCTGATGCCATTCAAGAACAGACGCAAGTCTACCGATCTGAAATTGAAAGAGAAATCAACCGTTCTCTGAGCGAAATTCACGCCTATTTCAGCCAAATCAAGGAAAGCGGAAACGAATATTTCGAGAAACTTTTTAAAGTGAAAAATATTCCCAATTTGATCCGCAAAGATAAAACCAAGTTGGAATTTCAAAATGAAGTTTTAAAATCTCTTCCTACGGATATCGAAAGAAAAACGATGGAAATGGTTGAAAATATTTATTTGCAAGAACAGCGCATGACCCAATACGCAACCAACCAGATAGAAAAAAGAAAAACCCAGTTTCCGGGAACAGCCATTTCCTCTCCGGAACTTTCGGAACGTTCTCAGCTGTTACAAAAAATGCAAGCCACGATCGATGAAATGCTGGAAAAGATGGAAAAAGATATGGCAGCGGACATCGGAATGAAACATGTACAGACAGCTGCCACCACAGCGCTTGCAATCGAAGTTTCGGCGGTAGGCCTTGGGGCGGGTCTTACAATTGTTGCCACCACCGTCGCAACCGATATTCTAGGCATTGTGGCTGCCTTTTGGGTCGGGGTAGCCGGTTTCATGATATTACCTTATTACCGAAAAAAGAGTCAAAAAGAATTTACCGCTCAGATTTCGGAAATCGAGGAAAAACTGATCAACTCACTGCAGAAAGAACTCAACGAAGAAATACAGTCTCAAACACTTCAAATGGAACAGGCTATTTCGCCTTTCAGGCAGTTTGTCAGCAACGCCTTGGATAAAATCAATAACCAAATGCACGAAACGGAACGCCTGAGACAACAGATTCAGGAACTGAGAACAAAACTTTAGAAATTCATCGGATAAAATCTACACAAGAATTTTTGGTTTCTTTTCCTGCCGAAAAGCATACCAAATACCGACATAAAGAGATTGGAGAAACGAAATAGATAATCGGAACCGAGGAAACGATCCGTATCCGTTGGGTCCCGCACTGACGCACAGAAAATAAAGGAAAAAACAAAGCAAAGCCGCCGGCACATACCACGGTTTCAGATAGGAAAAAGATCGAATCATTCCGACCAAATTAATATACGCCAAAATCACCAGGAAGATTTCATTGAGGATTGTAAGTATTCCCATCGGATCGGTCAGCAAAAAAAAGATGCCGCCTTTCAAGCCTTTTTGTAAAGAAACTTCTTTTAATTCGGAAAGGAAATCCAATTTTTCATCATCGATTCTGAAGATATCCAACACACCCGGGAAAAGCATAATAAATCCGGCGCCTTGAATATTCAACAAAATATAGATGGGAATATGAGCCGAGATGATTTCTTTGGCTAATTTTTGCTCGGCAGCCGGTAAAGTCATCGATTTTTGAAGTTCGATCAATTCCGGATTGTTCATTAAATTTTCTTGTTCGGTATAGAAATCCGTCCCGTTTAAAACGGCATTAATCCCCGCACAATGATAATAGTACAAATTAATTGCAGTGATCGAAGAAAAGCCATTAAAATCAGCCACCCGATAATTTCGATGTTGCCAACACAACAAAGGGGTTATTCCGATTAAAAATATAATGAGAGAGAACTTACAAAGCTGTTTGAAATTCCGAAATGTGATAACTGCTACGCCGATTAAAACCGCAAAAGGCAGATAATACCCGGAAGGCCGAATAAAAGCGGCAACGGACATGCAAGCCATTGCCATAACGAGAAAAGAGGTCTTGAATTGCAAAAGAAATCGGACGAAAAAATAGATACCGATCAGTATAATCGACTGGAACAAAGAATCGGTCAAAATAAGATTCGCAAAATAAATATCGTGAAGATTAATGACCGCCAAAAATGTGGCAAGATTCACGGCTTTTTGATTCCGGATCAATAAAGAGAGCAAATCATAAAAAACCATTACAGCCAGGATATTCATACCGTATTGGAAAAATATGACAATCCATTTCCATTGATCGCCTGCGATCAACTTTGCTCCTGCAATAACGAAGGGATATCCGGGCGTTCGATTCGTCTCATATGTTTTATCGGAATTGAGAAATTTGAAATCAGATAATAAAGAATCTGCCGGGACGATATAGGTCTCGGAATCCGGGTTCAAATTTTCAGCTTTTTCCAATGAAAAACCTGATGCGAACAAAAATAACAGGAAGAATACTCGAATAAAAAACGCAAGGATCAAAAAAACGGTTTTAGGAGATCTTTGATAGAAATGCTTTAATTGAACCATATTCAAAAATGAGGATGCTTCTCCGTTTCCTTCCATAATTATTTTTCGAGCATAGCCACTTTATAAAATGTCCAATATGAAATATCGATAAAAAGAAACCGGCTCCATTTTAATTCGCTTTTGTCTTTTCCGTTATTCCGGATCAATTTTACCAGCGGATCAACAAATTGAGACCTTTTGCCATGAGAACAGAAGGAAGTTCAATCCAAAAGATATCTTAATTTCGCATTAATTATCCTCTAATACTTTCACGGTACAATAAATCAAGATTTATAATATAAATTCTGCCGGTTCAAAAATCGGACCGGCGGTAAGAAAATAGCAATAAAAGAAAATAGCACGTCGCTATTTATGGAGTAGGATGAACACAATTTGGATCTTAATACAATTTATCTTGGCATTCGCACTTATCGTATCGTTGCACGAATTCGGACATTTTTTGATGGCAAAATTTTTTAAAGTCGAAGTTGAAGAATTCGGCATCGGACTGCCACCCCGGGCAGCAAAACTTTTCACATGGGGAGGAACCGACTTCACCCTAAACTGGTTGCCATTTGGAGCATTTGTCAAGCCGAAAAACGAATTCGGCGATGATATGAGTGAAGGCGGATTTAAAGCCGCTAAACCATGGCAGCAATTTTTAATCTATCTCGCGGGTCCGATTATGAATTTATTGACCGCTTTTGTACTATACAGCGTCATTATTCTTAATATCGGCTCACCGGATCCGAGTAGAGTAATCATCGATCAGGTCGAATCGGGTTCTCCGGCAGAAATCGCCGGAATTCTCCCGGGAGATCAAATTGTCCAAATTGCCGGTAAAGATATCAACTCTTTTGAAGTTGTTACAGAGACGGTTGATCAATATCTGGATCAGGAAATTCCGATTCGAGTGCTCCGAAACGGGGAATATATCGATTTGAAGGTGACTCCGCTGAGCAATCCACCGGAAGGTCGCGGAGCAATGGGAATCGTTATCACCTATCCGATGGTAGATTATCCGTTTTTTGAAGGGGTCATTACCGCCGCCCGAGATACGGGAAACATGATTCATCAATACGTTCAAGGCATCTGGCAACTGATAACCGGAAAAATTGATATGGGCATTGAATCCATTGTGGGACCGGTCGGAATGTTCTCATATTACGAGGAAGCTGCCACTTTAGATGAACAAGCTGTGCTTGAAAACGAGCAGAAAACAAATGAATCCGCCACTCAAACCCAAAGCAGCAGGACAACATCATCAGGATTGAATCGTCTTGCATTTTTCGTGGTGGTATCCATTGCGCTGGGAATAACCAATTTATTCCCGATTCCGGCGCTGGACGGAGGACAAATTCTGCTTCTGATGCCTCAATTATTATTCAAGAAAAAGTTATCACCCAAAGTCGAATACTATTTCAATGCGATCGGGATGGCTTGCCTGCTGTTGTTAATGGCTGTAATTATGTTTAAAGATATCTTCATGCTTGCAAACGGATAAAAATGAAACAGGAAAAAAACAATCAAAATAAAAAGAATAAGTTCAGCGATATTCTTTCCGAATTAAGGGAAAATAATCGTGAACTGACTTACAAGGAAATACAATCCTTCTCCGATCTTTCGGAAGAGAATTTGGCACAATTTCGTCAGACATGGAACTTGCTTTCAAATAAACGAAAGGAAATGTTCTTTGAATTGCTGTTGGTTGAATTCATGAGCAATACCTTAATGGACTTTTCCGAAATCGCTTTGATCGGACTTAATGATGAAGATCCGATTATTCGTCGCGGATCCCTGAAACTTCTGATGGACAATCGAAAAAGTTATTTTTTAGATCGGCTTATCTCGATTTCGAAGCAGGATCCCGATACGGAAGTTCGATTGGACGCAATCAGCACACTCGGATATTTCCTGATGGACACGGATACGGCTGAACGAGGGAAAAATAAAGCCGAAAAAGTGCTGAAAGCGCTGGAATCGCTGATGGAATCAACGGATAAAATGACACGGCTCAGAGTTATGGAAGCTCTGGCTTATGTCGATCATCCTTCCATTATTCCTTTGGTTTATGCCAGCCTGACAAGTGATATTGATGCGGAAATTGCCTCAGGTTTGCGTGCGGTTCAAAATTCTCTTAATAGGAGATGGGCTGCAAATGTAATTGAGAATCTGGATCATCCGAACCCCGATGTTCAGTATGAAGCCATTAAAGCCGTCGGAGAATTGCAACTGAAACGGGCGAGAAATCGAATTCTCAGCCTGTTAGCACGGTTCGACCAGTTGGATGACGATATTTTGGATGCGACGATCTTGACCGCTTCTCAATTGGGAGGAAACCAAGTTAAAGAAATGATTGAAATGATCGAGGAGATTTTCGAAGACGAAGAGGATATGGCGGAGCTTTTTGAAGAAGCCAAATCGAACCTGGAACTGGTTGATTTTCAAAAACAGATGGCAGGCAACCCTGATTTGAAAGATCTTTTTACTGAAGAATCGGATGAGGAATCGGAGAACGTAGAGGAAGATTACATTCAAATATTACGGGAACGGATCGAAAACTTGCCCGAGTGCGAAGAGTCCGAGGATAAGTTTGAGGAAATTGAGGAAGAAAACGAAGAAGAAGAGGATGAAGATGAATCGGATTATCCGAATCGGCATTCTCATCGCCACTCCTCATTTTCCGATATTGATTGGAGTCATTTCCGAATTATCGAGGACTTGAGAAAGGAATCCGAAGATTTGGAAGATGAGGATTTTTCCGATTTAGATGAATTTGAGGAAGATGAAGATTAAACTGACAATAAATTAAGTCGTCTTTTCGGAATCTTCAAATCAAAAAAGAGCCATTTCTTGTTCGGCTCTTTTTTGGTATATCAATGGCGTTGTTTCTAAAAAACGATCGAAATCGGAAAATACTTTTTATCTTTCTTTGGCACACTTTTTGCAACTTAGTTTAAAGCAGATAAAGCGACAGAAGCAAGATCGTTCGGAAGGGAGGGCGCGTGGCGAAACGCAGAGCATTAGGGATCGATGTCAGCCATTGGCAAGGGAATGTCGATTTTAAAAAAGCCAAAAAAGCCGGAGCATCTTTTGCGATTATTAAAGCCAGCCAAAACGTATGGTACGATGACAAGTTCCAACAGAATTGGGCAAATGCCAAAGATGCAAAAATAATCCGGGGCGCTTATCATTTTTTTGATATGCGGGACGGATCCAAATCTCCCAAAGAACAAGCAAGATATTTTGCCAGCCTTTTGAAAGAAGATATGGGAGAGCTGCGACCGGTAATGGATTTTGAATCTCCTGGAGTGAATGGTTATCCTCAGTTGCCTGACCATGATACCTGTGTTCGACATGTTGTTGACTTTATGAATGCTTTTTACAAGGAAACCAATCTGTATCCGATGTTATATACGAATCTTGCCGGAATTACCCGCCTTTCTCCTCTGAGTCGATTCCTGTCCGCAAAGGAGCTTTGGATCGCTTGGTATTATACAAAATCCAATCAACCCAAGATCGGTGATTGGCCTCGTTGGCGGATTTGGCAATATAAAGTGACCGGAAACGGTTTGGCGTTCGGTGCCGAATCCAGCGGATTGGATATTCCCGAGTTTTACAGTTGGGAAAAAATAAAAACGCTCTGAATACACCGAAATTACGGGTAAAAAGAGCGTTCATTTTATTCGAGAAAAGTATATCTACCAGCGCATAATGTCTCCGATCGTTCCGA
>Ga0209203_1000091_pt1 | contig 78408 bp, 57 predicted proteins | sample AD_UKC109_MetaG_FD_184423 | JGI IMG/M metagenome (GOLD analysis project Ga0209203, IMG submission 184423) | Active sludge microbial communities of municipal wastewater-treating anaerobic digesters from Hong Kong - AD_UKC109_MetaG (SPAdes)... | ecosystem: Engineered > Bioreactor > Anaerobic >... | reverse complement strand
AGTGTTGCGCTGGGCCGGCGATTGGGTCGAGCACTGGCCGGGCGTGCCGGGCGAGGATCGTTACCGCATCACGCTGACCGACATGGGCCGCACGCTCAACCTCGAACCGCTCACGCGCACCGACCGGCAGGTTTTCGGCGACTTCCAGTGGGACGGCGTGACGTTGGGTTTCGTCCTCTACCTCGACAACAGCCCGCTGCATTACCGACTGGAGATGGACGAATCCGGCGACCTGCTCCACGGCATCGTGCAGATGCCCGACGGCGCGATGAAACGCTGCGAATGGCGCCGGCGCGGCACGGTGAAGCCCGATCCCGTCGCCTGGGAACCGACCCCGTCGCCGACCGAGGATACCGACGTCTGGCTCGGCCTGTGGGAGGAATCCTGGCCCGGCCGGCGCGAGCATGATCGTTATCGCATCGCGACCGAAGACGACGCGCTGGTCGTGCGTCCGCAAACCGACCGGCGTTTCCAAACCGTTTCCGACCTGCAATTGCGCGACGGCGCGCTCACCTTTCGCCTGCAGTACGGCGGCAACGAGGTCGTCTATCGCCTGACCGTCCGCGACGCCGACACCCTGCACGGCACGGCGCGGATGAAAAGCGGCAAAGAGGTCGAAATTCTCTGGACCTTCATCGAGCCGTAGTTGCCAGCGCCCGCCGCCGTCTGCTACCGTGGACCCTCATTGAATTGCCTCGAGGCGACATGAAAACGATTCCCTGGCTCTTGCTTCTACCGCTGGTTTGCCTGTTGGGCGCGGCGTGCAAAACCGTGACCGTCGTCGAGCAGCCCGTCGTGCCCGTCGCCGCCGATCCCTGGCTCGGCGAGTGGGTGGAATTCTGGCCGGCGGAAACCGATCCCGACGTCTACAGTCTCGATCCGGACGACGGCGAGCTGCGCGTCACGGCGCGCACGCACGTGCAGGCGCAACGCATCGAGCGCGTGCGTCGCGAGGGAAACGAGCTGTCGTTCGTCGTCCACGTGACCACCGCCGCCGGCGCGGTCAAGGAACTGCGCTATCGTCTGACTGTCGAGGACAACGGCGAGGTGGCCTACGGCACGGTGGAATTCCTCGACGGCAGCACCAAGGAAGTGCAGTGGCACAAGAAGCGGCAGCGGCTCGACGGCGACGCGCTGCTGCAGCCGCAATACGACATGCGCACCGAGGATTGGGTCGGCGAATGGTCCGAGGATTGGCCGGGCAGCGCGACCCACGACCTGTACCGCATCGAGGAAAGCGGCGACGATCTGGATTTGCACCCGTTGTCCAACGCGGGCAAGCAGACGGTGGAAAACGCGACCTTCGGGGCCAACCGCCTGCGCTTCACGCTGCATTTCGGCGAGATGACCTACGACTATCTGCTGGTGCCCGTCAGCGCCGGCGTGCTCAACGGCCGCGTGCAAATGAGCGGGCCGGCCACCGAAGGTCGGCCGCTTGTCGAGTTCGTGCAGTGGCGCAAGGTCGAACCGTAACGAACGCCGGGGCGATTTGTCCGCGGGTGGGCGAATGGTTACAATAGCGGGAAAGAATATCGGGAAGGTGGATTTCATGAAACGATTTGCCTTGATCGCGATGGCGGTGCTGTTGGTTGCCGGTCTGGCCGGCTGCGCTTCGATGGGAAAGCCCGTTGCTCCAGCCGGCCTGACGCTCGACGCCTGGGTCGGCCAATGGGTGGAATACTGGCCCGAGGGAGACGATCACGACATCTACTCGGTGATCGTCGCCGACGACGGCCGCACCCTGCAACTGACGCCGGTGACCAACGCCGGGCGGCAGGAAATCTCCCAGATCGAATGGGATGGCCGCACGCTGAAATTCATCTTGCGTTACGACAATAAAATCTGGGCGTACAACCTGACCATGTCCGACGACGGCAAGATGCTCTATGGCATGGTGCGTCGCGAGGACGGCGATGTGCGCACGCTCAAGTGGGTCAAGGAAGGCAACGAGCCGTGGCCGCCGCGCCATCAATTGTCGATCGACTACGAACTCAAACCCAAGGAGTGGGTCGGCGATTGGCTCGAACAGTGGCCCGACGCCAACGACCAGGATCGATACCGCCTGGCGTTGCTGCCCGGCCGCGATACGCCGGTGCTCATGGCCATCACCCGCCCGGAAAAACAGGCGCTCAAATCCGTTACGTGGGACGGTCGCCGGCTGACCTTCATCCTCGATCTGGATTACAACCTCATCCATTACGAGCTGGTCGCGAAAAACAAAGACCTGCTGATCGGCGTTGCTTCCAGCCCCGAGGGCAAGGTGAAGAAAATCACCTGGCGGCGCGTCGCGGACGTCAAGCCGGTGAAGTTCGAACTGGCGTCCTGGGCCGGCACTTGGGAAGAGACGTGGCCCAACCGCGAGCCCAACGATCAGTATCAGTTGAAGCTGGTCGGCGAAAACGGCATCGAAATTCTGCCGCTGTCCAACGCCGAAAAACAGACGATCGAGGCGATCCAATTCACCGCCGAATCGTTGCGGTTCAAGCTGACCTTCAACGACAACCCGATTCTTTACACGCTGCTGCCCGAAGACGCCGACACCTTGCGCGGCACGGTCGAACTCAACACCGGCCGCATCCGCACCATCACCTGGAAACGCACCACCGGCGGCAACGGCGGCAAACTCGCCCTGCTCACGCCGTAGGGTAGATTCGTACCCATTTGTTTTCCAACACAGCTTTCGCCGGGCGGCGAAAACTGTGGCACACGGGAAAAACAGTCATTCTGAGTCACGCGTTTCACGTGACGAAGAATCTATGTACGCCAACGAGAGATCCTTCGCTGCGCTCAGGATGACTTGCCCGTGTGCCACACTTTTGGCGATAGCCAAAGGTGTGCGGAGCGTATAGGCCGAGAATGAACCGCCGTGAAAATTAATTCTCCCGCCGTCTTTTCCGCGCCGCGCGGATCGTGTAAAACATGCACGCCATGACGTTGTTAGCCGCCGAGAATCTGAACCTGAATTTCGGTCCCAAGACCATTTTGTCCGGGGCCGGGTTCATGATCAATTGGAGCGAACGCGTGGGCGTGATCGGCCCCAACGGTACGGGCAAATCCACGCTCTTTCGCGTGCTGATCGGCCGGCAGCAGCTCGACGACGGGCGGCTGCATTTCGCGCGCGGCGTGCGCCTGGGCTACCTGCCGCAGGACGTGCTGGAGATCGGCGGCGGCACGGTGCTTTCGTCGGTGCTCGCGGCGGTGCCGGGCAAGACCGACATCGAGCGGCGCCTGCAGGAAGCGGAAGAGGCGCTCAAGGCGTCGCACGACGGCGACGAGCAAATGGACCTCGCGCAGCAGATCGCCGATCTGCACGAACGCATCGAGCGTTTCGAAACCGAATATTCGCAGCACGAGGCCGAGCGCATCCTGATGGGCCTGGGCTTTCGCACCGGCGATTTTCTGCGGCCGCTCGCCGAATTTTCCGGCGGCTGGAAAACGCGCGCGGCGCTGGCCGGCCTGCTCTTCAAGCGTCCCGACCTGCTGCTGCTCGACGAGCCGACCAACCACCTGGACGTGCCCAGCATGGTCTGGCTCGACGAATTTTTGCGCGGCTTCAACAACGCGATCATGCTCATCAGCCACGACCGCACCTTCATCAACCGCCAGGTCGACCGCGTGCTGAGCTTCGAGGTCGAAGGCCTGCGCGCCTACAGCGGCAACTACGACGAATACCTGCGCCTGCGCCGGCAGGAGCAGGAAGTGCTGCGCGCCGCCAAACGCAACCAGGACGCGGAAATCCGTCAGGCCGAGGCGTTCATCCGCCGCTTCCGCGCCAAGAACACCAAAGCCCGGCAGGTGCAAAGCCGCATCAAAAAAATCGAGAGGATGGAGCGCATCGAGATCGACCAGGAGCGCGCGTCGCTCGGCTTCACCTTCCCGCCCTGCGAGCGCATCGGCAAATTGGCGATCACGCTCGAGGGCGTCAGCAAGTCCTTCGGCGATTTGCATCTATATACGAACTTCTCGGCCAACGTGCCGCGCGGCGACCGCATCGCGATCATCGGCCGCAACGGCGCGGGCAAAACGACGCTGCTGCGCATGATGGCCAGGGAACTTGAACTTGACGCGGGCACGGTCGAATTCGGCAGCAACGTCGAACTGGCCTATTACGCACAGCATCACACCGAGAAGCTTGACCCCACGCGGTCGATCCTCGACGAGGTGTGGCGCATCGTGCCCTCGATGAGCCAGACGCGCGTGCGCAACATTTGCGGCGCGTTCCTGTTTTCCGGCGACGAGGTCGACAAACGCGTGGGCGTGCTCTCCGGCGGCGAGAAGGCGCGCGTGGCGCTGGCGCGGCTGCTGGTCAAGCCGGGCAACGTGCTGTTGATGGACGAGCCGACCAACCACCTCGACCTGCTCTCGTCCGAGGCGCTGGCCGAGGCGCTGGAAACCTACGACGGCACGCTGGTGTTCGTCAGCCACAACCGCGCGTTCATCAACCGGCTGGCGACGAAAATCTGGAACATCGAAAACGGTGTGCTGGAGGAGTATCCGGGCAACCTCGAGGATTATCAGTATCACCTCAAGCAGGTCGCCAAGGAGCGCGCCGAGCCGGCCCCCGCCGCGCCCGATCAAACCGCGCGCCCGGCGGCCGCTCCTGCGGAGAAGGCGCCGGTGGTCGACTACGAGGAGCGCAAGCGCCTCAACCGGCAGCGGCAGAAGATCGAGCGGCAGATCAAGGAAACGCAGGAGCGCATCGCCAAGCTGGAAGAGAAGGTCGCCGGTTACGAGGACGAGACCGCGCGCCTCGAAGCGCAACTGGCCGATCCGACGACCTACGACGACACCGAGCGCTACAACACGCTGCTGGACGACTACAACAAGATCAAACAGCGCGCCGACCGCACGACCGTCGAGTGGGAAAAGGTGTTGACCGAGCTGGAAAAACTCGAGCGCGAGTTGGGCAAGCTGCCGACGGTGTGACACTAGGCTTTAAAAACCAAAGCCCAGCATAAGCCGGGCGATAGCAGTGTGGGAATTCCCAGTTGGGCATTGGGTGGTTCAACCATCCCACTGGTATCGCACCCCCTCCAACCGGGCAATACTTGATAATATTATTATACAATAACGTTTGTGTAACAAGCAAAAATGTTTACTATATTATATCATTAAAGTATAAGTGAACGACTTCCGGTTCCCAAAAAAACATGGCGGCGCCTGACTTCAACTCCATCCTCTTTCATATAATGTAACTGCTTATTATTACAAGAGGGCGATTTCGAGATAGGCTGTCCCGAGAAGAAAAACGGTTGACGTTGAAATGGACTTCCGCACAGAACCGTCAAGTCCGCAGAGTGCAGGGCGTCTCTTCAAGCCCGTAGGGCGCAGGTCAATAGCGAAGGGCGAAGCCCTGGTATAAGATAGGGCAAATTCAATCAAACCCCTGAAAGGGGTGCAGGTAAGATTCCTCCGCCCCTGCGGGGCTTGTCGGCTTTGGGCGGGCCGCAATTTCCAGGGCTTCGCCCTTCGCTACTGACCATCCGCCCCTCCGGGGCTCAGGGTGATCCAATTCGGAAGTCGGGAAGGCAATCCCTCACCCCGGGCTGCGCCCGATCCTCTCCCCCGGGAGAGGGCAAAAGCCGGCGAACCCGGTCTCCCTTCTCCCGGTGGGAGAAGGGCCGGGGATGAGGGCGACATACCATCCGCCCCGGCGGGGCTTGTCGGCTCCGCGTGTCCCAATTTCGAAGTCAGGAAAAAGCTTAATATATTATATCATTAAAGTATAAATGAAGGCTTTCAATCCCCGAAAAACATGGCCGCGCGGATGCGGCGCAGGTTCGCGCCCGGATACTTGCCCGTCGCTTTGACCTTGGCCAGCATCTTCTCCGCTTCGGCTTTGGTCGCGCCCGCGTACACGGCCAGGAAATTGTAATCGCGGTTGGTGCCCGGGTAGTACACCGCCCCGTTGATCGAACAACCGTGGCGCGAGGCGAACACTTTGTTGTTCGGGAACAGCTTCTGCGCCGCGCGTCGCTGCCGTTCGTTGAAGTACCCGCCGCATTTCTTTTCGGCGTACGGACCCTCGTCGGGCTCGGCCTTCACGCTTTGCAGAATCACCGCGTAAAACGGCTTGGATTGATATTCTTTCATCCACTCCAACTGCTTGGGCACGCGGAAGGTCATTTCCCACGCATCGAATTTCATCGACTCGGGATCGGGGCACGGCTTTTTCGGATCGCCGCAGACATCGCCCATCGCCGCCCACAGCAGGGCCGGCCCGGCCAGCAGCAGAAAAAGCGTGAGCCGTAATATCGTTCGCTTCATGGCGTTTCCTCCGTTTTCGTATCCCTGACGAAGCAGCCGCGTTGATTGTCGAGCTTGATCGTCTCCCCGTTGTCGCAGGTAACGGTCACCGCTGCGCCGCCGTTTTCCCGCCGCTCCCACTCCGCTTCGAACACTTTGAACATGCACTGATAGTTGCGTTCGCTTCGCCACGCCTGCTCCATCAGTGCGTCGAAATTGGGAATGGCGATCAGCGCCAGCGTGGCTTTGTAGTTGTTCATAAACGCGGTGAGTTCGTCGCCGGCCACGGTCGGCGGTTGCGCCGCGCCGGATTCGAGCCACTTGTTATAACCATCGATGATCCGCGTGATCAGATAGGCGTGCACGCGCATTTCGCGCTTTAGATAAATTGGGGCGATGTGTAGATAAAACCAGCGGGAAAAGATTTTGTCTGTCTGTTCGGCGTTTTTCACGGATAATTCGTGGTTCAATTTTATCAGCAACGGATTGGTTACGGCGATGGCGTTGAGCAGGTCGTTGGCTACGCGGTTCTCGAAAGTGGTGTCAAAAACCATTTTGATTCGATCGTCCTGGGGCAGAATTGGTGCGAGGAAGATGAACGTATCCTCGACCATGGTCTTCATTGCGACGGAAAACATGAGCGGCTCCATGGCCGTCGAATCGCTCAGCCCGTAAATCAAATCGAATAATTTCCACAGACGATCGATCGCTCCGTCGATGTCGCCGCTTTGGGCCTGCAACCGTACTTGCTCCGTTTGCGCACGCACCCATTTGCCGCACTGCGCGAGCGCCAGATCGTCTTCGCTCGGCTCCGCATACTTATCCAATTCTTCCGGAGAGAGCAAAAGCCGTTCGTGATACACGTAAGCAAAGTCGCCGTCGAAGAGGGGCATGATGCGATCGTCGTAGGCGATGACGGCGGCCAGCCTGGCGCGATCCTCGTCGCTGCGCGCCGACGGCGGAGCATCGCAGCTCGGTTGCCAATGCTCCAGTTCGCCATGGGCGTCCAGCGCCGGTTTCATCTCGGCCAGCAGGGCGTGCAGCGCCTCGCGATCGGCCGGCGATTTATTCGCGGCGCGAACGGCCAGCGCAAAGTACTCGTCCATTTTTTTCTCAAGCGCTTGCGGATCCATCGGCGGCTCGGCAATGTAGGGAAAGACAAAGTAGCCCACTGCCGTCAGCGTCGTGATCGCCAGCACCAGCACGACAAACCAGTTGGAGCGCAGCATCGTCATCAAATCGATCTCTCCGATGGGTGGTATAAAGTTATCCTATAAAGAAACTCTCGGTTCGTCCACCCGGATACAAAAACGCGACAATTCCACGCTAACCTGATCGCGGATCGGCGTGTCATAAAGACAACACAGACCCTGCGGGCCTCGGGAGGAAAAATACGATGCAGAAAATTAACCGTTTCCCCACCTTTGTCCTGACGTTGCTGTTGTTGACGCTGTTCATCGGCTGCGGCGGCGATGGCGATGACGACGACGACAACGACGGCGGCGACGACGACGCGACCAACGCCGCTTACGCGATCGTCGACACCAACCAGAACACGTGTTACGACGCCGGCGCGGCGATCTCCTGCGGCAGCGCGTTTGCCGGACAGGACGCGCAATACGACGGCAACCAAGCATCCTACCAGGACAACGGCGACGGCACGGTGACCGATCTGGTGACCGGCCTGATGTGGCAGCGCGACCCCGGCGACAAGGTGAGCTACGCCGAGGCGGTCGCCGGCGCGGACGATTTTTCGCTCGCCGGTTACGACGACTGGCGGCTGCCGACGATCAAAGAGCTGTACTCGTTGATCGAATTCACCGGCGGGGATCCCAGCGGCGAAACGAGCAACGACACCTCGGGCCTGACGCCGTTCATCGACACCGACGCGTTCGTGTTTTCCTACGGCGACCCCGCCGACGGCGAGCGGATCATCGATTCGCAATGGGCCACCAGCAGCATTTACGAATCGACCGTGATGGGCGGCGAGCAGTGCTTTTTCGGCGTGAACTTCGCCGACGGACGCATCAAATGCTACCCGACGTCCAATAAAACCTACTTCGCGATCTACGTGCGCGACGCCGGCGCGTACGGCGAAAACGATTTCGTCGACAACGGCGACGGGACGATCGACGACGGCGCGACCGGCCTGCAGTGGCAGCGGGACGACAGCGGCGAAGCGTTCTCCTGGGAAGAGTCGCTGGCCTATTGCGAAAGCCTCACGCTCGCCGACCACGACGACTGGCGCTTGCCCAACGCCAAAGAGTTGCAGAGCATCGTCGACTACACGCGCTCGCCCGACACCACCGCCTCGGCGGCGATCGATCCGTTATTCAGCGTTTCGTCGATCACCAATGAAGGCGGCGACGCGGATTATCCCTGGTACTGGACCGGCACGACCCACGCGGCGTCCAACGGCACGGGAGGCGCGGCGGCCTACGTCGCCTTCGGGCGCGCGCTGGGTTACATGAACGGCCAATGGATGGACGTGCACGGCGCGGGCGCGCAACGCAGCGACCCGAAGGTCGGCGACCCGGCCGATTATCCCGAAGGGCACGGACCGCAGGGCGACGCGATCCGCATTTACAACTACGCGCGCTGCGTGCGCAACGGCGAGGCCGACGCGAGCGCCGGAGCCGACGACGATGCGACCGACGATGATGCCGTCGACGATGACGACGACACGCCCGCGCCCCCGCCCGACGAGGCCGTCGACGCCTGCGAGGGTCTGAGCCAGGGCGACGATTGCAGTTTCGTTACGCCCGACGGCACGATCACCGGCACCTGCGAGTACATCGAAAACGTGCTGGCCTGCGTGCCTTAGTCCGAAGCCTGTTAAAAAAGAACCGGGGGACGCTCGCCCCCCGGTTTTCTTTTCGTCTGATGCGGCGCTAGATCTGCAGCGCCTTCTCCAGGTACTTGGCGGTGTTGGGATTCTCCTTCTTGAACTGCTCCCACTCGTCCTTGGTGATCATCGCCGGTTCCTTGCCGGTTTCACGTTGGATGGTCTCGTAGGCCGCTTCGATCAGGTCGCGGTTGACCATCGTCAGACCCAGCACCGTGCCGGCGATCTCGCACACGCCGTCGATGAAATCGATGCCGAACACCGTCTGAATGCCGTGCTCGACCAGCACACCGCCCAAAAAGCCAAGCGATCCGCCGACCGCCGATTTTGTCGCTCGATTCATACAAACCTCCTTGGCGGCCGCGCAGATAGGGCCGCAGGGTAATTATCGCAAACCTGATTTAACCGTGCAAGCGAAGAAGGTGAAGCGGAAGAATCTTCTGGAATTACAGGTGGTTGAGGCTGCACTCGTCGGCCACGGCCGCGAGGCATCCCTCTTCCAGTTCGCTGCCCGAGTAGTCGTGGCGATAGTCGAGAATACACTGGGCCACCTGGCGGTCGGCGAGGGTGCCCTTGAAGCAATACTCGCAGGCGCGCTGAATCGCCGAGCCGTCTTCGTAGTCGTCGCACTCGTCGGGATCGGTCAGATTGTCGCAGGCGGTCGGATGGCAGTTCACCTTGCCGCCGCCGTCGTCGTTGTCGTCGTCGTCATCGTCGTCGCCCATGTCCAGCCAGCAGGCGGTCGCGGTCAACGCGGTCAGGGCCAACAAGAAAAACAACACCGCGAGTCGTTTCATCGTTTCGTCTCCTACCAACTGAAGCGGTATCCCACGAACAGCACGTTCGAGGGCGTGATGCCGTTTTCGATTTTGGTGATGTGCAGTTGTTCTTCGAGCACGATCGTCCCCGGCTTCAGGTGGATCCACACGCCGGCCACGGCGCGCGCGCCCAGGCCGATGCCGCGCACGTCGTCATCGTCGATGTCCAGGTTCGTTTCGTCTTCGTGAATGGTGAAGTCGTAATAATTCAGCCCCAGCCCGCCGCCGCCGTAGGGCGTCACTTCGGGCCAGAGTTTGAGCGTGCCGATCGCCCCGACGTACAGCGGCAACCAATGGCCTGACAGATCCGGATCGCCGCCGAAGGCCTGGTTCGCATACAGATACGCGTAGCCGAGCGACGCGGTCAGGTAGACGTCGTTTTTGTTGTCGCGCACCACGCGGCCCCACAGATCGATTTCAAAGGCCGGAGCCAGCACGTCGAAGAACGGCGCGGCCAGACCGACCTTGGGCGTCACGGCGTATTTCGGACCCGGCCGGGGCACGCCGCGGTTTTTCTTGGTCTTCTTTTTGGACGACGATTTTTTCGACGTCGACTTCTTCGTCGCGCTTTGCGTTTCCTGCTTTTTCGTCGACGACGTTTGCGTTCCGGCCTGCGGCCAATTCACGCGGTTCAGGTGGCGCGAGGCCACCCAGCCCCGGCGACCGTCTTCGGTTTGCACCTGGTACCAGCCGGCCTGCGAACCGACGATCGTCACGATCTCGCCCTTGTTGAGCGTGAAGATGACCGCGTACTCGGTGCCGGGACCGCGCCGCACGTTCAGACCGTCGGCGCGCACCTGCGCCTCGCCGCCGTCCGCCCGCGCGATCGTCGCGGGCAGCAACGAAAACACGAACGCCAGCGTCAACAACACGACAAATGAGCGGAGCATGCGAACCTGCAAGGGTTTCTCCTGATTCCGGGTTGTCGAACGTTTTAACCCGTCCGATCCGATCGTTCAAGGCGGGGCCGGTTGCCTGATACAAAATGATGCTTATCGTTAACCCCACGCGGGCGGTGGAGTCCGCAAGCAAGGAGCGACTGGATGTCCGGCGCCATAAAATTATTGCTGGTCCTGACCGGCATCCTCATCGGCAGCGCGTTTGTCTTGATCAATTTTTCGCCCGCCGGCGGAGGGAACGAAGGCATGAGCGGTACGAACAAACTTTCGCCCGAAGAAGAACGGGTGATTGTCCACAAGGGCACTGAAATGCCGTTCACCGGCGAGTACGTCAACCATCACGAAGACGGCACCTACACCTGCAAGCGTTGCGGCGCGCCGTTGTTTCCCTCGACGGCCAAGTTCGATTCGCGCACCGGCTGGCCCAGCTTCGACGAAGCGCTGCCCGGCGCGGTCAAAGAAGTGCCCGAGAAAAACGATTCGCGCACCGAGATCGTTTGCGCCAATTGCGGCGCGCACCTGGGGCACGTCTTCCAGGGCGAAGGCTTTACCGACAAAAACAAGCGCCACTGCGTGAACAGTGTTTCGCTGTGTTTCGTCGCGGCGGGCGACGAGGCGCAGGCGACCCCCGACGCCGCGCCGACCCTGGCCACGGCCTATTTCGCCGGCGGCTGCTTCTGGGGCGTCGAATATTACCTGCAGCAATTGCCGGGCGTGGGCGCGGTTGTCTCGGGCTACATGGGCGGCGCGAAAGACAATCCGTCTTATAAAGAGGTCAGCCGCGGCGACACCGGCCACGCCGAGACGGTCCGCGTGACCTACGATCCGAGCATCGTGTCCTACGAGGAACTGGCCAAACTTTTCTTCGAAATCCACGACCCCACGCAGGTTGACCGCCAGGGGCCCGACGTCGGCCCGCAGTACCGCTCGGCGATCTTCTACAACAACGACGAGGAAAAGCGCATCGCCGCCAAGCTCATCGGCCGACTGCAGGCGAAGGGCTTGCGCGTCGCCACGCAACTGGTTCGCGCCGGAACCTTTTGGGAAGCCGAAGACTACCACCAGGACTACTACTTCAAGACCGGCAAAACGCCCTACTGCCACGCGCGCGTGAAGCGGTTCGAGTAGATTTTTTAAAACGTCGGGAAGAGTATTTGCCGGTCCTGGATGCCCGCCTTCGTTGAAACTACGGCGGACAGGCCCGTCTGCGCGGGCATGACAATGAAAGTCTTTATGTCATCTCGACCGAAGCGCAGCGGAGTGGAGAGAACCCTTTGCTTCATGACACAAAAAGGGATTCCTCCAATCGTCACACCGTTGGTGTTCCTCCGTCGGAATGACAATATTAAGACAGCACACCTTTGGCTTACGCCAAAAGTGTGGCACACGAAAAAGCCATGCGCGCGTCAGCGCCGGCCGAGGCTCCACACAACGAAGCAAACACAGGTCCAGGAATTATTCCTGGTTATTCCTGGTCGTCGATGACGTCGAAGTAGCGGCCCATCCAGTAGGCGTGCAGGTAGTCGGTCCCGCCGCCGTGCGACCATTCGGTGGCCGTGCTCTCGTAACCCAGCGGGCTGGAAACGAAATAGTTGATCGACCCGCTCTTCTCGAACCACGGCTGCATGTACAGGCCCTGGTGCCGTCCGCCCTGGAAGTAGTCGAGCTTCCAGAACAGGCTCGGCAGCGGCGAGGCGCACCACTGCGGATCGATGCGTTGGTCGATGTTCAGGTACTGCTTCGGATACGGGAATTCCCGCAGGCCCCAGACCGCCTCGTCGAGTACGTAGTCCAGGTCGGCGGACGGATTGGAGAATGAATACGACGCAATCGGCCACAGGATCTGCTTGGACATCGAATTGAGCCGCATGCCGTTGGCCCAACCCTCGTTGAGCAGGAAGAGCGTGCCGTTGTCGCCGGTCTCCTTGGCCAGGAAATACAGCACCAGTTGGCCGATGGTGTCCAGGTGCTGCCCCGACCAGTCCGACACGCCGTACAGATAGAACATCCCGCCGCCCGCGAAGGTGTAGGCCTGCAAGAGAATGTTGTACAGATCCTGGTAGCGCTCGCGGTACGCCTCGTCGCCGGTGGTCATCCACGCCAGCCAGGTCGCTTTGATTTCGTTGAACTCGCCGTCCAGCGCCACCGAGCAATGATCGGCCAGGCGCGCGGCGCGTTCGGCGATCTTGGTGCGGTACGTGTCGTACGCCGCGTCCTCCGGCAGGTAGATCCACGACAGCGTATACGCGTAATACAACCCCTGGATCATGTCATTGTTGCCGCAGCACATCCAGTCGTAATCCTCGTAGGGCGCGGCGGCGTGGATCCACTCCTTGGACCCGTCGGCCACGTGCGGCCGCACCGCGCGCGCGAAGGACGTGTCGTCCTGCACGATGTCGTGGGCGAAAAACTGCGCGTCGAGAATCCGCAGCCAGTTGGCCAGCGCCTCGGGCTCGCCGGTCTCCAGATAGCGGAACACCTGCGAGCCCAGATAGCAGCCGTTCCACAGCAGCGCGTCGTAGGACGCGTCCTTCTCCAGCGGGTCCGAACCGATCAGCGTCTCGCCGACGAACCCCGTTTCGTTGAGGAACACGTCGGGAAACTCCGCGTCGAACCACTCGGCCTTTTGCGCCAGCGTCGGGCTGTAGGCCCGCGCGCGCAGCATCGCCTCGGCCATGCTGATTTCGTCGAGCCACTTGTTGGGCACGCGCAGCGCGTTGGGGTGCTCACGGTACCAAGCGAAGTCGGTGCGGAATTGATCCAGGTAATGCACGCCGAGCCAGAATTCGTCACGGTCGCGGTAATCGTCGTAGAAGTCCAGCGCGTGGTAGGTCGACAGCAGCGGGTAGATGATCGAGGTCAGCAGGTCCGGCGCCGGATCGTGGCTGGCGACGAACACGTCTTCGTTCCGGAAGATCGGCTCGTCGTCGGAAACGCCGGAGGAGGTCCAGGTTTCGTTGGCCGTGAACGGATGCACCGTCGAGTCGGTCGTCCAGGCCACGGCGAACGAGCCGTCGCGCTGCGCGCTGATCGTGCCGGTGACGACCACCGGTACGCCGTCGGCCCCGGAGCGCACCGTGTCGCCGTAGGCGGTGATGAAATCGGCCACCTGCAACGACACCGTGATCGTGCCGGCGTAGCGGTCGATGTGGCCGGTCCACGCCGTGTACACGTCGTAGTTGGTTTCCAGGCGCGGGTCGACGAACGAGACGCTGAGCATGTGCGCGGTGCGGATGAAGTTCGCCGCTTCGTTGTCGGCGCGAATCTCCACCTGGCCGCTGTACGCGCCGTGAATCGCATCGGTGCCTGAGATGTCGAAGACGATGTTCTTGCCCAGCAGCGGCGTCGGACCGCCGTCGGGTCCGCCGTCGTCGAAGGTGTCGTCGTCGCCGGGCGTGGCGTCGTCGTCGCCGGCGTCGTTGTCATCGTCGGCGGATGCGTCATTGTCGTCGTCGTCATCGTCGCCGCAGGCAACCACGGCGAGCGCCATCAACAGCACAAGCAAAAGAACCGACCAACCGGCGTGTGCGCGCATGCTTCATCCCCATTTGCGGTTTCGCCATAATGTACCGCAACGAGAAGCGTTTCGCCAGTTTGCTTGTGAGGCTTAGCGAAAAGGTGTGCTTTGCGCGCCGGCCCATCAGAACAATCTTCGGTGGCACTGATACGCCGAACGCAGTGAGGCTTATCAGTGTTTGGACAAAACACCGATAAACTCGCTCACCTTGCTCGCTCGTGTATCAGCGCCACCGCAAATGATTCGCGTTCACTGTTATGCTCACTCAGATGCCTCGCTCGCAAAACAGTGCCACCCGCCGATAGCGAAGGGCGTGAGCACGGGCAATGGATTGATGCCCTGAACCTTCAAGCCCGTAGGGCGCAGGTTAGTAGCGAAGGGCGTCAGAGACTGTCGATAAATGCGCCGATAGGCGACAAACAGCCCCTTCAGGGGCGATAGAGGGTAGCCCGACCCGTAAGCGTCGGGCAAAAAGCCCCATTTTTTCCCGAGTCCCGGAAGGGCGGCAGACGTATTCATACTCAAAACGAGAAAATCGACAGTCTCGACAGCCCTGGGATCAGATGGAACAGATTTTACCAAACCCCTGAAAGGGGCGCAGGTAATGCTCGCCGCCGGCGGAACAGCCGATCATGTTCAGGAGACTCGGGTGCCACGGTCTTGTTCCATAGGAACATGGCCGTGCCGGTACGGAAAGCACACCTTTGGCTGACGCCAAAAGTGTGGCACACACGAGAATGACGCCTTTTCCTGTGTGCCACAGTTTACGCCCTTGGCGTAAGCTGTGTGGGTAACCCACCAAACACAGCCGGCAGCCCGGGCTCCCTTCTCCCGGTTGGAGAAGGGCCGGGGATGAAGGCGACATACCGTCGGGACTTGTCGGTTCCGCGTGTCCCAATTCGGAAGCCAGGAAGGTCTAGCGCAATTTGAGGGCGAGCAGGCTGATGAACGCGGCGATCCCCGCGATGATCCACAGCCGCACGACGACCTTGGGCTCGGCCAGCCCGCGCAGGCGCACGGCGTCGTGCAGCGGCGCGCGCGAAAAGATGCGCAGGCCCAGCGTGCCGGCGCTCACGCCCAGCCGGTCTTGAATCGCCGAGGAAAGAAATTCGGCGCAGAACAAAAAGCCCGCGACGATAAACAGCAGCTCTTGTTTGATCAGCACCGCCGCCGTGGCCAGCACGCCGCCGATGCACAGGCTGCCCGTATCGCCCATGAACACGGTCGCCGGGTAGGAGTTGAACCAGAGGAAGCCGATCAGCGCGCCGAACAGCGCGGCCAGAAACACGGCCACTTCGCCGCTGCCTTTGACCTGGTCGAACAGCAGGTACTCGCTGATGCGCGCGTGCGACAGAATGTAGGCGTAAATCGCGTACACGCCCGCGGTCATGATCGAGGGCGTCGTGGCCAGACCGTCCATCCCGTCGGTCAGGTTGATCGCGTTGGAGATGCCCAGCACCACCAGCACGACGAAGGGGATGTACAGCAGCCACAGCGGGATCGTCCCTTTGATGAAAGGGATGGTGATGCGGCCGATCAGGTGCCGCTCGTGCGGCGAGAGCGCCGGGATGAAACAGATCAGCGCCAGCAACAAACCGAACAGCGCCTGGTAGGCCAGCTTCGCGTTGCGCGACAGGCCCAGGTCGGCGTTCTTGTACACCTTGATTTTCAGAAAATCATCCGCCGCGCCCACCGTGGTGAACCACAGCAGGCCCAGGATCATGATCTGCGTGAAGCGGCTGGACAGGTCGCAGCACAGCAGGCACACGACCATGGTCACCAGCGCGAAAATCAGCCCGCCCATCTGCGGCGTACCGCTTTTGTCGGTCACGCGCATCACGCCGTAGTCGCGCGGCGTGTCGTGGATGCCGGCGCGGTGCAGCAGGCGGATCATCGCCCCGCCGAACAGCAGCGTCAGCGCGATGCCCAGCATCCCGGCCAGCCCCGCGCGGAAGGTGATGTAGCCGAACAGGCGCGTCAAGCCCAACACCTGTCCCGCGGACAACGCCGCCTTGTACCAGATCACGAGCACGCTATTTCTCCTTCTCGGGCAGGCCCTGCATCGCCTTTTTCACCACGCGCTTGAGCGGGAAGACCGGCTCGATCATCTCGCTGGTCAGCAGCATCGCGCTCAAGGCGTCGCGCAACGCGTCCGCGTCGGTGAAGACTTGGCGGTCGTACAAGCGCCGCAATCCGTCGGCCGCCGCGCCCCGCACCGGCCAGCGCGGATCGGCCAGCAGCGGCTTGAGCTGCGCAAAGGCGGACGGATCGACCGCCAGTTCAGCCAGTGCCTTGGCCGCGACCGGCACCACTTCGAAATGCGTGTCGGCCAGCCGCCGCCCGATCGCCGCGACGACTTCGGCGTCGCCGCGCGCTTGCTCGGCAAAGGGAATCAGACCGCGTAGCGCGTACTGGCGCACTTCGTAGTACGGATCCTCCAGACCGGCCAGCAGCGCTTTTTTCACGCGTTCGTCCCACGCGCCGATGTTCACCAGCGCGGCCACCGCGTTGCGCCGGATGAACCCGACCTCGCGCCGCGAGCCCAGCAGCCAGCGCCACAGGCGCTTCTTTTCGGTCGTGCCGGCGATCGCGTCGCCGAGCAGGTCGATCTTCTCGGTCAGCTTCATCACGCCGGACAGCTTGATGCCCAGGTTGCGGATCCACCAGTCGTCGTGCCGCAAAAATCCTTCCAGCCGGTCCAGCACGATCGCGCGCTCCTCGGCGGAAAATTCGCGGTGCTCGGCCTCGGCCAGCAGCCCCGCGGCGGTCAGCGTGCGTACGTTGCCCGTGCCGTTCTGATAGCGCACCGGCCCGCTGCCGAAGGGCCGCCCGAAGCCCAGGCGCGCCGACAGGTGATTGAGCAGATCCAGCAGCGGCTGCGTGCGCATCATGAAGGCGAACAGCAAAAACGCGCCCAGGCCCGCCGTCGCCGGCACGGTGAACGCCCACATGTTCACCCACAGCCCGCGCCCCGGACCGGGGTCGACGTACAGCAGCACGATCACCAGCACGGTGACCACGCTGGCCAGCGTCGTTTTGGCGAAGGTCGGCCCGAAGGGCGCCCAGCCCAGCGGCGCGCCGTCGTTGTGCAGCCGCCGCACGGCGATCCAGTGCCGCCAGAACATGTTGAAGATGAACGAGAGGCTCGTCGCCAGCGCCAGGCCCGCGTGGGCCAGCGGCGTGTGCACCAGCGTCAGCGCGAACACCAGGTACACGACCAGGCTGCCCGCGTTGGTGATCAGGCTGGTGCGCGTGTCCAACTGGCTGGAGAACACGCGGCTGTACAGCGAGGTCAACGACCAGCCGATCAGCCCCAGCGTGTAGCAGACCAGCGCCATGCTGGTCATCGTCGTGTTTTCGGCGGTGAACTTGCCGCCCTCGTAAATGAAGCGCACCAGCGGCGTGGACAGCGCGATCATCGCCGCGGTCGCCGGCAGAATCAGAAAGATCGTCGCGTTGATCCCCCGCGCCAGCAGGTCGCGGAATTGGCGGGCGTCGCCGCGCGCGGCCACGTCCGACAGGTCGCGCAAAAAGACGCGGCTGATGCTCATCGCCAGCACCGAAAACGGCAGCACGACCAGCAGGCGCGAAAAATACAGCGCGCTCACCGATCCGGCGATCAGCGGCGTGGCCAGCACCTTGTCGACGATCCCGCTGATCTTGTTGAGCGTCGCGTCCAGAAACACCGGCCCGGACAGCGCGACGACCTTCTTGGTGCCCGGCTCGGCCTTGATGCGCGGCCGGTAGGCGTTCCAGGCGATCTTCTCGCGCAGGCCCCGCCGCAGCAGGAAGAACATCTGGAAGAGGATCTGCAACACCCCGCCGATCAGCACGCCCAGGCCCAGCGAGTACATGCCGAACAGCGGGTTGAACACGACGACCGCGAACACCAGGCCGATGCTGTAGAGCACCGGCGCGAAGGCGTTGGGCCCGAAGCGATCGAAGCTCTGCAGCAGCGTGCCCAGGAACGCGCTGATCGACATCAGGATCAGGAAGGGGAACATCAGGCGCGTCATCGCCGTCGTCTGGTCGATCACGCCCTTCTCGACGAAGCCCGGCGCGATCAGATGGATCCACCACGGGCAGGTGACGATCGCCAGGGCGGTGATCGCCGAGGAGATCAGAAAGAAGATGTTGAACACCTGCCAGGCCAGCCGCCACGCGTCCTTCTTGTCTTCGTTGCGCCCGTAGAACAGCCGGAAGCTGGGCAGAAACGCGTTTTCCAGCGCCATCTCGGCGACGACCTCGCGCATCAGGTTGGCCAGCGACAACGCGACGGCGAAGATGTCCATCACCAGGCCCGCGCCGAAGAAGCGGCTGAGGAACGCCTCGCGCACGAAGCCGATCAGCTTGGCGATCAGCGTGCCCGCGCCCTGCGAGAAGATGTTCTCCACCGCGCCTTTTTCGGCTTTGACCTGCGGCACTTCGATCCAGTCGAAATCCAGCGACAGCACCGCCCCGTCGGGCAGCTCCAGCCGGTCGCCGTCGGCCAGCTCGGTCGGCCCGCTCAGCTCGCGCGCCTGCGTTTCGCCCGCGCGCTGCATCAGCAGCGGCCGGCGCGGGATGACGGTCCAGGTTTCCACCACGCGGTTTTCGACGATCCGCCCGCTGCGCTTGAGCCAGAAGTGCTTGCGCTCCAGCCCCTCGTTGGTCAGGCGCACATCGTCCCACGAACCGCTGCCGATGCGGCTGCGATCGAACAGCACCTCGTGGCGCGCGCCGTTTTGGTCGACCAGGAAGGTGCGCCGGCGGCGGATCATCACTGTTTTCTTCGGCGGCCCGGCCAGCAACGACATCGCCTCGGCGCGGATCGCCCCCAGCGCGTCGCCGTGCACGAAGCCCAGCGCCGCCTCGCGCATCGCCGCGCGGCGTTCGTCGGGCAGGTCGAGCAGTTCGCGCAACGCGCTCAGCAGCCGCTCGGGGGCGATCGAATCGTACGCCTCGCCGTTGTCGCGCGCGCGTTCCTCGCGCAGCACCAGGCACGCGCCGGCTTCGCGCAGCGCCTCGGCGTTTTTCACCTGATGGTCGCCGGGCAGCCCGCTCTTGGGGATGACCACCGCGGGCAGGCCGGTCGCGGCGATTTCGGTCAGCGTGCCCGCGCCGGCGCGCCCGATCACCACGTCGGCGACGCGCAGCCAGTTTTCGATTTCGTACAGGTACGTTTCGCGGCGGTAGAAATCGGTGATCGCTTCCTCGGCGATGCCGCGCTTGTGCAACCGGGCGAGGGTGTCTTCGACCGCGTGGTATTCCTTGGTGGCGAAACGCCCGACCGCGTGCACCAGGTAGACGCGCCGACGCAACGTTTCGTCGGCGGCGATCAGCGGCAGCAGGTCGGCCACGGCCCGGTTGATCGACCGCGCGCCCAGCGAACCGCCGGTGATCAGCACCACCTGCCGCGCCGGATCGATGCCCAATTCCTGCTTGCGCCGCGCCTTTTCTTCCGCATCGATTCCCGCGCGCAAGGCGAAGATCTCCGGCCGCACCGGGTAGCCCACCAACTTGCCGTTGTGCTGGAAATGCACCAGCGATTCGGGAAACGACACGCACACGCGCCCGGCCATTTTGCCGAAGGTGCGGTTGACCAGCCCGGGGTACGCGTTCTGCTCGTGCACCAGGATCGGCCGACGCAACAACCGCGCGGCCAACAGCGCCGGCGCGCTCGCGTAACCGCCGGTGGCCACCACCAGCCGCGGCCGGTAACGCAGCAGAATCGCCAGCGCCTTGAGCGTCCCCCAGGCCAGCGCGGCCAAAAAGACGATCATCGCCGCCGACGCCTTGCGCGTGGGCATGCCGCGCGCGGGCACGAAACGGATGGGGATGCCGTGACGCGGCACGATATCGGCCTCGGCGCGTCCGGCGACGCCGAGGTACAAGAACTGCGCTTCGCTGTCGTGTCGGGCCAATTCGCCGGCGATGGCCAGGTTCGGATACACGTGGCCGCCGGTGCCCCCACCGGTCAGAACATATCGCATGGGATCGGTCGCTTCCTCTCGGAAAAGGTGTGCCAAAGACTATCACTCGCCCCCGTTTACGACAAGACAAATGCGGGCGAAGTTCCGGGCGCGCGGAGGAATCCCGCCGGGGTGGAAAAAAGAAAATATTTTGACTGGAAACGAACCTAGCGGCTGTAGTATGAACAGGGGTAGGAATTGCAGGATTGAAAATTATTCTTAAAACGGGAGGAAAATAATGAGAACTTTTCTATTAGTCATGGCTATTGTTCTGTTCGCCGTACCGGCCTACGCGCAGTGCGTGTTGGGCTGGAGCAACACGGCGACGGCGTTGCCGGGCGCCCGCATCCACGGTGGCGGCGGCGTCTATGACGGGCAACTGATTGTCTACGGTGGATATGACAACACGGGAACCGGCCATCGCGCCGACACCCAGATTTACGATCCGGCCACCGATTCCTGGACCGCGGGCGCATCGATGTCGGTGGGAACCGTTGACGGTGGTTCGACGGTGGCGCCGGAAGGCTATGCCTATTACGTGGGCGGAAATACCGATTCAACGACGTATGTCAACACCGTGCATGAATATGACATCGACGCCGACTCCTGGACGGTCTTGTCGTACACCTACCCGCTGACCGGCTGGGGCATCGCCTGCGCCGCTCCCGGCGACGGCTATGTTTACTGTTTCGGCGGTTCGCCCGACGGAAGCTCCGGCAGCACCTACGCCGCCAAATATGAAATCGGCACCGACAATGCCTGGACGGCCATCGCCTCCATGCCCGGCACGAAGTTCTTCGGCACGGCGACGGCCGAAGGCGGCCTGGTCTACATCACCGGCGGTTGGGCGAACGACGGCGTGACTTACGTCTACGATCCGGTCGGCGACAGCTACACCACGCTCAATTCGCTCATCAACGGTCGCGAGCGCCCCTCGATGGTGGCGGGCGGCGGTTTGCTGTGGGTGACCGGCGGCGGAAGTATGTGGACGCCGATCGCCCCCGATGAATATTTTGACGGAACGACCTGGACGGCCACGACCACCTCGATTGGCGTGCCCGTGATCGGGGCGACCGCCGGCTATCTGCACGGCTACGGCGTCTTCGTGGCCGGCGGCCGTGACGGCAGCTTTGACGACACCACGCACAATCAGCTATGGCAGGTTTGCATTCCGGCGTTCGACTCGATCACTCCCGACGAAGGCGATGTGGGCGACACCGTGACCATCGCGGGCGCGGCCTTTGCCGCCGACGTCGACGTGGTGTTCTTCGATGCGACGACCAAGGCGGAATATCCGCTCGACAACCTCACGATCGTCGATGAGGAAACCATCACCGGCGACGTGCCCACAGGCATGGGCGTGGGCGTTTACGGCCTGCGTTTCACCGGCGCGCTGGGTCAGTTCGAGGAAGTGGAAGACGTATTTGAAATTCCCACGCCGATCGACGACGACACGGTCGACGACGACGTCGTTGACGACGATGTCGTTGACGACGATATCACCGACGACGACGTCACCGATGACGACATCGATGACGATGATGATGACGACGATGACGACGACGATGATGATGATGACGATGACGATGACGACGACGATGACAACGATGACGACGGTTGCTGCGGTTGCTGATTTGGCGGTTGAGCGAAGCGAAATCCCGCAGTAGGCGGGACTGCTGACAAATAACGAAAAATCGCCGAAAGGGCCGCCTGCGGGGCGGCCCTTTTTCGCATTTTTGTGTAAAATGGGGCACGACATTACGGTCGTTATTGCCAAAAAGACGCAAATACCAGGGGCGCTGATGGAAAAGTCTGTTGAATTCGTCTTATCGTTGCCGGAGCGCGATTTTGTTTTAAGAGAAGCGTTTGCGGTTGAGGAGAGTATTCTGAGGAAGTTGCGTCTTGCCGAAGTCGTTCAAGGCGGGATCCGCGTTTCGCTCTCCTTGGAAGAAATGGACCTGTTTTTGGGCGGTCTGGCCTTCGAGGCAAATCACGCTAAAAACAATACCTTGGAAAAAATGTTCGATGCCGTCTTTTCCCGATTGGCGGCGCAGTTCGATCAAACTCCGGAGGCGGAGAATGGTCCGTTTCCGGATATGCAGGCCATGATGGAAGTGATGGAGGTCTTGGGAGGCGAACGGCCTTTGACGAATCCTGATTTGCTGTCGCCCGAGAAGAATCCTCAATTGGAGTATGTGACCACTCCCATGGATTCGTTGGGCGGTTTAAGCGCCGCTCAGGCGCAAGATTTGTGCAACCGGGGTTGGTGGGACGACGACGCCCAAATCCGATTGAATGTCGCCTTGAGCGACGAGGACCTGAAAGACGCGGTGTTTCTGCACAATGCCCGCATGCTGTTGAATGCCGTCGAGGAAGACGGCGGCGCGCCTTTGACGGCCAAGGGAAATTTAACGCGCGCTTTCGTGGCCAAGCTAATGGATCGCCTGATATGGGATGGAAAAGAACTGGAATTGATTCGAATGTGCAACACCGTCATCAACGAGCAGAACGCGATGTCGTTGCATATCCTCCGGCTGGTTTGCCAAGAGGCAAAACTCGTCAAAAAAGTGAACAAAAAACTGGTTGCCACCAAGCTGGGCCGGCGGTTGTCGTCCCCGGAAAACGGCGGCGAGTTCTATGCGGCGTTGTTCGATGGGTTTTTCAACAAACTCAATTTGGCTTACCTCGACTCCCTGCCTGACGACGGTGATGCCGTTCAGGGGTTGTTCCCGTACAGCCTTTATCGCCTGAGCCTGTTGAATCCGGCTTGGGATTATGTCGCCGTCGATTTGACGGATGCAATGCTGCCGCCGCCGTTGGTGGACCATCTTGGCTCGTATGACGAATGGACGACCGCGGACGATTATATTCAATGCCGCGTTTTACGGCCCTTGGTGCATTTCGGCCTGCTGGATCTCCGCGGCGAACGGACTATCAAGAGTTATTTAGAAGACACTGCGACCTACCGGAAAACGGCGCTGTTCGACAAGTTCTTTCTGTTCAACGTTAACACCTGAAGTGGTGTGAACGAGCACACCGTTGGCTGCCGCCGAAAGTGTGGTACACGGGCATCAATCTCTCGTCATCGTGCATGGATGCCTCAACTTTTTATCCCTGGTGGGCGTGTGAGTGTTGGGAAATCCGATAGAACACTTACAAAGAATCGGTTATAGTGCTTTATCCCAATGGGGACATCCATAAAAATATTGATGGACAAGCACGCTTGATAAGCGATACGTATGGAGCGACAAATCATGCCTGATCGAAAAATCCATGTGCTTTCCGACGGCCCGGCGGCAATGCCCGTCGACGGTCCCGATTCCCTGGGTTACGTCATTTTCCGCGACGTGATCGCCAAAATCGTGCTCGAATCCGAGTTGAAACACAGTTTCTGCATCGGCCTTTACGGAAAATACGGCGCCGGCAAGACCACGGTGCTTCGTTGGGTTCACGATCATCTGAAACCGCAAGACAACGTCCTGCCCGTTTGGTTCAATCCCTGGCGCTTTACCCGCGAGGAACACTTGATCGTTCCGTTTTTTCACACCCTGGCGGCGGCGCTGGAAGAGTACATCGAGTCGCGTAAAACAAAGAGGAATAAGGCGGTTGCGGAAGCGAGAAACCTTTTCGGTAAATTCGCCAAAGTGCCGCTGGCTATCGCCTACGGCATGTCGGGCGAAGTTTCGATCCCCTGGCTGGCCAAGTTGAAATTCGACGTCGGCAAGTCGATGGACAAGGGCAAGGAGGAAGTCCAACAAGAAAACCTTCAAGCCGTCAAGGAATACCAAAGCCTTTATTATCGGCTGACCGAAGAGTTGCGCAACATCAAGGGCAACGACTTGCGGATCGTCGCCTGCATCGACGACCTCGACCGTTGCTTGCCCGAAAAGGCCATCGAGTTGTTGGAAGGCCTCAAGGTGTTTTTTGACTTGCCCGGTTTCTATTTCGTGATCGGCGTGGACGAACGGGTGATCCGCGACGGCATCCGCGTACGTTACAAGGATTTCGTCTTCAAGGACAAAGAGGAGATCCCGGTTCAACCGAGAGAGTATTTGGAGAAGATCATCCAGATTCCCATCCGGCTGCCCAAACCGGAAATGTCGCGCATGTTGGACATGATTCGCGAACAGGCAAGCATTCACCCGGAAATGGCCCGTTATTGTGCAAAAATCACCGAGGTCATGGAGCGCAAACCCCGCGCCTGCAAAATGGCGTTCAATCTGTTGACCGTGAACCTAGCCTTGGCTGAGGCACGAAAACGGCTGGAAAACGAAGCGGGCAAGAAGTTCGATTATCAACCGGACTTGCTGGCCAAGTGGACATTGCTGCAATTCGTCGCCCACCATGGCTTGATTTCCTGGGCCGAAAAACGACCGCTCTTGCTGTACCACCTGCAGGAATATCATTCGAAGAGCAAAGTTGATGAAGCTGTCGAAGTGAAAGAAACAGGATTGCCGTTATGGGTGCAAAATGTGCCGGGTATTAATGACGAGGCCGTTAAAGACGTTTTGCGAAAAGAAGGAAAAGGCGGTCTCGACGACTTCCCCAACGATGAAACGATAATTCGCCAGATCATTGAATTAGCGTCCGCCGCTCCGATGGAGACGCAGGTCGAGGAACCAGGAATCATTCAAAGGACGGTGATGAGAGATCATAACCTTCCCTGGAAGAAGATTCCCGGCAGAAACTACGAAATGCTTGCCTACCCGGTGACCCAACATTTCTACCTCGAAGTGATCGGCAACAATCCAAGCCACTTTGCCGGCATGGGCAAAGAGAACCACCCAGTGGAAATGGTATCTTGGTTCGATGCGGTGAAATTCTGTAATGTGCTCTCAAAAAAAATAAATCTGGAAGAGGTTTACGAAATCGATGAAAAGAACGAAACAGTCGATTGGAAAAAAGAGAGAAAAGGCATCCGTTTGCCAACTGAAAAGGAATGGGAACACGCTTGTCGAGCCGGTTCCACCGCTGAGACCTATGATCCTCTGGACGAAATCGCTTGGTACAATAAAAATTCAACCAGCTCGACACATCCGGTCGGTCAGAAAAAGCCGAACGCTTTGGATCTTTACGACATGCTCGGTAACGTCTGGGAATGGTGTTGGGACTGGTTCGATGAAAGAAAAAACGACCGTGTTGTTCGCGGCGGTGGCTGGGGCAATCGTGCGGGCAATGTTCGCGCGTCGTTTCGGGGCAGGTTCAGGCTGGTTGGACGTAACAGTAATATAGGTTTTCGTATTTGCCGGGACTTATAATAATTGCCCTTGGGCGCTTTTGCCCTTTTACCCTTACCCCGCCGCAGGCGGGGTTTCGTTTTTTTCAAAGGTCAGACGGCAATTGTCATCCTGGATCCCCGGGTCAAGCCCGAGGATGACGGCCAAGTTACTTTGTCATTCCGACGGAGTCACGCGAAACGCGTGGCGATTGGAGGAATCCCTTTTCATCCATGTCGGCAAAGGGATCTCTCCACTTCGGTCGAGATGACCATCTTCGGTCCGGTCACTTGGGCTTATTCCTGCTCATTCAAAATCTGCTCGGCGGCGATCATCCCCGATTGCAGGCAGGCGCTCTGGCCGCCGCCCATGTACGTCCAGGCGCCGGCGTAGTAGAGGCCGGGCAGCGGCGACTTGTTCTTCGGCCGGAAGATGATCGACTGCTTGGGCGTGTGCGAGTAGCCGTAGACCGCGCCGCGCGGATTGAGCGTGTAACGCTCCATGGTCAGCGGCGTGCCGATTTCCATCACCGCGATCTGCTCGCGCAGGCCGGGCAGGATCGTCTCGGCGCGCGTGAGGATCGCCTCGGCCATCTCGTTTTTGACCTTGGTGTACGCGTCGTAGCCCTCGTCGCGCCGCCAGCGGTTTTGGTAGTCGTACTGCAGCGGCACGGTGATCACCAGCACGCTGCCGCCCTGGGGCGCGCAGGTCGGATCGTGGATGCCGTAATCGACCAGCACGAACGGGCATTTCTCCAGGTCGCCGTCGACGGCGTAGCCCGCGTTGACCAGCGCACTGAAATCCTCGTTGACGAACACCGAGTGGTTGCCGCCCAGCGGCTCGAGCACGGAACGGTCCTTGATGCCGATAAAGATCTGCGCCAGCGACAGCGAGATTTCCAGCTTGCTGATTTTGGCCACGTACTCGGGCGGGAAATGCTGCGCGCCGACGAGCTTTTCGATAGTCGTGGGCAGGCTCGCGTTGGAGACGACGTAGGGTGCGAGGTACTCGTCACCGTTGTCCAACCGTACGCCGCTGACGCGTCCGTCGGCGACCGTGATCTGCGCCACGCGACTGTCGGTCTTGACCGTGCCGCCGTGGGTGGCGACATACTGGGCCAGCGCGTCGCTGATCGCCTGGCTGCCGCCTTCCGGATAATACCCGCCGACCGTGTGGTAGCTGCCCCACATGCCCGCGAAGTACATGGCGCTCAGTTGCTCGGGCGGCAGGCCGAGGTAGCCCCACAACTGGCAGAACACGCCGCGCGCTTGCGGGTCCTCGATGTACTGGTACACGAGTTTGTCCAGCGTTTTGTCCAGATAGGTCATCAAGTCGGGACGCAGCAGCGGCGTGGTGAAATACGCCCAGGCGCGCCGCAACGGATTTTTGCTGAACATGCCGCCGGTGCTGTCGAGCTGCTTTTTGAACGACAGCATCTTCTTGAAGAGCTTGTTGATGCCCGCGCGTTCGGCGGGGAATTTCTCGATCATCCGCTGCCGGTACAGGTTGACGTCCGCAGGCACGTCCAGCGAGAAACCGGGGAACGTCGCGCGGTACAGCGGATCGAGGCGGTGGAACTTCACCTTGTCCAGCACGCCGGTATCCTGGAAAAGCTGATAATGCGCGTTGCCGGGCGCGACGCCGTCCAGCTCGTGCAGGCTGACCTCGAAACGATACTCGCCGCGCTCGAAGGCCGTCATGTAGCCGCCGAACTTGTCGTGCTGTTCCAGCAGTAAGACCTTCTTGCCCGCCTTGGTCAGTTGCGCCGCGGCGCCCAATCCGCCCGCGCCGCTGCCCACGACGATCGCGTCGTAGGTTTCGGTTGCGGCCTGCGCCATGGCTGGTACAATCAACAAAACAAGCAGTAGACAAAGAATGCGCCGCATGGTGTTCTCCTTGCTTGTGCGCGACGGTTCGCGGTTACCTTGTGTCGTATAAAATGAAGTATAGCACGGAAACACACGGATAAAAGGAGCAACTCATGATTCGCCGCCGGATTCTCCCCCTGATTTTATTGTTTGTTTTCGCGTTGCTGATCGCGATCGTATATGCGCAGGACGCGCTGCCGCCCGAGGCGACGCTCAGTTCGGTGGCGCACTCGCACGGCGTGCGCGGCGGCGATCTGTCCGAGGCGTTGGGCTTTCCCCGCGCGATGGACAAGCAAAAGCCGCTGGTCGAAATGGGCGTGACCCCGGCGCAGTTGCAGGCCGCGTTGGAAAAGTTGGGCGTAACGCCCCAGCCCGCGATTGTCGGCAAGACAAAGGCGAATCTGTCGATGACCATCCGCCAGGTCGCCGCGATGTACGAGATCAACGGCATCGCGCTCACACACGACTTGGGCCTGGACGTCGAGGTCGACAAAGATACGCCGCTGACCGCATTGGGCGTCACGCAGGAAACGCTGGACAAGGCGATCGCGCACAACCTCTCACATGAGGAAAGCGGCTGGCAGTATTTGAAATATCCGTTGTATCCGCTGCTCGCGCTGTTCGCGATGCTGTACCTGCTGAAGTTCGGCATTCCGAAAAACGCCGACCCGAAAAAGCGCAAGAACTACTATCCGCGCAAGGTCTACGTGATCGCGCTGCTGATCGCGTTGATCGTGCTGGGTTTCGTGCTGGGCAAAAGCCCCAACCCGATGGAAGGCGCGGTGAAGTTTTTCAAGGCGACGGTCGGCCTGTACGATAGCGTGCCGCCCAAGCTGCTGTTGATGATCTACTTCCTCGCGCTGGCCTGGATCGCCAACAAGGTGATCTGCGGCTGGGCGTGTCCCTTCGGCGCGCTGGAAGAGTTGATCTACATGCTGCCGCTGTTCAAAAAAGCGAAGAAACGGCAAGTGCCGTTCTGGGTGAGCAACGGTTTTCGGATCGCGTTTTTCATCTTCTTTTTGCTGACGCTCTACGGCCTCGTCGGCAATCAGAAGGGCGTGGTGTATTACCACATGGTCAATCCGTTCAACCTGTTCAACTTCGATTTTTCGACCAAAACGGTACCGGTGGCGATCGCCGTGTACCTGGTGATCAGCTTCTTTTTCTATCGGCCCTTTTGCCGCTTCATCTGCCCCTTCGGGCTGCTGTCGTGGCTCGTCGAGCGCGTCAGCCTTTCGCGCGTGCGCATCGATTTCGACCGGTGCATCGACTGCCGCGCCTGCGCCAAGGCGTGCCCGCTGAGCGCCGCGACGGATCGTCTGGACAAAAAGAAACTGCCGGCCGATTGCTTCGCCTGCATGCGCTGCTTGCGGGTGTGCCCGACCGACGCGATTCACTTCCGCCCGGCCTGGGGTCCGCCGTCGCCGCCGGCGAAAGACGCGCCCGACAAACCCGTTTCATCTTGACGCCCGCGCGCGTCTCGCCTATCGTCAGGCAGTTTTCGCGAGCGTGGCGGAATTGGCAGACGCGCTGGACTTAGGATCCAGTGGCTTATGGTCGTGAGGGTTCGAATCCCTCCGCTCGCAATCCGCCTGCTAAGAAAGGTTTCTTTCTTAGCAAAGCCACTAAGAAAAGTTAGACCCCTAAAATTTCTTAAGCATTTCGTTATGAAAGTTACCTTTCATAACGGTTGTTTTTCACCTCCACTAAGAAAAGATAGGCCTCTAAATTTTCTTAGTAAGCCGTTTTTTGCTTGACTAAGAAAAAATAATGGTCAATATTTTCTTAGTGGGGGATTATGACCATGGGATTAACCGGCCGATACATTACTTGTTCGACGGCCGATGAGCCGTTCAACGCCTTCATTCCGGATCCTTTGCCGCCGAATCCGCCGCTTGAGTTGGACGATCAGGATTATGATTTAATGGAAAAAGCCAACCGGGCGCTGGGGCGGTTGGATGGCGTGACGACTCTTTTGCCCGATCCGTCGTTGTTCATCTATTTTTATGTGCGTAAAGAGGCGTTGCTTTCTTCGCAGATCGAAGGCACGCAGTCGTCGTTTTCCGATCTGCTTCTTTTCGAAAACGACCAAAAACCCAAGGCGTCCATCGACGAAGTGTTGGAAGTGACCAACTACATCGCCGCGATGAATTACGGCTTGGAGCGGCTTCGCCGCGACGATTTTCCGCTTTCTTTGCGATTGCTGCGCGAGATTCACGGGGTATTGTTGGCGAAGGGGCGCGGGAGCCATAAGGGACCGGGTGAATTTCGCCGTTCACAAAATTGGATCGGCGGTCCGCGACCGGGTCGGGCGAGGTACGTTCCCCCGCCGCCGGAATATTTGATGGAGAGTCTGGATAACCTGGAGAAATTTCTGCAGGACATTCCCAACCGAACACCGGTGTTGATCAAGGCGGCGCTGGCGCACGTACAGTTCGAGACCATTCACCCGTTTTTGGACGGCAACGGTCGACTCGGCCGGTTACTCATTACCTTGTTGCTTTGTTCTGAAGATGTCTTGAGTGAGCCGCTGTTGTATTTGAGCCTTTATTTCAAGACCAACCGCGAGGAATATTATCGTCATCTGCAGCAGGTGCGTACGGAAGGAAAATGGCGCGAATGGCTGCGATTTTTCATGCAGGGAGTGTATGAAACGTCCCGGCAGGCGACCGAAACGGCCAAGGCCATTTTACGCCGCTTCGATGAGGATCGGCAGAAGATCGAAGCGCTCGGCCGCCTTTCGGGCACGGCCTTGCGCGTGCATCAGTACATACAGCGACGCCCGATGCTGACCGTTGCCAATGTGTCCCGCGAACTTGAGGTAACGCATCCCACGGCGCGCAGTGCCATCAATGCCCTGATCAAGTTGGGCATGCTCGAGGAGATCAGCAATAAAAAACGAGATAAAATTTACCTCTATTTGCCGTATTATAATATCTTGGTTGAAGGCGCCGAGCCGCTGCCGCGATGAGGCGGGGAGGGCAAAAGCCATGAAACGGTTGTTGCTGCTGGCGTTGTCGGCGTTGCCGGCCGACTGCTTCGCCTGCATGCGTTGCTTGCGGGTGTGCCCGACCGACGCGTTTCACTTCCGCCCGGCCTGGGGCCCGCCGTCGCCGCCGGCGAAAGACGCGCCCGACAAACCCGTTTCATCTTGATGCCCGCGCGCGTCTCGCCTATCGTCAGGCAGTTTTCGCGAGCGTGGCGGAATTGGCAGACGCGCTGGACTTAGGATCCCGTGGCTTATGGTCGTGAGGGTTCGAGTTCCCCCGCTTGCAATCCAACCGTGATTGATGTTTTATATTAATCATATATATATTATTAAGGGGGGTTAAATCATGCAACGGTTATGGATAGTTTAAGTGTTTTTGGTGTTGATTTTCGGCGTGGTCTTTTTTGCTTGCGAATCGGGCGATGGCGACGATGATGAAACTGCCGACGATGATTCGGATGAGGACGACCAGCTAAAAAATTGCATGGATGTTTGGACTGACTTCTACGAATGCGGTTGGTACTCGGAAGACGATATATTTCGCGTTTCAGACATTATCGCCTTGTGTGATGCCGGCGATCAAGTATACGGCAATCCGGATCTAATAATGTGTATAAAAATTTAGGCCGTAATGCGATTACAGGTATTGAACAGTGGGTGTGATTCAAATTATCAACATTGGTGGCGCCGGTTTTGCTGCCGTGCTGTGCGGTGGTAGCGATCGGCGCCGCTGTATCATAAAAAGGGGAGGGCCATGGGTAATTACAATAATGGAAAATTCAACCTGATCTTATCGCTGAGATACAACGCAAATGGTGCGGAACGCGATTTATGGAAGGAGTCGATGCAAAAAGCATCCGAGCTTCTGTATGCCGCCACCGACGGTCAGCAACAGTTGGGGAAAATCTTTGTTTGCAACAATTCGACCGGCGGAAAAAACGCGGATGCATGGCTGTTTCAGGCAGCGGGTACATCCTCGTCCAACGCCAGGATCTGGCAGGAATTCTCACACGCGCAATGGATGAACGACGAAAAGTACAAACCCTTCATCCTTGTCCATGAAATGGGTCACTATCTCTATGCGCTCGGAGATGAATACAAGACTTCCACTGGAGGAAGCGCCAACTGTCAGGGCGACGCGAATCCTCCACACAATGCCTGCATCATGGAGCGCGGATGGTCGGAAGGGGATCGCTTCGGCGACGATGGCGCCGGCGGAGCGTTCGTCGAGGGCGAGACGACCGATTTTTGCTGTCCGGACAATCATGACCTGGGTACCGGCGACGACGATGTGGCCAACGACACGGTGCAGTCAACGCGGCACGGCGAATCCTGCTGGCAGACGATCGTGGATACCTACCCGGATGTCACTCTTCCCGACGGAATTCCGGATGAAGACCGCCCCGACGATTTCGACGATATTGAATGGAAGGAGCTGGGTCAGGAGCTTCGTTTCGTTCTGGTTGTCGATCGCTCCGGCAGCATGTCGACCGATGGAGCCAAGCCGATGGAAGAGGCAATCTACGGCTCTTCTTTCTGGGCGGACAGCGCTCTGGCGGGCGATTTTCTCGGTGCCGTGGGATTCAATCATGGGACGACCAGCCATCCGTTGACGGAAATCCTTTCGGACGCGAACAGGGACGCAGTCGCCGGATTCATCGCCGATTTGTTCCCCTCGGGCACCACCGCCATGGGAGACGCTCTGCGCAAGGGCATGGAAATGATCCAGAGCGCGGGCGACCCCTCGGCCACGCAGATCATCGTTCTGTTCTCCGACGGAAAACACAACACCGGAGAGGATCCGCTGGATGTCATCGACGAACTGGTGGAGCACGGCATTCGCGTCTACACCGTCGGTTTCGGTCCTTATGTGGATGAAGATCGACTGACGGCCATTGCCGAAGCCACCGGAGGGCGTTATTACCCGATTGACTCCACGCTGGACATGACCGCCGCCGAAGCGGAAATCCGCAATACGCTGATCAACCTGTCCGCCGAGGTTCGGGACGACGGCGGTATCGTCACATCCGAAGCGGGGATTCTGGATGAAGAGAATAGCGGCGAGCACAAGGTCTGGATCGAAGAGGATTCCGAATGGGCGACCTTTGCGGTGAGTTGGCGCGGCCCGGTCCCTCTCGATATTCAACTGTTCAGCCCGAGCGGCCGGCACATCGATTACACGACCACCGACCCGGACGTTCGCTATCAATACCGGGGAATGCCCTACCGGTTGATCCAGATTCGCAGACCCGAGCCGGGAATGTGGAAATACAAGCTGGGTCTTAGTAAGAAGGAATACAAGGACGGCTATACCTGCGGTAATCAGGCCATCTCCTACAACCACTATGTCTTTTCGGACAACCAGCGGGTATCCTTCACCCTCTGCTCTCCCCGTAAGCGATACGGAATGGGCGAGCCGATCACAGTGCTGGGACAGGCGTCGTCGGGCATGATCCTGACCGGGCACAAGGTCTCCGGCCATATCATCGGACCCCGGGGCGATACCAGATCCTTCGAACTTTTCGATGAACCGCAAAAGAGCGAACTTTTCCGAGTGAAAGGATGCGGCGTATATTCGAACGTCTTCCTTCCGGATTTGCCGGGGCTTTATACGATCGTTCTCACGGCGGACAATCTTGCCCAGAAGGCGATCTTCACACAGGCCGGAGATTCGGAGAAAAAGGAACAGGGCAAGTTTCTGTCCAGATTGCATCGGATCAAAAGAATCAACCAGGCGCCGGCCTTTTTACGGACCAGTGTGCTGACCGTTCGCGTCGGACCGGTTCCCACCCGTGACGGCAAGGTCGAGCCGGGTGTGGTCAAACCGGGATTTGAAGGCAAGCTGCGATTGAAGCTGAAAAACATTCCTTGGGTGCCGAAGTTGTCCAGGCTCTATCTGGGGAGAGGCATAACCGTTCGCGAAGTATCCTCGGGGTTTGACGACTCGCCGACCTTCGAGATCGCCGTTTCCAAGCGGGCGAAACCCGGATTTCGGGACCTGGTCGTGGCAACGGGCGACTGCCGGGACAAGCTGGAAGGAGCGCTGTTGATCGACGGCAAAGAAGGAAAAGTAGGGAAAATCGACAAAAATCTCAAATACAGGCCCGGATGGGTAATGCGTCAGGCTCGGAGGCAGGTGTTGAAAAACATGTAAACTCGTTGGATAAGGAATGGCCGGGAGGGCGTGTCCCTCCCGGTAATTTTTTTAACTCTTGTTTTCTTCGCCCGGCGGCAAATCCATGTTAAATTGGGCGCTGAGTCGCTGCCGCGATAAGGCGGGGAGGGGTAAAGCCATGAAACGGTTGTTGTTGCTGCTGGCGTTGTCGGCGTTGCTGGCCGGCTGCGCGGCGAATCCGATTTTTCAGGCGCAGGTCGTCTCGGCCAAGGTCGGTGACGAGGTGATGGCCTGCGACAGTGCGACGTTCTCCTACGTGATCAAGGGCGACGGTCTGGAACTGCGCGCTCGGGCCACGCCGCCGGCGGTCGTGCTGATGATCTTGTCGAGCGAGCAGACGAAGGTGGTCGTCGATTGGGACAAGTGCGCCTTCACCTGGCCCGACGGCATGAGCGAGCCGGTGCTGGGCGCGACGCCCTTGCTGGGCGCGGGGCAGGTAGGTCTGCGCGCGCCGACGCCGATTCCGCCGGGCATGCCCACGACCTTCGGGCTTTCGCCGGCCAGCCGCGCGGGACGCGACATGTTCGACGCGAGTACGTTGCCGAGCCTCGCCGGGCGGGAATTTTCATTGTTGTTGGCGTTGGTCGTGAACGGCAAGCCGCGCACCTACGAGGTGACGTTCAAGATTTCTTCTTGAACATTGCATCAAGCGGATTCTCGGCCTTCTTGAGCTTGGACGGATCGGCGATCTTCGCGGCCAGATCCTCCTTCTGCTTTTCCTTTTCCTCGTCCTTGTAGTTCTTGTCGAACAGCCGCGACAGATCCTCGTGCTTTTTGGCCTGCGCCTGCTTGAAGGCCTCGATCTCGTCGTCAATCTCCGGCGTGACGTCGACGCCCTCCAACTCTTCGAGCTGCCGATGATCGTCCAGCATCAGCTTGTCGCCGAAGGAGCCGGAGACGATGCGCACCGCGCCGACTTCCTCCATTTTGTGGACCGCGTGCAGCACTTTTTCCGTCGTCGTGCGCAGCGCCTCGGCGACCTGCTCGGGCGTGGGCGGCGTGCCGCTTTGGTGGGTGTGCAGCCGGATGGCCGCGGCGATCAGGTGACCCCATTCGTAAAACGTCTTTTGTTCGCTCATGGCTTGCCCCCGTTTCGCGGCCAGCTTAGCGCATGGCAAAATGGCTGTCAAAATATTCAGTCGGCGGCGGGCGTCCAGCGCCAGATGATCCCTTTGCCCACCGGCTGACCGATGATCCCCGCGACGTGCTCGCACTTGACCAGGAACATAAAATACAGCGGGCGAGCGGCGCGGCCGTAAAGCGACTCGAAGTTGCCCTGGCCCTTGCTGAGCACGATGTCGGCGGCGGCGAAGCGTTCGCGCATGTCCGGCGTGAGCTTGTCCAGCAGCGTGCCCGGCGCGTCCGAGCCGCTGGGCAGCACGCGCGCCACGCGGTCGAGCCCGGCGATGCGCGCGTCGGGCAGCGTGACGTCGTTGAGGATCGGCGCGGAGCGCACGGCGTAGGTCACGTCCAGGTGCGGCGGAAAATGTTCGAGCAGCAGGCGGTCGCACCAGGTCTCGCCGACGTTGTCGCCCAACACCAGCACCGTGCGCGCGTCGGCCAGCTCGGCGCGCAGTTCGTCGATCGCGTCGATGCCCAGCGGTTCGGCGAGCAGCCGTTTGGCGACGGTCAACAGGTCGTGGCTGCCGCGATAGACAAAGTCGATGACGTTGCCGGCCAAGGCGATGCGCACCGCCGCGGCGAAAGGATCGGCCGCCTCGTCGATCAGCGCGCGCAGGTCGTCGAGCACGGCGGCGGCATGTTCGTTGGCGACTTGCTTGGGCGCGACGAAGGGATCCTCGATGCCCAGCGCGGCCGACACGAGGTCGGTCACCTGCCGGGCGACCATCGGGGCGACGGACCCCGGCGGCGCGGCGGCCATCAGCTCGTCGACTTGAGCGCGCAGGCGGTCGAGTTCGGCGGCGGGCAGATGCTTTTCGCCGAGGCGGTCGACCATGTCCAAAAAGCATTGGCGGCAGGCGGCGTCGAGGGTGACGATCTTTTTCATCGGCCCCCTCCGTCCAGGTCGGCCGCCAACGCGGCGAAGGTGTAGCCGCTGAAATCGTCGAGCAGTTTGAACGATCCGCCCAGGCGCGCGGCGGGTACGCGGGCGCAATAGCCCAGGACGCTCATGCCGGCGGCGCGGCCGCTGGCGACGCCGTGGCCGCTGTCTTCGACGACCACCGTGTGCGCCGGTTCGAGCGCGCGGCCGGTCGCGGCGTTGAGCGCCTGCAGGCCGATGCGGTACGGCGCGGGGTCGGGTTTGCAGGCCGGATACTCGCCGGAGGCGACGATGATTTTGAAGCAGTCGCTCAGCCCGAGGCGTTCGAGGTGATAGACGATCTCGCCGCGCAGCGCGCCGCTGACCACGCCCAACGGCACGTGGGCGGCCAGGTCGCGCACGAAGTCGACCGCGCCGGGGCAGGCCAGGTCGCCCTGGAGGATCAGCTCGTTGTAGCGCGCGTTTTTCGCCTCGTGCAGGCGGGCGATTTCCTCCGCGCTCAGCGTGCGCTCGTTCATCGCCAGCACACGGCGCAGAAAATCGTAATCGGGAATGCCCAGCAGTTCGCCGAAAAAATCCTCGTCGGCAATGGCGATGCCCAACGGATCGAGCATTTGACGCCACGCCTGCATGTGCAGCGGTTCGTCGTCGATGATCACCCCGTTGAAATCGAACAGCACAGCGTGAACGGGCATAGCGGCTCCTTCCATTCGTTGGAGCACAGCTTAACCGTCAAAACATTTCGCGCAAGGGGCGAGGAAGGGATGTTTTCATAATATGACTTTAATGATAAAAAGATATAGTTGTAATTATCGTCATTTTATGAGGAATCAATGAAACTTATATCTAGTATTGAAGTAAAAAATTTCAGATCGTTAGAATCCGCTAAACTTGAAAATTTAGGAAACTTCTCTGTTTTAGCTGGAATGAATAATTCTGGTAAATCGAATTTTTTACGAGCGATAAATTGTTTTTTTTCTGGAAATTCAGAACCGAATCTGAAATTAAATCCTAGGACTGAATATTTTCGTCCTGGAATCAAAAGCAAAAAGAAAAAGTCTCTTTCAATAAAAATAGAATTTAATCTTCCAGAGATTTTTAATTTTCGTAGTGGTCTAGATGATGTTCATCATTTGCTTGGTGATAAATTTTCTATTCGAAAGCAATGGTCTTATAGTAACAGTGAATTGGAAATCTTTTTAAATGATGATAGAAAACCTCTAACTATTTCTGATCAGTATAAGGTTGAACAATTCTTATCTTTAATTTCATTTCGTTATATACCAAATAGAGTTCTCCCTATAGATGTTTTGAGAGATCAGAATGAGGGGCTTAGAGATTTAATATTTAGAAGACTCGGCAATCTTAATCCTAAAGATGATTTTTTCAACCAACTTCAGGAAAAGTCAAATAGTTTAATTAAATCAATATCAACACAAAATGTATTCAAAGGATGCAATATTAATTCAATTCGATTAAATACTCCCAGATCTTTAACTGAAATGTTATTTTCCTTTGGATTTTTAATAAATGAGAATGGATTTGAATTAGATGACATTGTACAAGGGTCAGGAGTTCAGAGTTATCTAATGTACCAAATATTATACCTTATTGATAAAGATTATTTTCAAAAATTTGGTTGGAGGCAGGCATCTATTTGGGCGGTAGAAGAACCTGAATCATCTCAGCATAAATCATTGGAGGCTCAAGTTGCCTCCTTTTTGTCAAAAATATCTGATGAAAAGCTTTCTAGAATGCAGGTAATTTCAACAACCCATTCGGAGTTGTTAATTCAAAGATCGGATGCATGCTATTACGTTGTTAAAAACGAAAATAAAACAAGTGCAAATCAGATGGATGTAATAAAATTATTAAGAACCACAATGCTAAATGAAGTCTCAAAATGGACTCACCCTCTACTTTTTTATTCACATTTGCCGTTGTTGTTGGTTGAAGGAAAAACAGATAAATTTTATTTGGAAAAAGTTTTAGAGAACATTGGGCGAAAAGATGAAGTATATGTTTGCTGCCTTGAGGAGCTTACAGATGGAAATGCAAACGGAGGTGAGGAGATTAAGAATTATATAAAAAGCAACGTGTCTACAATAAAGTCAAGAAAAGTAGGAGCTCCCGTAATAGTAATATACGATTGGGATAAAGCAAGTATTAAAAATTCATTAAGTAAGCATTTCAATTCATCTGACCCATTTAAAATTGCGATATGGCCAGAAGAAAAATGTAATAAAGAGTTGAGCGATAGATTTAAAGGAGTCGAAAGATTTCTACCTACGAATATTATACAAATGGCAAGGGATGATGGAGAAAATATCTTTCAGAAGAACGATGGTATTTATACCGTAGATCCTGAAGAATATAACCGGTCAATAAAAAGAAGCATTTATAATATTGCTAAATTATATTTAGCTCCAAAAGATATGGATTCCGTGAAAAATTATTTTAAACATGCGATATTCAACGAAGAAGTGCAGGAATCCTTTTCTTTATAAATCATCCTCCCTACTCGCCGTCCTCGGTGAGGGGCGGGGCGTCGCCCTCGGTGATGCCGGTGAGGGCGGCGATCTGCGAGAGGTTGAAGTTCAGCAGGTCTTCGATCATCTCCAGCTCGAACTGCTCGATGGGCACGCGGTTGACCACCGCGGCGAAGGGCAGGCCGTCCAGCCCGAAACGCGTGATCGTGATCGACGCGCCGATCAACGAGCCGGCCAGATCCAAATAGCCCAGAGCGGTTTCCAGGTCCAGCGCTTCTTCCGGATCGTTCGGGTCGAAGGTCTCGATGATCGCCCCGATGGTCACCGTGGGGATCTGCAGATCGTCCTCGTTGGATTCCACGCTGATGAAAAAATCGACCTGCGAGTCGGTGTCCCGGCACATCCACGCGCCGCCGTCGTGGTCGGGTTCGGCGACGGTCTTCACGTCGAACTCGGCGTCGCGCAAATATTTCTCGATCTTGTGTCCCAGCTTGGTCAGATCCATGGCGGCCTCGTCGGTTGTGTGTGCGTTTCGTCCTATCGTTCCGGACGCGGGATGGCCGGCAGCGTCGAACCGTCCCACAGGCCGTGTTCCAGCGCGTAGGCTTTGAGCGCGTCGGCGACCTCGCGGTACTCCTGCGCCTCGGCGGTTTCGTCTTCCTCCTCGTCGTCTTCGACGTAGGAGTCGACCGACATGTGCGCCGGGAATTTCTCGCCGGGCCGCATGATGCTCCAGACGACCTCGCCCAGGCGGCGCACCTGGTCGGGCGCGCCCCAGTTCTGCTTGTTGCTGTAAGCGGCCATCGGCAGATCGTCGGGGTTGTACTCCAACGGGATGTTGTTGGGCAGCGCGTCGTAGGTCGAGTAGTCGGGCGTCATGGTGAAGCAGTCGTACATCGGGCTGGTGTGCTCGTCGTAGACGGTCATCGGCGGGATACCCAGGATCATCTGGATGGTCATCCAGATCGAGCTCATCGAATACAGCACGCTGGACACGTAACCGTGCTTGGCCCACGGCGAAATGACCAGGCCGATCGACCGGTGCGCGTCGACGTGGTCCGAGCCGGACTGCGGATCGTCTTCGGTGACGAAGATCGCCGTTTCGTTCCAGTAATCGCTGTGGGTGATGTAGTCGATGATTTTGCCCAGGCCCGCGTCGTTGTCGCCGACGTAATACTGGACGGTCGGCGCGCCGGCGTCCGAACCGTTGGTGTGGTCGTTGTGCAGCGAGATGTACACGAATTCGGGCCAGATGCCGCCTTCCATCTCGCGGATGATCTCGTCGGCCTTGATTTCATCGGAAATGCCCAGGTTCCAGAAGCCGTACTTGAAATCGATGTACTGGGCCAGCGTGCCGATGTCCGAAAGCGTGCCGACCACCTGACCGTACACGCGGAATTTAATGTCGTTGTTGATCAGGTGGTGGAAGATCGTCTTGTTGCCGCCGATCGCCGCCGGTTCGACGCCCGACAGCGACGTGCGGTCGCGGCTGGACCAGCATTTTTCCACGTAGTCGTTCGAGTACATCATCGTCGACCACATGTGACCCTGTACCGAGGCGTTGGCTTCGCTGTAGTAGTTGTCGCAGTTGGTGAACATCTCGGCCAGCGCGTGCGTGTTGGGCGTGTTGTTGCGGCCGAAGACCAGGTGCGCGATGTCGCCGTTGACGTCGTCGAGGTCCGACAGTTCCTGATCGAAGGTCTTGTTCTCGCGCATGATGAAGACCACGCGTTTGATCTGCTGCGAGGGCACGCCGCGCTCGGTGGGAATCGGGCTCTCGAATTCCATCGTCTCCCAGTACAGCTCGGTGCGCGTGAGGTTGTCCATGACCGTCTGCGTGTAGTCGGCCAGTTGCGTGTTGTCGGGCAGGTCGATCTGCTCGACCGTGCCGGTCATCGACACGCCCTTGCGGTTGAGCGCCGGGATGCCGCCGCCCTTGCCGTTGGCCACGTAAAGCACGCCCGCCGCCTCGTCGATCGCGACCGCCGACGGATAATACCCGGTGGGAATCATGCCCAGTACGCCGCCGTCGTCGGCGTCGAGTACGACCACCGCGTTCAGGCCCGCCGCGGCGACGTAGAGGGTGTCGCCGTCGTCGCTGACCGCGATGTCGACCGGGGTGCCGCCGACGAGTTCCTGGGCGTTGTAGATGTCGTAGGCGCCGATCAACTCGCGATCGGCCACGTCCACGACGCTGACCGTGTCGCTGTCGGCGTCGGTCACGTACAGCGTGTTGCCGTCGGGCGACAGAACCATCCCCTCGGGGTGCTGGCCGACGGTGATTTCCGCGACGGCTTCCATGTCGTCCATGTCGACCACCGTGACCGACGAGCCGCCCCAGTTGGAGACGAACGCCTCGTTGCGCGCGGCGTTGATTTCGATGTCATAGGGATAAATGCCGGCGATCGCCTGGCCGATTTTCTCGCCCGTGCTCAGGTCGATGAAAAACACCGACTGGCCGTAGCTGCTGGCGACCAGCAGCGTGCTTTCGTCGGGCGTAAGCGCCACGCCCAGCGGGAAGCCGGCGGTCGGAATCTCGCGGATCAGCGTGGGCGTGCCGGCGGTCAGCGCGAACTCGTAAATGACCTGCTTCGCGCCGCCGCTGACGTACAACGTGTCGCCCGCCGCGTTGGCCGTCAGCCCGACGAACGCCGAACCGGTGGCCGCTTCGCCGATGACCGAAAACGCGTCGCCGTCGATGATGTTCACGTGCTTGCTGCGCATGCTGACCACGGCCACGTCGCCGTCGGGCAGCACGTACAGGCAGGACGGAAAATCGTGCACCTGCACCAGCGAACCCGCCGGCCGGATGGCGCGCCCGTTGACCATGACCACCGAGCCGTCGCCGGCGTCGCCGGGCAGCATCAGCGCGGTGTCGGTCGGCACGGGCTCGGCCTTCATATCGGTGATGCCCGCGGTTTGGGCGGTGTCCGAATCATTGCCCGTCGAGCAGGCAACGGCCAACAGCAAAACGACGATCAAGGCAGTCCAACGCATGGGCTTGCTCCTGTATAGGTCAACCGTTTACTTTTATCATTCAGCGAGCACGATTACAATAAACCTGCTTTAGAAATGTGTTCGGAGGTTAAAAACAATGGATAAAGATGAACTTGAGTTATTAGAACTGGAAGCGGATTCAATTGATAATTATGAATTTTGCAGAGAGTGTCTATATGTCTATCCAGCTAATGAAATATGGCGGGGAATGAATCAATGTTCTAATTGTGGTGCAGACAATACAAATCATTCAATGCCGGGGATTTTTTGTATTTTTCCTTCGATGGAAGTTCAGATGTTTTTTGACATGGTAAAATATTTTTATTTGAACTCTTTGAGGAGAAAGTTAGAGAGAAAAAAAGAAATAATTCAATACGTTTCTCAACTGATTGGCAAGCCGGTTGAGGAGGAAGATGTAACGAATATTTTGGAGAATATGAAAAAAAATCAAACAAAACATAATAAAGATAAGATTTCAACAGAAGAGTGGATGACGGTTCAAGAAAAGATATATGGAATGGACTTACAATATGTTCAAAATCATTTGGTCATTAATAAGGATATGTCACGAAAAGTGTTAAACACTGTGTCAGAAATACAAAGATGTTTCAACGAAAATAAGGCGGTTGTATTGGCTTCATGTTCAATGATGGAAGTGTTATTTAGTGAGTTTATAATTAGTGTATTGTTTTATATTCAATGTAAGTCCAATAATGAAATTGAGTCAGAAATGAAGAAAAAAAGATTTTTTCAAGAGAGGATAAAGTATGTAAAAAAATTGATTGGTCTTGAGTTATCTGAAGCAATTGAGTCTAGTTGTAAAAAGAAAGATACCTTCTATGAAGATTGGATGTCGTTAGTTAAAACACGAAATGATTTTGCACATGGCAATCCGTTTTCAATTGAACAAGAGAATGCTGAAAAAGCTTATGAGTTATGCAAAACAGCGGTCGATATTTTTGCTGCTCTACAAAACGAATATATTGCGAAGAAGCGTGCAGAAAGCTTACCTGTATAGCTTTTCGTACTCAACCAAACAGTCGCCCAGCAGGCCGTCGAAGCGCACCGTGCCGTGGTGCAGCAGCACGCCGCGTTCGCACAGGCGCTCCAGCGTCTGCGGGGCGTGGCTGACCACCAGCAGCGTCTTGCCCGCCGCGCGCAAGGCCGCGATTTTGTCGTAGCACTTGGCCTGAAACGCCGCGTCGCCCACGGCGATGATCTCATCCAGCAGCAGCACGTCGGGATCGCAGTGCACCGCGACGGAAAAACCCAGGCGCATGAACATCCCCGAGCTGTAATGGCGGATCGGCGCGTCGATGAACCGGTCCAGCTCGCTGAAGGCGACGATCTCCGGCAACCGCGCCTCGACCTGCCGCCGCGACAAACCCAGCAGCGCGCCGCCGAGGTAGATGTTCTCCAGCCCGGTCAGATCCAGGTGAAAGCCCGCGCCCAGTTCCAGCAGCGCGCCGATGCGCCCGCGCGTGACCACCGTACCGCCGCTGGGCGCGAAGATCCCCGCGACCGCCTTGAGCAGCGTCGATTTGCCCGAACCGTTGGGGCCGACCACGGCCACCGATTCGCCGGGCGCGATCGACAGATCCACCGCCTTGAGCGCGGGGAAGGTTTCGCTGCGGTCGATCCGCTGCAGTTTGGAGAGCACCGCGCCCTTGAGCGACTGCGCGCGCTCGTGCCGCACCGTGTAGTGCACGAACAGGTTGCGCAGTTCGATCGCCGGGGCGCTCATCACAACTCCTTGGCCACGCCGCCGGCGCGCCGGGCGAACACGCGCGCGCCCAGGGCCAGCAGCGCGGCGGTCCAGGCCAGCGTGTACAGCAGCGAGCCGATCGGCAGCGGTCCGCCGAACATCGCCGCACGGTAGCAGGCGAGCAGGGCGGCCAGCGGGTTGATCTTCAAGACCGCAACCAGCCAGGCGTCGGCCGGTCCGAAAATCGAAAAGGCGTAGAACACGGGCGTCAGATAAAACAGGAAGGCGAGCACGACCTCGAGGATCGGCCCCAGGTCGCGAAAGCTCACCACCCACGCGCTCAGCGCCAGCACCAGGCCGGTCATCGCGATCGTCTGCACGAGCATCAGCGGCGCGAGCCACAGCAAGCCCGCGCCCGCGTCGATCGCCGGGTGCGCCAGCAGGTACAGCACGAACAGGCCCATCGCCAGCACGGCGTGCACGAGGTTCGCGCCCACCGACGCGACCGGCAGCAGCCATTTGCGCATCGCCACCTGCTTGACCAGACTCGCGTTGGCCAGCAGCGACGCCTGCCCGTTGTTGATCGTCGTGGCGAAGAACGTCCAGGGCAGATAGCCCGACAAAAAGAAAATGTGGTAGGGCACCGGCAGATCGGCCAGCCGCGGGAAGCGGCCCAGCACGACGGTGAACACGGTCATCATCAGCAGCGGATGCAGCAACGACCAGCCCAGGCCCAGCGCGCTGCGTTTGTAGCGCAGCTTCACCTGGCTGATCGTCAGTTCCCACAGCAGGTTGGCCGTGGGCGAATCGGCCAGCACGCGCGGGAAGTTCATCGCACGCCCTCCCAGGCCAGCCGCAACAGGCGCCGCTGGTTGCTCAGACGCGTGGCGTCGCCGATCGGCAACGCGCCGCTACGCAGGCCCAGCCACAGGCCCAGGCTGCGCAGGCCGACCCACGAGCGGATGGCCATGCGGCCGAAACGGTCGCCGTGCTTGGCCCAGAACAGCAGTTGGCTGCGGCGGTATTCGTATTCGGCCAGCTCGGGCGCCTGCGCCGCGCTGCTCCCGCCGTGGTGGACGATCGCCGCGTCGGGCACGTAGCGCACCGCGTAGCCGGCCCGCCGGATGCGTAGGCACAGGTCGATGTCCTCGAAGTAGAGAAAGAACCGCTCGTCGAACAGCCCCGCCCGGCGCAACGCCTCGCGACGGATGAGCAGCGCCGAGCCGCTGAGCCAGTCAATGCGCGCGCCGTTGGCGTAGTGTTGTTCCAGAAACAGCCGGGCCTGCGCGTCGTCGCGCCGCAACCGCCGATGCCGCAGCCAGCGGCGGGTTTCGCGCGGGAGGGTCAGACTCGCGCCGCAGGACAATTGATAGCGCCCGTCATCGTCGATCTGCCGCGGGCCGAGCACGCCGGCGTGCGGATCGGCCGCCAGCGCGGCGCACAGGGCGTCCAGGCAGCCGGGGGTGACGCGCGTGTCGGCGTTGAGCAGCAGCACCTGCTCGTAATCCAGTTCGCGCAGGGCGCGGTTGGTCGCCGGGCCGTAGCCGCGATTGTCCGCGAAGGCGATCAGCCGCGCCTCGGGAAAGCGTTCGCCCACCATGAGCGCGCTGCCGTCGGTCGAGCCGTTGTCAACCACGGTCAGGCGCGTCGGGCAGCTCGCCGGATGTTCTTGTATTGAGGCGAGGCAGGCGGTCAGCAGCTCGCGCGTGTTGTAATTGGTGACGACGATCTCCAGGCCGTTCATCGCGCCGTCTCCAACGCCCGCAGGCGCCGCCGCTTGGCCCACGCATAGCGCCAATCCTGCGCCAGCATTCGCCAGGCGATCCCGAAGCCCTTGAACTTGACGCTCTTCCAGATCAGCCGCGCCGCCTCGCGCGGCAGCAGCCGCCACAGGTAGCCGTAGCCGTCGCGACCCGTCTCGTTGGCGATCAGCAGCAGGTAGCGGTTGACGAACGCCCGCGCGGCCAGCGTGTGGCCCCAGGCGTGCGGATGCCCGCGCCGATGCAGGCACGTCGCGCCGGGCACGTACAGGAACCGCCGTCCGAGCCGCTGCGCGCGCCAGGCGATGTCGACATCTTCGTAGTACGCGAAGAACGACTCGTCGAGAAACTGACCGTCCAGCCGCAGGGCCTCGACCGCTTCGCGCCGCCAGAGGGCGCAGGCGAAGGTCGGCCCGAAAATCTCGGCCGGCGCGTCGAACTGTCCGCGGTCCGGCTCGCCCTGGCCGCGATCGTAGGGCGAGAGGTTTTCCTTTGCGAGCACGATGCCCGCCGAGTCGATGATCGCCGGTCCCTCGCCCCGCGCCGGTTGCAGCAGCTTGGGCGCGACGGCGGCCACGTCGCGCGGAGCGGTCTCCAGCGCGGCGGCGAGCGTCGCCAGGCAGCCGGGCAGCAGGCGCGTGTCGGGATTCAAGAAAAGGATGAACGGTTCGTCGGTCCGTTCGATCAGTTGGTTGTTGGCCGCGCAGAACCCCAGGTTCACGTCGGAAGAGTGCAGCGTCACGCCCTCGCGGCGGCCGACCACGTCGACGGTGCCATCGCGGCCGGCGTTGTCCCACACGTGCACGCCGAACGCGACGCCCTCCTGCGCCAGCGCCGCGTCGAGCGCCTCGCCGATCACGTTTTCATTGTTGAAGGCAACCAGACAAATCGCCACCGCCGGCGGCATGCACCATCCTCCGTGACCATCGAAAAGAGTGTGTAGTGTAGCCGGACCCTTTTCCCCCGTCTATCCCCAACACGCACCCAGGTTAGAGGCGGCGAATTCATTGGGCGTGTGTTTTGTGTTAGAAATCAATGGATTACGCGAATATTTGGTAGGTTTTTTGCATAAATTGAGCAAAGCACAGTTTTTCGGTTGACCGGCAGCCCGGAGAGAGTTAAATAAGGTCTCTTTCCGTCTCCCCCGGAAAGTGTGCAAAAATGGTGAATAATCAACCTTTTTGAGGAAATAGATGGACGTCAAAATCGAGAAACTCGGCCCGGTGCAAACGAAACTGACTCTGACGATCGAAGCGGAGACCGTCAAAAAAGAGATGGATAAGGTCTTCCGGCAGATCCGTCGCGAAGCCGCCGTTCCCGGTTTTCGGCCCGGCAAAGCGCCGATGTCGATGTTGCAGCGCAAATACGGCGACTACGCCGAGGACGAAGTGAAGAACAACCTGGTCGGTCCGGAACTGGCCAAGGCGATCGACGAAAATCATCTGCGCATCGCCGGTTCGCCCGAGGTGGAAAAGAACGAGATCGGCGAGGACGGCGTGCTCACGGTCGTCGCCGTGTTCGAAACGCACCCGGAAGTCGAACTGAACGAATACAAGGGTCTGGAGATCACGCGCGAGAAGGCGCAGGTGCTGCCGGCGGCGGTCGACGGCCGCCTGTCGGGCCTGCGCGAATCGACGGCCACGGTGGTCGACGTGACCGACCACGACGCGGCGCAGGACGGCGACCTGGCCAAGATTGACTTCGAAGGCAAGATCGACGGCGAGCCCTTCGAGGGCGGCGCGGCCCAGGGCCACGTGCTCACGTTGGGCGCCAAGCAGTTCATCCCCGGCTTCGAAGAGGGCGTGATCGGCATGAAGGTCGGCGAGACCAAGGACGTCGCCCTGACCATGCCGGCCGATTACTGGGAGAAAAAGCTGGCCGGCAAAGACGTGGTGTTCACCGTGACGCTGCACGCGCTGCAGACCAAGGAACTGCCCGAGCTCGACGACGAATTCGCCAAGGACACCGGCGAGGCCGAAACCCTCGACGAACTCAAGCAGAAGATCCACGATCAGATCCTCAAGCAGGAAGAGGCGCGCACCGAGCGCCAGGCCCGCAAGGAGTTGATCAAAAAGCTGGTCGAGCGACACCCGATCGAAGTGCCGCCCTCGATCGTCAAGGACCAGATCGAATACAGCATCCAGCGCATGAAGATGCAGATGCAGATGTTCGGCATGCCCATGCCCGACGATCCGGCCGCCGACGACCGCATGCGCGAGCGCTTCGCCGACGAGTCCAAGCAGGAAGTGCAGGCGTCCTTCATTCTCGCGGCGATCGCCAAGGCCGAGAACATCGAGCTGACCGAAGAGGACGTCGAGCTCGAACTGCAGCACATCGCCGACGAGCAGCAGCGCCCCGTGGCCGAAATCAGCGCCTATTATCAGAAGCAAAACCTGATGGGCGGCCTGCGCGAACGGTTGATGGAAGAGAAGGTAACGGATTTTCTTTTTGCCGCCGCTAAGGTAACCTGGGAGGACCCGTTGGAGAAAAAGGCCGCCGCGGCTGAAGAAAACGATGCGGAAGTGGTCAAGGCGGAAGAAGAATCTGACGAAGCGGAAAACAAGGACGAATAACGCGGCCGCCCCCGGGCGGAGGCGATAGGAGCAAGGTGGACGACATGTTGGTGCCGATGGTTATCGAACAAACCAGCCGCGGTGAGCGGTCCTACGACATCTACAGCCGTTTGCTGAAGGACCGGATCATCATGCTGGGCCTGCCCATCGACGATACGGTGGCAAACCTGGTGATCAGCCAGATGCTGTTTCTGGAGAGCGAGGACGCGGACGCGGATATCTCGCTGTACATCAACAGCCCGGGCGGTCAGGTCAGCGCCGGCCTGGCGATTTACGACACGATGCGGTTCATCAAGTGTCCGGTGAGCACGATCTGCGTCGGGCAGGCGTCGTCGTTCGCGGCGGTGCTGCTGGCCGCGGGCGCCAAGGGCAAGCGGTTTTCGCTGCCGCACAGCCGCATGGTGTTGCACCAGCCGATCGGCGGGTACAGCGGCCAGGCGACGGACCTGGAGATCCACGCCAAGCAGATCCAGATGATGCGCGAGATGCTCAACGAGATTCTGGCCGATCACACGGGCCAGACGATCGAGCGCATCGCGCAGGACACGGACCGCGATTTCTTTTTGACTCCGAACGAAGCCAAAGATTATGGATTGATCGACCAGGTTATGGCCCGGAGGGCCGACATAAAGCCGAATCAAAAGAATGGGTGACGAGATGAAACGCAAGAACGGTGAAGACCATTCGCACAATCTGCATTGCTCGTTTTGCGGCAAAAGCCAGCGGGACGTGCGCAAGCTGATTGCCGGTCCCAGCGTTTACATTTGCGACGAGTGCATCGAGTTGTGCAACGACATCATCGCCGAAGAGAGCCGGCACGAGGAAGAGCGTCCGGACACCAGTTCGATTCCCAAGCCCAAGGAAATCAAAGAGGCGCTCGACGAGTACGTCATCGGCCAGCAGGCCGCGAAAAAGGCGCTGTCGGTCGCGGTGCACAACCACTACAAACGCATGTACTACCGCGGCAAAGGCGACGACGTCGAGCTGGAAAAAAGCAACATCCTGATGATCGGGCCCACCGGCTCGGGCAAGACGCTGCTGGCGCAGACGCTGGCCAAGGTGCTGCAGGTGCCCTTCGCCATCGCCGACGCCACCACGCTGACCGAGGCCGGCTACGTCGGCGAGGACGTGGAAAACATCATTCTTTCGCTGCTGCAAAACGCCGATTTCGATCTCGAGCGCACCAAGCGCGGCATCATCTACATCGACGAAATCGACAAGATCAGCCGCAAGTCCGACAGCCCGTCGATCACCCGCGACGTGTCGGGCGAGGGCGTGCAGCAGGCGTTGCTCAAAATCATCGAGGGCACCGTGGCCCACGTGCCGCCCAAGGGCGGGCGCAAGCATCCGCAGCAGGACTTCCTGCACATCGACACCACGAACATCCTGTTCATCTGCGGCGGCGCCTTCCACGGGCTGGAGAGCATCATCACGCGGCGCACCGGCAAGTCGAGCATCGGCTTCGGCGCCGACGTGCGCAGCACCAAGGAACAGAAAATCGGCGAAATTCTGGAAAAGATTCAGCCGGAAGATTTGCTGAAATTCGGTTTGATCCCCGAGTTCATCGGCCGCCTGCCGGTCGTCGTCACGCTCCACGAGCTCGACGAGGACGCGCTGGTGCGCGTGCTGCAGGAGCCGAAAAACGCGCTGATCAAACAATACCGCAAGCTCTTCGAGATGGAAGGCGTCAACCTGACCTTCTCCGACGGCGCGTTGCGGGCGGTGTCGCGCGAGGCGATGCGGCGCAAATCCGGCGCGCGCGGTTTGCGTTCCATCCTCGAATCGGTGATGCTCGATATCATGTATGACGTCCCCAACCAGGAAAACATCCGGGAGGTGGTCGTCAACGAAGAGGTAATCACTGTCGGCGAGCCGCCGTTGGTCGTTTATGAAAAGAAGGCGGAGCCGGCCTAAGCCGTAAAGGACGGCCCCATGAATGAACGTTCCGTCCCGGAGACGCCCGCCGGCCGTCGCAGCCTGTTGCCGCTGCTGCCGCTGCGCGATCTGGTGATTTTCCCCAATATGGTCGTACCGTTGTTCGTCGGCCGCGAGCGGTCCATCGCCGCGCTGGAAGAGGCGATGAGCAAGGACAAGCTCATCATGCTCACCGCGCAGATTGACGCGCGCACCAACGATCCCGAGGAAGAGGACGTCTACCGCATCGGCACGATCGGCAAGATCGTCCAACTGCTGCGCCTGCCCGACCAGACCGTCAAGGTGCTCGTCGAGGGGCGCCTGCGGGCCAAGATCCACGAGTTTCTGCCCAGCTTCGAGTACTTCCTGGTCTACGCCGAGGAGATTCAGGAGGCCGACGAAACCGACATCGAAACCGAGGCGATGATCCGCAGCGTGCACAGCGCCTTCGAGAGTTTCGTCAAGCTCAACAAGCGCGTGCCGCAGGACATCGCGCAGGCGATCGTCTCGATCGATAACCCCGGCCGGCTGGCCGACGCGCTGGTCGCGCACCTGAACCTCAAGCTCGAAGCCAAACAGGAACTGCTCGAGTTGCTCGACCCGGTGCTGCGCCTGGAGAAGATCTTCAGCCACATCCGCACCGAAATCGAAATTCTGCAGGTCGAACGCAAAATCAAAACGCGCGTGAAAAAGCAGATCGAGCATTCGCAGAAGGAGCAGTACCTCAACGAGCAGATGCGCGCGATTCAGAAAGAGCTGGGCGAGCGCGACGAATTTAAAGCCGAGATGCGCGAACTCGAAGAGCGCATCAAAAACAAAAAGATGAGCGACGAGGGCGTCGAGAAGGTCAAGGCCGAGTTCAAGAAGCTGCGCATGATGAGCCCGCTGTCGGCCGAAGCCGCCGTGGTGCGCAACTACATCGACACGATCATCACGCTGCCCTGGTACGATAAGACCGAGGACAACTTCGACATCGACGAGGCCGAGCGCATCCTCGACGAGGATCACTACGGGCTGGAGAAGGTCAAGGAGCGCATCCTCGAATACCTCGCCGTGCAAAAGCTCGTCGGCAAACTCAAGGGCCCGATCCTGTGCCTGGTCGGCCCGCCGGGCGTGGGCAAAACGTCGATCGGCAAGTCGATCGCCCGCGCGGCCGGGCGCAAGTTCGTGCGCATGAGCCTGGGCGGCGTGCGCGACGAAGCGGAAATCCGCGGCCACCGGCGCACCTACATCGGCTCGATGCCCGGCAAGATCATGCAGCAGATGAAAAAGGCGGGGGCGAACAACCCGGTGTTCATGCTCGACGAAGTCGACAAGATGTCCAGCGACTTTCGCGGCGACCCGACCAGCGCGCTGCTCGAGGTGCTCGATCCCGAACAGAACCACGCCTTCAACGATCATTACCTCGACCTGGACTACGACCTGTCCGAGGTCATGTTCGTCACCACGGCCAACACGCTGCACGGCATTCCGCCCGCGTTGCAGGACCGCATGGAGATCATCCGCCTGCACGGCTATACCGAGGACGAGAAACTGGAAATCGCCAAGGGTTTCCTCGTGCCCAAGCAGAAGGAAGCCAACGGTCTGGCCGAAAAGGACGTGACCTTTACCGACGGTGCGCTGCTGAACATCGTACGCCACTACACGCGCGAGGCCGGCGTGCGCAACCTCGAACGCGAGATCGCCTCGATCTGCCGCAAGATCGCCCGGCGCCTGGCCAAGACCGGCCACGCCGACGACAGCGTGCGCGTGGCGGAAAAGTCGATCGCCAAATATTTGGGCGTGCAGCGGTTCCGCATCGAGGAGATCGAACCGCAGGACATGATCGGCCTGACCAACGGCCTGGCCTGGACGCAGGCGGGCGGCGAACTGTTGGCCGCCGAGGTCGCCGTCGTGCCCGGCAAGGGCAAACTGTCGATCACCGGCCAGCTCGGCGACGTCATGCAGGAAAGCGCCCGCGCGGCGCTGGCCTACGTGCGCAATCGCGCCGCGTTGCTGGGCATCCCCACCGACTTCTACGGCAAGACCGACATCCACATTCACATTCCTGAAGGCGCGATCCCCAAAGACGGGCCGTCGGCCGGCATTACCATCACCACGGCGATCGTCAGCGCGCTGCTGAAAATCCCCGTGCGCCGCGACGTGGCGATGACCGGCGAGATCACCCTGCGCGGCCGCGTGTTGCCCATCGGCGGGCTCAAGGAAAAGCTCGTCGCCGCGCAACGCGCCCACGTGACCAAGGTGCTGATCCCCAAGGAAAACGAGAAGGATCTCTCCGAGGTGCCCAAGAACATCACGCGCGGCGTGACGATCGTCCTGGTCGAGAACATGGACACCGTGCTGCGTCACGCGCTCGCGGTGGAGAATCCGGAAGACCTGTTCATCGAGCCGGGCGAACGCGCCGAGCCCGTCGCGTCCCACACCGACCGCACGGCGGAGTTGTTGTAGTTATTTGCACGATGAAGATGAGCTCTTTGTCATCTTGAACTTGTGAGACTGTCGATAAATGCGCCGATAGGCGACAAACAGCCCCTTCAGGGGCGATAGAGGGTAGCCCGACCCGTAAGCGTCGGGCAAAAAAGCCCCATTTTTTCCCGAGTCCCGGAAGGGCGGCAGACGTATTCATACTCAAAACGAGAAAATCGACAGTCTCCTTGTTTCAGGATCTGACTGCACCCATGCGGCATCCCCATGGGAAAATGGTTTGTCGTTGAGCCTCGACAGTTTTCTTGCTTCCCGGTGCTTGTCGTCGCCAGATCCTCGGGTCACGCCCGAGGATGACAGGGAGGGAATGTCACCCCCCAGGATGACAAAGGAGTTATCCTAACTCTTTACAGCTTCTTCACCCAGATGTTCATGTCCTCGAAGCGGCCGAAGATGTCGCAGTTGTTGATCAGCCGGCCGGAGAACTCGTAGCCCAGGCGGAAGAACACGCGGTTCATGCCGATGCTCATCGCGCGGGCCAGCGTGTAGGCGGTGGTCACCGAGCGTTCGCGCAGGTCGTCTTCGAGCCGCGAGAGAATGTGCTGCATCAGCCCCCGGCCCTGGGCGGCGGGCAGTGTGGCGCAGTCGGTCATTTCGGCGTTGGCGTGCTTGCGGCTGATTTCCGCGCTGGCCGCGGCGATGGCTTCGCCGTCGCGCAGGGCGAGGCGATAGACGACGTTGCGGTCCATCGTCGATTTGATGTAGTCGGGGTTGGTCAGCGGCGAGGGATAGGTTTCGAATACGCCGCGGTAGATGAACGCCAACTGCGGAATGTGCTCTTCGCCGGCGCTGACGATTTCGATGTCCGGGTCCAGCTTGCGCATGCCACCGCGTTCGGAATCGTAGATCAGCGTTTCGATCAACTGCGCTTCCTCGATCAGCGATTCGCTACGCACCCGCTGCAACGAGGAAAACCGCGACAGCACGTAGGCGTCCTCGCCGCGAAAGTAGTAGCGCAGCACGCCTTCCATCATGTAGCCGTGGGAGAGGAACCGTTGGAAGTCCTCGCGTCCGGCCTTGACGAAAATTTTGTCGAAGCGGTTCGCCTCGGCCAGCCAGGCCAGGCGGCGGATCATCGCGCTGTAATCGGTGGCGTCGTAATCGAGTACCTTGAGGCGCTTGTTGTAGTAGTCGAAAAACACGTTGACGCGATACCCGGCGTCTTCGATCTCGAAATCCAAACCGTATACGGTGCCGACCACGGTGGTTTTGACTCCTTTGTCGAGGGTGAAATGCACCAGGCCCATGTCCTTTTCGGTGGGCTCCAGACCGCTCCATTCGTCGGTCGCTTCCAACGCGCCGGGCGCGGCGGGCTCGACGACCGGGACGACCGGGATCAGATTTTTTGCCTCGGTGGCAGGATGGTCGCTCATGGCGCTCCTCCTTTCCAAAATGTGAGGCGTCGTCGGCGGCGTTAAACGCAAACGCAGGGGCGTGTGTTTCGTCCCCAGCAAGCGGGCGCGTGTCGCAAAAACGGCAACAACAACGGAGAGTTCGGCTTCGGCCGATAGTTTTCTGGTAACCCGACGAGCATCATCCAGTTTTCAATTGTGCATAATTTACACGAATTTTTCCATAAAAGCAAGCGGGGTGCGCCGGTTATTATTTGCTGTGCTATTTAAAGGCGTCGCCGGCCGGGATAATTACAGGGTGAAGTCGGCGTAAATGCCCAGGTGGTCGGACAGATCATTGTAAGGCTCTTCGTACAGCACGCGACCGCCGAGGGTGTCGACGTTGCGGTGGAAAATCCAATCCAACCGCATGGCCGGCGCCGGTGGATCGGCGGGCATCGTCCAGTTTTGGTCGCGCGGCAGATCCGACAGCGCGTCCGCGTACCCTTGGTTGAGAATTTGGTCGATGGCCGGTTCGCACTGCAGCACCCACCACACGCCGGTGTTCAGATCCCCGCCCCAAATAACCGTTCCGGCGGCGGCGGCGAGCAGGTCCGTCGTTTCGCCGGCCTGGGTGTGATGGGCGCGGAAGTAGTATTTCACGCCGCTGGAATGATGGGCGGAAGCGACGCGGATCGTCTTGTCGCCGATACGCACGTCGGCCGCGATGGTCATGCGCCCGCCCAGGCGCGGCTGATCGGCATCGAGGTACCATTGCTCGAAATCGGTATGGCGCAGCAGTTGCGCGCCGACGATGGGAAAACGCGACAGCACCGCGTTGCCGTGTTCGCCGCTTTGTTGGTTCAACTCGATGAACTCGACGCCGTACACGTAATCCATGGCCAGCGCCGCGGCCAGTTCGCGCGCCACGTGACGGTCGTCGGTGCGCGGACAATAGCGATCCACCTCCTGCAAGAGGAGAACGTCGGCTTCGCTGAGCGTGGGATCGTTTTGGAACAGGTCGATGTATTCGTCGAGCGAGTGCCCGCGTTCGATGTTCCAGTCGACCACCCGGATCGTTTCGGGAGCCGGCGTGTTCGGATCGGCGAATTCACCTTTTTCCACCAGGCAGTGAATGTTCACCGGATCGTCAATCCAATTCGGGTCCTCGTTCCATTCTTTGCACAGCGGATTTTCATAATCGTCGGTGATCGTGTCATCGTCGGTCACGTCGTCGTCGGCCGTGTCGTCATCGACGATGTCGTCATCGGTCGTATCGTCATCGATCAGATCATCATCCGTTGCATCGTCATCCGTTGCATCGTCGTCGGTCGCATCGTCGTCGGTCGCATCGTCGTCGGTCGCGTCGTCGTCGGTGGCGTTGTCGTCGGCGTCATTGTCGTCGTCATCGTCGCCGCAGGAAATTAAACACAACGAAAACAGCACAATCAGCAAAAACAACAATCGAGGCATGCTTTCCTCCCTCGCGTTTTATTGCATGTCCACGAGCGCGGAATGTCAAGTTAGGTTGAGATTAAAAAGAAGCCGGGGCGCTACACCCCGGCTTCGTGGCGGCTGTTGGTTGGTTATTTTGTTGCGTCATATCCCAACGGGAAGGTTTCGTAGAGCAGCGTTCCATTGACGAAGATCGAGGCGTGGGCCATCGCATCGCTGTTGGTGATGTCGAATCCAAAAGATTGCTGGATGGCGCCGGCCCAGTCGATGTTGGCGCTGACCCAGGAGCCGGTCATGTTCGTTGCGTACAGCAGGTCTTTGCGAAGGTTGTCCTGATACAGGATGTGCACAAATCCGCTGTTATCGACCTTGATGCTCGGCAAGGCATAGCTGATGCCGGTGTCGACCGTTTCGGCGATCCAAACGCCGGAGGCATTGGTGGCGTAATGCAACTGGGCCGTGCTTTGCATGGGATAAGCGATGTGAATGTGGTTGGACGCATCGACGGCAATTGAACAGTAGTAACCGACGCTGCCGTCGTCCTCGATCGTCATCGATACCCAGGAGTCGGAGGTGTTGGTCGCGTAAATCAGATCGAGGTTGCCGCTGTCGTAGTAGCACACATGGGCGAAGTTGTTGGAGTCCATCGCGATGTCGGGACGGGCGGAGTTGGTCGATTGAATGGTTTCGGTTACCCACGAACCGGAAGAGTTGGTCGCGTATTTAATGCCGTGATCGGTGTCGTTTTGATAAGCAATGTGCGCCTTGTTGTTGGAATCCAGAGCCAAACGCGATTCCTTGCCCACGATCGCATCGGAATCGTCGACCGCTTCGGCCACCCAGGAGCCGGAGGCGTTGGTGGCGTACTTCAAGGCGTCCAACGGCGAACCGTAGAAGTAGCTGATATGCGCTTTGTCGTTTGAGTCGATGGCGATGTCGGTGTAGCTGCCGTCGGCATCGACCGTTTCGGCCGTCCAACCGTCGACGGAATTGTTGGCGTAACGCAGATCGGTGTTGAGGCGGTCGAAGTAACTCATATGCACGACGCCGGTGCTGTCGACGGCCAGTGCGTTGTATTGACCGTAGATGCCGTCATCGGCCACATCCTCGGTCATCCAGGTGGAGTTATAGTAATAGTGACGCAGGGCGCCCCGGAAATCCGTGTGCGCGGCGATATGCAAATGGTTGCCGCTGTCCAGCGCGATCCGCGTGTTGTATCCGGCGTTTAAGGTTGTGTCGATATCTTCCACCACCCAACTGCCGCTGGCGTTGGTGGCATGACGTAAATCACTAGTCGAATAGTATTGGTAGCTGATGTGCACATATTCATCATCGTCCAGAACAATATCGGTGTATTTGCCGGTGTTGCTGGTGGAATCGATGTTGGTCGTCACCCACGAGCCGGACAGGTTCGTCGCATAATACAGATCGGTGTTGTTGAAGTCGTAGTACGAGATGTGCGCATAATCGCTGCTGTCCAGGACGAGGGCGACGTAGCCGAAGATCGATGCGTCGTCGATGGTTTCGGTCGTCCACCCGTCGGCGTCGGACCAAACCGTGTACATCAGATAACCGCCTTGCTCGAAAACAATGTGCGGATCGTCCGCGCTGTCGATCGCGATGTCGCTGTAATATCCGGATTGCGAACCCGACGCCAACACGGCGGAAACAGCCCAGGAGCCCGAAGCGTTGGTCGCGTACTTGAGCCGTGAATTGCCGTTGTCGAAATAGGAAATGTGCACCTTGCCGGCGCTGTCGAGAGCCAATGACGGATTCAAACCTATATCGCCGGGCTGATCCAACGTCGTGGTCACCCAATCGCCGGAAGCATCGGTGGCGTATTTCAGATCATAGTTGTAGTTGTCGTAGTAGGCGATGTGAAGATGGTCGCTGCCGTCGACCGCCATGGCGGGATATTCGGCGTAAATATCGATCAATTCCATTCCCGACCATAGGTCGACGACGGAATCGCTGTACAGAACCAAATCGCGGCAGTTGGTTGCCGCAATCAAGCACCTGTCGTCGCTGAGGATCCCCAAGGCGATGCCGGCGGCGCCGGGAGCTCCACCCTCGACCACTTCGATTTCGACCATGTCGTCGTCGGCGGTGTCATCGTCGGCGGTATCGTCGTCGGCAGTGTCATCGTCAGCGGTGTCATCGTCGGCGGTATCGTCGTCGGCGGTATCATCGTCAGCGGTGTCGTCGTCAGCGGTGTCATCGTCGGCGGTATCATCGTCAGCGGTATCGTCGTCGGCGGTATCATCATCCGTGGTGTCGTCGTCGGTGGTATCGTCGTCGGTTGTATCGTCGTCGGTTGTATCGTCATCAGTGGTGTCGTCGTCGGTCGTATCGTCGTCGGTTGTATCGTCATCCGTGGTATCGTCGTCGGTTGTATCGTCATCCGTGGTGTCATCGTCGGTCGTATCGTCGTCGGTTGTATCGTCGTCCGATGTGTCGTCGTCCGATGTGTCGTCGTCGGTGGTGTCGTCGTCGGTGGTATCGTCGTCGGTTGTATCGTCATCCGTGGTGTCATCGTCGGTCGTGTCGTCGTCCGATGTGTCGTCGTCCGTGGTGTCATCATCGTCGTCATCGTCATCGGGTGGAACAAAATCGTCGTCATCATCGCCGTCGGACGTGTCGTCATCCATACGGGGAACGTCGTCATCGTCATCGTCGTCGCAGGCGGCGCCGGCGAAAATGGCGATACCGGCAATTAGTAGAAGTGCAAGTATTGATTTCATTTCCGTCTCCCAGAATATAGCCTGAAAAGAACAGTTTATTAGTTATAAAACCTATTGATTTGACGCCAAATATTTATTGGTACTTATTCAGTAGCATATTTTTTTTCAATTTGCATATGGAAATACAATTAAAAGAAGGTTACCGGCAGCTTGGCGCTGCCGGTATGATGTGAATTGGGCATTTTTTTGGGCGATGAGGGCGCCCTTCATGGCCCATAGCCATGAAGGGCAATCACTTTTTTTATTCAGCCATCATTTTCTATCGTATTTTTTTATTCTTACTTTTTCTACAGTTCCTCACCGACTGCGATCAGCGGAAAGGTAGTCCGACCGGAAGGAGGTGCGAATTTTCTCCCGCCAATCCACTCGGCGTGGTGAACCAATCGCCGAGCGATTCCGTGACAGTTGATGAGGAATAAAAAGGGAATGAAAAGCACCTTCTTTTTATTAATTTCCGGGCGATGAATAAACACCGGCGGAGTCGTCTCCGCATATGAATATGGCGGCGAAAAGGTACAGATCATATTTTTATAAACGAGTTCGGCCTGCATTGTATCCCCCCAACAGGAAGGCTTCGGATGCTTATACTATCGACCAGTGGAGGGAATAAAAATATCGGGCAATCCCTGATTGTTACCTACGAAATCCCTGAGATGAACAAACATTCAAATTTGAATTAGAATTCAAGGGAGGTTAGTCCTTCGCGAATGGCATATTTGGTGAGTTCGGCGATGCTGCTCAGGCTCAATTTATCAAAGATATTCTTCCGGTGGGTTTCCACTGTTTTAATGCTGACATTCAGCTTGAAGGCGACCTCTTTGGTCGACAAACCCTCGGCCAATAACTGCACGACTTCCAACTCGCGGACCGTTAAAACCTGCCGGGCGTCGACGCCCACGGCGCTCGCCGGATTGATGAATCCTTCGGTGACGATCCCGGCGATCGACGGGCTCAGGTAGACCTTGCCGGCATACACCGTGCGAATCGCCTGAACCAATTCCGCGCCGGCGCAATCCTTGAGCAGATACCCGGTGGCTCCGGCGCGCAGCATATCGCCGACAAACCGCTGGTCCGAATGCATCGAAAGGGCCAAAATCCGGATTTCCGGGTTGGCCGCCTTGATTTGCCGGGTGGCTTCGATGCCGTTGATGTCGGGCATGGCGATGTCCATCAAAATGACGTCGGGGCGCATCTTTTCCACATAATTGAGGGCGCTACGGCCGGTATCGGCCTCGGCGACGACCTCGATGTCCTTTTGGTCGGTCAACAGAGAGCGCAATCCTTCCCGAATGATTTGATGATCGTCGGCCAGCAATACACGAATGGTCATAATTACATCTCCTTATAGTGTCTTGCCGTTTTCCTTCCATGGAACGGAGATGGTCACTGCGCACCCGGATCCTTGCGCCGTGGCCATGGTCAATTGACCGCCAAGATGCCGCAATCGTTCGCGAATATAGAACAAGCCGAACCCTTCCTTGGTCGGTTGCGGCTCTTTCAGATACCCGATGCCGTTGTCGAATACGCGCAGATTGAAACGGCCGTCGTCCAGTTCCAGCCGAATCTCCACCTGATCGGCTTTGGCGTGTTTGGTGACGTTGTGCACCAGCTCACGCGCCGCATGGAAAAGAAATACGCGAAGATCCTCCGGAAATTCGATGGCATGGGCGTTGTCGATTACCGAGACGTTCAGGTTGTATTCGGCGGACGTTTTTTCCGCCAGCCAGGTCAGCGCCGGCGCCAGGCCCAATTCGTAAAGGATCGGCGGGCTCAGTTCGAAGGTCAGCGAGCGGGTATCGGCGATGATGCCGGCCAGCAGGTTGTCGATCTGCTCGATCGACTGCGCCTTTTGCGCCAGTTCGGGGAGGGATTTCATCGCGCCGAGTTTCATCCGGCACAACGCCAGACTTTGCCCAATGCCGTCGTGCAGGCCCACGGCGATGCGGCGTCGCTCGTGTTCCTCGCTGACCGACAGTTCCGCGGCCAGGGTGCGCAGATCCTGTTGGTATTTCGCTTCTTTTTCCGCCAGTTTCTTCCGTTGGGTGATGTCCTGCGCCAACAGCACGTAAGAGACGAGCTGACCTTCGGCCGACTTGGTGCCCGAGAGGTTCACCTCGACCGGCACCTGCGTTCCGTTCAGCCGCTGCACCGTGAATTCCAGGGCAAACAGGTCGCCGTTCATCAATCGTTTGAGAATCGAACCGTCCTGGATCCGGACCTGATCGGGCGCCTGTAGATCCCAGATGTTCCGGCCGATCATGTCCTCGGCCGAGGCGTAGCCGGTCAGCACGGCGGCCTGACGATTGGCGAGCAGGATTTTATCGTTTATGTCGATCAGCAAAATGGCGTTGGGTGAGGTCTCGATCAGGTCGCGGTAGCGCTTTTCGCTTTCCTGCAACTCGGCGGTGCGTTCTTTGACCCGGTCTTCCAAATTGCTGCGCGCCAGCTCGAGCGCCTCCTGATTGCGTTTTAGATTCACGAAGAGCATGGAGACCGGACGCTCCAAGCCGGTTTGAATCGTTGCCACGTAAACCAGGTAGTAGGAAACGACTTTCAGCAGGTGCCCGAGCATGTTCAACACGCCGTAAACATCATGGTAATAGGTGAAGCAAAGTTCCGAGGCGATGGTGGTCACGATCGAGATTTCAAAGTAAACCAGAATTCCCAGACTCAAATTGGCGCGCCGGTGATACAGCAACATGCCGGCCACCAGCAACAAGCAGCAGATGACGTATTCGCTGATGATTTTAAACGGCGTGAGTCCGACGCCTTCGCGATAACAATCGGGGAAGATCGGGAACACGAAGATGAAGCCCATCGCCACAGTGACCAGGATCATGCAACTGACCATAAACCGCCAGGCGTCGGTTTTACGGTTCAGGTAATAGGTGGCCAGAATCAGGGTCAGACTTTCCAAATACCGCGCCAAAATCCACAATTGCGTGGCCAGATTCGAGCCTACGTTTTCGGGAAACACCCCCATGCCCTTGTATGCGAGGGTATGGGTAAAGTCGATGACGGCGATGCCCATGTAGGCCACGCCGATTACCTGCAGGAAACTGTTGTCGGCGTACCGGCGCGTGTTCCAGGCGAACATGCCGATGCCGCAGGCAATGACGATGCTGAAGACCTCGGTAAAGCCGTGGAACAACAGATAGTTCAGTTGGCTGACCAAAAAAATCGCGATCAACGCACCCAGGCTGATAAACAATGCCAGCCATTTGTCGATGCGAAGCCACGACGCTTCGAATGACTCGTTCGCCCGTTCGGTCATTTTTCAATCTGTAATTATTTGTGCCTACACATCAAACCGCCCCGGGGATAACGGGCGGCTTTTCTCATCGCCCCACTCATTTGTACCATGCTCGCGAGCTTTCGACAATGTTTTACTTAATTTTGTGATATCCGCTTGTTGAATACCGAAAATTTGCTTGTTTACCCGATATTTGGTTATGCTATATTTCCTATAACCACTTTCGAAAAAACTCACGAACGCTCCGACGGGGAGGTAGGCGTATGAAACGGACGTTTTATGTTCTGTTGGCGGTCATGATCATCTGCCTGGTGTTGCCCGGCGCGGCTCTGGCCAAGAAAAAGAACAAAGAGGTCAAGGCCGATCCCACCGACCGCATTCTCAAGGGCCACCGCTTCTTGCGGCCGTTCGCCTTTCCCATGGCCATCCCCAACACGAACGTCGGCGTGGCGCTGGGCTATGCCTATTCCAAATCGGTGTTCGACGAGGAAATCGACATCATCCTGATGAAGGAAGACACCTTCAACGCCGCGGGTCTGGCCGAGATGATCGACGTCGAGTTTGCCTTCCTCAACCGCTTCTCGCTGGAATTCGTGTTTGAGGGTCGCGCCCTGGCCGGGGCCGACGAGAACACGGCGATCCTCTACGGCGGGCAGGGCTTTTACACGGTCTCGGCGATTCCCAAGCTGATGATCTGGCAGTCGGACAAAACGGGCACCTGCATTTCGGCGACGGCCGACTTCATCGTCGACCAGGGCGTGCAGTCCAGCCCGGCGGTGCTGTTCGCGCGGCTGTTGCAGAACTTCGCCGACCTGCTCGAGGAGATCACCGAGACCCAGCAGTTGCCCAGCGAGGACGATCTGGAGGACGTGGTCAAGCTCAAGCTGAAGGACTCGATCATCACCCAGAGCGTGATGTCCGTGCGGCCCTCGCTGCTGATCGCGCAGACGCTGCATCCGGTCTTCGGCGTCCAGTTCGGCGTGCGCTACGACTACGGTTTCCAGGAGGACATCGACGCGGCGCCCGAATTCGAGATGGAGGCGGGCGACCCCCCGACGACCCTCATGTTCGGCGGCGTGGGCACCTTCGACTTCAACCCGATTTCGCGGCTGCACCTGGGCTTGAAGATCGAGGGCGACTACGAGATGACCGAGGACGACGAGGAGGACTACGACACGCTGACCATCGGCGGCGGCATCATGTACACCGGCCGCAAGGACCTCGACCTGGGCGCGACGGTCTACCGCATCACCACCGAAACCGAGGAGGTCAGCGAGCAGGTCCTGGTGCTGATGCTGAACATGAAGTACTTCTTTTAAGGAACGCCAGGGATAATCCCCGGACCTACCAGGAATTATTCCTGGACCTATGATTGACCTTCATTTTTCGGAGCCTCGGCCGGCGGCTAAGCCGCATGGGGGTCTTTTTTGTCATTTCCGCGCAGGCGGAAATCCAGGACCAGCCGATACCCTTCCTGACCTTATCGGAAAATCGGTGACATGTACTCGTTACGTGTCCCGGTTTATCCTCATATTATGGGATAAATGGGACACTTTGGGACACTTTGTCCCACCGGCTTATTCATTGTTTTTCCTTTGATATCAATGGGTTATAGAAATGAAGCGTGGGACACTCGGGAAAAAGTGTCCCACGCCAATAGTACGGACGTTCGAGAAGTTTGCGCCATTTTTGCTTATTTTTACGCGCTTGTCGGATCGTTCAGTGCGAAATCGCCGATTTAAGGGGAATAATCGCAAGTTACAGTATTTATATGAAGGGATATTATTGTATTTTTTCAGATAATAACCACACTGTGTATCCCTGGCGGGAGAGAGGAAGGGGCCGGCATCGATCCCAACCAACCTGCTCCGATACTCATTCGAACCTGGACTGTCCCTAGTTTTCCAGGGCAACCCGGACCGGGGCAACCACGGGGGGGCTACAAATAACATATAACGCCCAACGCTTTTTCGCCCGACGCTTACGGTTCGGGCTACCCTCTGTCGCCCCTGCGGGGCTGTTTGTCGCCTTGCAGCGTATTGCTCGACAGTCTCCCAGATTCGGGATCCAGAATTCCTTTTCCGCCGCGTGAAGTGCGGCCTACCTTTCATTGCGGAATGAGGGCAAGTACGGGCACGGAAGAATTTCTATATACTGGGACCGGAAATCCTCAGGGGATGCCCTTGACTTGCGCGGTTATGGGGGTTCCCGGAAAACCCCAGATGAAGTCGATCAGTTTTTGCTTGGAGCCGATGTAGTTGGTGACGTACCGGCGCTGCTCTTCGGCGGCTTGCGCGGAAATTGGCTCGCCTGCCCTGAGCGAAGTCGAGGGGGCGCCGAACAGCGCAAGCTCCGCTTCCGCCTCGAGCAGGAAAGTCAGCCGGTCCAGGTCCGTTTTCAGCGCCACGCTCGCTCCATAAAACAAAAGCCCCGGCGAAGCGGGCGTGTTTCATCCCAACTTCACCGGGGCTCGATTGTTTCGACCACCCCAAAGGGTTATGCGGTTGTCACATGCCTGTCTTGCCGTAGCCTACGGCGAAGGCAGATCCTCGGGCTTCAAGCTTCGTTCGACCCGAATGTTGCAGATCCGGCCGTTCTGAAAACTGAGCGTCAAAGTCCCGAAGAATCCTTGCGCCACGAGCTTCTCGATGTAGGCGAACAGCTTTTTCATGAGGGTAGAATATGGGGCCGTACCCCGCTTAACAAGATGGTAAGGTGTGCGAAATCATGTTACAGTAATGCGACAGTGAGAAGCCATCGCGTATCGATGTCGATTACAAAAAACGCATACTTGAATTGACGACATAGAGGATGAAATAAGTTTTGGAGTGCCGTGTACGCCTTGCCCAGAAAGGTTTAGACAGCCTTGCCAAGAAAATGGCAACTTTGAATCAACCTAGGACGATCATTGTGGACAAAGTCGGTGAAAGGAGGTGCTAAATGGTTAGATTTGACAAACTTTTTTGTGATTTCAATTATCATGATTCTTTAGGTCCCATTTTTTCCATTAACTTCGGGCTTTTGATTAGTGGAGCAACCTTAATGTTGATTCTTAATACGTATGATATTATAGTTTTACCAATATTCACGTTTATTACAATTTTAACGATTCCAATTGTTTACGTTCAGCTGTTGGCAAGGAAAGCCATCACTACCGAAGATATGATTGATCAAAACAACAAAATTGATAAAATATATCAAGATATTTCACGCCAAATATCCGATTTGATGGAAAGCCACCGATAAAAGAAGGGGTCGACAAACTCTCATTGCCTAACTAATACCTCAAAAAAAATTTATGCTTACAATTTATTCGAAGATGCTGACCAGGAATTGTATTACAATAGAAAAAATTATTCGCCAGACTTTGAGAATGCATTAAAATCTTTGAAAAGTGAATGGGAAAAGGATGATAGGTTAGATGAAATTCGTTCAGAATTAAATGAGAAGAGCGAAAAAATCAAAAAAAATCATAAAAGACTATCTATTTCGATTGGAATTTTTTGGGTATGGGCTTTATGTGCTCTACTATTTGGATATGTCTTCTATGGCAACTTCGATTCAAAAACAGACTTGTATATATTTAGTATTTTGGTTTTCCCTTCTCTTGTTGTGGTCTCAGCTGGAATTGTTGCATTACAAGCTAGTTCAAAAAGTAGCTCGTCAATGGAATACTCAGGTTATTCATCATCCTCTTCAAGCTCAAATAATGCAGCATATGATTCACAAGCCAATTCATGCGGTAGATATCAAAATCAAGACTCAACTAATGATTTTCCAGAAGGGCGAATAGGATACGGCTCAGGTAGTTTTGACCCATCTCCATTTTCCAATAAAGATTATCATCATATGATTGGTGATCATCGAGGAGAGATTCGTGATAATGGGATACTAGGTCAAGACGTGTATGACAATAGTGAGAATAAGGTAGGCAATATTAGAAATGGATGGCTCGGATGCAATCCTGTCGTACAAGACAACAAAGGAAATGATGTCGGTGAAGTAACTAAAGATTTCTTTGGCAATACGATTATCAAAAAAAAGTAAAAATAGGAATATAAATAAGATTAATATCGTTCACGCAAAGCGAAAGGAAACAAAAAGATTAAAAAAAACTTCCAACGCCTTTAGCTTAATTATTAATAGAAAGCAATAGAGCGGCAATGCACTCACTTGCATTGTTAAATTCCACGCTCAATATTATTTCACCAAAAGCCCCTCGGTACGGCGACCTGCTTTCCTGCCAATATTCGAGAAAGCCCTAGTTGCGCCACGGCGTGACGTTCTGCTCGATCCAATCGTTGAGCATCCAGTTGACCTCGTCCTCCCGCTCCTCGAATCCGGGGAGATAGCCAAAGTCGAATCCGGTGGGCGTCACCACCCACACCCCGGCGGGCACGTAGGGATCGAGCCCCTTGTCGAAGCGTGCCCCGTCGTAAACGAAGTCGATCATGTACCTGAACCGGTCCTCCACCATTTCCATGAACTCGCGCTGTATCGTTTCCAAGCATTCGTTCTGGAGATCCTTGACGGTCATGGAAGCGAAATCCGGCAACGCGGCCGCTTCCTGAATGATCGCCGCGTGCGCCGCATCCCATTGTTTGAGCAGGGCGATCAGATCGTCTTTCGTGCAGGTCTTGCCGATGCTCTGTTTGGCAACCTCGGCAAACCTCCCCAATTCCAGTTGACTTGAGCACAATAAGCTTTTAGCATTCCGTCGAATTATGGGCTTATCGACATAAAGTGGGGATCATGCGGATTTTTCGGCTTATTTTTGCGTTGCTGGCCGCGCTCGCGCTGACGGTCGCCTGCGGGCCGGGGTGGGACGAGTACCAGGATCATTACAGTCCGGCCGGGCCGGTGGTCACCGCGCCGTGGTCGGGTCCCGAGAGCGTGTTCATCGTGCTGGACGACGCGCAGGTCGAGGTGCTGCTCGAGGGCATGCAGACCTACGATTATCAGGGCGCGTTGGCGGTGTCGCTGTCGGACCTGGTCATCCAGAGCGGCCTGACGCCCAACCCGGAATCGTTCCGCTACGATTTCACCGCAACCGACGGTTACGACCTTTTCATCAAACGATACGAGGACATCTCGCTGCTGCCCAGTTGGCAGGAGATGCTCAAGGGTTACCTGTATTGGGACACCCGCTATGACGACCTGACGGCCGGCTGGACCGAGCACCCGTGGGGCAGCGCGCTGTCGGCGTATCAGGTCAAGTGGATGAACGGCGGCTTGATCACCTTGCTGCCCGTCGAGTGAACCGGGGAGAAAAAATCATGAAACGCAAGAACTACTGGTGGATGATCGCTTGCGCGGCGTTGCTCGTCGCGCTGTTGGCTTTCGGCGTCGGCTGCGCCAAGAAATCGAGCGGCGGGGGCGACGACGACGATGACGACGACGATGACGACGACGCGACCGAATCGGGCGTCGGTTCGTACGACATCTACTTGAACATGGTGCCGGTGACGCTCGGCGAGTTCGTCGAACCGGCGGCGATGACGCTGATCGATCCGGACGGCGCGGAGGTCGAAGTCTCGGCGATCGGCGTGGCCGATCTGCTGGCGGCGATTCCCGAATTTTCCGCCGACGCGGCGAAGTTCACCTACGAGATTTTCGACACGCTCGAAAACGCGCTGGGCGCTTTGGCGTCGTTGGACGACCTGGGCGGCGCGGCGTTCTACGAGCATCCGGACGGCGGCCTGCTGTGCCTGGGCTGGACCGGCGCGGGCCACGAAGCGCAGACCACCTGCGCGATGGACAACGGCGCGCTGGTCACGCATCCGATCGACGGGCAATTCGAGATCACGTCGATCGCGACGATCAACGAGCGCAGCGGCGATCAGCCGAACATGCTGGGCCAGACGACGGCGCTGCAAGGCGTGGTCACCTGCGGCACGGGCGTGATGGTTTCCGGCTCGTATCTGAAGTCCTTCGTGCAGGAGGACGGCAGCGGCGTGAAGATTTTCGCCGACATGGGCGCGACCGACGCCAACGCCGGCTACAACGGCCAGTTGATGAGCGAGATCTACCTGTTCGAGGGCGACGAGGTGTTCATCCAGGGGCGCGTGACCGTGCACAACGAGATGATCGAATTCGTGCCGGTCAGCGGCTATCACGTGGCCGTGGTCTCGACCGGCAACGACGTGCCCGCGCCGGCGGTGAAAACCATCGCCGAGCTGGTCGAGGATAAATACTTCTGGGCCGGCGCGCTGGTGCAGGTCGAGGACGTCGAAATGGTCGACGTGAATCCGGACGATCCGACCACCGACTGGCCGGCGTACGGCACGAAATCCAAGGACATCATGATCCGTCACACGAGCGGCGGACAGAAAATCGCCCTGCCGGTTTACGAGGGCACGGGCATCCCCGGCTCGATCAAACCGGCGGCGGGCTTCGACGTGATCGGTCTGTTCAACGTCGAGGGCGAAGGCTTCGAGATGTACCCGCGCAAGATCGAGGACGTCAATCCGACCGACACGACGCTGGGCGGCACGATCACCGTGCAGCTTTACGGCGAGGACAAAAGCCAGCCGGTCAACCTCTCGCAGTTGCGCGCGGGGATGCAGGTGCTGGCCGACGGCGAGGATGCCGTGCCGGTGGTTTCGATCGCCTCGGTGATCAACGCCAGCGGCATCAGCCGCAACTACAAGAAGCTCGAGTACAAGCACATCGCCTACGACGGCCGCATGCCGTTCGAAACGCTGATCTTCGACGAAATGAAATCCGGCGTGCTCTATCAGGACGAGCCGTCCGACGACGAGCAGCCCAACCCGATGGTCTCCAGCTTCTTCTGGGAAGGCATGGGGCTGTCGGAGATCTACTTCCTCAACGGCGTGACCGACATCAACGCCATTCGCGAGGTCGAGCCGCCGGCCGAGGGCGACGCCGAACACGGCAAGGGCGTCACCTTGATGATCAACGGCAAGAAGTACGCGATCAACTTCAACACGCTGACCAAGACCGAGTACGAGGGCGAAGAGGCGATCCGTTTCGACAACCTGATTCACGAACAGGTGATCAACCTGTACACGATGGACGGCAGCTTCACGACCGATCAGATCCGCATGCTCTACGATTACCGCCTGGTGTCATTCGACGAGAGCGACGAAACGACGGTCACGTACGACGATCTGGACGGCGCGTACCTCGTGCTGGCCGATCCGCCCTACAGCGTCTTCCCGGAGATCGGTGAAAGCGCGCGGATCGACGACCTGTACGTCATCGACATGATGCGCATGATGCAGGTCGACAACGGCCTGGATAAGGAACGCATCACCGTCTACCTGCGCGACTGCGCCACCGAGTCGGTCGACGTGGGCGACGGCGTGATGGAAGACGTGGTGTTCTTCCGCACCGTGCTGGAAGAGGCGGGCGTGGACATCGCCGGCGACATGTACCTGTGGGATGTCTGGCTGACGGCCTCCGACGATTTCACGTCCACCTGGACCTACGGCCACAACCACCTGGTCGACATGTACTTCCGTCCGTACGAAAACCGCGGCTGGACGGCCGATGAGGATCTGGCCACCTACGGCGGGCGCGTGTCGACCAAGGCGATCGATTTGATTTCGCTGCATGCCGTGCCGCAGGAAGCGCCCAGCGAACCGGTGATCATCGGCGAAGAAACGCTCTGGGGCAGCTCGGCCAATAGCTGCGAAGGCTGCCACTTCAAGCACGATGCGATTCAGATTCCCATCGATTGCTACTCGTGCCACACGGCGCCGGCCCGCTGACGAGGAGAATGATGCGTTCGGTTTGGTTGATCTTGACGTTGTTGGTCTGCCTGCTCGCGCCGGCGTGGGTTGGGGCCGAAGAGGAAAACGACGAGGACGAATCCGCCCCGGTGTTCACCGCCGGCGAGATCATCGTCACGGGCAAGCGCACGCCCGCCGAGCGCGTCGCGTCGCTGGATGAAATCACCGCGCGGCAGATCGAGGACATGGGCGCGCGCAACGTCGCCGAGGCGCTGCAATTCGCGCCCGGGGCGCGCGTGGACACCGCGCCGACCTCGCTGTCGGCCAACGGCAAACAAGAAAGCCTGGGCAGCCTGCGGGGATTCGATCCGCGCAACGTGATCGTGCTGATCGACGGCGTGCCGATGTACGAACCCTATTTCCGCGTGCTCGACCTGCGGCAGATCCCCGTCGGCGACATCGCGAAAATCAAGATCGTCAAAGGCCCGACCAGCGTGCTGTACGGACCCAACGCCCTGGGCGGCGTGATCAACATCATCACCAAACGCGGCGCGGGCGAGCCGCGCGGACACCTCGACGTTTCCTACGGCGACGTGAACACCTTCGACGCCAACGGCTCGCTGCTGGGCGGCGCAAGCGGCTGGGAGTATTTCCTGTCGTCGGGTTACACGACCAGCGACGGCTTCCCGGTATCGCAGGATTTCGACCCGACGCGCAACGAGGACGGCGACCTGCGCTTCAACTCGGACTTCAACGATTTCGTCGCCGCCGGCAAGGTGGGCTACCAACAGGGGCTCAACGGCCTGACCGCCTCGGCCAGCCATTATCAGTACGAGGGCGGCGTGCCGTTCTCGATGGAGGCGATCGAGCCGGGCACGCTGTGGCGCAAGGACTGGCGCAAGACGACCGCGTCGCTGCACGGCGAATGGGCTCCGGCCGATTTCCTCTACCTGCGCGGGCGGGCGTTCTACTCGCGGTTTTTCAACACGATCACCAGCTACACCGACACGACGATGTCGGCGATCGCCACCGAGGGCGACGCGGTGTCGACCTACGACAACAACGTGATGGGCTACATCTTGCTGCCCGAGTTTCTGCTGGGTCCGGCGGGCACGCTGACGCTGTCGAACCTGTACAAGTACGACACGGTGCACATTCAGGATGAGGATCGCGCCGACTGGTACGACTTCGGCGCGGAGACGATCAGCGGCGGCGGCGAGTACGCGGTGGAACTGTGGCGCTTCGCCTTTACCGCCGGCGCGGCCTACCATTTCTACCGCCGCACCGAAACGCCCAACGACGAACTGGGCGAGGACAACAGCGCGGTGGATTACATGGCCGGGCTGGCCTTCACGCCGATCGAGATGTTCTCGCTGCACGCGGGCGCGGCGCACAAGAGCGCGTTCCCCGATCTGAAAACGCTCTACGGCTCGCAGGGCAATCCGGATTTGGATCCGGAATCCGCGAACAACATCGACGCGGGTTTCCGCATCGCGCCGCTACAGCAACTCGCGTTGGAGGCGACGTACTTTTTCAGCGACATCACCGACCTGATCGGCAAGCGCGAATTCGGCAACGAGTACACCTACGAGAATATCGACGAAGCGACGATCACCGGCGTCGAAAGCGCGCTGGATGTGACATTGCTGGACGACACGCTCGGGCTGTCGGTCAACCACACCTGGATGCGGACCGAGGACAAACGCGAAAACCGGCTGCTCGACCGCCTCGATTTTCGCCCCGAACACAGCGTCAACGTCGGCGGGTACGTCGCCGCGCCGTGGGGCACGCGCCTGGCCGTGCAGCATCATTACGTCAGCGAGCGGCAGTACGAAGGGGCCGGCGCGGAACCCGAAGTGCTCACCATGCCCGCCTACGGCTTCACCAACGCGCGCCTGGCGCAATCCTTCGCCTGGGACGCGGGCCGCACGAAGCTCGAAGTCTTCTGCGAAGGCAAGAACCTCTTCGACGTCTACTACGAACCGGCGCCCGAAAAACCCGCCCCGGGCCGCGAACTGTTCGCCGGCGTGGGGATGGATTTTTAAGCCAATTCGGAACGGCGAGTGCGGAATTTCGCTAATGCGGGGTGGCGCTGTTTTGTGAGCGCAAGAAATGCGCGAGCATAACGGGGTGCAGGTAAGCTCGTTGATACGAATCGTCAAAGTTTCCTGCGCCCCTCCGGGGCTTTGGGGAAGTTCGGGCTTTTTTGCCCGGCGCTCACGCACCGGGCTACCCTCTATCGCCCCTGGCGGGGTTGTTTGTCGCCTATCGGCGCAGTTATCGACAGTCTTCCTACCCAGGCAAAAAAAAGACGAACACCGATAAGCCTCGCTTCATTCGGCGGATCAGCGCCACCGAACAACACGCAACACACCTTTGGCTGTCGCCAAAAATGTGGCACACGAGAGAGTGCTTGACGATAGGCAAACACGGCAAGGAAAGACGAACACCGATGAGTCTCGCTTCGTTCGGCGGATCAGCGCCACCGAAACTCATATGCAGGGATAACCAATGTCCCGGGGTTGGAAGGGTAAAAACGGGGATAATGTCCCGCCCCCAACTTGTCACTCCCTACTTGTAACCAATAACTAAAAAGGGCCCCCACGCGGGAGCCCTTTTTTCGGAGGCCCTTTTTCCGGCTTTGTCAATCGTTGATGCGTACGATCGACAAGCCCTGCGCCATGTTGTCGGCGAGATACGCGTAATTGCCCATCACCACCACCCCGTGCGGGCCGTCGGCCATTTCGCCCGGCGGAACGACATCCAACGGATCGCCGATCAGCATCAGACCGGCTGAAGCGTCGAACAGCGCCAGGCCGCCCTGCGAATTGGCCGCCGCAAATACATCGGTGTAGGCCGTGCCCATGATCGTCTTGGCTCCAGCATAGGCGCTGTCGTACACGCCGTCGCCGGTCTGGACCACGGCCACTTCGGTCAAATCCGTCTCCAGCGCGATCAATCCCGCGCCCCAGTCGGAGAAATAAACCGTGTCGTCGTGAATGGTCACACCCAGGCCCCAGGGCTCATGGCCCGCGGTGCCCGCGTTGAAATAGGAGTCCTCGACGGTCGGATCGGCTTTTTCGTCGACGGCGATTTTGAACAACGTGCCGTCGCCGCCGCCGCCGAAGCAAAAGCCGGTCATGCAGGCCAGCGAGACGATCGCCTCGCCGGTGATCGACAAAAGGCCCGTGCGCGTGGGCACATCGCTTTTGGCCGCCATCTGCAGCGTTTCCAGGAAACCGTCGTTGCCGTTGCCGCCGCCGATGTACACCATGTCGCCGATCACGTCGACCGACTCGACCATGGTCAGGTCGAGCGAGGTGTAGGTCCACACCCATTCGGGCGCGGCCGGATCGGTCAGATCGTACTTGTGCACGCCGCCGGATTTGTCGGCCACGTACAACGCGCCGTCAACCAGCGCGAAGTCCCAGGCCACGCCCGCCGTGTCGACCGTATCCACGATCTCCGGGGCGGTTACGTCGCTTACGTCCACCGTATGGAAGCCCTGCTCTTTGCCCGCGACGTAGCAGTAATTACCGTCGCAGACCAGGTCTTCGGCGTAGTCGATTTCCACCCAACCCACGACTTCGCCGAACGCACCGACCGTATCGTCGTCATCGCCGGTATCGTCGTCGCCCGTGTCATCGTCGCCGGTGTCGTTATCGTCGTCGTCGTCGTCGTCGTCATCGGCCTCATCGTCGTTGTCGTCGTCGTCATCGTCGCCGCAGGCGATGAACGCGCCCAACGAAAGAACCAGAATCAAAATGGCCATTAAGTAAAAAATTCGTTTCATAGCTCCTCCTTTTTTCGCTCGCGTAAACAAGCGGGCGGTCCTCCCTTTGATCGTCCATTTTTATGAAAATGATCTTCTGGTGTGTGCCATCGGCGTTCCATCCTCCGGACTTTACACATTTTTTCGCCCTATCGATGATGGCGGGTTACGTTATTTTCTCTGCCAACGGTCGTTTTCTTCGAGGATGGAACGCGGTCCGTCGCCGTCGAGCCACTTTTTCGCCGCATCATTATTTTTTAGATACGCGTCCCAGAACGCCGTGGTCAGCGCCAGCATCACCCGGTGATGGTTGGGATTGCGCGCCTCACGATCGCCCGGCAGCGCGCGGTCGGCAAATGAAACGTGGTGAAAAAACTCAGGTTCCGGCCGGATGAAAAACCGTGTGACAAATGCATCGTCCTTGCGTAGTCTGTTGCGCAGAACAAAAGGGAGTTTTCGATGGAAAAGAAGCTGTTTCCACTCGCGATCCTCTTGCTGGTCTTTTCGACCGCCGCGATGATCGTCGCCTGCGACGACGATGACGACGACAACGACGATTCCGCCGCCGACGATGCCGACGACGACACCGACGATGAGGATCCCTGCGTCGCCCAGGCCAAGCTCGACGCCCAAGAGGCTTGCGAGACCGTGGGCATGGACGCCGACCTGTCGCACTACGGTCACGAGACCCAAGGCCTGGAATGCGATTACTATTGCGGCGGCGGCTATTACTATTGGTCCAGTGATTGCCTCAGCGGCATATGCATCTGCTGCGAGTAAACGAGAAAAACAATCCGCCTCTCCCCGGGAGGAAATGAGAATGTATCGTTATACGTTAATGTTGCTGGTCGCTCTCGCGACGCTCGCCCTGTGCGCCGGTCCGCTCGCCGCGCAGGAAAATTTCTGGACGGTCGTTTACACCGACAGCTCGACCGAGGGCGGTTCGTCCGGCTCGGCGCTGCTCAACGGCTACGGCCAGATCATCGGTCAGCTCACCGGCGGCAACGCCTCGTGCGACGCGCCGCTGGACGATCCGGCCTACTACGACCTGTACGGCATGTTCGCCGAATCGTGGAATGTCGGCCTGGCGCAGTACCTGGGCAACGGCAAGTCCGCCGGCACGATGGGCGCGACGATCCCCGACGAGCTGGCGTCCGCGGCCGTGCCGATCGTCACCCCCGGCCTCGTGCTGCATCTGCCCGCGCAGGCCGCGCACACGCTGACGCTCGACGCGCGGACCGTCGCCCAAGCGCGGGAGAAATTCGCCGACCTCGCGCGGCAAAGCGAAAAGCGCCAAATGACCGGCGTGCACCTCGACGCCCCGGCCGTCGACGCCGACCTGTGGGAGCGCCTCACCGACGCGCGGGGCAACACCTCCTGGCGTCTGGCCGTGCGCGCGCCCGAGGCGGTCACGCTGCGCCTGCACTTCACGCGATTGAACGTCGGGCCCGACGACCTGGTCGTCGTTTACGCCGCGCCCACCGCCGCGACCGGCTTGCCGGTTCAGCCCTCGTCGGCCGCCGCCGCCGCTTTCTGGGGTCCGCTGACCGTGGGCGACACCGTGTTCGTCGAGGTCGTCACCGCCGCGAAAACGCCGCCCGATGTGGCCTTTGATCAAATCAGCTACGGCATGGCGCATCCGGCGCTCGCCACGGCCGCGAGCAAGGAAGGCAGTTGCTACCTCGACCCGAACTGCTTCGTCGACCAAATGGTCGGTCTCGATTCGCTCATGAACGGCGTGGGGCAGATGGTCTTTGAAATTCCGGACGGTCAGGCGGTGTGCACCGGCACGATGATCCTGGACGAAGCGCAAACCTTTACGCCGTACTTCTACACCGCCAACCACTGCTTCGACACGCAAAGCGCTGCCGACTCGCTGATCGTCTCGTTCTTCTGGTACACCGATCAGTGCAACGGTACGGCCCAGCCGTGGGACCAGGTGTCGACCTACACCGAGGGCTCGGATATCCTGGTGCACTCCGAGGAAACCGACGTGCTGCTGTTGCAGCTCGACCAGTACCCGCCGCAGGGCGCCACGTACTTCGGTTGGACCACCACCGATCCGGCCATCGGCGATCCCATTTTCGTGCTGCACCACCCGGCGGGCACCTTCATGCGCCTGTCCTTCGGCTATATCAGCGGCGCCTCCGACGCCGACGACGTCAATTTCGACGACGACGATCCTGACGACACCGACGACGATGACGATGACGACGACGACAAAGGCGACGATGACGATGACGATGACGACGACGGGTGCTGTGGGTGTTGACAATTCGGAATGGCGAACGCCGAATGCGGAATTTGGACCGAGTCACAATCGTGTTCAAATATTTATAAACACAGCTTTCGCCTTTCGGCGAAAACTATGGCACACGGAAAAAGGAGTCGCTTTCTTGTGTGCCACACTTTTGGCGATAGCCAAAGGTGTGCCGGTCCAAACCGGATTGTAGTTTAAGCTCGCTTATTGCCTTTGCTCGCAAAACAGTGCCACCCGACGAACCTGAGGATGACGGAGAGGGAATTGTCATGCCCGCGCAGGCGGGCATCCAGGACCAGCCGATGCCTTTCCTGACCTTTTTTTAATGGGTATGAAATAATCCATCTTCCGCCAAGGGCCGAAAAAACTAACTAAATACAAACACTCTTGTATTCACCACGATACAAAGGCGCTTGACTCACTATGCAAAACAAGGGCACTGTTGATGTGTCAGCGCAATAAATGCGTTTCTTGGCGAACGCTTTTTTCCCGCCAAGACGCGCTTCGGCAACCAAAAATAAACGTAAAGACAGGAGAGAACAATGAAAACGACGCCATGGGTTTTCCTTGCTCTTGTTATGGCCCTGCTGTTGCTTTCGCTTGGGGTCGGTTGCACCTGTGACGATGACGATGACGATGATGACGATAGCGACGACGACGACGACGATAACGACGATAACGACACCGACGACGATGACGACGCGACCGGGCCGGTCGACACGGTCGAGCAGGCGATCGCCTTGCTGGTCGACGAACTGGATACCAGCGGCGAATCGGGCGTCTGGGTCGCCTATGTCACCGCTTCCCCGCTGGCGGCCGACGTCGACGTTCAACCGGCCGAGGGTGAAAGCGCCTACTCGCCGACCGGCTCCTACTGGTTCGCCTTCGCCGACGAGGAGCCCTTCGCCTTCTTCGAGCACTCGGTGAAGTTCGTCTTCATCGCCGCCGACACCGGCGTGGTGACCGTGGAAAGCCAGTCCTGGTGGCCGGAGATCGACGGCGTGTCGTTCCTCGGCTCGGGCCGGGAACTGGTGCAGGTGTTCGCGCCCAACAACATGTCCTGGCGCATGGCGAAGGCGACGAAAGCGCAACCCGCCGCAACCGCGCCCACCGGTGACTACGGCGACGCGCCGGACAACACGGTCGAAGACGATCCGACTCAGGTTTACTACGGCGGCGCGGTTTCCGGACAATATCCCACGCTGTATGAAACGGCCAACTCGGTCGACAACCGGCCCGGCGGCCACACGCTGACCACCGGCGCGGAGATGATCGGCGAGAACGTTTCCGACGAGGAGGACGCCAACGACACGGCCGATCCCGACGGCGTGCCCAACCTGGTCGACCGCGATCTGGACGACGGCGTGTTCTGGGTCTTCTATCCCGACCTGACGACCAACACGCTCACCGTGCGCTTTTTGGTCGAGGTGACGGTCGCCGCCGGCGCCCCGGATGTCCAGCGCTACTTGAATATTCTGGTCGACGCCAACCGCGACGGGCAGTGGAAGAAAAACGATCGCGGCAGCGAGTGGCTCACCCAGAACTTCGTTGTCGAAGTGGACCCCGGCAAGTCCGAGCGGGTCTGGACCGACGCGGTGGCCATGCCGCTGAGCGCCGCCAACACCTTCGGCTGGGAAAGCTGGATGCGCGTCGCCCTGACGCGCGAGAGCATTGACACGGCGACCTTCGGCGACGACGGCTGGGACGGCTCGGGGCAGTTCGAGTACGGCGAAATCGAAGATCACTACTTCAACTTCGAGCCCTGGTCGGCCGACGATGACGACGACGATGACGACGACGATCCGCAGCCGGAAGATCCCGCGGGCGACGATCCGGAGCCTGATCCCAAAGAGTGCAAATACGTCTGCGAAGCCGACATGATCGACATTCCCATCGGCTGCAAGGCGCTGGTGATCAACTTCGGCGACCGTCCGGGCCAGAGCCACGTGACGCGCGACGCCGAACGCGCCGTCGGCTTCTACGAAGATCTGTTGGGCGCCGGGAACGTCCAGACGCTTTCCGAACCCACCGCCTCCGCCGCGTTGCAGGCCATTCAGGATTTCATCGCCAACGCGGCTTGCCTTGACGAGTTGTACATCTACCTCGCGGGGCACGGCGGCAAGAGCGGCTACATCCGCGCGCAGAACGGTCGCGGCAAAATGACGCCCGAACAATTAAAGAACGCCATCGGCTCCGGCTCGCATTGTCCGGCGACCATGGATTACTACGCCGGCGAGTGCCGTCAGCCCGGCTTCTGCAATCTGAACATCGTGATCATCAGTTGCTACGCGGGCAACTTCACCACCGGCGACAACTCGATCGCCCAGGCCGGCGTGAACGTGCTGGCCGCTTCGGATAAAAACACCTCCGCGCGCGGCCGCCCCAACGGCGACGGCGCGTACGTCAGCAACGCATACTTCGAAGCTTACGAAGGCAACCAGGCCGACGATCCGCCCAACGGCGACGGCGACGGCGAAGTCTCCGCCGAAGAGGCCATGGACTGGGCAAAAGATAATTACGGCGGACCCGACACCGGCGCGAGCACGCAACTGGGCGCCGATTGCGAATGCGTCTGCAACACGCCGGGATGGTCGTGGCCCGACCTGGAAAACGACTTGATCTACTGGTACCTGGTCGGCGAACCGACCTACGTCGGTCACCTGGATATCATCCAGTACGGCATCGTGCCCTTCGCGGGCGGCTTCTACGCGCAGATCCGCACCGCGACCAATCTGCCCGGCGGGGCCGACACCGGCTTCCATGAGTACTACGCGGTCTTCGACACCGACCTGCCCAACTTCGTCGGCGAGGGCGTCACCCACGACGGCGACACCGCGTACATCGCGCAGTTCCTCAACGGCGTGTGGAAGATGTTCCTGTTCGTCTACAACGACACCTCGCATACCTGGGTCAACACGCCGACCACCTCGACCGTCGTGGTCGAAGGGCAGGACCTGACCATGACCATCAACAACGAGGAAGCGGGCATCAACTTCATCGAGGAATTCGCGCCCACGCGCATGGCGACCTGGTACCGCGAAGACGAGACGATCGACGCCGGCGACGATACGGAAATCCAGGACGGCACCGAAGGCCATCACTGCTTCTAAAAACCGGAACGACCAACGGGGATGCGCTTGTTTCGCGTCCCCGTTTTTTTATTCGGACATCGGTGAAACCGGCAGGCCAAAACTGCGCGGAGTTCGACCCGGCGCGCCTTTGCTATCGCTAAAAGTGTGGCACACGGAAAGCAAACCCGGATGCGCGTGTGTTTCAGAGGGTAATCACGCCGGCTTTTTTTACGGCGGCATTTTGCGTAGCATCGGGCAAAACCACGGAGGACGCATGGGCGATCACGAATGGGCCGACGAACTGGGCGTGGCGATCACGGTGTGCGATCGCGAGGGGATCATCATCGAGATGAACGAGGCGTCGCGCGCGGTGTTCGTCAAGTACGGCGGTGCGGCGCTGCTCGGCACGAACGTGCTGGACTGCCACCCCGAGCCGGCGCGCACGCAGTTGGCGCGGATGCTCGCCGAGGGAACGACCAACACGTACACGATCGAAAAGAACGGAAAGAAAAAGCTGATCTACCAGACGCCCTGGAAGCGCGACGGACGGGTCATGGGCCTGGTGGAGATCTCGCTACCCCTGCCGGACGACCTGGCGCATCACCGGCGCGATTGAGGTATTGGGCTAAACCGGCGTGGGATATGGAAAATCTCAAATCGACCGATATTGAAAAGTACAAAGTAGGATTGTCTGGAAAATTTTCTATGGATTGACTGGATCCTGAAATTTATAACTAATTGCAAACAATCGATTTTTTTCTTGCGTTGGCCGGGCGGATTGGCGTATGGTAACGGAAAGGAGATAGGGACCTCAGCCAATTATGTACTTGACTTATCGATGGATTTCAATATATTGCGCACTTCCCTGCGAAGGTGGGGATATTAATGCACGTGTATTTTGATGATGTGCGGTAGTACTCACTGGATCCTGATGCGGCGATAGCGAAGACGAGGAAACAAGGCGCTTCATGTTCGACAACCTGCAAGATAAGCTGACTACCGTCTTTAAGAACCTGCGGGGGCACGGCAAGCTTACCGAAGCCAACATCCAGGAGGCGTTGCGCGAGGTGCGCATGAGCCTGCTGGAAGCCGACGTCAACTTCCGGGTGGTCAAGCAATTCCTCAACCAGGTGCAGGAGCGGGCGATGGGCACCGAGGTGCTCGGCTCGCTGACGCCGGGGCAGGTGTTCATCAAGGTCGTGCATGAAGAGCTGGTCGCGCTGATGGGCGACCGGGCCAGCGAGCTGGCGCTGGGCGGCAAACCGCCGGTGCCGGTGATGTTCGTGGGCCTGCAGGGTTCCGGTAAGACCACCTCGGTGGGCAAGACGGCGGTGCTGCTGCGCAAGAAGGGCCGACGGCCGCTGCTGGTGCCCGCCGACGTGT
>Ga0209203_1000089_pt1 | contig 79059 bp, 78 predicted proteins | sample AD_UKC109_MetaG_FD_184423 | JGI IMG/M metagenome (GOLD analysis project Ga0209203, IMG submission 184423) | Active sludge microbial communities of municipal wastewater-treating anaerobic digesters from Hong Kong - AD_UKC109_MetaG (SPAdes)... | ecosystem: Engineered > Bioreactor > Anaerobic >... | reverse complement strand
GGTACTGACCCAGGGCAGCACGGAGCGAGCCTACATCTCCTGGGCGCTTTCCGACGCCCGGGTGACCAGCGCCTTCGTCAACTCCCAGCATCCGCGAAGCCAGGGAACGGTCAACGTCTACATCCTCGGCGCGGGCGGCATGCCGTCGCAAAGCCTCATCGACGACGTGCAAGCCATCATCGACGAGAACCGTCCGCTTTGTGTGGACGCCCTTGTCCTCGCGCCCGATGAGATCGAGGTCGACCTCGACTTTGCCATCGTGCCCAGGCGGTGGGTGCCCACCACGACCATCGAGGCCGAAGTCCGAAAACGCTTGCAGGCGTACTTCAACCCTCAGGGCGATCCGGCTTACCCGTGGATCGAGCCCCTCGGCGTGGGCAAGAAGGTCGTCTTCCACCAGTTGGTCGAGATCGTCATGAGCGTGGACGGCGTCTACGACGTTCGCTTCGTCTCGCCCCTTGCGGACATCGATGTGGACACCGACGAACTGCCCACCATCCGCACCCTCTCGATCCGCTTCGAAGGAGCCGTGGCATGAGCAAGATCGGCGAATACCTCTGGTGGATTCTGCCCGGCTTCCTGAAGAAAAAGGGCGCAGTTGATCCCGCAGGTTCGACGACCTGGAACCTCGTCAACATCCAGGGTGAAATCCTCGACGCCTCCAAGGGCGAGATCATCGCCATGCGCGCACAGCATGCTGTCGAAACCGCCGAGGGCGAGCACCTGGAAGCACTGGGCGAGGAACGGGAAACCCGTCGCTTCGAGAGCGAAACCGACGCGGCCTACCGGCTACGCATCTTTCAGGCGGCTGCCGACAAACAGAAGGTTGGCACCAAGCCCCACATGCTCCAGATGCTGCAGGACCTCGGCTTCGGGGCCCAGGTGACCGAGGTCTGGACGATCACCCGGCGCTACTGGGCGGAATTCATCATTCGGCTGTGGGATGCGGGAACGCCGATCACCGTGACCCAGGAAGAACTCTACAGTGAGGTGGACCGCAATCGCCCGGCCCATGCCCGCGCCGTTTACCAAATCGAATTGCCGCTCCGGACCTTCGATGGATGGGATTACAGCCTCGAAGAAGGGCTGTCGTTCTCTGAACGCATTCAAACCATCCGGGCGACAGGCGATCACCTTTTGGATAACGCCTCGAACTTTGATTCCTGGAGTCTCCCATGACGCAAAAGATTTCATTCCAATACCGCGACCCCGAGGACACCGAGCTTCTGAATCGGCGCTGGGAGGGCATCATCGAGCCGGGCGTCAAGCAGGGCTTCGAGGTCACTCTCGGCTCCACCGCACCAAATCCTGCCACGACTATCACGATCCGGGCAGGCGTCCTGGTCACCAACGATTACTGCCGGATCGAGGAGACCGCGTCGCTGATCGACGTGGCTGCGATCCCAGCCAACGCTTCGGCCGATCCGCGCTGGGACCTGGTGGTCTGCGAGCACCGATATTTGCGCTCCGTGCCGCCCCCTGTGGCCACGTACGCGATTATTCAGGGCGAGGCGAGTCCTACGCCAGCCTTGCCCGAAATTCCAGAGAACTGCGTCCCCTTGGCCTACTGCCGCATCCCCGGCGGCGCGAGCCAGTATGTGGAGATCGTCAATTTCATCACCCAGTTTCGCTACAACTGCGATTGGGACGATGCCGCCGACACCTGGCGCATCCGTTTCGGCGCGAAGATTGCCATGCTCATTTCCATTATGCCGACGCCGTTTTCCGCGCTGAACCTTTCGGCGGGGATGCGCGTGTTCATCCATCCCGGAGGCGTGGCCGACGGCGACCCGATCACCTGGACCCGCATCGCCGAACTAACGCCGGACGGCTTCACCGAACTGGTCGCTCTGGCCCAGGAGGTGATTGCCGCGAGGGGCAGCATGGCATCCCTCGATGCCCGGCTCGATGTGTCCCTCGGCGAGAACGGCGCATACAAACGGGTCGGTTTTCTCGACCAGGTCATGGATGAGGTGGAACAGGCGCGCGGCTCGGCGGCCAGTCTCGATGTGCGCCTGGATGTGTCCCTCAACAACGACGGATCCTATCGCCGGGTCGGGCTGCTCGACCAGGTCATGGACGAGGTCGAGGACGCTCGCGGCAGCATGGCCGACCTGGACGCCCGCCTCGATGTTTCCCTGAACAATGACGGCACCATCAAGACCGCCGCCCTGCAGGAAAAGATCAGTCACGCCGACCTGACCAACATGCCGGACACCAGCGGCACGAACGGTGACCACGACGCCAGGTACTACCGCCAGACCGAGATTAACGACATGCGCGACCGCATCCACGGTGACGGCGTGCTGACCGGATGCGAAGTTTTATCCGTCAACGGCATGTCCCTGCATATCGCCGCCGGTACGGTCCTTTACAACGGCAAGCTCGTGACCGTGCAGGACCACTGGTCCGACAGCATGGAATCGGAAGGTACCTGGTATTGCTCGATCAACTCGTTGGGCAACTCGGTCATGTCCCAGTCCGGATGGAATGGGGTCCACCTGTACAAGTGCCGGGCTTCGAGCAGCGACGTGGAGGTGGTCTCCGACAAGCGCGACATGATCAGCCTGCCGGATCGCCGGAACATCTTTCGCCACGCGGAAGACCACTACGATTCCGGCGTCACCATGCTCGGCGGCGTCAGCATGGCCTGGGAGGGTGTGCTCGCTATCGGCAAGGTCGCCGGGTGCGGCACCACCTTCTACGACGGCCAGACGCGCGGCTACTGCCGGATGGTGGACGCGACCTTCGCCTCGGTCTTCGAACCGGACATGATCGTCACCTTCTGGAATTTGACCGAAAGCGAGACATACAAACGCGTCGTCCATGCCGTGAATGCCGATTACGTCTATTTCACGGTCAGCACATCGGTCGGTGCAACTTCCAGCGGCACCCTGGCCGAATATCGGAAGATCGACAGCAGCGCGGACTTCCGGGATCGCATCCTGACGGTCCTCTCCACGTCCCGCTACTCCCTCTACAACGATCCCAACTTCATGCCCAACGGCACCGACAAGGGGACGTGGGGCGCGACGGCGGGCGCGACCGCCTATGGCAACTTCCGCATGAACGTTTCCCAGGTCTACACGGAATTGGGCATCGACTTTTCCGAAAGCGGTTGGTCCGACCAGGAGACCGGGAGCGGCGCGGCGGTTGTGTACGTGCCCGGCGGCAGCCAGGACAGCGGCGCGCAAGGGTGGAGAATTCTCGCCGACGATTACGACGGCGAACTCTGGATTGCATACGCCCACTCGACCTGGGACGGCATATTCGATGCGTCCACTTACAAGGGCGGCCGCGCCAACTTCTACGTAATGATTCTCGCGAGCCCCGATCTCGGCGGCTACGTGTAAGGAGGACGAAACCATGCCGGTAAAATTTGTGTTTGACGACGCGGGCAACCTGGTGATCCGGACTCGCCTGCGTCCTGCGGCCGAGATTCCGACCGACCAGGAAATGCTGGACCTGGGAAAAGCCCGGATCGACGCTGAATCAACAGAGGGATGGCACGTGATCCAGGTGAGCGACGAAACCTATCGTGCTGTCTACAAGATCGCGGCGCGGATCACGAGGGATGTCGGCACAGGTGAACTCGTGGTCGTGCCCCGTGAGGTGACGCCGGTTTCCGCCGAGGAGTTGGTTCGTCAGTCTCGCGTGAAGGAGATCGGCGCTACGACCTCCGGGGAATGGTCAGCCCTTACCACCGAACAAAAAACCACCTTGATGCTCGAATACTTCGAGAAGGCGATCCTCGGAATCGCATGAAGGAGAAGAGAATGGAAAGTCATCTGCTTGAAATGGTCGGAATCGTTGCTGGCGCGATGGCCGGTTACGGCGCGATGTTTACATTCCTCATACGCTGGATCACGAAGAAAAACGACGAACTGCTCAAGATCATGCTGGGCAACGATCGGGCGTGGAAGGAGAAAACCAGCGAGTCCCTGGAAGAAATCCGCGAGCGCGTCGACCACGGCGAATGCTGCGCGTATCGGGCTGACAAAGAGCACGTTCATAATCGGCTCAACGAGATCCGCGCCGCCGTCGTTGATCGGAAGAGCGCCTGATGGACGCCCCGAACATCATCCGACTGGTGGAAAAGCTTCCGTGGAATCCGAATCGCCCGCGCTGGCCGCAGAAGCGCAACCTGGAGAGGATCGATCGCGTGATCCTGCACCAGAGCCTCGGCCACGCCGATCCGTCCGGCAACCGCGACGTCTTCGGAATCAACAACTACCACATCTCGCCGGGCAACCACATCTCGGCCGGCGGCTGCCCGCACATCTGCTACCACTACGCACTCGATGACGATGGAGTGATCTACCTGTGCAACGAACTGACCGACGTGGTCTGGCACTGCAAAGGGCAGAACTCCCGCTCCATCGGCGTCATGCTGGTCGGGAACTTCGCAGGGCCGGGACATTCAGGCGGCGAACCTACGGTTGCGCAGGAGCAGGCGTTTTTCGCACTCGCCGAGCATCTGATGGAGACGCTACGTCTCCCGCCGACCGCGTTTTGGGGCCACGCGGATTTTGGCAAAGCCGGATGCCCCGGATACACTGCAAGCGGATGGATCAAACGACTTCGCTAGTGATCTCATCCTCTCATCTGAGCCTGAAAAGATAAAAAAATAGTCATCTCGGCATTTCTTTTCGCTTGTTTTCCATACCACACCTGTTATAGTGAGCAATCTTCCACGGCAACGTCTTTTGAAGGAGGAGGTCACGGTGACCAAGCGTGAGCCGGGCGACAATGTGGCCGAACGCATTAGAAGCATTCGTATGCGACTCGGTTTGACACAGGAGCAACTGGCTGCACGTTTGGGCGTCAGTTTCATGTCGGTCTCCAGATGGGAAAACGGACACTCAAAGCCTTTGCCAGCATTCATGAAGGCTCTTGAGGACCTTGAAAAGGCACCGACAACTCTAGCGGCAAAGGGTAAAGGCAAGAAAACAACGATGAAGGCTTAACGAGGAAAATTTTGAGCGAAGGTCATCGGGAAAGATTGCGCCAGAGATTTCTGGCTGATCCCAGAAGCTTCTCGGATGTTGAGCTTCTAGAACTACTGTTGTGTTTTGCCGTACCGAGGAGAGATGTTCGCCCCTTGGCCGAGGCTTTGATTTCCAAGTTTGGAACGCTAGCGGGAACATTGGACCAAAGCACTGCGAACCTGCAAGCGTTCCCTGGACTTGGTGAAAACACCGCTTGCTTCCTAAAAGCAGTTGCAGCGACTCAATATCGCAATGCTGCGAAATCACCCCATCGAACCAGTCAGCCTGAACAGACTGCTTTTCCTGGTTTGCTCTCCGAAAAAACTGATTCGGGAAAAATGCCGACTCGGCGGGGGCGCCCAGCGGAACCGATTGTTCGACCCACGACAACGCCGGGGTTGCGTTCCTACACGAATGACCTCGTCAACATAATGGTCGATTATTTGCCTGAAGCAGCCCATTTTGCTGATCTCTTGACCTATCGAGACTTTCTTTACGAAAGGCTGCCGGTCAACGCGCAAACGACTCGTGAGCGATACTCGCAGTATTTGATAAACCGATTTTTCCCTGGTGATCGGTTTTCCAAAGACCTTACCGCTTTTGCTGCTGCGACTCGCGGCACCGACGCTCTGAGGGATGTTGTCTTTTATCTAACTGCCGTCGCAGAGCCGATTGTCGCCAAGATCGCCGTTGAAGTCGTTCTACCGGCATTGCCTCGCGGTTTTCTTACTCGCACTCAACTATTGCATGGAGTGGAGGCCAGACTTCATGTTGCGCCATCGGCAGTACGCGACACTGCCCAAGCCATTGTTCGAACCTACTCCCGTCTTGGCATTGCTGAGGCTAACTCAAAGGAAATACGGTTGCGCTTGCGAGAGGGAAACTTAGACGCTTTCGTTTTTATCTTGCATCGCGAGTTTCCCGAACCCGGCATGTACGACCTTCGAAAAGTCATCGAAGGACCGGCGCATCTTTGGCTTCTTTGGTCGCAGGATTGGATTAGGAAAGCACTGTATCGGTTGCGGGAGATGGGCATCCTGGCAAAAGTTTCAGAGATCGATACGGTGCGTCAATTCACGACTCGTTTTGAGCCCGCAGAGGCGATTCATACCTGGTTACGGTTGCGTGAGGAGGCACTTCGGTGAAGCAGTCCAACAGACACCAGATTATTCAAGACCTTGTGCAGAAATGGGAAGAAACAGGTAAACGCCACTTGTATCTCGTCTTGGGTCGGTGTGCTGAACTCGAAGCATTGGCGCGAGAACTGTCGAACGCCCGCATGCCGGACCGCCAGTCAGTCGGTAATCCGCTGCATGTCAATGCAGTCCTTCTGGAACGATTGAAACAGCAGAACAAGCTCGATGAGCTTGATGGTGGTGAAGCAAAGTATCCAACAATGGTCAGGGAAAAACTGGCCTCCGAGTTCGAAGCGGCGCTGAAGGAAGCGTTGGATAAAAAACGAGTTGTGGTTTTGACCGACCTTGAACTGCTCTTCGCGTTTGATCTCGATCTCGCTTTGTTGCGCTTGCATGCGACAAACGGAAGACACGTCGTCCTGTTGCTGCCGGGTGAGCGAGTCGGGGAGCGGGTCATGCTCTTCCATGAAACGGAAGAACGATTCCAGCGCCAGTTGCCGATGAATTTGGTTATGGACACCCACATTTGGGAGATCGCAAATGACAACTGATAATCTTTTTAGACGTAGGTCCCTTGACGAAATTTGCACGATCCCGGACGACATCATTTCCGTTTATGTCATCGAGAAACATGTCTGGGGCGAGCAAGGATCAGAGGAAGCGCGTCACAACCGGCAAGCAGAATTAAGAACGGTGGACGAGTTTTTAATCGATCCAGTCCGGCCGTTTCTCAATGATATGTTTCAGCACCTGGCCGCCCCATACGATCCCTCCCGGCGTGATGTTCATATTGGTCAAGGCTACTGGATTCAAGCGGAATTTGGCTCCGGTAAATCCCATGTGCTCTCGCTTGTCGGCGCTCTCGCGCTCGGTGACGAAAACGCCTGGGAGATCATTCGAAAGAAGGAAACGGAAGCAGGTCGCGGTAAACGCGAGTCGCTTTATACCCATTACGAAAATGGGCTGAAAAAGAAATCGCAGGACAAGGGCATCTTCGTCGTCGTAAAGACCCTCGTCGGACATGGCTCCGGCACTGTCGGGCTTAACGATACGGGTCGGACACTTTCCGAATATTTGCTGGAGGCGATTCAGGCCCAGTATCGAGCGGAGAACGGTCGCCCGTTGCCCCTTTTCCCGGCGGAACTGCTTGCCCAGGTTTTCTTGCGGGAAGACTTGGAGATTTACAGTCAGAAGCTGGAAGCATTCCTGAAAAACCCAAAGTTTTTCGATGAGGAACAGCAATCGACCTTGCCGGAGTTCCTGGACAAGCTCCAGAACGACCGAGAGCCTGGCGTCTTGAAGGATTGCGGACAGAAACTGTGGCAATTCTACACGGAGGGTCTGGAGACCCCTCGCCCCCCGCAGATTCCCCGCGACACGGAGGAAGTTCTGAAATACGCCGTCGAGCAACTGCTGGAAGAAGGCTATCAGGGTCTTTTACTCATCCTGGACGAAGTTTCTTTGTTCATGCAGAACCGATCCGAATCATTGCGGATCGATGATGAATCCACGTTGGTCGTTCTCTCCAACCGGCTGGTCCAAAACTACAATCTGCCGGTATGGACAGTCTGCGCGGCGCAGCAGGCCATCGAAGCCCGTTCCGGCGTCAAGAACATCATCGCCAATGAACGGCTCAAGCTCATTCCGCTTCTGTCGGATGAGCGCAGCTATTACGACATCGCCCTTGCCCGCGTTCGTACAATCACGGATAAGAATGCGCCTGCTGCGTATTTCGAAGACTATCGCAAGGCGTTTACCTGGCCCGAATCCGTCGGCAAGGAGACATTCGAGAAGTTTTTCCCATTCTATCCTCCTTCCATCGACGTGATTCGTTCGGTCAGTTATGGACTCACGACGGTTCGTAGCGCCCTTTATTTCATGTGGGAAGCCGTCAAGCGCGCCAGAAAGACAAAATCGCGGGAGTTGGTCACGCTTTGGACGATGTTCGAGGATGTGGTCAACTACGAGGAAGACCCCTCCGGCACCTCCACCGGCATCGCAGCGATCAAGACGAAGTGGGAGTCCGAATGGCGGGCTTACGAGGCCGCCAAGAAGCGGCTCGGCATGGTGCCGAAGGGCGAAATCAAGCGCTGGTTGGCGCGGTGCGAAAAGATACTGAAGACTCTCTTCCTTTACCACGTTGCGGGCATGTCAACCGACGGCCTAACTCCGGAAGAGATCATGAACTGCGTCATGGAGTGGCGCGATCACGACGACGACCCGCCGCAGCAATCGGACAAGACGGATAATCAGTCCCATTACGAAATACTTCTCAAGAAAGTGGACCTGGAACTCGCGCAGGTCGCCGAGACGGATCGCGGTTTCATTTTCTCTCCGATTCGCACCGTCTTCGATTGGAACGACGTCTTCAAAAAGGCGCGAACCGAAGCGGAGCAGAGCCCTCTCAAGCAACAGCAGGCTTGGGAATTTTTGATCGCTCTTGACGGCTGGAAGGTCGAGGGGCCCCATGCGACCCGCGACTTGGTTGACGGGCACCGTTCCATCTTCCGCAAGATTGCGACCGAACGCCGTCAGCAGGTGAGCGTCACGTGGCGAAAACGCGAGATTCTTGGTTCGGTCGAGCTTAGAAACCTGCTCGATATGGCCAAAAACCGGACAGCGGCCCTTCCGCCGTTGGATACTGCAGCATCGGACGAGGATTTTCTTGTCTATGTGAGCGACCGCCCCTGCGTCAACGAACTCGACCGGCTTACCCAGGTCCAGAAGGATTCCCGCGTTCTGTTTTGGAGTCCCGAGGAACCGACTGCCTCCGAACGGGAACTGTTGCTGGATTTCGCGGCGTACACCTCCATCGTAAAGGACTTCAAGGATCAAGATTCGCAGGACGCACGCACGATCATGGATTCGGTGCATTCCCACTTGCGCAACCAGATCGGCAAGATCATCAAAATCGTGCCGGATCGTTATGGCAGGGGACGACTGTGCGCCTCCGACCATGCGAATCTGCCGATCACGATGTTCGACGACCTTGGGAAGGTTCTTGAAAACGCCGTCGCAACGGTCCTCGACGCGACTTATGAAAGCGCCGATCTCGACATGCATGACTCGCCGGTATTTACCGATGATGAGGCGGTTAAAGTCATCAACGGCATCGTCCGGATAGGAGAAATTCCGAAAACGGCGAAAGTGGACAAGAACGTTTCAGCCGTTCAAAATTACGCCGCCCATCTGGGAATCGTGAAGCGCAGCGACGAAAAGAAGCTCAACACTTCTGGATCGCGTTATACGAAGGCTCTCTTCGAATGGGTTCAGCAAAAAGTCCGCGATACCGGCTCGACGGTGCCCATCGACGCGATTTACAAAAACTTCATGGGCGTGGGTGGTCCCGGCGGCAAAAACTACGGACTGTCTCGGCGGCTTATCGATCTTTTCCTGCTGTGCTTGGTGCGGGAAGCGAAAATCCGCATCACCGCCGATCCTCGATCAGTGGACGGCGGTTCCATTGACTACAGCGCGATAAAAGATATCGATTTCAAGAAAGCCGTTCTCCAGTCGATGCGGGATATCTCTCTCATGGAAGCCCCCAAGGGTTGGGAAGTGCTGCGGCCTTTCGCTGCGGTCATCCTCGACAACCCGCGCATCGAGGAGGCAAGCCAGGACGCCGAAATCCAGGAGGCCATTCATGGCGTTGTGGAAAAACTCAAAGAATGGCGCAAACCCGTCTCAGAACTGATAACCGAACTCGACCATCTGTTCGCCGCTTTGAATCAGGCCAATCCCATCGCCGACCGGCTTGCAGCCTGGCAGGGATTCGTTGACGTGGAAATCGATCAGTCGCACCAGGCCGAGCAGATACTGGACGCAATGGACAGGCAGTTCGGTTATAGCGCCTACGCGGACATGCAATATCGTCAGCCGGATCGTGACGATCTGGCTTCTCGTAAAAAGGAAATCGAAAACGCGTCGGAGTTCGCCAAGAGCAAACGCGATCTGAGGGCGGCGGCGGAATACGCCAAACTCGACGTGCGCGAAGAACCCCTGAAAGAGGAACTGAAACCCCACCTGAAACGTCTTCGCAAAAGCATGGGGCAGATGGCTGCATTGATCGCCGATCCGGCCAAGCTTGCCAACGACCTGATCGAGCCGCTCAATCGAATCCGCGAGACTTACGAAACGCGATACATGCAGGTGTTTACCCAGGTGGTGAGCAATGCGGAATCGGTTCGTGAATTTGTTGAAAAACTTCCCGATAGCCTTGTGGCTCAGACTCTCGCCGCCCTGAATCAGGTATCCGCGTTGGAAAAGACCGATCTGAAAGGCCTTGGCGATACCTCCCGCGACTTGCTGGATGCCCTTTTCCCCGCGCACCTCAACGCGACCGTCGTGCGAAACGATCTGGTCGATACTCCCTATCCTCGCGATGCGGGCAACGTCATCGCCGAATCAGAAAACTTGCAGAAGAAGGCCAAGCAGGTTTGGGAAGAAGCCGACTGCATCTACAGCAGACAGGTGTTGCGCCGGGCAAAATTGCTTTCGAGCAAAAACATGCGCGATTTGCTTGAGCAGGGCAAAGCCGAGGCGTTCATCAAAGCGATTCTCGATGCATCCGATGAGAAAGCTCTGGCCGACCTCCTGGTCGCGGAATTGCCCGGCGATCCGTCCAAGGCGAAGTTGATCGACAAGTATTTGAAGAAGATCAAGATCGTCAGGATGCGGATGTCCGATTTCAGACCCGACGTCGCCACCTTCGGACGCGAGGACCTGGACAAGGTCGTGAAATCCTTCCGAGACTTCATCGAGACCCAATTGGGTGAGGCGAAGGACGGCGAGACTGTGGTTATCTCCATCGAGTAACGATGCAAGCGGATTGAGGGAACAAAATGGCTAAAAAATCCGATGACAAGCAGCTAACGCTGACGAAGAAACAACCGGCTCCGGAGATGCCCGAAGGGTACTACTCCGGCGACAAGCCGAATCCTAATCTGCGGGCCTTCGTCGAGGCGCATGTCAAAGAGCATCCCTATGATCAGGCAAAGGACAAGTACGATGTGCCTGCCTTCAACGAGCCGATCACAACCACCAAGGCCACGGCCATCTATAACATGCACACATACTGGTCGAAGAAGCCACACGACGCCATCCGCCAATACATCCGACACTATACGAAACTTGCCGATTTGATACTCGATCCCTTCTGTGGCTCCGGCGGCACAGCACTCGCCGCACTTATGGAGGGGCGCAAGGTCGTCGCCATCGACCGCAGCCCGGCGGCAACATTCATAACTAAGAACTATTGTACGCCAGTAGAAGTTGAAGAGTTACAGACTGCCTACGAGAAGCTGAAGGCCAAGGTCCAACCGGATATGGACTGGCTCTACGAAACGCGCTGCGACCGCTGTGGCGGCAAGGCCACAACTGCGTACACTGTTTTGTCTCAGGTTTTCCAGTGTCCCCGTTGTTTGGAGAAGGTGCCGCTTTACGATTGTGTTGAGGCGCAGGGGAAGACAGCCAAAGGCAAACCAAAGAAGATCAACGTCTGTCCACATTGCCACAAGCGCGGTTTAGTTGAGGAGATCAAGACCTCTGGTCCTAAGTTCGGTTTCATTCCAGTTTTGGTCAGCTATATTTGTGAAGAAGGGTGTAAACCCGTAAGGGATCAACGTCATCACCGTGATGGCGACAAACAGAAAAGTGAGTTTTTCAAAAAATATGATCTTGCGAAACTTGATGAAATTGAACTTAAACAGATACCTTTCTGGTACCCCTCCAATAAAATGATGAATGTAGAGGACGACTCTATCCCTTGGGGTGCAGAGTGGCGTGAAGGTCGAAACTTCCGGTCAGTCGAAGAGCTTTATACAAAAAGAAACTTATGGGCATTAGCTTCTATATTAAATCATATTAAAGAACTTGACGATTTTCATGATCCACTTCTTTTCACATTTTCGAGTATCTTGTTAAAAGCATCGCGCATGATGGCCCACAATAGTGACGGTATTGGTCGGATTCAAAAAGGGACCTATTACATTCCCCAGTTGCTTCATGATGTTCATGTTGGCCGGTTTATGGAAGAAGCGCTTGGTGATATGTCATTGGGCTATCAACAAATGGGATATTTTTCTTTGGGCCTTACGATTAGCAGCTCTGATGCAAGAAATCTTGATATTCCAAACGACTCCGTTGACTTCGTATTCACAGATCCAGCTTACTCACATACAGTCCAATATGGCGAGTTGAACTTTATTTGGGAGGCATGGCTCGGCTTCGATACGCACTGGCATGAAGACGAAATCGTCGTTAACTCAGTTCGTGGGATAACCCGAGCACAGTGGGCTGACATGATGCGAAAAGCTATGGGAGAGTGCTACCGAGTACTCAAACCCGGTCGATGGCTTTCCCTATGTTACCACGACACTTCGGAAGGAACTTGGGCTCTTGTACAAGACATCATGGCCGAGGTCGGCTTTGTGGTAGACAAAACCGATTCAGCACTTTTCATAGACACAAAAACAAAGACAACGAATCAATACTTCGCAGACAAGGTAACCAAGCGTGATCTAGTCATTAACTTTCGGAAGCCTAAACCGCAAGAGCAGACCTTTTTTACGTTCGATGGCCGCGAGGACCACGCGACATTCCGTACAAAGGCTTTAACTGTGATTCGCAATTTCCTGCAGGCCAATCCAGGAGAAACTAAAGATCGAATCTACGACGATCTCGTTTCACGGATGGTGAGTAGGAAACAAATGGAGGCGTTTAACTTCGATGCTCTGCTTGGCGAGATCGCCGAGGCGGTTGTCACGCCGGTTAAGAAGAATCTTTTCGAGCAGGCCGATGCTGACCTTTTTGGTTCCCATGAAATTCGACAATGGTTCCTCAAGGGAACAGCTGACCAGGTTGACGAGTTGGAAAGCAAACTGGAGGACAAAGCTGCAGCCAAGCTTGAAACCTTCATGGTTGAGCATTTAAAAGCCCATTCGGAGGCCGAAGGTGTTCATTTTTCGGATATCTTTGAGCAAGTCATTTGCATGAGTGAAAAGCCACGTCGCGGTCTTGATGTGTGGCTATGGGACTATTTCTACAAAACGGAGGACGGAACCTGGCGGCCGCCCGCCGACGACGAAGAGCGTGAAGAGAAACGCCTCCAGAGAGCAACTGGTTCTCTACGGCGGATTAAGAGTTACGCAAAGGCGCTTGAAACCGGCGCTCCGATTCCTGAGCGGCTACAGCCTGACTCCGACCGCACCATCGCCGATTGGATTCGGCAGGCGCGCCGCGCCGGACTTTATGCCCAGGGCAAGCTGCTGTTTGAAAAAAGCGGCCTGAACCTTTCAAGGCTGGAGGAGCAGGATGAGAACCTGGCGATGGATGTGAATGAGGATTACCAATACTGCTTGAAGCAGCTTGGGCGAGGATAAAAAATGGCTGCCGAAATCGACAATGTGAACGCACGGAAGAAGCTTGAGCAATGGGTCGTCGATAAGCTCGAACCGTTGAAAGACGAACGAAGCATCGTGCTTCGAGATCCGCAGCGGATGATTCAACGGGACGCCAGAGCGGTTGACGGATGGGCTGCCGACAGCCGCTTCAATGCCCTGATTTGCACCGGCAATTTCCGCTTTCGGATTTGGTATGAAAACATCAAGGACGACCGGAGCGTCAACCTCCTTCTTGTGGACCAGACAAGAGATTCGGATGCAAGCCGGAGGAATGCTCCACCGCCGGTCTTCTACCCCGACCTCCTTGCGCTGACCAAACCGAAGGCCAGACTGACCGTAACATTGCGCGATTTCCTCGTGCATGCGACGGATGACCGGCGCTGGCCGTCTCTTGTCAACGAACGCAACCTTTCTCGCATTGTCCTGGAAAACCTCGGAGGGATTTTACTCGCACACAGCCAACTTCGCCGGGTACACGACGAACGTTTCTCCGATACGGACCTCTACAAAATCATCCTCGGCGCTATGCTGGGAATCGATCCTTTCCGAAATCCGTCCGAATTGGAGGTGCGCCGCCTTTGCGTCGAGCAGCATGCCCGGTTCGAGGAGGTAAAACGACTTCTACCTACTGAAGTAACCGATGTGCTTATGCGGTCTATTGGACAGACCAAGGCGCCTTTCTGCTGGTTCGTTAAGTACGACGACCATGAACTGGTCATGCGGGCCTTCACGTTGGCCTTGCTGTTGCACCAGTACGACGATCTTGACCCGAAACTGTTGCTGGCGAATTTCGACCCGGCTCTCAAGGAGTTGCGCGAAATCGATCCGCAGACGTTGGATCGAGCGGGCAAGGAGTTTCTCGAAAGCGATCCGGATCGTCTCGCGGAGGACATCAGGAAACTTGAGGAGTTCCTACAGGAGGATGCTGAACGGATCAACCTCCTGTTCAACGACTTGCTGAAGATACTGGATCGAAAAAACGCGATCCGCGTGCTGAAGGCCGAGAAACTTTCGCCATTGGTTCGGACCACCGCATTGGCGGTCCTGCTTGCGGACCTCTTGTCGAATCGCAATCCAGACCTTCACCTGGAGGCTATCAACCTGCTCGATCAGGAAGAAGCCGAGGCGGAAGTTTCGACCGACCTGTTCAATGCGAATCAGGAACCTTTGTCATTGGCGCTGCGCCGTCCGACCGAAGAGTGGGCGCTTTTGAAAGAGACCTACCGTCTGACGCATCAAACGCTGAAACTGGCGGATCGGGCGAAGCACGAAGCGCATCAGTTGGTTGTGGCGAAAACGGAAAACCTCACCTTCCAACAGTTCGATCAGGCTTGGCGGATCGACGGACTTTCCAAACTCGATTTCTATCTTTCCGACATCGCCGGCACATTGCGCCTGGAGCAGGCCAAGCCGATGCGAGATCAACTCCTTTGGGAGGATTTTCGAAAGCTGTGGGTGAAAGCCCGGGAACAATTCGAAATCCTACAGGACCAGGTTCGCAAGGACCTGGCGCGCTTTCAGGAGAAGTTCCAGGACCTCTACGTCGCCAATTATCCCCGCTGGATAAAGGACGACAATGCCCCCGTCGTTTTCACGCACCAGTTTGTTTCACGACTTCTCAAACCTCATTGGGACCCGCAGAAAAATCAGAAGGCGTATCTGCTCATTTTTGATGGGATGCGAATCGACGCTTGGCAGGAATTCCTCCTTCCGCTGTTCAAAGAGCGTTTTGATGTGATCGAAGAACGGCCTGGGTCGGCGTTGTTGCCGACCGAAACGAATCTGACTCGCAAGGCGATTTCCGCCGGGTGCCTGCCGACCGAATTTATTTCAAAGAGTGAGAGCGCTTTGTTGGAGGCGGCGGTCAAGAAACAGATCGGCTACAACCTTCAACTGACTGTCGAGAAGGATGACGACGACGCGGCAGCCGGAATTGCGATCCGCTACACTTCGCCATTGCTGACGGTTGTCATTTTCAACTTCACGGACAAGAACCTGCACAACAATCCCCAGGATCTCTCATTCATATATCGCCAGACGGTACAGGCCATTATTGCTCGCGACGTTCGCAGCGTCATGCGGCAGATCGAAGACGACGCCCTGATTTTTGTGACGTCGGATCATGGCTTTGTCCCAACCGGCGATCAACGATTGAGGATCTCAGAAACGGAAATCCTCGATAACTGGGATGTGAACCATCTTGTGGCCCGGCTGCAGTGTGAATTGGCTGGACGGTTTCGCCATTCGGTCGTTCATTTTACCCCCACTCAACTCTCAGTTCCTGCCCAGACAACGGGGAAAAATCCTCATCCCTTTAGTCATTTCGCTTTCCCGCGCCCGGGTTTTACGCTCCAGCGTCCAAGATACCCCGGAGACCCAGACCGCTATACCCACGGCGGCTTGAGCCCCGCTGAGTGCTTTATCCCAATGGTGGTGCTCGGCCCCAAACCGGACCGTGGTCTGCCGATTCGCATCGATAGCTTCGAAGTCCAGGGCTCGTTGATGGAAGGCGAGGACGCGACCCTGGAGCTTACCGTGGTCGGAGCGCCACGCGATGTAAAGCTGCTGATCGACGCTGATCGTGCTGGCCTCAAGGGTCGGACAGAGTTGTTCTTCGGCGGCCAGAAAACCTATCGGATAAACTGGCGACTCCCAAGAATTGATGAACCGACAGCTGAAGAAATCGAGAATGCTGCGGTCGTCTACCCCGTTTCGGTGACGGTGAAATACCAATACAAGGGAAAACCTTATCAAACGAGCAAGGCGACGAACGCCCGCATTCTGCTGGATCGCAACCGGTTGCGGCGCCCGGGCGCATCGAAGATTGATGCCGTGCTCGGCATGATGCCCAGGAGAATCAAAGAATGAACGAGAAGCTGAAGCAGGTCTTCGCTGGGAAAGTGGTCAACAAACGACTGACAATCAATACGGGTGTGGACGAATTCCCGCGCTATGTCGTGGAATATCTGATCGACAACTACTGCGCTGAGGACACTTTTGCCGAAGATCTGCATCGCGTCGTCAAGAGGCTGCGCGAGAACTTCGTACACGGTGCCGAGGCCGAGAAGATTCGTCACTTCATTCGCGAGAACCGAAACCACGCGATCATCGCCAATTTGGAAGCGCGGCTCGTCGAGACGGAGGACAAGTACTGGGGCATGATCGGTGCAATCAACGAGCAATATGCCAACATTCCTGAAGCCCTGGTTCGGCAGTACCCGATGATTCTATCCGGAGGCATGTGGGGAACAATCGAACTGGAGTATGACGAGTCGGAGATTCACGGTCAAAAGATCCGGCCCTTTAAGATTACTGGATTCACTCCTTTCCAGGTCAGCATGATCGATTTCCCGGAATTCCTGGCAAAACGACGTGAGTTCACTTCTGAAGAATGGGTGGACATCATCGTCAATTCCCTCGGTCTCGATCCGGCAAGAATGACACGTCGACAGAAACTGCTCTACTTGATGCGCGCCGTCCCCCTTGTTGAAAGCAACGCGAATTTTATTGAACTCGGCCCTCGTGAGACTGGTAAGACCTATCTGTATCGGAACATTTCTTATTATGCCCACGTCTTGTCAGGGGGAAAGGCGACGCCTGCCGGACTGTTCATCAACCTCAATACTGGTCGCGTTGGTCTTGTCGGCAGCCGAGATGCCGTGGTGTTCGATGAAATTGCAAACACGGAATTCACTGATCCGAAAGCCCTTGTCAGCATGATGCAGGGCTATATGCAGGATGCAAAATTCAGTCGAGGGAAAAAAGAAATACTGGCTTTCGCATCCATCGTTCTTGTCGGCAACCTCGACGTACAGGGGCTGTTGCCCCACGAAAAATATGCTCATCTCTTTGAACCGCTCCCGGATTTCCTGCAGGTGGAAGCGTTTATCGACCGCATCCATTGTTATCTTGCTGGGTGGGAAATTCCGAAATTAGGTCCGGAAAGCTCAAGCAAGGACTATGGCTTCATTACCGATTACCTGTGCGAGATTATTCACGAGCTACGACGAATCGATGTGCTGGGTCCATTGAAGAGTCGATTCGAACTATTTGATTTCGCGGAAACGAGTCAGGGTCTCACGACACGCGATCAACGAGGCGTTTTCAAGACTTTATCTGGATTACTGAAGCTGATTTATCCTCACGGGGAAGCGACCGACGACGAATTGGCTGAGGTGTTGTCTCTTGCCATTGAAGGTCGCCAGCGGGTGAGGAACCAATTGCTGGTCATGGCTCCGGGCGAGTATCACCCGGTTATCATAGCCGCAAAAATGGCGTCCGATGGTCGTGTGATCACACCGGACATGCCGGATGCCGGTCGACGGCAGAAAATCACCTTGTTGGACAAACCTACTGTCGGCGAAGTCATTGGTCTCGCTGTCATGGGTGAGAACCAGGGTGTGCTACTGCGGTTCGAAATGCAAACAACGAAGGGCGGTGGACGAATCATTCCTTTGGGGTCCATTCAGCGAGTCATGCGTGAGTCGATTCAAGCGGCGATTCAGTTCATCAAAGCAAAACATCAGGACCTTGGAATTGCCGAGGATTGGAAATCAAAGGACATCGCCATTCTTGCGCTCATGATGGGCATCCCGAAGGAGGGGCCGTCAGCGGGCATTACAATGGTAACCGGCATCGTTTCGGCGCTCAGAAACGTGCCCGTGCGGCACGACGTGGCGATGACTGGCGAGATCACGATCATGGGTAAAGTCCTTGGCGTCGGCGGCATCCAGGCAAAAGTGCAAGCCGCTATTGAGGCCGGACTCAAGGCCGTTATTCTGCCGAAAGAGAATGAGCAAGAACTGGAGTATATGCCTGACTACCTGAGGAACAAGATTCAGATCGTTTACGTTTCCAATATTCAAGAAGTTCTGGAGGCGGCATTGGTTTGCTGAAGCCGATGCATGAAGGAGCGAGCATGTCGAAGAAAGCTGAAAAGGCCAAGGAGATCAAATTCGCCGACCTCATTCCGGGAAAGCGACTTGCTTTTTTGGACGATGAAGCAACTTCTCCTGATGCCTGGTCCGAAGATCAAATGTACTTCATGACCGGAAGCAAAGGCGGCTCTAAAGATTTATTGTTTCAGTACAACATTCCCGGAAGCGATGTGGACGCCGATGAGCAAGACAACATCTCCGGTCACACAACGCATCGGGTCCAATTTGAGTCTGATGCCGAATTCGCCCTGGCCAGGAAAGCCTTACAAGGACAATCTCGAATTCCGCACTTCATACAATCCGGACTTATCGGCGCCGGATTTCCACGCGAATGGGCTCATCCGGCTCACTACGCGATAGTCAATGCCAAGAAACTCGTCGCGTTGACGGGCGCAGGCATTTCCGTCGCCAGCGGTGTTCCAGCTTTCCGCAGCGGTCCTGGAGCGATCTGGGAAAGCGTCGATATGAGCAAATTTTCTATCGACTATTTCCACAAGAATCCGAAGCAGTTTTGGAAAAACCTGGACGGGATAAGAGGACAGATTTCCACCGAGGTGCGACCAACAAGCGCTCATGCAACACTGGCGAAATGGGAAGATATCGGCCTACTCAAATCCGTGGTTACCCAGAACGTGGACAGCCTGCACCAGAAAGCGGGATCAAAGAACGTGATCGAGATTCACGGCAACTTGCGCGAGACGATCTGCCTGTCTTGTGGAACAGTCGAGGCGTTGGATATTGAGCAGACAAAATCGGTTCCGACCTGCAAAAGATGCCGTGCAATCGTCAAACCCAACTCCATCTTGTTCGGCGAGACCCTGCCTGAAAATGCAGTCAAGGCTGCATTGAAAACGTTGAAGGGGTGCGATGTCCTGCTGGTCATTGGCACTTCGCATGTGGTCACGACGGCGAAAGCGATCATGGATATGGCCGGTCTAAAAAATGTGACCATCGTTGAGATCAACCCGGAACGCACAATAATGGCCGAGGAAATTTCGCCGGATAAATATATCCACATTCAGGAGCCTGCGGATCATGCTCTCTCTTTTGTGCTCGGTTCCGTAGAGAGCCAGTTTTCCTATCGTGCCTCCAAAGTGAAAGCGCGCCAAATTGACAAGACGCAACCCTTGGAACTCCAGGTGCTTGAGGATCGCGAGGAAATCTGGAACGCCGAGTGGGACCTCGCCTGGGCGTTTCGTTCAAAGTTCAATACTCGCCCGGTCAAATCGACCATTACGTATCCTGGAGGCAAAGACGAGCGGGTGGTGTACTGGTCCGATGAACTGGGCATCTGGGGCTGTTTTTGGCGTTTCCCGGCCGACAACCGTTATTACAATTCTTTTGGGACAACCAAGCCTGTCGAAGGGAAGCAACTGAAGATCACCACCGAAATTAACGTGCCGGTTCTTGGAGTGAATCGGCGAATGCAGGGTGCGTTTGCGAAAAACTTGAAATCTGGAAATGCATGGTTGATTCATCGTGGCGGCGGCTTCAAGGGGCCGGTTGGGACTCAGACGGGGTTCAGCGAAATATTCCAGGGCCAGAAAGTTATTCTGACCGAGGGTCAGAAAAAATCTGAAGTATTCGCCATCTGTAGCGTGGAAGACCCTGAGTTGCCAAAAAAAATTGCTGAATTTGTACGCGCCGTCGAACAGTTAAAAAGCCAAATAACCGGCGTCAATTCCAAAGATTAAGGAGAGGCAGCCATGATCCGCTTTCTACATACGAGTGATTGGCAGTTGGGAATGACCCGACACTTCCTTTCGGAAGGGGCACAGGAGCGTTACAGCCAGGCGCGCTTTGACGCCATTCGGACCATGGGGCGGGTGTCCAAGGATCAGAATTGCCAATTCATGCTGGTCTGCGGGGATGCTTTCGAATCCAACCAAGTGGATCGAAAGACTGTTGCCCGTGCAATGGAGGCGCTCAAGGAAGTTCCGGTTCCAGTTTTTATTCTCCCAGGAAACCACGATCCATTGAATGCAGCTTCCGTGTATCGTTCAAGCACCTTTATTGAGCGAAAACCAGCCCACGTGAACGTCATTGAATCCTCGGTTCCTATTCAAATTGCTGATGACGTTGAACTGGTGGGTGCGCTGTGGACTTCGAAACGTCCGGTCGATAACCCTATTAAAGAAGCAATCAACGCGCTTGAGCCTGCGAGCAATGTTATTCGTATTTGCATGGGTCACGGGGCAGTCGATACTCTTACACCAGGAATGGAGTCAACGGGAGTGATTTCTGTTGCCGATCTAGAACAAGTCATACGCGAAGGAAAAATTCACTTTGTGGCGCTTGGCGACCGGCATTCTCTGACCAAGGTCGGCGACGGCGACCGCATCTGGTATTCCGGGACACCTGAGTCCACAGATTTTCGGGAGATTCAGTCTGGGTATTGTCATGTCGTGGAGATTAGCGACACTAGTGTGACCACTCAGAATATTCAGATCGGCCAGTGGCGCTTTCTCGAACGCGAAAGGGTCGATCTAAATACTGCTGAAGACGTGGAAGCATTGAAAATTTGGTTGGAAGATATTGAGAATAAGGAACGCACGGTTGTTCGATTAAACTTTGTTGGCTCGCTTTCATTGACCTTAGATGGAATTCTTCAGAATCACCTTGTCGCCGCTAATGACGTGTTCGGTGCCTTTAATGTCCGAGATGGAGACCTTCTTATCCTGCCGGACGATGCGGATTTTGCCAACCTTGACTTTTCCGGCTTTGCCGACGGCACTGCGCAGCGTCTTCGAAGAAAAATCGAAGACGGTGGAGATGAAAGTACGGTCGCCCGCGAAGCCTTGATGCTCATGCTTCGATTGGCAAGGGGGACCGTATGAAATACATTTGCCTTCGAGTCGCCAATTACCGGGGCGTAATTGCAGCCGAGGTCAAGTTCGGTCCTTCTGGTATTACTCTCGTGCAGGGCCCGAATGAAACTGGAAAGACTAGTCTTGGTGAAGCCATTGGGCTTCTATTCGATTATGTGGATTCAAGCAAACACCGTAATATTGAAGCAATAAAACCGGTCCATAGAGATGAAGGACCTGAGATTGAACTTCAAGCGGAAAGCGGTCCTTATGCCTTTACTTATTTCAAGCGGTTTTTGAAAAGGCCAGAAACGAAACTCATCGTTACAAAACCCAAACCAGAGAACCACACGGGACGTGCGGCGCACGAACGTGCGGAGGCCATCCTCCGCGAAACTTTGGATATTGACCTATGGAAGGCGCTGACCATTCAACAAGGCGACGCCATTCGTCAGCCAGCCTTGGCGAAGCAAACCTCGCTCTCAGTCGCTCTCGATAAAGCGGCTGGGGGACGTCCAGCAGATCCACAGGAGGAAGGTCTTTTCGATAAAATCCATGATGAGTACCTTCGTTACTTCAGTGAACGAGGTACAGAGCGAAAGGAACTGACAGAATCCCGAAAGGTGCAGTCAGATGCCAAATCAGAAGTGGATCGAATCGACCAGGCTATCCGCAACCTTGAGCAAGATATTGATCGTGCAGCGTCTCTTCAACGTGAATTGAGCCAACTAAGGAAAAAAGAGGAGGAACTAACGAAGGACGTAGCGGCTCATGCAGCGTCGTTAGAGGAGATAAGTACTCTGGAAAGTGACCTTTCAGCTGCAAGATTGAAGCTGGATTCAGCACAGAAATCCGAGGAGGTTGCGCGCCGCGATAAAGAAGCACGACAAATCCTCATAGATTCAGTTGACAATTCTGAAAAAGCACATGGCGAAATGGAAGAGTCAAGCATCGTGTCGCTTTCTGCTTTGAACCAGGCTGACTCCGAATTGAAGAACGCACAGAAAATTTACAACGAAAGTGATCAAAAGAGAAAAACGGCAGACGCCATTGCCGTTCTTCGGCGAGCCGATTTTGACTACTACAACAACAAGCTACATCTCGATCAACTCCGGGAGCGCAAAGAACGTATAGACCTTGCGCGAAAGAATGCTGCCAAGGCCGAAGCGTTGTTAGCAAAAAATAAGGTGGATTCAGACGCTTTGGAGTCAATCCAAGAAGCTGAACGAAGTTTGCTGACCGCTACCGCGCAATTACAAATAGGCGCACCGAGTGTAGTTCTCCGGAGTCTTGATGATTGCCGATTTTCTGTTGACGGTGACGATGTCACGCTAAACAAGGGAGAAGAACGGGCGTTCTCAGTCGCGGACAGTTCTACCTTGACTATTCCAGGCACACTGGAAGTCGAAATTACAGCCGGTTCCAGTGCCGAGGGACTTTCAAGAAACGTCGAAGATGCCCGTCGAACCCTGGAAGATGTCTGTTTAGAAACGGGCGTGTCCAGCCCTGTTGAGGCGCGAAAAGCATTTGAAGAGCGCCGCGAAGCGACGCGGCATGTGGAATCCAAGGCTCAAGTGGAGAAGGATAATCTTCGAGATTTGACTTACGAGGAACTGGATAAAAGACTTCGAAAGCTTGAACAGTCAGTGCCTGAGTACCTTTCCAACCGTGTATCCGAACCTGAAATTTGTCCTGATTTGGAATCGGCGAAGAAGGAAAGGACTAGCGCAGAAGCGCTACTCCAAGAGGCGACCAGTCAATGGGAATCAGATCGCGAGAAACTCGAATCAACTCGAAGCGTTCGTGATGCGTTAAACACCATGCACCAGGAAAATCGAGTCCAACTCGATCTTCTGTTAAAAGATGTCGAAAATGCTCGGGAGAACCTCAAACTCGCTAGAGACAAATTTTCTGACGATGAATTGGAAACTGCTCTGGAGAATGCCGGGCAATCCGTAGCTTCAGAAAATGAGGCTGTTCAAAATGCCGACGCAACTCTTAAGGCAAAGAGTCCTGAGAAGGTGAAAGCGTTGGCCGAGACAGCCAGGGGCTCTCTGCAAACAGCGCTAAATCGCCGGAATGCCGCCCAAACAGAATTAACGGAAGTTCAAACTCGGTTGAAAATCCACGGCGAGGAAGGCCTTCACGAAAAACTGCATATAGCTCAGACTGCTCTGGAACGTCTTGAGTCGGACAACACTGCTCTTTCTCGTCGTGCATCAGCGGCGAAATGCCTATTCGAAATCATGCGAGAAGAGCGAGACAAGGCGCGGCGGGCTTATGTAGCACCGATTAAGGAGAAGATTGAACAACTTGGCCGTTTGGTTTTTGATGAATCTTTCCAAGTAGACGTTAGCGATGATCTCCAGATATCCAGCCGGACGGTTGATGGGATTACGGTACCTTTCGACTCTTTAAGCGGCGGCACCAAGGAACAGCTTTCTCTGATCTTCCGATCTGCATGCTCCATGATTGTCGCCGAAGATGGCGGAACGCCACTCACCCTGGATGATGCGTTGGGTTATACAGATCCGGAGCGGTTGCGTCTCATGGGTGCTGTTTTGGCTAAGGCAGCAAAAGAATGCCAGATTGTCATTTTCACATGTGTCCCTGACCGGTACAGCAATATCGGTGAAGCGACTGTCGTCGCATTGGGTTGACATAAAATAGAAACAGAAGTGGGGCAGACACATTAAACCAATCGTTGCAGGAAATTGAGTGTGTCGCAAAGCGAGGATAAATGACCGATGGTGATAATCTCTATGTCCGTGTGAACGATGATCTGGTTCTCGATGCTGGAAGCTACGAGATTCTGCAGATGCCGCACGGGTTGGAGCGTGTCATTCACGCGCCGACCACAACGATGTTCCATCAGCTTCTCGATTACCTAAAAACCAAACCCGATTCCTCGAAACGACCGGCTTGCAATGCAGCTTCCTCCGAAGGGGAAGCCGCCACGGCCCTGGTCCTGCGATGGGGTTCGTACCTCAGTGTGCTTTTAGATCACGATAAACCGCTTTGGTCTGAAGCCACCTCGGAAGAGACGAGCCGAATCAGCAACGAAGAAATGGCGCGTATCAACATCGAAGCATCTGCAGCGCTTGCAGAGTGGATCGATCTTTATCGCCAAGAGCGAGGCAGCGGACTATATGCCCAACTGGTGAAACGAGCCTTAACCTATCTACCCAAGCCTGTGGCCACGGCGAACCTTCGACCTGATGGATTTGCAGGACTTGCCGATCCCATAAACGCATCTCAATTGATCGAGAAGGCGGAAGCGAGAATTCTCAAGGTTCTGGGCTACGTAGAAAATTACCCAAGTCGCATCTTTGCAAACGCGCTCGTGAACATGGCTTGGCGATACAGCCCTGTAGAAAGAATACACTCTGGAGTGCCCAGGGGCTCTCCTCTTGATCAGCGCCGAGTCACACTGGAAGAGGAAACCGAAATCATGGGCTATGTGGCCTGTCGGTTAGAGACTGGCATGGCGACCTGCAAGCAGCTGATCACTGAGCAGCCGCCTCGTTCCTGGGTCGAGCAGATCATACCGTATGCTTTGGACCGCCGGATTTGCCCAATCCAGTGGTCGCTCACCGAGACTTCACGCGAGGTACGCTTGCCTGAACCGGAGGTCAAAGGTTCGGATGGATGATTCGTTTTATTGGGTAGATCATGAATAAACCAACGTTGCCATTAATAAGAGTGCATCATTTTTACGTTGCGATTGCCAAGTTCCTTTTCCACCATCCAGAGCGTGGCATTGTAACAGTGCAAGACCCGATAAAGATTAATGACGCAAAGCGGTATGGGCTCAGCCCCCTAATTCTTTATGGGTTGACCGTTGCCGGTCTGCCCATTCGGTGGATGACATTTACTCCAGTCGACCGGCCTAGAGCCTTCCGAGATGTACTTCTAGAAGCCTGGCATCATGGCGAGGCCTTGCGTGGTCTGCCGGACGTCTTGCAAATCAACCGCCACCTAGCTTTGGCCAGTCCAGACCTGACTAAGCACATGGAAAAATTGAAAGTCCAGGTTGAGGTGGCTGATGCCAATGAGAAATCTCTTCCCGCTTCCCTTCGATCGGCACAGGATTCCACTAAGTGTTTTCTTGGTAATTTTCTGGAAAAACAGGATAAAAAAGACCTGTCCTTATCCGAGTCTATCCAGACTCTTTGCCGGGACGCTCAGAATGACCATGATATTCGTATTAAAATTGGTCACGGATGCGGAAATAGGCGCGAGATCGAAGAAAGAATCCAACATTGGATGAATTTACCGATACGGAAGCCGGTGCCAACGTTGATTGATGGACTGGACTGGGAGCCGGGGCCGTGGCTGTCATCCTGGGAATCATCCCTCCCTCCTAATCCACCCCGCCATTTCAACTCCGACAATAGTTGGTTGCTAACAGGAGAAAATGTACCGGAGGAGACTGACGACGATGAGGATATCTGGGGCGATGGTTGCTATGATAACGTAGCCGAGATCGCCAAAAGCCTCATTGCGTGCTGGCCCAATCCGCCTGTTGAGATTTCCAAATGCTTAGGAATCACCTTGCGGGATATCCAATGGTTCACCTCTGGAAAGGCTCCTCTGGACAGGTCTGTACGTTTTGATCTTGAAGCGTTGCTGGGCATCGAATACGACGAAAGAAGGTGCAGCTATATAGCGGCCGGGCCTTGTGTCCTGATTGCCCGCACCCCCAAAGCCCTTGAGGAATCCTATGAACACCTTTCGCACGGCGGAGATGCAAACCCGTTTGAGATCATCCCTAGTCAGGGGACAGCAGATCCAAGCTGGCGATACATAATTATCAATACGTACGGAGAACAACCAAGCATTTTGATGGCCCCTCGCGGAGTAAAAATCACAGAGCGTGTCCCAGACCTGCTTATGAATTATGATGGCATCAAGCCTGTCGATCCGGAGTTCTATCGGGATGTCGCTTCCACCTGCGCCCGGGCTTGCCGCGAACCTGCAGCCAACATCCGCGAGATGAATGACTTTGCGAAACGCTATGATGAGCGCTGGGTAGATTGCGCCTGGGAGCCGGAATTTTGAGTCAGAGCGTAAAGCTCAAGATCATTGGAGACGATAGGTTCGTCATTCAGAAAAATCAAGATGGACCTTGTTGGCAATATTCTCTTTTTTATCAATAGGTTAGCTACATCGCCCTTGGTCCGAAAAATCCCCGTCAAGTTCGATACCAGTAACGTTTCCTCCACCAACACCTTGTAAAAAGGATTATCTCTCCGCTTCACGGCCCCACTCAGGGCCGCTCGCGTTTGTGGCGTATAAGTGCAAGAAATAAAGAGCTTTTCCGCTTTCCAATTCAGCCAACGAACCATTTTTCAATCGGACCCGAAGAGCCTTAAAAACGCACATCCGACCCTTAAAAAGCCCTTTTTCTCGTCTCTTTCTCTGAATGCTCTTGACCTTGCGCCCGAGGTCAAGACCTCGTAAAACTACCTAAAAACAAGCAGTTATAAAACTGGCCTCCGTTTTCTGTTTTTCCGTTTTTTGGAGTAGCAAGCGCAACCGGTATCAAAAAAAGAAAAAAAAGAAAAAGATGCGACATGACGTTGTCGCACCTCGGTGCTATTCTGCATCCCGTGGTTTGAAATAATTTGCCAAAGGAGAAACGCGGCAATGGAAATGTTTGAAAGACTCCAAACGGTTCTGGTGCTCTTGCGGCCGGGACCTGTGGCTGATCTTGTAGATTCAGCCATTCGGGATCAGAAGCTCAAAACCTGGAAGGTACAGCGAACCACCGATCTTGTTGCGGTCGGCTGCCTGTTGGCGATTATCGATCCCGATCTGATAAAGAAAAACGATTGGGAAGAGCTTTGTGGTTGGTACAAGGAAATGGACGATCCGGAGATGAAAGTCCTTCTCGTCACACCGTCAAAACACCTGACTTCGCTTCCATCAAGGAACCTGATAAAGCCTCCAAGAAAAATTGACAAAACATTTTTGCGGGTTCTTCTGGTTCACCAGCGCTCTCTTCTTGAAAGACGTAAAAACCAATCAGATAAAAAACTGCGCCAGATTACTCGGCTGATGTTTATGCTATCCATTTTGGACCGAGGGAAAGTTCTCAAGGTTCGAGACGTGGCAAAAGTCTTAGAAGTTACACCAAGGACCGTCCAGAGAGATTTGGAAACGCTCCTGGCAGCGGGGTATCCCGTCGATTTTGCCGATCAGCCAGGAAACTACAAATTCCCCGATGGATTCAAATCCTATGACCTTTTTTATGAAGATTAAGGAGGCGTGATGAAAAGCCAATTAACTCCCAAGGAATTATGGGACTCTCTGAATTCGGAAATAGATTTTTCAAGCATTCTTGGCTCTTGGCTCCACACATTTCAACAACAAATTGAAATGGCAGATTCCGGTAAACAGGACAAGCGCTCCTTGCAGTACTTCAAAGATGAGCGGTTTCTGACCCTATTCGGTTTGGAGTCATTGCTCTACCCGCATAGAAAAATTGCCGGGAAACAACCTGCTGGTTTCCACGTTTTATTCCAGCAGGCCTTTGCCGGAAAATGGCTTACGGGAAACTGGAAAAAACGGAGCAGTAAGATTTCAATCGAATACGAAAAGGACTTACCGGAATGTATCGGGTTTCGAAAATACTTGAGCGACCTTTATTCGAAGTCAGATCATCCGAACCGTCACATCCAGCATCCTGTGAAATACGAAAGGGACAAGGCGATTCAACGCAAAGAGATGGGCCGCTATGAAGGGCCGACGCAGTCCGACGCGGTGGTGTCCTTTGGGGATGAGAAAATCTTTGTCGAGTCGAAATTTGTATCAGACGTTTCAACCACGGTCAGCTACTCCACGTTACGAAATCAGGTTGCGCGAACGATTGAAGCAGGGCTGCAAAACGTCAATTTCAAAGTCGAGAACTTCTGGTTCTTGCTCCTTTCTCCCCGTATCCACAAAATCGACTACCCCGATAGTCGACTTTATTCTCATCTGTTGCGTCGCTACCGATTTGATCCACAGTCGCTACGGCAGGACCTGGTGCATCTTGAGCACCAGGGGTTGGTGAGATCGGAAGATTGGAGAGAGATTTCTTTACGGCTCGGACACGCAACATGGGAAGACATCAGGCAAATCTCCTTTGACATTTCCCTGATGCCTTTGAATCTCAAAAAAGCAATGACTCAATTTTGGGACGAGCGATTGGTTCTCTTGCGATCCCTTCCGAATATTACTGTTCGGGATTCTTATACGCAGATGCAGTCTCCCGTTCCATTTGAGTCCCTTCCAGAATTCATAAGACGTCTCGAAAATCAGGGAGCCAAGCGAGTCACCATCGGTCGTCGCAGTGCGCTGACGGACGCCATTTCCTGGGACACGCCGAGCATGTTTCCGCAGGAGTTAAACGACGAGCATATCGCTGTACTCACCAGGAAAGCGCCAGATGGTCAACTTGATGATTTTGTTTTCCTCAACACGAATTAGACTTGGAGAAAGTCTGTGAAAGAACACATCACCAAAGCGATATGCGTCGATTTCGACGGAGTGATTGCCGAATTCGCCCCAAGCATCGATGAATTTGGCCCGCCGCTCCCAGGGGCCGTCGAAGCACTCCGCGAACTGCGCGCTCTCGGACTTAAAATCATTATCCACACAGCGCGACCGAGCATCCCCGAACATCTTGACCGGCTTGCAGCATATCTGCGTCGCGAGGGTATCGAGTTCGACGAAATCAACGGCAATTCTGATTGCGAGTGGCCCGCAACCAAGCCGCTCGCCGATCTTTACATCGATGACCGCGCCTGCCGCTTTGAGGGAAACTGGAATAAGACGCTGACGGATGCGAAGCGATTTCTCGGATTCACCGTATCGCATACAACGCCATCCGATTATTCGGACTTGCTCGCTCTTGTCACGATGCGCCGCGACCAGGTCGAGCGTTTCGAGGCGTTGCTGCGCGCTGAGACGAACTGGGCGACCGCCCCGGCGTCAACGCGGTTCCACCTGGCGAAAGAAGGTGGTCTTGTCGAGCACTCGACCAATGTCGCCCGAACGCTATTGAAGCTACGTGGCAGCCTTGCCCCCGAACTTTCCGAGGAAAGCTGTGTGATCATCGGTTTGTACCACGACATCGGAAAAGTGGGCGCATTTGGAAAGCCATACTACTTGCCGAATCCGAGCGATTGGCATGTGCGGAATCGAGGCATTCGCTACGTTGTAAACAAGGAAGTTGTCCATCTCGATATCGCAACCAGGAGCCTATTTCTTGTTTCACAACACATTTCGCTGTCTGACGAGGAAGCGCAAGCGATTCGCTACCACGATGGGCAGTACATACCTGAAAACCAGAGTGTTGCTCACAGGGAAACGCCCCTAACGCGTCTGCTTCAATATGCGGACAATTGGAGTGGAGGAGTGATTGAAGGGGAATCTCAGCAAAATGGTCAGGAGTCGTGACCATGAAAATCAAACCGAAGAAAATCGATATGTCCAAGCCTGGTAATGGTCTCTGGACTCAGTGGTTCGGCAATGGCCAGAAAAAAAGCGAAGGCGAATTCAAGAACGGTGTGAAGCATGGCCCATGGAAAACTTGGTACGATAACGGGCTGCAACGAGGCGAAGGCAATTTTACGGCCGGACAACAGAATGGAAAATGGACCTTCTATTGGGAGAATGGGCAGAAAAGAAGTGAAGGCCGATATAAAGCTGGCCAACAGGATGGTCGATGGAAATTTTGGGAAAAGAGCGGCCGCAGAACACCACGCGACTTTGTTTTTAAAGGCGGTGAGGTAATCAAGGAAATCAAGACGCATCAAACCCCAGATACTGCCGTTGTTCCGCCCACACCAGCGGGATCTGCTTCTTCGTAAGCATGGCGAGCGATAAACCCGACGGCTCCCTACCGTCGAGAATGGCGTCGATGATATCAGGTGCGAGCAGCGTAAGATCGAGAATTCGGCTCACGTAGGAGCCGTCCACCCGGTTGGCCCGGGCGATCTCGGCCAGGTTCTTCACGCGCCCGGATTCGATGAGTTCCTTCCACCGGAAAGCCCGGGCGATGGCGACCAGGATCGCGTTCTGGGCGGCTTGCTTCGACGACGTTTTTCCGTCCAGACCCTGCGGCACGATGATTTCATTGCGGCCACCACGTCGCTTCAAGGTCATCGGAATGTGGACGACGATGCAGTCGCCGTCGCGGGTGATGGTTGGCTTTTTATTCATTGGCAGCCTCCTCGTCTGCTTCAAATTCCGCCGCGATGGTGCTCAAACCGTCCAACCGGAATCGCACGGTGATGCCGTCCGGGTTGACCACCACGCGCTCGATGAGCAGCTGCACGATCCGCGCTTGTTCGGCGGGAAAAAGCTCGTCCCAGATCGGATCGAGTTGGTTCAGAGCTTCGGCGACCTGAAGTTCATCGAGGGCGTGTTTGTCGAGTCCGCGAATCATGCGGTTGATCTCGTGGACGCGGCTTTGGAATTCCTGTTTTTCAGTCTGAACGAGGTTACCGGCGAGCTTGACCTCCAGTTCCATGCGCTCGCTCTCGAGGGCCGAAACTTGCTCCCTTTCCTGGAAGCGCGCGGCACGGTATGTTTCCGCGATCATTTCCGGCGAACGGAACACGGCGCGGAGTTGCTCCATGACCGCACTTTCGATCTCCCCTGCCGCTACTGTCCGCACCGGGCAGGAGTCATACCCGTTCTTGGAAGCCGCGACGCAAAGGTAGTAGCGGTACGTCTTGCCGTTTTTCTTGGCGAAGGTCGGCCCCATCGATCCGCCACAGTGACCGCATTTGAGGATGCCCTTGAGCAGCGCGGGTGTCTTGGCTCGGGTTTTGTTTCCACGGACGCGGCAATTCTGTTCGAGGATGGACTGGACCTGGTCGAACAAGGCGCTCGGGACGATAGCGTCGTGCTCACCGGGATAGTGCTGATCGTGGTGGACGATCTCGCCGATGTATAGCCGGTTGTTGAACATCCGGTAGAGGTGCATCTTGTTCCAGGCGACACCTGCGTGAGTCGTTCCCTTTTTTGTGACCCATTCCTTGGTCCGATGCCCCTGCTGGTTCAATTCCTTTGCCAGCAAGGTCGCCGAGCCGATCTGCGTGAAGCGCTTGAAAATATGGCGCACGAGTTTCGCCTCGATCGGGTTGACCACCAGCTTCTTGGCCAGGCGGTCCACATCATAGCCCAGCACCGGCATGCCGCCCATGTACTTACCCTTGCGCTTCGAGGCGGCGACTTTGTCGCGGATCCGCTCGCCGATGATTTCACGCTCGAACTGTGCGAACGAAAGAAGGATGTTCAGCGTGAGGCGCCCCATCGATGTGGTCGTATTGAACTGCTGTGTGACCGAAACGAAGGTCACGCCTTGGCGCTCGAAAATTTCAATGATCTTTGTGAAATCGAGAAGCGAGCGAGAGAGTCTGTCGAGCTTGTACACGATCACGCAATCGACGCAGCGATCCTCGATGTCCTGGAGCAGTCGCCGCAACGCCGGGCGCTCCAGCGTGCCCCCTGAGAAACCCCCGTCATCGTAGTGGTCGGGCAATACCACCCACCCCTCACTGCGCTGACTGGCGATGTAGGATTCGCAGGCCTCGCGCTGCGCGTCCAAGCTGTTGAATTCCTGGTCCAATCCCTCTTCGGTCGATTTTCTTGTGTAGATCGCACAGCGGACTTTTGGAGTCAGAGTGTTCGGAGGTGTTTCCTTTCCATTTTTCATTTAGCTTTTCCGTTTTGACGCAATCCAAAAAAGGCCGGGCCGTTCCAATGTGTGCCGGTGATGACCTTGGTAATTGCGGTCAGCGAGCGGTATTTCTTTCCTTCGAATTCAAACCCGTCACGAACCACGATGACCTCATAGCGGCCACCGTTCCATTCGCGGATCAGGCGCGTTCCGACGACAGGCATTCCCTTTTTCTTAGGTTGTCCCTGCGGTAACGCAGCCATCTCGTCGAGGCCATTGTCTTCCGCGATTTTCTGGACGCGCTCCCGCGTCTGCTGCGACAGGCCGCCGTGGGCCAATTCCTGGATTCGGTATGCCAGGCGCTTAACCAGAAACGGGCGGCTGTACGCCGGGGCCTCCGTTCCGAACAACACCTCCCACTTTTCGCGCAGAGCTTCGACCGGCAGCTTTTGGATCTGCGCGATCTGCTTCAGAGCCGTATCCGTCATTTCTTTCTCCTTCTCTTCGGTTCGACAGGATGAAGGCTCTGTCCAGACGAAACCTCAAGGCCAATCTCTGTTTTGCCGTTCGTTTTCAGTATGTTATGCACATCGCGCAGACGCTTTCGAACGATGGCCGTGGCCAGAATTTCGGCGACTTCGGAGATGGTGTCTTTGCGCTTCATGATGCCGGAATATGGAACCGCTGCCTCAAGTGACAACGTCGGAAAATGTTAAATTGGATTAACAATCAATTTCTCCTATATGAGGTTTGCTTTGGATGTGGCTCGGACTCCTGTCTCATTTCTCAACTAAAAAAGCCCCGGCGAAGCGGGTGTGTTTCATCCCAACTTCACCGGGGCTCGATGTTTTCGACGACCCCGAAGATTTACGCGATTGTCACAGGCCTGTCTTGCCGTAGCCTACGGCGAAGGCAGATCCCCGGGCTTGATGCTCCGTTCGACCTTGATGTTGCACAGTTTGCCGTTCTGGAAACTCAGCTTCAGGGTTCCGAAGAATCCTTGCGCCATGAGCATTTCGATGTATACGAACAGCTTTTTCATGAGAGCAGAATATGGGCCAGATTCTGATAGGGCAAGTTCATTTGGTGGAAGTTTTCACCCTGCATTTCCTCCACCCCCGGAATCCGGTCCATTCCTCCTTGCTTCGTTCAACGAGTGTGAGTCGCGCTCGCCGTCCAACTCATATGGGCAGAATATGGGGACGTTTCTTAAAGGGCAAGTTCAGAGGTGTGCAAATTTTTGGGAAAAAGATGCGACAGCGATCCTGGTTTGCATGGAACCGGGCCACACAGTTTCGAAATATTGTTGGGTGAAACGATGGAAGATTTATTGCAGAAACTGCGTTTACGCTGTTTGACGTTCTATTCGTTCGCTGAGGAATTCAAAACTGCCACGAACTAGATCGTCATCAATCGTCAGGAGATCAAATACAACTGAAGATTGATTTCCCCTCGGTCAGATGCTCGTCTATGATGAAAAGATGAAAGAGTCGAAATCCCGCTACGAAGAACTGCAATCAGAAATCGAGGCATCCGAAAAGAGGATTGCGGAATTGCGCTCGGAGATCACCGAGCAGACCGAGCGACTTGCCGCCCTCAGACAAGAACTGAGCACCTTGGCGCCGGGGCAATTGGCCATTCCACTGTCGTCGGCATTTCCCCAGACATTGCCCGTGCCGGCGACGAACGCGGAAAAAGTCATTTTATTCCGTTCATTGTTTCGCGGGCGGGAGGATGTGTTTCCTCGTCGATGGGACAACCCGAAAACCGGCAGGTCCGGTTATTCTCCAGCTTGCGCCAACGAGTGGGATTTGGATTTGTGCGAGAAGAAGAAAGGCGCAACTGGCGGTAGAAAACCAAGAGCGACATGTAGCGAATGCGCAAATCAGGCATTCCTGCCCGTAACCGATGAGGAGATTGCCAATCATCTTCGCGGCGAGCAAATCATGGGGGTCTATCCGCTTCTGCCGGACGAAACCTGCCGCTTTCTCGCAGCGGATTTCGACAAAAAGTCCTGGCAGGAAGATGTCCATGCGTTTGCTGAGACCTGCAAGACGCGCGATGTTCCCGTCGCCATTGAGCGGTCGCGATCTGGAAACGGGGCCCACGCCTGGATTTTCTTTTCCGCTCCGATTCTCGCGGCCGCAGCGCGTAAAATGGCCTGCTTTCTCATTACGGAGACGATGGCTCGGCGTCACCAGCTTTCGATGGAATCCTACGACCGTCTTTTTCCGAATCAGGACACCATGCCGAAGGGCGGATTCGGTAACCTGATCGCTATGCCCCTGCAACGTCAGGCCAGAGATAGCGGCAACTCCGTTTTCGTCGATGACAACTTCATCGAATTCCCGGATCAATGGTCGTTCCTGGCGAACCTGCGGCGTCTTGACCCGTCATCCGTGCAGACCCTGGCGGAAGAAGCGGTCCGGCGCGGGCAGGTGATTGGGGTTCGCCTGAGCGATCCATTGAGTGACGAGGAGCGGTCTCCGTGGAACCGCACTCCTTCGAAGAAACCAAAGAAAATTGCCATTGAGGAACCGATTCCCTCCAATATCAATGCGGTCATCGCGCAACGATTGTTCATCGAAAAGAAAGGGCTGCCGTCCGCATTGATCAACCGGATCAAGCGTGCGGCCGCGTTCCAGAATCCGGAGTTTTATAAAAGGCAAAGTTTGCGGTTCTCGACCGCGCTTACTCCCCGCGTCATCGCTTGCTTCAAAGAACTGCCGGAGCACATCTCGCTGCCGCGTGGATGTTTATCCAACATCGAAGCCCTGCTTAACGAGCACGGTGCGTCATTGAACATCGAGGATTTGCGCCAAAGTGGAACGCCGTTCGAATCGAGTTTTCAGGGAACACTCACGCCGATCCAGGAAGAGGCTGTAAAGAATCTCCTTGCTCATGACACGGGTGTATTTGTGGCGCCGCCGGGCATTGGGAAGACGGTGGTCGGGACGTATCTCGTTGCTGCTCGATGCTGTAGCACGCTGATCCTCGTTCATCGCAAGCCGCTGCTCGAACAGTGGATTGCTCAATTGGCCTTATTTCTCGGTAAGGACACGAAAGCAATCGGTCGCATCGGAACAGGAGTAAAAAAACCGAACGGGCATCTGGACGTGGCGATGCTGCAGAGCTTGGTACGCAAGGGAGAGGTGGAGGATATCGTTGCAGGATATGGACAGGTCATAATCGATGAATGCCATCATGCCCCTGCCGTCTCATTTGAGCGCGTGCTGTCGGAGGTGAAAGCCCGCTTTATCGCAGGGCTGACAGCGACTCCCTATCGACGCGACGGGTTGCACCCCATCATCGGCATGCAGATCGGGCCGGTTCGTTTCACCGTCGATTCGAGATGTCCATCAACAAGGTGCCCGTTCGATTATAAACTCCTCGTACGGGAAACAAATTTTAAGCCAGTTGCTCTGGCCGAAGACGCTGGAATTCAAAATCTGTATGCGGCGTTGGCCGCTGATTCGCGTCGCAACGGCATGATTTTTGACGACGTGATCCGGGCGCTGGAGGACAAGCGTTCCCCGATCCTCCTCACAGAGCGGCGCGACCACCTCGAGTGGTTCGCGGAGCGCTTGCGGAAATTCACGCGCAACCTCGTCGTCCTTCACGGCGGAATGAAGACGCGGGAGCGTCGGCAATCGCTGGAACAACTCGCCGCCATTCCCGATGGAGAAGAACGGCTCCTTTTGGCCACGGGAAGATATATCGGCGAGGGGTTCGACGACGCGCGTCTGGACACGCTTTTTCTCGCACTGCCGGTTTCATGGAAAGGAACTCTCGTACAGTATGCCGGTCGTCTCCACCGCCTTCATCCCGGCAAGGTCGAGGTGCGGATTTACGATTATGTGGACCGGGATGTTCCTGTGGCGCTCAAGATGTTCGAACGGAGGCTGCGCGGTTACCGCGCGATCGGCTACACCTGCGAAGACGCGCCGGCCGACTCGAACCCATTTGAAACGGAACTGATTTTCGATGACGAGCAAGGATATTCAGGCGGGATTGAATCAGAGAAGGACTAATGCCGAAAACGACCATTAAACAGACTAAGAGAAAAAACCCAAAGATTTCGACGAAGCGGTTTGAGGAGATGATCGAGGAGGTGACCGTCGATTGCTACGACGAGTCCAGGCGATCACCGGATTCCTCTGTGTTTCGCAGGATAATATCGAAACCCTGTTTGCAACCGAAGACGCTGCGGCCAAGTCACAATTTATCGTATTTTAGCTTTCCTCCGGCAACTTCCATGTGCGGAAGTGAGAAAGCGCTGATGTTCCACCGAGCATATTGCGTGCGCGTTCCAGGCGGATCGTGATGATCTCCCGTTCATTTTCGTCGAGATTCGCCGCCTCGACGGTCAATCTCTCAAAGAAACTTTCAAGACGGCAGGCCCGCGCCCAGGTCTCGGCCAGTTTCAGGAGTTGATCTTGGCTTGTTCTGTACGCCTCCTGGCGGCGCCTTTCTTCCGCTTGCTGCCGCCGTACCGCTTCCTGGCGCTCCCATTCCCGATGCTGTTCCTCCCACCGTTGTTGAGCTTCCTCTTCCTTCCGGCGCTGTACTTCCACCATTTTGGCAATGATAGGCGCCGCGTGCCTGAGCCCCCGTTCGATTTTTCCAAAGAGGTCCGGCAAAGTCCCTGGCGTTTTCTCGCACCAATACTGTTCCCATGATGTTCCAGGATATGGTGAGAAGGCTCGCACCGCGAGGCGGCCCGTGGCGAACTCATGCTTGGTTGTCCATTCGTATGAGGGAGCACGATATGTTCGGCGCGTGGGAGGCAACTGATCCAGCCGGATATAGTTCCCGTTGTGGTATCGAGCCTCCACCTTCTCGCTCAATTCATAGACTGTGAGCCCGATGGCGACGGAGCCGATGTACGTCACGGTCGGACGGCATGGACTCCAGGTCTTCCAATAAGATTCCTCCTTTTCAATTGGTTCCTTTGGGTCAAGTCTCGGACGATGGAGGCCTTCGGCATGAGGAGCGATGACAACCCGATGCCGATGATCCTCCAGAAAAAAGAATAGGCGGCTCGCAGTGTCCAGCGCATGCGCGAGCAGTTCCTTGGTCACGAAAAGATCGACCAGGAGTTGCTTGGTCGGACGGAGATGCCCAGCATCCGAAACGCGGTCGACTTCAAAAAATTCACGGACACCCGTGCAGAGAGCGTGATGTGAAGATCGTTCGGCAGGTGCGGGTGATGGACGTTTTCGGCGAGTGGACGCAGGCGGACGGGGCAGCGCCGGGGGCAATCTCTGTGGATTACCGTCCCGTGACCATTCCAATTCGTCACCTGGTTGGGCAGGCGGTAGGGCTGGTTGCGGCGGTGCCTTCCCGACTTTGAGCTTGGCCCAGTATCCTCGTTCGGGTCGTGGCACTCTCAGCCGAGTGCAAACCCGGGCGAGAAAACTGGAAGAAACCTCGTATCGGGCCGCGACCGTGATCATCGGTTCGGCCCAGACTTCCTTGTAGAGCTTTTCTCGGGTAACCCCCATTGTCAGCTTCTCCGAATTTCAAGTTGTTGATACTTGCAACACAGCTTTCAGCGATATTTTTAACTTGTCGGATCATTTTGCATAAATGGCCGATACGTTCCATCTGGTTTTTCAGCATTCTGAAGGCTGCAATTCTGACGAAGGAAATGATATGGCTCCTTCTGCACTATCATCACCATTACACCACTCCACCGTTTACTTTGACCGCGCCCCCGGCCGCCGGGCTGTAGAGTCTCGATTTCCGGTGAAAAAAGCCCTTGACTTGCCCGCCACACGAAGCGATGTGACACGTCGTAAGCTGCTGAATCGAAAGGAGCATAGACATGGCGCGTTACATCCTGACCAACCTCGACACCGGCGCGATCCTCGGCCAGAAGCTTGATGGCGGCGACATGCGGCCCTTTGTGAGCATCGCCGAGGCTTACGAAACGCTGGCCAAAAACGAAGCACTGGCGGGCGTAAATCCCGAGGACGCGGGCCAGTCCTTCAACGGCTGGACCCTCTGCGAAGTCAACCCGGTCGAAAGACCATAAATCCACAAGGAGCAACTCATGACCACAAAGACCACCACGATCAAGGAAGCCGCCGAAAAGTACGTCGCCCATTTGACCGAACTCGGCAAGAACGAGCGCACCGTCATCACCTACGGACGGCACCTGGACCTGGCCGTCGCCCACTTCGGCGAGGGCAAGGATATCGCCAAGATTCTGCCCGTCCACGTCTCTGCCTTTTTCAAGAGCGACGCGGTCAACAAGCTGATCCGCGAACCCAAGAAAGAGGGTGAAACGCGCACCGAGCGCCCGCGCAGCCCGCACACCATTGCTCAGACCAAGCGCGTGTTCCGCCAAATGCTGGTGTACTGCAAGGACCAGGGATGGACGGACAAGGTGCCGCTGCCCAAGGACGAACTGGCGAAGGCTAAAGATCCTGCCGAGGCCGAGACCACTGAAGGCGAACAACCAGCCGCGAGCGCCGAGTAAGCCATGACGGACGGAAACGCCAAAGTCGCCATCCCGCCCGAGGTGCTCAAGGGCATCGAAGCCGTGCGCCGCAGCGGGAGGACCAACATGCTGGATCGCCCGGCGGTCGCCGCCATCGCCCTGGAGCTTGGCCACATCGACGCGGCCTACTGGCTGACCGACAAAGCCAACCACAAAACTTACGCCGAGGGAATCTTCCGAGGCTTTACCCAGGAGTCCCCGGCCACGTCATAACGCCCGCCCCAGACAGATTCCCACCTCCAGCGCCCTTTGCGGGGCGCTTCTCTTCGGGCCGGAAAACTTCGCATAAGTGGTTGTTTTACCTTGACTTTAATGTGCTTCGAAGCCCCTGTACGTCGCATGAGCACGAAGAACCAAAACCGAAAGGAGGCCACGATGGAAGGCAGCAACAACGCACAAACCGCCCGCAGGCAAACCTTCAATACGCTCGGAGAGGCGCTGCGCTCGCTGGGTGATGTCAACGTCATCGGGTGCGGACACTTCGCCGAATTCGAAATTTTCGGCATCGCCGCCGACTACCAGGCTGAGGTCGAAGACTCCATCGAATACGAGCGGCATCCCGGCACAGCCATCGTGGACCATGAACTGGGGCTCATCATGTGGCAGCACGCCGCCAGCGGCCGCACCCGCCTGGCTTACCGCGTCGTCGAGTGCGACGACCAGGGCATGGTTATCCGCAAACCCGCGTAACCCAAGGAGGACGGAATGCCTGAATTTTTTCAGACGGCCATGGGGCGAACCTTCTACGACCACACTTTGCCGACCATCGCCCGAGAACTGGCCCGGCTCAACGCGGCGCTGGAGCGGATCGCGGCGGCTCTCGAAAAACAGAACACTCAAGCCAAGGAGAAAGACAATGACGAAACCCAGGCTTAAACGCGGCATGATCGCCCGGTACACGGGCACCGACCACGCCTTCATGACCGGACTCAAAGTGAAGTTGATCGCCCCGATCCTGGACGACAACGAGCGCCCCACGGGCTGGTGGGACGTCGCACCCTGGATCGAGCAGGACCAGCGGTTCTCCTGGGTCACCAGCGACGCCCGCCGCGAGGACCTGGTGCCATTGAAGAAGGAGGACTGACCATGAACTTCAAGCAAGCCATCAAGGTGCTGCAGGCGAAACAAAAACGGGCGGCCGAGACCGTCTTTGCCCAAGACGAGGCCGAGGCACTGAGCATCGCCATCGAGCAATTGGAACGGGCCGACTGTAACCGGGAGACTGAGATTGAAAAGGCGGTTGAGCTTATCCGCGAGGCGATCTTCGACTCCGACGGCAATCTTCACGAAAGCGCCTGGAGCTACCTCAAGGACCGGATCGACTTCCCCGCCGAAGACAAGGCCGAAATCATCCGGCGGCTCGGTCTGGCCGGGAAGGAGTAGCCCATGAACCTTTCCACTGCCATTTCCCAGTTTCTCACGCAGTTAGAGGCTGAGGGAAAAAGCCCGCACACCCTCAGCTGCTACGGCCGCGACCTCAGCCTGCTGCTCGCCTTCGCGGGCGACATCGAGGCGTCGACCTTGAACGCGGATCTGCTGGCGCGTTTCCTTTTGTCCACGCCGGTGACCACGACGCACACGGGCGCCCCCCGTGGCGAAGCGAGCCTGGGACGTATCAAAGCCTGCCTGCGCAGCTTCGGGTGCTACGTGGCCAACGTGGGCATAGCCGGGCGCAATCCCGCAGCATGGATCAAGATCAAGCGCTATGACCGGGAAGCGCCGTCTTTTCTCTCGCCCGCCGAAGTGAAGGCACTCCTCAAGGCGGTCGCCGCGCGCAAAGGCGAGACCGCCGACCGTGACTTGGTCATGCTGCGCGTCCTGCTCGGCACCGGCATTCGCCTGGCGGAACTGGTCGGTCTGGACATTGGCGATGTTCACCTCGACCAGAAGCAGCTGCGCATCAGGCGCACCAAGGGCGGCAAGCCCCAGGTGCGATTCTTGAACACCGAGCTTCGCGGCGTCCTGCGCAAGTACATCCAGCGCCGCCGTAAGATACTGGCCGAGACCGACGCACTCTTTCTCTCGAATCGCAACCGGCGCATCAGCACCCGCCAGGTCCAGGAGCGAATGGGGCTCTGGCTCACGTGGGCCGAGCTCGACGGCAAGATCACCGTCCACGGACTGCGCCACACCTTCGCCACGCTGCTCTATGGCCGCACAAAGAATCTGCTGCTGGTCGCCAAAGCACTCGGCCACTCCCGCGTCACCACCACCCAGGTCTATGCCCACATCACCGACGATGACCTCGAGGACGCACTCGAAAGCATCTGAGCCGCCCGGCTTGCGCCTCACAGAACACGTCTTATCTGCGATTTGGCCGAAGGCCGACTCGCGCAACTTCGCCGACTTACGGCGACCGCTGCTGACGACTTCCACGCGATTGTTTTCGCGTTTTCGGCGCATCAGTCCCTCGGCTTGTCCTTGGACGGCTTGCCGGACGCGCCGCCACACACGCTTTCCAGAAGCGCGACCGCCCATTCCGCTGGCGTTGTCTGCGGACCACTGGTTGAATCGCGCTGGACCCGCATGACTTTCAGCGACTCGAATTGCTTGCGCATCAAAAGGTCGAAATGCGCGATGGCCGCATCGGCATTGCCCTCCACGGCGCGTATCCATCGCGTGAAATAAAACGATGCCATTGAAGCTTGAAGCTGGTCTGTCGAGTTGTTGAGTTCGAAGTCGCGGCGGATTGCCTCGAGCATTTCGTCGAACAATTGCCGATCTCTGTCATCGAGCAGACGCTTCACATAGGCGCCGTGCTTCATCCCGTTGAGGTTGCCCGGCTGCCCTCCGCCTTTGTTTTTCAAATTGGCCCCGTGCATCCGGCAGACCTCATATCCCGTCACAGCCGGGAGCGTGCAGCGCCGCCCGTTTTTCTTCATACGGGCGGTACATCGCGGGACATGGCGACCGAAACTATTCACGTAGTCCTGATCATCGGGCAAATTCTGATTGGTGTTCATGAGTGACTCCTTATGGTATTGGAGGATGAGGTTTCAATGTTTTCCGGAGAAGCCGCGCTTCGCGCTGCGGCTTTTTGCAAGATGTAACGTACAGCACGCCTTGAAAGCAGGAACCATTCGGCGATTTCGGTGACGGTTCGGCCTTCTCGACGCATGGCGATGATCGTCAAATCACGCTTGATCCGGTTCACGTTTTTCCGGTGTGCAACATAGAGACATCCGCCGCGAAAGTATTTGTGGATTTCCGCGACCAATTCCTCCGGTAAGACTTCCGACGCTTTGCGATAGGGCAAAATCACGAATGCCTCCATTCGGCTTCCTGCCGCAGGCGACGTTCCCACTCGTCGGGATCCCAGTTACCCCGGGGGACCGCTTCGCCTGTGATGAATTTTTCGATAAGGTCCCTGACGGTTTCTTCCAGCATTAAACCGATCCACTTGTCATATCCGCCGCGTGGGCCGGAGTATTGACGCAGGTAAATCTCCCGCTGAAGTTTCATCCGGGAGAAGCTCCGCCAGATTTCACGCTCGACGCCGCTGTTGTCCTTGACCAGATCCTGGTAGATTTCCTCCGCAAATCGCTGCGGGATGTTCAGGGCTCGGGCAAGACTGATTTGTCTCATGGCTTTAATCCTCCTCAGGTTCGAAGTCGGCGAGATCCGCTGATGATGCCGGAGATAATCTCGAATCATCCTCCGCATGGCTAACTTGCTGATTGTGCTGATGAATTTCTACGTTTGCGGTTGATGCGGATGATAGCCCTCTATTGTTCTCATATACCCCCTCCATCCCTTTTTTATCGCCCTCGTTATCCAGCAAATTGGAAATGTCTTCCGCATCTTCCGCATCATCCGCAACTGGCTGATTTTTAGAATTATTTTTCGCGGACGATATTGCGGATGATGCGCTCGATGGCTGACGATCACCCGCAAAAAGCGGCAGGACCGGAGCCATTCCATGCGGTATGCGTTGGTCGTCGGCGTTTACCTCTTCCAGCGTGTATTCGGATTGCTTCGTATGGCTGTTTCTTCGCTGCACAATTCGATAGGAATCAAACTGCCTATTCCTCATGGCGCTGAGGGCGCGGCCGAGCCGTGTCTTTTGCGCGCGCGATCCCTGATCGCCGACGACGGATGGGAGCAAGCCCTTTTCATTGGCGAGGTCCAACAGTTCCGCAAAAGGTACAACCCGCCCGCCGAATTTGCTCCACCACGCGGCGACGAATTCGCGCCATTCCCCACCTTCGGTGTCCGCTGCTTCGTACAGGTCTTCGAGGTTGGAAAGAAATCCGGGAATGCCTGAGAACTGAAGAATGCCACCGGTAATGCGGGCCCATGAATCAAAGGAACCGAAGGTCAATTTTCCCGACGGCCGCCCCGCGACGATCCAGCCACGCACGATGGTGAGAATGGCCGTGATCAAGGCCGCACGGTTTTCTACCACCCAATCATCCAGCGGCTCGTGCTTGAATCCATGCAGACGCCAAGGTCGGTCGTGTCGCGCGTCGATGCGTATGCTGACACAGCGGCGGGCAATCTCCAGGGACATGCTCGGATTGTTGGCCGTGATAAGCCACAACGCATGGTTGGGAAGCTCCGTCATGCCGGGTTGGTATAAAACGCGTTCGGAATAAGGTTCGGCGGTCATTGCGGCGGCCAGAGCGGCCGACTTGAGACCAGTGCGAACATTGATGTTGTCGATTAGGACGACCTGCGGTGCGCCCAGAAGAATGGCCGTGATCTTTTTCGCGATAGCTTGCTCATCCAGATCGAGGCTTGCCGCGTTGACAGACTTGCCGAGCACAATTCTGGAGATGACTTTCGCGAGAAGGGTTTTTCCGGTGCCCGGGCTCGGCGACTCCAGCAAATACATGGGGGTCGGCCCATCGACCATCCGCCGGATGAAAGGCTGCAACAGAGCGGCCACGGCATGAGCACGGCCGGACTGCGAGGTGAACGGAAAATCGACAAATAGTTCGTTGTTGAGAAGAGCAACGGCTTCGGCGATCTGTGCGTCTGATGGTTTGGTCGGAACATCATATGGCAATGTTCCGGGCGCGATATGCATCCAGAGCCGAGCGGTTCGGTGATACCCGGGCGCTTGAACAAGATTGCCCTCGCGATCATAGACCGGCGTGGAGACGACGGCATCGAGGTGGGGTAACGTTGGGTCGGGATACTCCAGCATGTCGCTAGCCAGATCTTTGGGCGGGTTGACCGACTTCTGCATGTCGTTGGCATCGACGACGCAATTGGCAACCCGCCATAAAAGGCCATACATGGAGACGAAATTCATGGGGATGATTTTCGGAGGGTCCGTATTCATCGTGAGTCGGACCAATGCGCCATTCCGTTGGAATATTCGCGGTGGATAATTGGAAGCACGAATCGCCGCCCAAGCTTCCTCGATCAGTGCAGGACCGGTTCGATTATTGACGATAATGACCGGCAATCGCTTTCTATCTGAAACTGTGATCCCGTCCGAACCAGAAAGAGCGGTTTCAGCGTTGATCGTTCGTTTAAAAGCCGCTCCATCGAGCAATGCGGATGGGTCAACGTCAATAAAATCGTTGATCTCTTCGTCACTTGGCAGCGGAACCCGTTTATGAACGGGTGAGGTCCAACCCGCTTTTTTTGCCATATCGAACAGGGTGCCGAGTGTGACGCCGCCGCCGGATGTGAATCCGTCCCACTTGAGCGGAGGCTCGCCATCCACATACTTCTCGCCGAGTGCGCTCCAGGCGTCCCAAAGGGAAAGCCCCGCCTGCGCGTCCCAGTGGTGAAGTGCCATGCCGATACGAAGCCAGTCGTCATAGGAAACGTCGGGCGAGATGTGATCGAGTGCCGCCTGGATCATCTGAGTGTCGCTTGGCGCATAGTTGGTGGACGCAGCGTGTGGACTACTTTTCGGAGCCGACGGGGCCTTTAGTCCATCCTTCGTTTTTAGCACGAAGTGCCTAATATCGTCGGGCACCTGGGTGAGGATGTCCTGGAGCCGCTCGACCGGTAGTCGTTCGAACTCGTCAGGTAAATACGGGGCGAGAATCCTTTCGTCCGTGAACCGATGGAATTGATTTCCCCCGCCTATTGCTCCAAACCAATGCGGCAGCCAGACCATGTTGCCCGCGCCGATTTTCTTGTCGCTGACCGTGTTCTGCTTCGGGAAGCATTCGATCCCACGCCCTGTTCGGATATCGGCGGGCTCGCCGGTGACGAGCAGATGATCCGTGGGTGCGACACGATGCCCGAGCAACCGCGCATCAGAGGCCGGCACCGGGTTTTCGAAAAACACCCAGAGATGCCAACCATGGCCGCTGCCGGACATCTCGATGTGGCTGGGGACGCCCAAAGCGCGGCAGCGTTCCACGCACGCAAGCATCGTGGCCGTCGGGTCAGCTAAAGGCAGCGGATGGCCCGGACCATCAAAATCAAGACAAAGCCACCCGCATTTATTGTCCGGTGTGACGGCATAAGCACCCAAGCGGTCAAAGCCACGGCCATCGGCAACGAGAGCCCCGGTTTTGTTATTGATGTAATTTAATGGGGGTGCCTTGCGTCCCTCCGGTCCATAGACATGGAAGGCGACCAAACTCTCCAATTGTGGGCCGGCTTTAACCGGGCGAGGCCTGGAAATCCACTCTCTACTCCGGCGGTCCTGCCACTGCTGCCGCGCCGCGACAACGTCCCGCCTTGTGAGAAAATCCTTAAGCAGAAGTTGAACGCATTTTTCCTTTTCGTGCACTGCGACCCCCTCAAAAAGAAAAGCCCCGCCGAAACGGAAGGACCTCGCCTTCGGTCCAACGCGGGATCGGTTCTTCCGATTACCTCGTAGGGCCATGTGAAGGCTTTGCCTTCCGCTTCGCCGGGGCTCGATTTTTTCGACAACCCCAAAAGAAAACGAATTGTCACCCGAAATTACGGGTTAACTGTGGTTCCTTTTTTCTTGTTGTCGTTTGTCTGCCGTCATGAAAAGTCGCTTGTCTGTAAAGACTGCTCGATCTTTATGTGCCGGATTCGGCCGTTCTCGAAACGGAGCGTAACGCTTCCGAAAAATCGTTCCGCTGCCATCCGATGAATCAGTGCAATCACTTTTCTCATGATCTCGCCTTTCTCCAGCTTGATCCAGAATATTGCTCCCCCATGAGGAGGGCAAGGGTAAATAATGGAAGTTTCCACCCCGCAACTGTTCCATCGGTAAGGTAATTGGCGACGACTGAAATTTGCAAGTTCCAGGGTGTGCGAAACTATGGTACTTTTCTGCGACAGCCCTATCCCAAGGGTACGCAATCGGAAATGCGTTTAGAAACATCGATGCATGGTAAAATCGTTTAGTGGTTTTTCCCTGGCTTGCTCATGCTCGCCTTCATGATGAAATACATGGCTTTCCCCTGAAACTAACTCTTGACACGCACGATAACTTTATATAGGTTACTGTGCAGAATATATGTGCGGAGATGCGATGAAGAACGAGCTAATCGACTTCGAGCGATACCTGAAGGAGGCACTCGACGTTCAGGTCACCACCAAGCCGTGGACCGGTGGCAATCGTCTGCCCGCCGTTCTGAGGAACCTTTATGCGTTCTTCGAGACGCGGATCAACGACGCGCCTTGCCTGATTATGCGGGACCTGGCGAGAGAGGAAATCTCCCCCGCCACGATCCGCAAGCACATGGCGTTGATCCGGGAAAAATGGAATGCGGACATCGTCTACGTGCGCGACCGGGTCACCTCGTACAACCGTAAGCGGTTGATTGCGCAGAAGGTACCGTTCGTCGTTCCCGGCAACCAGATGTATCTCCCGATGTTGGGTATCGACCTGCGCGAGCACTTCCGTAAGCTCCAGGTTGAAACGCCAAGGTTCGCCCCGGCGACGCAAGCCCTGTTCATCCATTTGCTACGCCGTCAGGATCGGGAAACTAGGATTACACCAGCGGCGGCCGCGCACGACCTGGGTTACACGACCATGTCGATGACGCGGGCTTTCGATGAATTGGAGGCCGCGAACCTGGACAAGATCGTCCAGGAGGGACGGCAGCGCGTCCTGACCCCTTCCATACCGCGCAGAGCGCTCTGGGAAAAAGCCCTACCGTTCCTTCGCAGCCCGGTGAAGAAGCGCATCCATGTCCGGCTGCCGAAGAATCTTCATCCAGGTCCTGTCGCGGGATTGACGGCCCTTGCACGTCAAACCGATCTTGCGGAACCAGACCACGACGTGTACGCCTTGAGCCGGGACACGTGGAATGCTCTGAAGGCGAAATCCAAAGTCGTCGAACTGCCGGTCCCGGAGTCTGATGCGGCAGAGATCGAGATTTGGGGATACGACCCGGAGCTTTTCACCTTAGACGGCATCATCGATCCGTGGTCGCTGTACCTATCGCTTAAGGATGTTCAAGATGAACGCGTCGAGGCCGCTCTCGAACAAATGATGCGAACCGTTCAATGGTAAAAGGCCTGGAAATCTTCAAAGAGCACTTTCGATCCTTTGCGGACCAGTACGTGTTGATCGGCGGCACGGCGTGTGACTTGGCAATGGACGTGGCAGGCATCGCGTTCCGCGCGACCAAGGACCTCGACATAGTCCTATGCCTTGAAGCGCTCGACGCGGCGTTCGTGAAGGCGTTCTGGGACTTCGTCCACGCTGGCGGATATCAGCTGCAGCAGAAGGCGATGGGCGGTCGACAGTTCTATCGGTTTCAGAAGCCAACGATTGCCGATTACCCATTCATGCTGGAGTTGTTCACACGGCGACCGGACGTACTCGACCTTGCCGACGGCGCGCACTTGACGCCGATTCCGATGGAGGAGGAGGTATCGAGCCTGTCCGCAATCCTCATGGACGACGACTACTATCAGTTCATCCAGGCCGGACGGAAGAACGCCGATGGACTGTCCTATCTCGGTCCGGAGCACCTGCTGCCGCTCAAAGCGCATGCCTGGCTCGACATGGCCGCACGCAAAGCCGAAGGGCAGTCCATCGACAGCACGGCCGTCAAAAAGCACAAGAACGATGTGTTCCGCCTGTATCAGATTGTGGACCCCGAGTTCGCCGGGGAAGTGCCGGAAAAGGTTCGGAGCGACCTGCGGGAGTTTGTCGAGCGCATGCGTGACGAGAAGATTGACCTTAAGGCGCTTGGCCTGCGCGGCGAGAATCGCGATTCCATATTGGAGGAAATCCGACGGATTTATCGTTTGGATTCTTGAACCTTGTCCCCCGACCGCTGCTCGGAACCGAGTCCAGGCAGAGTCGGTGGTAGTGTCTGAGGCCGGTCCTGCGCTTATTCTTATTCACGCCTCGAAATGATTTCCGTACCGCACGCCGGGCACCGAAAGAGTCCTTCCGAACCATCGTATTCAACGAACCGCAGGCCGGTATCCGAATTGGGATCGTCCAAACAGCAGGTGAACAATCTTCCATCGATTCGAACGTCTTCCATCAAGCCGCATTTCGGACAGGTCAGAAGCTCGCGGTCGTCTGTGAACAGCCCCAGACGCTTGGCTTCCGTCTGAAGGTTGGCTGCCTGCTTGGCCAACTTGCGAAGGGTTGGTATAAGGATATCGCGTTTCATCTTCCGATGCCTTCGGATTGATAAACTTCCTCCGCAAATTCTCTACGCCCCGGACGATGACCTTGTAGTTCCCGGGAGCCCGTTGGAAGTGGTGGACACCTGCCGGTTCGATCAACGAATCAAACCTTATTACCTGCCGTAGGTCCAGGATACTTGAACGAGGAGGGCCTTTGCAAACGCCGAGAGAGCTTCCCCGCCTCCCCGCTGGAAGAGTTTTTAATAAAAAGTACCGAAAACTCATCCACGATTTTGCGCCGTTTTTCGTTGCTTTTTGCCCGGATCTTCCAAGGGATTCCATATGGCATTTCAAGGGGCCACACAAAGCGCCTTTGTCTCTGTCTTCCCATGGGAAACAAAGTGAAAAGTCCCCTTGCATGAGGGTCGGGCCAAAATTTCGGACCCTCGCTTTCGATATGCTGCACCTCAAAAAGGAGAAATCCGTATGACCGCCGAACGAATGATTTCAACCTATTCCATGTGGAGCCTTTTCAGAAATTGCCGCATGGCATGCATGAAGCGATACATCGAGCATCTCGTCACGTTGTCGGAAGATCATAATCTTCTCTTCGGCTCGGCCATCCACCGGTTCCTCGAATGCTGGCACCGGACCCGCAATCTCGACAAGGTGCTCGATCTTATCGATCGCGCATATCCGGATCGCGCCTCCGATGACGACCAGAATCGGGACTGGCATCTGGCGATCGCAATGATGAGGGCTTATGCCGCTCTTTACCCGGAAGAGGATTTCGATGTTATCGCCCTGGAAAAAACGTTCCAGGGGGAGATTATCAACCCCGCTACCGGGGCGGCGTCGCGCAGTTTCATTTTGGCTGGGAAAGTCGACGGAATCGTCAAAGACGGGGGTGAGTATTTCCTACTCGAACACAAAACCGCGTCGAACATCGATTCGGGTTACCTGGAACGGCTCTGGACCGATTTTCAGATCATCCTTTACAGCTGGTACATCGAAAAAGCCCTGAGCATTCGCATTTCCGGGGTGATCTATAACATCCTCTGTAAGGCCAGGCTCCAGCAATCCAAAGGCGAGACCGAGACCGAGTTCGAAGTTCGCCGCGCCGCACTCATTGCCAAATCGAAGACCGGCAAATCATCGGCAAAACGGCGGTTGCCGGAAAGCGACGATGATTATCAGGCTCGCCTCGCAGAAAAGTATTCCGAACCGGGGATGTTCCATCGGGAGGTGCTGTATATCTCCCGCGACCGCTTTGCCATGCTCCAGGCGGAACTTTGGGAACTGACTCAGAGCTTCCTCGACGCTCGCAGGCGGGACTCCTGGTATCAGAACACCGATTTCTGCTTCAAGTGGAATCGCCCCTGCGCGTATTACCCGCTTTGCAGCAGCGGCATGTCGCCCCTGGTCCGCGACAACCTGTACCGCATCGAGCCGCCGCATTCCGAGCTTATCGACGATGACAACACAAACAACCAGCCCATTTTTTGACGAAGGAGACAGCCATGCTTTTACCAAAGCAAAAAACCGAACCCCTGACGGAACTCAGTGACTTCAACATCTTCTGTTACGGACACCCGAAGGGTGGAAAATCGACGTGGGCCAGCGGTTTTCCGAACGCCATATTTTTGGCGACCGAGGCCGGCCTCAATGCCCTTTCCACCTATCAAGTGAATATTGATTGCTGGGAGAAGCTTCTGGAGGCCTGCAACGAACTGGCGTCCGGCAATCACGATTTCAAAAACATCATCGTGGACACCGTCGATAACGCCTGGTTCTACTGCCGACGCTACATCTGCGAAAAACACAAAGTCGATTTCGAAGGAGATCTTTCTTACGGCAAAGGTCACAGCCTCGTCCTCAACGAATTCACGCGGGTCATCAACAAAATGAGCATGCTGGACTTCGGTCTGATCTTGATTTCCCACGCGACGGTCCAGGAAATCCAGACCCGCACCGGCCCCAAACACAAGACGGTACCGTCGCTGCCCGAAAAACCCCGCAAACTCATTCTGGGCCTCGCGGACATGATCTTGTACTGCGATTTGGAAACCGTTTCCGGGCCGGATGGCAAGCAGTCCATTCGCCGGGTCATGCGCACGCAGCCTCATCCCGGTTACGAGGCCGGTGATCGCACGGGGCGACTGCCCGAAGTGATCGACCTCAATTACGACGCCTTTGTGCGGGCTTTCAACGGCAAACCCGCAAGCGAACCCAAATCCCAATCCACGACCAAGAAAACCCAATAACACGGAGGATACGATAATGACAGACCAATACGACAACCAGAACTTCGATCTCGCCGCGCTGGATGATGATTACGCGGCAGCGGAAGTGGAACCCAACCAGTTCGACGACCTTCCCGATGGAAAATATCAAGCCAAGGTGGAAAAGGTCGAAATGGGGAACACGCAGAACGGCGCCCCCATGCTCAAGTGGCAGTTGCGGGTGCTCGGTCCCCAGCATCGCGGCCGCATGCTCTTTCGCAACAGCGTAATGGCCAGCCGGGATAACCTGAAATATTTGAAGGCCGATTTGCTCCTCTGCGGACTGGAACTGGCCAAACTGTCCGATCTTCCGAATCGCCTGAACGAACTTCTGGACGTGGGACTCGAGGTCACGAAGCGCACGCGCGGCGAGTATTCCAACATTTATTTCAACAAACGCATCGTGCTTGAGAATCCGGACGGCGATTATCAGGACGCCGCCAAAAGCGCGTTGTCGGCGTTTTGAACATGAATACGCCGACCATCATCATCGATACCAGGGAACAGATCCCCTACGAGTTTCAGGGGGTGATGACGGAACGCCGCGCATTGCCCGCCGGGGATTATTCGGTCGAGGGGATGGAAACCTCCATCGCTGTCGAACGAAAGTCGCTGGACGATTTTGTGAAATCCGTCATCTCGGATCGTCGCAGGTTCGGGTTGGAACTTACAAAGCTCGCCGAATATGCCCATTCCTGCGTGGTCGTCGAGGGAAATCTCTCCGACATCCTCTCCGGCAGCTACCGATCCGGCGCTCACCCCGCAAGCGTCTTCGGAGCACTGATCAGCATCGTCGTTAACAAAGGCATTCCGGTTATCCCCTGTTCCAACAGGCAGATCGCCCGGGCTTTCACCGAACATTTTTTGATCGCGGCGGCCGAATGTCTTCGGAAAACGATTGGACCGGAAAGAAGACGAAAGGATCGGACAGAACCGGAAACGGCAGAAACGGGCTGCAAAGCAAAGGAACGGCAAACAAAAGCCGCCCATGGCGCGGGCGGCGAAACAGAACATTCACACTGACAGGAGCATATCATGAGCATCCAATTTGTTGAAGCGAAATTCTCGATTATCGGGCAGTCGCCCTACAGCAACAGCCGGTATCTCAACATCGAAAAGGGCCAAAACCAGTCCTACGACGAGTGGGAGGACGAGCACTGGCGGGAAAAGCTGCACTACGACCGTGACGGCCAGGTTTTCATCCCGCCGATGGCCCTGCATTACGCCCTCTCTGAAACGGCGAAGTTTCTCGGCAAAAAGGTCAAGGGATCGCAGCGGGGTTTTACCGCCCAGTTCACCAAGGGCATCGCCATCGATCAGCGTCTTTACCTCGGCGTTCACATCGAAGACCCGCGCATCTATCCCGAAAAAATCCACGTGCCCTCCGACGGCAAACGGGGTGGAGCGAAACGAGTCGCCCGCGTATTTCCCACCATCGATGAATGGCGCACCGAGGCGACCGTTCACATCGCCGCGCCGGAAATCACCAAGGACATTTTCGAGGAGCACATCGTCGCCACCGGCTTTTTCAACGGGCTCGGCAGATTCCGCCCCCAGAACAACGGTTATTACGGGCGGTTCGTTGTTGAGGACCTGGTCTGGAAGCAGAAATAAGGAGGTCGTCATGGACACATCATCCCAGGCCCAGGTCGTCAATCGGTTCCCGCCTTTTCGTATGAGCCCGGAAACCACCGCCCTCATGAACGATCTTCGCGCTTTGGAGCCGGGCGAGGTCATCACATACGAGGAATTACATGCCCGGCGTGGCGTTGATTACCAGGAGAAAAAGCGCGGCTGTTTCTACACCGCTCAAAAGAATCTGTGGAACGAGGAAATCTTCATCGACACCGTGACCAAAGTGGGATTCCGCCGCCTTACCGAGGCAGAGGCGGTGGATTTCGCTCAGGGCCGTCGGGAATTGGCCACGCGCCACACGAAAAAAACCATGGGCGTCCTGGTCAAGATCAACGCCGACCAGCTGGACGATGACGCGAAAAGGCACCTGGAAATGGAGCGTCTTCGCACCGGCGCGATCTACCGCGTCGCCACCGTGGACACCAAGAAACTGATCCCCGCCAACATCAGCGGCAAAGCACCGAACATCAAAGCCTTCCTGAACATGGCGGCGGAAAAAGAAAAATGACTAGAGACGAGCAGTGTACCGGAGAGAAGGCAAACGGATAGCGGCGGAGTGGAAAGGATAGAAAAGCAGCCGGGCGGAATGGAGTGAAAAGAAAAGGATGGTTTGGAATTTATTTGAACGCCCAGCGGAGCCTCCTTAATCGGGGGTTTCGCTGACCATTCAACCGCAGTGATCAGTAACGGAAGAAATCGGACGGAAGGGGATAGGAGGAAATCAGACCGGAAGGCAATGAAGCGGAATGGAAAGGATTGAAAAGGTCGATTTCAGCGTCCGTGGTCGAATCGAGTCGGCCTCGGCCGGTGGAATTGAAAAACGAATGAAGATGAGTGGATCGGATCAAAACGGAATGGAACCGAACGAATCGAAGCATAAAGGAAAGGCATGACAGTTGAAAACGGCATCCCACATCGAACATGAATCAAAATCCATTTCCGGACGGGTGGAGCACCTCTTTTTTTCATCGCCGACCTATACGGCTGGACGCCTGAAACGGGACGACAACGGCAAGCTGATCAACTTTGCCGGAACCGTTGTCGCGGCGGTCGGCGAGCAAGTTGTGCTCCACGGCGACTGGGAAATGCATTCCAAATATCAGCGACAGTTCAAAACCGAGACGCTCACGCACGATCTCAATCTATCCGAGGAAGGGCTTGCACGATATCTTGCGGACAATCCTGTTTTTGTCGGCCTTGGCCCTGTTAAAGCTCGGCGCATTGCGGAAAAGTTCGGTCGGGATTTCGGCAAGATCATCGTGGAAAACCCCGAGGCGATCGCCAAAGCCGGTCCCATCACAATCGAAGCGGCCCGCAACATTCGGACCGAATGGATGCAGCGCCAGGCCAGCAACGTGGCCGCATCGGAGCTTTCCGCCTTTGGTCTTACTCATCATCAGATCCGAACGCTCATCGAAAAATATGAGAACGACGCGGTATCTATCATCAAGAACAACCCGTATCTCATCGTGCGGGACGTACGCGGCTTCGGCTTCAAGCGAGTTGATGCCATTGCCCGGAAGATCGGCATCGCCAAGGACTTTCCACCGCGTGTTCGTGCCGGAATAATCGATTGCGTCGATACCGCCCTCGACAAAGGGCACACCTGGATCGAGGAATCAGACCTCATCGAACAGGCCAACAGGCTCCTAATAATGGACGCCCTGAACTCCCGTGACATTATCGAACACGAATTGGATGGTTTGATCAAAGCGGGCAAGCTCGCGTGCGATTCCCATGACGGGCGTTGGCTTGTGGCTCGAAAGTCCATCCACATGATGGAGCGGGAGGTCGAGGGTTGGCTTCGCAACGGCGACCGTGACCACCCCCTGGTGATGGACCTGCTCGGCATCTGGCAACAGGTGCGTGATGGTAAACTCTGTCCCGACCTCAATCCCAAACAGCGCGAAGCGGTTGTCGTTGCGCTCACCAACCAGATTGTCACGATTTCCGGCGGTGGTGGAAGCGGCAAGACTTTCACAGTCGGTGAATTGGCTCGGCTCTATGAATCCCTCGGTTTCCGGGTGGTTCTCTGTGCGCCCACCGGCAAAGCCGCCCGCAGACTTGAGGAGGTGGTCGGCATACGCGCATCCACCATCCATCGGTTACTGGAATACAACGGTCATGAGTGGGGCAAAGGTCCGGATGATCCCATCGACTGCGACATTATTGTCATCGACGAATCATCAATGGTGGATATCCCGCTGGCGTGGCGTCTGCTGCGCTCCATTGATCACGACAAAACCGCCGTAGTCTTCGTCGGCGACCATAACCAGCTGCCGCCGGTTGGCCCCGGTGATCTGCTGCGCGACCTGATCCATACCGGCATCGTGCCCGGCGTGGTGCTCACTGATATCGTTCGGCAGGCCGGTGAGCTTCGGCAAAACTCCATTGATGTGCTGTCCGGTAAGGTCGCCAAGACTTCGGAATCGGTGTTGCCCAGCGGTCGTCGCCCCTGGTACCGGATCGACAATTTTACTGACGCCTGGGATGTGCGGCGGCTCGTTTGCGATCTCTATGATTCCATCCTGGCCGACAAGTTGGGTTTCGATCTCATCGAGGACGTCCAGTTGCTCACGCCCAAGCGAAAGGATCCGCTCGGCGTCGAGGAATTGAATCTCGAACTCCAGCGGCTCATTCAGAAAAAGCTGTACGGCGTCGATGTCGAGCCCGTAAAAGCCAATCGCCGCCCCCGGTTCCTGCTTCACGACAAGGTCATCCAGCGCCGCAACAACTATGACCTCGGCATTATGAACGGCTCCATCGGGCGCGTGACCCAGGTTTTCGCCAATGGCGACCTGCGCGTCCGATTCGAAAACGCCGAGGTCCTTCTCAAACGATCCGACGGCAATCTCAGCGACCTGCAGCTGGCCTATGCCCTCACGATCCACCAGACCCAGGGCAGCGAATTTCCCTGTGCGGTCGTGGTGATCCACAAGAGCCATTCGTTCATGCACAGCCAGAACCTCTTTTACACCGGCGTATCCCGCGCCCAGGAAACGACGATCATCATCGGCGATCGTTGGGGCATCCGAAACTGCGCCCAGAAACAGGCCAACGACAATCGCAGCACCTTCCTTGGTCTTTGGCGAAAGGACGGGCTTACCCAGGAGGCGATCCATGGGTAGGCGGTTGACCTCGGAGCAAGAAAAAGCCTGTCGCCTGTTGCGCGAATACTTTTTTGCCCGGATCGACATCGTCGCGGCCTGCCAATCGTGGGTGGATCGCAAATCCGGAGAAACGAAATCCCGGCCGCGTCCTGTTCGGGAAGAGAAGGCCCTTGGCGATCTCATCGCTTTCCATGTGGTCGGACCGTCCGGCGGCAAGGCCCCGCCGCTCAATTACATCAATCGCAGAACATCCGGCCAAGTTGCCGATGGGCGGGGTTTTGATCGTCTGGGAAGCTATTCGGTCGCCCCCGATGATACCGCCTCCTGGCTTTGTCTCGATTTCGACGGCCCGGGCGCCGATCACTCCAAGGGCACGACGCTGGCTGATCCGCTGGCAACGATGATGGTGTGCTACCAACGGTGTTGCGAACTCGGCATCCCCGTCCACATCGAAAAATCGGGCAGCGGCGCCGGATGGCATCTCTGGGTGTTTTTCGAAGAGCCGGTTCCGGCTGTTGATGCCAGACTGCTCGGCCATTTCATTGCACCGGTCGATCAACCCCTGGTTACCGGCGAGATCGCAGATGTACGCACCAACAGGGGCATCGAATGCTTCCCGAAACAGAACAAGGTGAGCAGCACCAAGCACTCGGCGGGCAACCTAGTCTGGTTGCCGTTCTGGTTCGATGCGAAGGACGGCGGCAACAGGTTTTACGTGGTCGGCGACGATGGCGAACCCGCGCCCAGCGATCCCCAGGAATTCGAACGGTTTTCAGTTGCCGATCTCGCCGCCATCGTTGACCAGGTGCCGGATGATTTGTGCAATGTGGTTTTAAAGAAGAGGCCCAAGAGGCAGGAGAAAAGTACCGGGCCCCGCAGCCCATCATCTGGCCCCTCCGATTATCCGGCAACCGACTCCGATCTCGTCATCTCTGCCCTGGACTCCATATCCCCCGACTGTTCCTACGACGACTGGGTCCGGATCGGCATGGCTCTCCACGAATGGGAACCGCAGGCCGGACTTTCCATCTGGGATTCGTGGAGCGCTCGCGGCGACAAATACGTGGCCTGTGAACCCGAGGACAAGTGGGGGAGCTTCTCGTCCGGCGGCGGCGTCACCCTCGGCACCCTGTTCGATATGGCGAAAAAGGCCGGATGGGAGCCGCCGAGACATGATCACCCGCCGTTGCCCACGGACGAGGAGATCGCCGAGTTCATGGACATCGATCCGGCGGAATTGGTCGACGGGGTCAAATCGAAAAAGCGCCGGGAGATTCTGGAATGCCTTATTGAGGCCGAGGAGCCTCTTGCTCCCAAAGACGTCGCCGAGCGCCTGGGACGCGATCAAAACTCGACTCGCGTCCTGCTCCACCGTATGGCGAAAGACGAACAGATCCTCCGCAACGAGCAAGACCATTACATTTTACCGCAAAAAGTAATGGCGGAACCCACCGCGACCATTACATCCGAAACCGAAAGTAATGCCAAAAGTAATGGAGACCATTACATCGAGGCGGAAAGTAATGGTTCAGCAACCCCGAAAGTAATGCCCGACCATTACATTCAGCCAAAAAGTAATGGTCCGAAGGCCCAAAAAGTAATGGGTGATGGCCCGAAAAGTAATGGTGGTGATGGCCCCCGCCTTCCCACCATCATCGTGAACAACCGCCATTTTCGCTACATCCGCGATGAGGCTTGGGCGGCGGTTCAGTCCTCCAATTATCCGCCGAAGCTGTTCATGAGAACCGGCTCCCCGGTGTGCCTGACCTTTTTCAAAGACACCCCGGAAATCATTCCCGTGGACGCCACCATCATGTTCGATCACTTATGCAGCATCGCCTCTTGGGTTCGGCGAACTCCCGACATGGAGTTGCCCGCCAATCCGCCCAAGGAACTTCCGATGGTTATGGTGAAGCGGCCGCATCACTCGCTTCCTCCGTTGGAAAGCGTTGCAACCACCCCCACTTTTGATCGAAACGGCAGCCTCGTCCAAGCGCCGGGATATCACCGTGATGCTCGACTCTGGCTTCATCGTCCACGCGGCTTCGAACCGGTGAATGTTCCCGAGCACCCCACCGATTCCCAGGTGGCCGAGGCACGCTCCCTGCTGATCAACGACCTGCTCGTCGATTTTCCGTTCACGGCCCCATCGGATCGCGCCCATGCCATCGCCGCGCTGTTGCATCCCTTTGTGCGCCGCATGATCCAGGGGCCGACGCCCTTGCACCTGATCGAATCACCATCACCGGGCACCGGAAAGTCGCTGCTTGCAAAAGCGATATCGAAAATCGCCCTCGCCAAAAAGGAAGCCGCCAGTTTGCCGCTCGTCAGGGACGAGGGAGAAAACGCCAAGAAATTCACATCGATACTGAGCCGCGCACCCCAAATCATCCTCCTCGACAATATTTCCGGGGGCATCAGGTCGGCATTCTTGGCCAGCGTGCTTACGGACACCGAGTGGAGCGACCGCATCCTGGGTTCCAGCCATATCGTCACCTTACCCAACAATGCGCTCTGGCTTGCCACCGCCAACAATCCCACGCTTACCCTGGAGATCGCCCGGCGCTGCGTTCGCATCCGAATCGACTCCCATCATGATCGGCCGTGGTTGCTCTCGGGGTTTAAACACTCTCCCCTTGATGACTGGGTAGAGCGCAACAGATCCGCACTGATCACCGCGCTTCTTACCATCATTCGCGGCTGGGTTGTCGCGGGCCAAAAGACGGAAAAAGTATCGTTCGGGTCCTTCGATTCCTGGGCACGCACCATCGGCGGCATCCTGAAGTTCGCTGATATCCCCGGTTTTCTCGGTGATCTCGAAGAACTATATGAAGCCGCCGACCACGAGGGCAACGAATGGCGGGAGTTCACCGCCGAATGGTGGGATCGGTTCGGGCCGCGATATGTGGCCGCTGCCGAACTCCTGGGTCTTGCCACTGAGCGGGGACTGCTCTCCGCAACCATCGGCGACAAGGGCCCCCAGTCCCAGAAGATTCGGCTCGGACGAGCCCTCAGCGCCATGCGCGATCGGCAGTTTGATATTTACCGGATATCGATCCAGCGAAATCCCAGAACCAAAAACCAGACCTACGGCCTCGTCAATGTCAGCGACGGCGAAGGCAGAACACCCGGTGAAATAGTCGATCTCTTTTCCAAAAAGGCCGAAAAACCGCGCGGTGAGTCAAATCAACCCACCGCAGACTCACCGCAGGAAAATCCTCAACAAAATCAATGCTCCACGGTGAATGCGGTGAGTGCGGTGAATAATTCCCGGTCCGCGTACGCGGGCGCGCAGGAAGAATCTGCTGGAGAACACACCGCAACCCACCCAACCCACCGCAAAACGCTTTCCGGCGATTTGGCCGACTTCGATCCCCAGGAGGAAGACCATGAGTGAAAAAAACAAGGTCGCCCTGCGCGTCGCCACGGACCTGAGGCACATCACACTGGAAAATGCCCCCGACCATCCCCAGGACGTGATGATCGGCAATACCGTTTATCGCCGCCTCGATGCCCCGTACTACGCCTGGCTTCGTCGCCGGATGGAGCGAGCCAAAAAAGCGCACGAAGCCGGTAAGCTGGCAGCCCAAACCTGGAAAACTCTGCGCCAGCGGTTCAACGCGATAAACACCTGGGCACTGGAGCACCTCGGCGACAAGGCTCTGCTCACGGCGCTGGACACCCTGGACGAGAAATTATATGTCGCGCCCACCCATGACCATGCCATCGGTATCGTCGAGTCTTGGGACGAACGCGCGGCGATCATGGAATTTGACGGCGGGTTCGACCATGAATCCGCTGAAGACTGCGCCGCGACCCTCGTCTCCCGCGAACTCACGCCCAAGGACGTCGAGTCGTTCAAGGCCCTGGGCGTCGAGGTCCACGTCAAATCCAAGCCCGGGGATTTCACGCTCGTTCCCGATTACACCGACAGGGCTGGCCAGGATCGCATCGAAATTTCCGCCGAGGACCTGCGCAAACTTTCGATGGTGATGCACGCATTTCCCGGGAGCGAAATCACATACGTGGGACCGCAGCGGGATATTCCGGAGGATTTTTACACCCCAAGTCCGGCTCCCACGTCACCACCGAAACCCGAAACCCAACCCCCTCAACCCAAACCCACGCAGCCGCCGCAACAGGCCCGGCTGTTCTGATGGAGGAGAAAATGAAAGTAGCATATACCGCCGGTCCGTACCGTGGCCGCACCCACAACGACGTCGCCCAAAACATCGCTGCTGCCCGTGAAGTGGCCGCACGCCTCTGGTCCCTGGGATACGCCGTGATCTGCCCGCATCTCAATTCCGCGTTCATGTCAGGCGCAGCCTCCGAGGAAGTCTTTCTCAACGGCGGTCTCGAAATGGTGCGCCGTTCCGATCTTGTTGTTCTCATCGATGGCTGGGCCGGTTCTCAAGGCACGGCCCGCGAAATCGAAGTAGCACGCTCACTCGGCATCCCCGTTTTCAGCGACATCGAATTCGTGCCGCCCGCCGATGCTCACCCGGAGGCCTGTGCCAATGGGTAAATGCAAGGCTCGCACTGAAGTTTATTCCCGCATCTGCGGATACTACAGGCCCGTCCAACACTGGAATCCCGGAAAACGCGCTGAATTTCACGACCGGGTTCCCTATGCCCTCAACAGAAAAACGTCCGGGTCATCCCCGGTTCGCAAACCCCAAACCAAGGAAAGAAAATCATGAGCAGAACCAAATCCACACACATCTATTGCGCCAATTGTCTCCACTGCAAGGTTTCAACCCATACCTGCCCCCGCAATGGAACCCGCGAACGTCGGGTTCGATGCGCCGCCGGACAATGGGTCACCTCAGCGGGCAATGAAAAAACCTACTCCCTCCATACCGTCCTGTCGCGCCGCAAGGTCCGGTGCGCCCACTACGATTCGATGGGTGAATCCGACCTCCGGGAATTCATCAAGGACCTCGAGGAGAATCTGCCCGCCGAGCGAATAATCGTGCCGCCGTCCCAACCCATCCCCCGGCGTGAGGTGAGGATCTGATGCCCTTCAATCGGTACATCAATGCCGAGGGGATCCTTCCCCCGGAACTGGTCGAGCAAATCCAGAACCATTTTTCCGGTGGGTATCTCTACATCCCTTCCCGGAAGTACGCCGCACGGATCAAGCGCAACCTGGAAGTCGTTCGGATGTTCAACGACGGCAAGTCCATCGCCGAGATCGCGGACACCTATCTGCTCACCAGAGGCGCGGTGCGTTTCATCTTGCAAAAAGCGGGGAAGAAATAAGTGTCTACGTGTTTTTGCCACCCACTGATATTGGCCGGTTCGCGTTCATCGTTTCTACTGATGGGGAAAGTGCCTGGCGCGAGATGGCCGATATCGGAGGGTCAATCCCTCGTGACTCGGAGTGAAAATGGCTGAATTAACCGACGAAAAAGCGAAATCCAACCCCGGTAATGTCGCCGAACAAAACGCCGCCTCACTTCCGGTTGGCGACGACGATGATTTCGTTGTTGTGCTGGGACGGCGCGTCCTTCGCTGCAAGGCGAAATCGAAAAGCACCGGCCAGCGGTGCAAGAGCCCGGTCGTGGAAGGCTACAAGGTCTGCCGCTTCCATGGTGCCAATCCGAAAAACCACGGTGGTGCGCCGCCGGAAAAGATGCGCGGCAACCTCAACGGTCTCAAGCACGGCGCTTACGTGAAAAAGATGCTGACCGACGAGGAGAAGGCGATCTTCGAGGAACTGCTCGCCGCGATCCACCGGGACTTCGATCTCAACGAATCAACCGACCTCGCCCAGGCATCGATGGCGGCTTTTTATTACGCCAAGTGGCACTGCGCGGTTCTCGGCAATGCCGATGCCGCAGTCGGCAATTACGACGTGCTCTTTCGCAAGCAGCTGGAGTGCCTGAAAACCACCCGCGCCCAGCGCGACAGCGGTTCCGGGCCGACCACCACGCCCGCTGAATGGGCGGTGGCTCTGCTGGCCCGCGTGAAAGATGCCAAGGAAAAAGAGACGGATGACGGCAAAACGCAAAAATAAGTTCGCAGAAGTCGTTGGCGGTCCGGTCGGCGGGTCTCGAAGTTCCGCGACGTTGCGCGTCTCGATTTTCCACGGAACGTCTCATAAGACGCCTTATGCGCATAAAAGAATCGCGGCGCTGCTGGTCGTTCTAAAGGGCTTCGAGTGCCTGTTCGAGTTCGTCGTCGGCGATGTGGGCGTAGATTTGCGTGGTGGCGACCTGGGCGTGGCCGAGGGCTTTGGATACCAGCAGCAGGTTGCGGGTGCGGCCATAAAGGGTCGTGGCGAAGGTGTGGCGCAAACCGTGGACGGTGATCTTTCCGTCGAGCCCGGCCCAGGCGAGCCAGAGCTTCATGCGGGCCTGCACCTGGCGGGTGCTGATGCGGGTGTTGCGGTTGGAAAGGAACAGGGCTTCGGAGTCGGCGGCGACCTTCTTGCGTTCGCGGATGTATTTTCGCAGGGCGCGGCGCAGGTCGGTGGCGATGAATCGTTCCTGGGCATGCCCGCCCTTGGTGTGGCGAAGCCTCAGCTTCTTGTCGTCGAGCCTGATATCGGCGATGTCCAGCCCGACCAATTCCGCAAGCCGGATGCCGGTGCCGAGCAGAATCTTCAGCATGACCAGATCGCGTTCGGCTGCCGCGCCCTTGCGGGACGCCACGGCTTTCACCAGGACCTTGACCTCCTGGGGCGTCAGATAGCTGGGCGTCTCGCGCTGGTGGCGTTTCACTTTGATCCATGCGGCGGGGTCGCGCCCCGTCGCGCCCACGTTGGCCACAAAGCGCCCAAACGATTTCAGGCAGGCCTTTATGCGCCCGATGCTGGCTTGGCCGCGACGGGCGCCCGTGTGCGTTTTCGTTACGGAGTCGGACAGAAGAAACCGGGCCAGCAGGTCCTCGGTGAGTTCGGCGACGGCGATGTCGCCCGCGAATGCCGCAAGCGATCGCAGGTCCCGCTGATAGCAGCTGATGGTGTGCGAGCTTTTACCCTCGGCTTCGAGCCGGGTGAGGAATTGGTCGATGGCGGTTTGCAGATTCACCGGCTACTCCTTTTCGTCCAGACCGAGCCGCCGGATGATTTCGGCCTTGTCGTCGGGCGGGAAGTCGATCCGATCCTTGATGTAGCTCCAGGCGCTTTCGTGAAGATTGCCCTCAGAGTCGAACACCGCGTCGTGGATAAGCTCCACCGCCTTGGCGATCTCGGCCTCCCGGTTGCGGTCGGCCTTGGTCATCTGCTCGATGGCGATGGCCAGGGCCTCGGCCTCGTTGCCGGTTGTGCGTCGCTTGCGGGCGCGAAGCACCTTGATCGCTTGCTTGAAATTCATGGTCACCCCCTACCTGATTCCCAGGCGGCTCTCGATTTCCAGTTTCTCGTCCTCGCTGAACCGAATCTTGTCACGAAGGAAAATCCATACTTCCGAAACGTCCTTGTCAGGCCACCCGCTGATCTCGCGGATCATGTGGACGGCCCGGTTGATTTCAGCCTCCCGCTTGATGACGGCGGTGGTCAGGCAGTCGATTGCGCGTTGCAGGGCTTCAACCTCTTCCTCTTCCGGAATGGCGATCAGATTCCCCTGGGCGCGTTCGATCATGGACTGGAGCACGTCGATGGCGATTTCGAGTTTCATGATTTTCCCTCCTCGTCCAGCGGGACCAGATCCTTGCGGCGGGCGTCGCTGGTGACCCAGGAAAAGCGTTCGTCCTTTTCGATCCAGGGTGCGACATCCCACCAGCCCCCGCGAATCGGGGCGATCAGTTTGACTTTGAGTCCCTTCATGAAAGCGTGGTCGTCGCCCACGTACCGCATGATCATTCCGCGTCGCAATCTAGGCTTTGCCATCGTTGACCTCCTGGTTGCTCTGGTCCTGGCCTTCGCTCTGGCCGGGGTTCTGCTTTTCCATTGCCGTGGCGATTCGTTCCAGCAGCCCGTTGAGCCGACCCAGTTCCTTTGCGATGGTCGGCAGGGTGTGGTCATAGAACGTGCGCCCCATGCGCGTCTGGTAAAACTCCGTCATGTTCATCTCCCTGTGGTTTGTGGTCCTCGTTTTCATGGACCGCATGAGGGCTTCGGCGCATGTGAAAGTCAAGGCGAAACAAGTAGTTATGCGAAATTCTTCCGCCCGAAGAAAAGCGCCCCGCAAAGGGCGCAAGAGGCGGGATCGTGCTGTGGCGGGAGTTTACGGAGTGGGAGAATCCTCCTCGGCGAAGCCGTTGAAAATGCCGGTGGCGTAGGTTTTGTGATTGGCCTTGTCATCCAGCCAGAAAGCCGCGTCCACGTATCCGAGTTCCAGGGCGATGGCGGCGACAACATCACGCGCCAGCATGTTCGTACGACCGGATATCCGGACCGCCTTTATGCCTTCGAGGACGTTGGCGGGGATTTTGACCTTGTCGCCCATTGGTCATTCCTCCCGGCCGGCTTCAGCAGGATGATCAGGATCGGTCTTTTCTTTGACCTTCTCGGCCTCGGACTTGGGCAGCGGCACCTTGTCCGTCCATCCCTGGTCCTTACAGAACACAAGCATCTGGCGCAGAACTCTTTTCGTTTGAGCCACCGTGTGAGGACTGCGGGGGCGTTCCCGAGGCGGCTCCCCCTCCTTCCTAGGTTCGCGGATCAGCTTGTTGACCGCGTCGCTCTTGAAGAAGGCGGAAACGTGGACTGGCAGGATCTTGGCGATGTCTTTGGATTCACCGAAGTGTGCGATGGCCAGGTCCAGGTGGCGGCCGTATGTCTCGACGGTCCGCTCGTTCTTGCCGAGTTCCCCCAGATGGGTCAGGTACTTCTCGGCGGCCTCTTTGATCGTGATGGTCTTGGTGGTCATGGTATTCTCCTCCTACGCTTTGGTTTGGGGTTTGGTTATGTGGGGGTCGATTTCGCGCCGCAGACGCGCGGCGGTCTTGATGCGCACCTCGCGGCGGGTCAGGATGTTGATTCCGATCCAGCCGCCATGGGGGTACTCGCTCACGATACGCACCGGCACGACGAAACCGCTGACCTTCGCGGTGTATGTCTTGCCGATTTGGACATCGCATTTTTTCATGGGCACTCCCTTCGGTTACGGCCTTTCGACCGGATTGACTTCACACAGAGTCCAGGAATTGAAAGTTCGGCCCGGCTCATCGACTTTTTCGCCGTCCGCTGCCTCCATCCGGGCCAGCGTCTCGTATGCCTCGGCGATGCTCACGAAGAGGCGCATGCCTCCAGAATCGAGCTTTTGGCCGAGGATCGCTCCGGTGTTCAAGTTGGTCAGGATGTAGCGCGCCATTCATATCCTCCTTTCAAATCGGCATTTCACGAAGCAACACATCGCTTCGGTTGGCGGGAAGATCAAGGGATTTCTCGCGCCGGGTAAAAGAATTCTTTGGCCACTTTTTCCTCGACTTCCTGCGCAAATCCCGCCTTCATGCACACCTGAAAAACGAGAGGCCGGAGAAGTACATGAGCCGAAAAATTGACATTATGTTTCAGGGGAGCATTTCGCGGATCGCCCTCCATCGTGTGGACCGCTCCCGGCTCTATAGCTCAACGTGCCTGATCGGGCTGGACGCGCAGGGGAACGAGTGTGCGTCGGCGCTGCTAACCCGCGACGGGAAATACGTTTTGGGAGCGGGATCGACCGCGGGGATGTATCTGAGCGAGGAAGGCGATGTTGTAGCGCGGGAAGACCTGACAGCTTCGGATGAGCAGGGGCGGCCTTCCGGTGAAGAGATCGCGGTTCCGAACAGCCCCCATGAATTGACCGGACCGGTCTCGGCCGAAGCATTACTGGAATGCATTGTCACCGCTGTTAACGAGGCGAACGCATCCGATCTTGTTTTAACCCTGGCAACGTCGTTGTCGCGGGGCGACATTTACCATGAGCCCGACAGGGGCTTTCTTCTAGCCAACGAGCAAGGTGTTTTTCTGCTGGCGACGAAACCGGCGCGGTTCGATTTCATTGGAAACGATCACCAGGCCGTTTTCGAAGATGACGACCATGAATATGAAGACCTCGGATTTGATACGATGTGAGGAAAACCATGATGCGGAAAATCCGACTTGAAGACTTAAAAGGGCGGGACGGATTGGTATGGATATCATCGCCCACACACATGGCCAAACAGGAGTTTCGCACACCGGATGGCGGTCCCGTCCATTTCGAGCGGATCATTAAAAGCCCGATAGAACGGGGTGAAATCGCCCTGCGGCACCACTACAAAGATGACGATTCACTGGCCCGCGCTCTGACCCAAGGCGATCCGGAGATTGATATGGAAGCTGCGGGGCGCGTCACCGGCCCTTGCGACCGGGTGTGGGTCGATCCGGAGGGCATTCCGCTGTATGCGGCCACGATGATGGAAGTCGTTTACGAACCGGACGGCATGGAAAAAGAGCGGCGGGTGCCGGTCGACAAGGAGGCGAACATCGGCGAGGGCATGCCCCTGAGATGGACGGGGCGATTTTACCAACGCGAGGAAATCGTTCGCCGGTTCGCGATCACGCGGAAGTTTCAGGTACTGCACTCTGACGGCCTGACATTCGATTTTCTGCACCGCATGGCGGCTACGCTGGAGAAAAAGAAGGTTCTCGTATCAATAGGCGCGGGAGCCAAGGGGCGCGATCAATTGATTCTCGAACGAAACGGCACGCCGTATCGCGCTTTTTTGGAGGGTCGCACAAACGGTGAAAAATATATTCTCGTTCTCCACCTTTCAAATCTGGAACTTAAAAGGCCAGCCTTATGATCGTCGATGAATCCAGAATGACGCGGCTTGGAAACAACGGCTGGATGGCACCGGCGGGATCGCTGACGGATATCAGACTGTTGAGGCGATTATCAACCTACAAACGCACCGTGGCCGGTAACTACCGAAGCGTCGTGCCGGACGACATCACAAAAAGCATCCCCACCGGAGAGCACATCCTTTCCGAAAAGGTGGACGGCGAAACATGGTTTCTGCGTGTCGAGAGTGGCGAGGCAGCCCTTCTTTCCCCTTCGGGGAAAGTGATCGTCGGCGTGTCGCTGCTGGATGAAGCGAAAAAGCTGGTGGGAGACAAATCTATTCTGGCAGCGGGCGAGCTTTACGCGAAAGTCGAGCAGGGCCGCCCCCGCGTCCATGATCTTCACGCGGCATTGGGTGGCTGGGCGAAAGCCGAAGTCGAACGGTTGCGCTTTGCCAGCTTCGATCTGCTGCGGGATGGAAGCGATGATGCGCAACAACTGCCTTTTGCGAAACGGGTGGAACGGCTGCGGGAGCTTTTTGCGAAATGCGAGCGTATTCATCCAGCGCGGTTCGAAACGGCAATCGACAGTGCTGATATCATCGCGGCATACGACCGCGTCGTCACGAAGGGCGGCGCGGAAGGGATCGTAATCCGCTTGGCGGATGGGCGCATATTCAAGGTCAAGCCGGAAATCGCCATTGACGCTGCGGTGGTCGGATATTGCGAAGGTGGGGAACATCGAGTATCCGAACTTCTCCTCACTCTCATAGACGAAAATCGTTTCCACTTGATCGGTCGAGTTCGGACCGGTTTTTCTAAAAAGGAACGCAGGGGGCTGTTCGATTCACTTTCCCAATCAGCATGTGAATCGTCATTCCGCCTGGCCGGGGAGCATGGCGTCCTGCACCGTTGGGTGAAACCCACCATGGTCGTGGAAGTGAAGTGCAACGACCTGCTCACTCATCGCGCCAACAACGAACCAATCCGACGCATGATGATGGAATACTCGGAATCTGAAGGCTGGACGCCTCTGCGTCCCGCGCCTTCGATCAGCATGATCAACGCGGTATTCGTGCGCGTGCGGGATGACAAATCCGTCAACGATCAGGATGTGCGGTTTTCCCAGGTGACGGACCTGGCGCCGGTCGAGATTGAAAAGGGCGATGCGCCCCAGCAGTTGCTCCCCGTTTCCGAAGTGGTTCGCCGGGAAGTGTTTACGAAAAAGGTGGACCACGGTCTCGCGGTGCGCAAGCTGGTGATATGGAAGACCAATAAGGATACCGTCGATTCCGCCTATCCGCCCTGGGTCGCTTACTTCACGGACTTTTCTCCCGGACGCGAAACGCCCTTGAAAACCGACATCCGCGTTGCTTCGACTCGCGAGAAGATCGGAGCACAAACCGATCTTTGGATCGCCTCCAAAATAAAGAAAGGGTGGAAGGCGGTTTCGCAATTCGGCGCTCCGGCGCGAACCGGCCATCAAAGCCGGGCGGCTACGGAGAAGCTGGAACGGGAAGTCGCGGCGCTGGCTTCAAACGGAAAACCACAAATTTCAGGTTTTTCCATCGTCGTATCCTTCGGCCGCAGCCCCTCGCTCAATTTTGGCGAAGCCCTGCGCCGTGTGAAGAAGCTGGCCGGGTGTGGTCATATCCTAGTGGAAAGCGATGATCGTGGTCGGCTTCGCCACATCGATGTGATTATGAATCGGGACATCGTGCGCCATTCGTCGCGGATCGTTTCCCTCATCGCCCTGGTCCGTACGTGGAAAAGCGCGGAAATCATCATCAGCGGCGATCCCCTGGAAGGGCGAGAGCTTGACGCATACCTTCATCGGTTGCGTGAGGTGCGGCGATGCTGGCGCAGTCATCGCAAGGCCGGGTGCGACGGCGCCGGCTCGCGTCTCGGCTGCCGGATGCTACGGATCGAGGCTCTGCCGGAGTTTTTGCGCTACGCCAACAACCTCCAGCCCTGGTGGGCGGTGGGGACGTTTGACGGAAGCACCGTCTCCATCGACAAAGACTCGCTCCGAGCCCAGGTGCAAAGCGAGCGAAACGATCTGTGCCGCCAGTGCCCGTTGCATGATCATGATGAGATAGAAAAGAAAATCAAAGACCTGCCCGACAAGCTCGATCCGCAAAACGACGTGCAATGGACCATGCTTTATCATCGCTCCACCGGCGAATCAGTCTGGATTGCGCCGACCGGCCTGTACAATCTGCCCTGGACGCTGATGCGGGAGAACGAAGTAAAAAGCGGACTGTCGTTTCACGTCGGAAACGGGACCGCCGCGACGCCCATGATGCGACGTATCCCTCCCACCCGTTACGACGACGTGCGCGGGCAGGAAGCCGCGGTGGAGGCCGTGCGCGACTACGTGGAGATGCCGATCAAGCACGCCGAGCTTTTCAAGCGCATCGGCACACAAGGCGGCAGGGGTGTACTTCTGTATGGAGCGCCTGGTAATGGAAAAACCCTGCTGGCCAAAGCCGTGGCCGGAGAATCCAGCGCGCACATCGAAATCGTCTCCGGGCCGGAGGTGCTGTCAAAATGGGTCGGTGAGGCCGAAGAGAAAATCCGCTCAATCTTCGGCCGGGCCCGCAAGCTCGCACCCTCGGTGATCCTTTTCGATGAGATCGACGCCGTCGCATCTTCCAGAAGCCTGGCGGAAGGGCATCACCACAAAACCCTCGTGTCGCAAATGCTCGTGCTGCTCGACGGCCTGGAGGAGCGCGGTCGTATCTTTGTCATCGGCACGACCAACCGCCCAGATGAAATCGATCCGGCCCTGCGCCGCCCTGGGCGCTTCGACCGGATGATCCACATCGGTCCGCCATCGTTAGAAGGCCGCGCCGCTATCTTTGCAAAACACATGGCCGGGATGACAGTCAACACCGACATCGATCCACTGGAATTGGCCTGCCTCACACTCAACTTCTCCGGCGCGCAAATAGAACTGGCCTGCCGCGAGGCAGGTATGGCTTGTGTGAAAGAAGCGGTGCACGATCATGTTCCACTGGAATCATTGAAAGTGCGGATGGATCATTTTAAAAGGGCGATCCGCTTGGTCACTGAAAGTCTGTCATGCGACCGCAGCTTCTCGATCGAGGAAAAATCAAGAGGAAACGGCGACGGGATTATCGGGTGCCGGCCCGGTGGCGCTTCTTCTTGGCTTCTTCGAAGCGAATGACCAGCCTTGCGTCAAGCGCCCTGGCCATCTTCTCCAACGTGGCGACCGACATGCCGCGGTAGCGGCCGCTCTCTATACGGGCGATGGCGGGCTGCTTGGTGCCGACCGCCTCGGCCAGTTCGTCCTGCGACATTCCGCGGCGTCCGCGTAGCGCGATCAGCGAGGCGATCAACTCGAACTCCGGTTCCAGTTCATCATAAGCGCTCCGGACATCGGGATCTTCCAGAAGTCGCTTTTTGTATTCCGAGAAGTCGGCGCCCAAGCAGGTCTCCATGTCGGAGCGCTTTTTTTCTTTCGTATCGGTCATTTTGACCTCTCTTTCATTTCGGCCAGGTATCCTTTGGCCCGTTCGAGTTCCTTGCGGGGCGTTTTTTGCGCCTTTTTCAAGAAACCGTGGAAAAGATAGAACGACCGGTCCTTCCACCCCGCGTAAAAGACCCGGTAAGCGTTAGATCCGCAACGGATCCTTAATTCCCAAAGGACGGCACCCCGGATCTTCCTGGCGTATGGCTCCCGCAATTCAGTACCGAACATCTCCAGCAGGTCGACCGTCCGGATAACGCGCGCCTTGTCCTTGACCGGGAGCTTTGCCATAAAATCGTCAAACGGGATCTCGCCATTTGCGCGGCGGTATCGAACCACTTTCCACTTCATGGCGCGAATATAACACATCTGTTATGGTCCGGCAAGTGAAAAAGGGGTTTGACTTGGGATAATACGGAGACTCTGGTGAGTGTATCAAACGGGCGATCAATGACGGGACGATTCCGCAGGACTGCTAAATTTCCTCTGCCAGGGCGTCCTCCTCTGGTGTTTTCTCTTTCTTTTTCGCATCTTTCACCCTTTGCAACAACGCAACCGCCCATTCCGCCGGCGATCCGTGGGAATTGGTTTCCGGTTCCCTCTGCGCCCTCGTGACCTTGAGCGATTCCAGCTGCTTGCGAATCAGGGCGTCGAACATTGCGATTGCCGAGTCGGACCCGCCTTCCGCAGCACGATGCCATCGCGTGTAATAAAAACTGGCCATCGCGGCCTGCATCTGATCCGTCGAATCGTTCAAATCGAAGTCCTTGCGAATCGACTCCAGCATCTCGTTAAAAAGATGATGGTCCTCTTCATTGATTAGCCGTTTGACATAGGCTCCGTGTTTAAGGCCGTTGAGGTTGCCGCGCATTTTTTCCGGTGGGGCGCCTCCACGATTTTTTGGATTTGCCCCGTGCATTCGACAGACGGTATAACCCCGCACAGCCGGATGTGTGCATCGCCCGCCGCCGTTTTTCATCCGAGCCTTGCAACGGAGAACTTCTTTTCCAAAAACGACGATATGATCCTGATCGTCGGGCAATTTCTGTTTGGCCTTCATATTCACCCCCTCGAACTCCTGACAATTACCTCACACAAATAGTAAAAAGGACTCGACGGCAAAAGGCAAGAAAAGTGGGTGGAAGTTTTTACCAGAAATTTCTGCCACCCCGGACGGCAACAAAATCTAGCGTTTTTTGCCTTGGAACAATGCGAGACCGATCAAATGATTTCCTCAACCGTTTGACTGAAATATCGAACCGCTTCAGAGGGTGTAGTCCCGACCATGTGCGTTTTTTTCGGATTTCTTGCGATAAGCCGGTCAAACATCTTTAAAAAATGGGGAAAAGTTTTCGGGAAATTTCTTCCATCGGAAAACACCGCAAAAATGAGCCATCAAAATATCTTTTTAGCAAAAAGGGTCCCCAAGGGATTCCGCCCTGGTTTCCGCCCTAAGCCCAAGGGCGGCTTTCCCTGCTTATACCGTACGGAATCCCGGTAAAAACGGCCAAAATTCCTTGGCGCATGGGGGTTTGCGCCAAATTTTTAGCCCCTCGTTCGAGAGGGGCTTTACCTGCGCCCCATCTTCAGGGTGATCTGCCCGCCTTCGCCCAGGGAGAGAAGCTGCGTGGCGCTGGATTGGGGCGCATAGTCGCCGCCGCCCACCGGCGGACCGAGAACGTTGTCCGGCACAAAGGGCCGGCCGAATCCGGCGGTGGTGCCGTAGGCGACGTCGATCACCTGAATTACAAAGTTCTCCGGGCTGCATTGGGCGGGAAGATTGTCGTCATCGTCATCATCGTCGTCGCCGCCGGTATCGTCGTCATCGTCGCCGGATTGAGAGGCCTTGGCCGTGGCGCAAAAATAACCGGCATTGTCTTCGTAGGAATCGTCGTTGACGATAAAATAAAGATTGCCCGCTTCGGTGATTAGTTTTTCGTAGCTCAAACCGGCAAGGAAAGGAACGCCCGTTGTCCCGTCCCCCGGCGATACTTTTCCCAGCAATGTGCCGCGATTCAATTCCGGGGCCGGGCAACCGAGGCCGCACACCTCGTCGATTCCGTCCGGACCTGTGGATTCGCCCTTTTGAGTCAGGGTAATTTCTCCGGTCGAACCAATCGTCAGCGTGTCGCCGTAGGCGAGATGAAGCCCGGCGTCGATCCATCCCGATTCAAAGGCCGGTACGGCAATCCCTTCCCGGCACATATCGCCGGTGTCGTTGTCATCGTTGTTGTCGTCATTGTTATCGTCGTCATCGCCGTCGATAAAATGGTCGTCGTCGTCATCGCCTCCGGCCGAGCAGGCGAAGCAAAAAATCGCGGGGATCAGACAAAGCACAAACAGCCGCCGGTGTTTTTTCATCGAAAACCTCGCTTATTCTTCGAAGGCATATTTCTTTTTTTCCCTGAACAAAAGTGCCACGAAAAACGGGCCGCCCACCATGGCGGTCAAAACGCCCACCGGTATTTCCGTCGGAGCCAGAACGGTGCGCGCCACGGTATCGCAAAGGATCAGAAAGCCCGCTCCCGCGAACATGGAAGCGGGAAGCAACGCCCGGTGGGAAGGGCCGATCAGAAATCGGACCGAGTGGGGAACGATCAGTCCCACAAAGCCGATGGGGCCGGACAGGGAAACCACCGAAGCGGTTATCAGCGACGCGGCCAGGTAACAGATTTTTTGGGAACGAGCGACGTCGACGCCGCGGCACCAGGCCACGTAGGAGCCGAAACTGAGCTGATCCAAATCCCGCGCTTTTATAAAAAGCAGAACAACGCCGAGAACCCAGAAGGGAAGAATTTTTATGATGGTCTTGTATCCGATGATATCCAGGCCGCCCATCAGCCACCTCAGCATCTGGTGGCTTTCGGTGAAATCCGCCAGGTAATGAGCGAAAAGGATCATGGCCGAGAAAAAGAAGCTGATCGAAACGCCGGCGAGAAGCAAAATGGCGGTGGGCAGCCGCCCGCGAGAGTGAGCCAGAATATAGACGAGGGCGACGGCTCCGGCGGCGCCGAGAAAGGAAAACAGCGGAACCGTCGAAAATCCCAGCAGTGAAATGTCCAGGCCGAGCTTGATGGCGATCACCGCGCCCATGGCTCCTCCCGAGGATACTCCGAGGGTAAAGGGATCCGCGAGAGGATTGCGCAACAGCGCCTGGAAAACGGCGCCGGCTACGGCCAGGGCGGCGCCGGTGAGCGAGGCCAGGAGAATTCTGGGCAGGCGGGTTCTGAAAAGAACGCTCGCGTCCAGGCTTTTCGAAACGTCGCCGATTTGCGAAAAGGCTTCTTTTAGACTAATGGATACCGAGCCGATCGCCGGGCAAAAAATCAATGTCAAAAGGAAAAAAAGGGCAAAGGGAGCGACTTTGAACCAATCATGTTTTGTCCATTCGGTGGTCATCTCATAGTTTCTTTCTGCCCGTCGCAACGACGTAGGGGGCCTTCGTGATTGCCCGGATTCCGCCTTCGACCTCCACGTTGAAATGTTCTCGGATGGTCGCCGGATTGACGATTCGGTCCGGCGGGCCATCGGCGACGATCTTTCCGCCCACCAGCAAAACCAGGCGGTCGCAATACAACGAACCAAGATTCAGATCGTGGGTGACGGCGGCAATGGTCAGCCCTTTTTCTTCGTTCATCTTTTTGAGGATTTCGTAAATTTCGATTTGATAATGAATATCCAGGGAGGAAGTCGGCTCATCGAGAAAAAGGAGTTGCGTATCCTGGGCCAAAGCGGAAGCCAGAACCACCCTTTGTTTCTCCCCGCCGGACAATTGCGCAACCGATCGACCCTTCAACGAAAGGGTGTTGGTGGCCTTCATCGCGTCTTTGACGATGCGGCGATCGGTCTCGTTTTCCGTTTCGGTCAATCCCTGGTAGGGGTGCCGCCCCATCTTGACGAATTCGCCCACCTTGTACGGAAAATGGAAAACCATTTCCTGGGGAACGGCGGCGGCGAGGCGCGCGGCCTTCCTTCGACCGATTTTATGCAAAGGCTTATCGCAAAGAAGCACTTCTCCGTGATCGGGATTCACAAAGCCGGTCATCATTTTGATCAGCGTCGATTTTCCCGATCCGTTTGGGCCGATGATGCCGACAAACTCGCCTTTGCCGATCGAGAGGCTGATCCCCTTGATGATTTCGCGCTTGCCGTAACCGAAGCGAAGATCTTTTAGCGTCACCGCTTCATTGCGCATCGCTGTCGCCCTTGTCCGAAAACAACAGTTGCTGGATTTCTTTTGCGATTTGCGGCATCCGGGGGCCGGGGATAAACAGATAATTGCCGTTAAGCAGAGTTACGGCATTTTTTTTGACGGCCTCGATGTAATCCAATTCTTTCCAAAGCCGCTGTTCGCTTTGCTTTGCCTGGGTTTTCATGCCGGCGTCGGCGGATAAAACGATAATGGCCTGCGGCGATTGTTTGAGGATTTCCTCCTTTGATATTTTCGGATAGGGGATCACGGAATCGGAAAAGCAGTTGACGCCGCCGGCAATCCGAAGAAGTTCGTTATGAAAGGAACCGGATCCGGCGACGTAGATTTCACGGAGCGAGCCGGGTTCGTGCCCGATTACAAGCAGGGTTCGGACCGGCTTTCGATCGGCGGCCTTTGCCCGGATCTCGTTTAGCTCCCGCCCCATTTTTTCCACCAGTTCCCGGGCCTGCTTATCCTTGCCGGTTTTATTGCCGATGGTGACGATGGAAACCAGCACGTCTTCGACGGTCCGGTTTTTGACGATTAAAATATCGAAACCAAGCTCGCGATACTTTTTCAGAAGTGTTTTATCCGACTCCTGCATGAGGATAAAGTCCGGGCGAAGCGCCGTGACCCGTTCGAAGTCGGGGTTGACCACGCCGCCGATTCGGGGGATGGATTTGGCCTCGGGCGGATAGTTGCAGAAATCGGACACGCCGACCAAAGAATCGCCGAGCCCCAACGCGAAGCAGATTTCCGTCAGACTCGGCAAGGTGGATACGATCCGCAATCGATCCTTTTCGACGGGGAGCGCTTCCTGCCGTTTTTCGCAAGCGCAGGCGGCGAATAGCCATAAAAAGGCAAGAACGAGGATTGGGATTGCGATTCGGAAGGCGCGGTTGTTTGTTGGTCGATTCATGGTAAAAGTCTTTAAAAGTTAGCCTCAAAGTTGACGAAAAAGGATCTGCCCGGCAAAGGAAAACCGCGTACGTCCACGGCCTGTTCGTCGGCAACGTTCTTCACTTCGAATCCCGTTTTGAATCCCTCACCAGGTTCGACGACCAATCCGGCGTTTACGATTTGCCTTTCGGGCAGCAGCTTGGTGTTGGCCTGGGTGATAAAGTTTCCGCCGATGTAGTGGTATTCGACGAAGGGATGAAAACTGGAAAGATGCCCTTCCAGCCTGCCGAAGCCTTTGTGCCTCGGGCGGCCGGGGATCTGCCGGTCGGTGCGATTGGGATAATCCGTCGTGTCGATGGCATAGGTCAGGGTGTAGGAGCCGGTCAGGGTGAAGTAGCGCACTGGATAAAGCTTTAACAGGCTTTCCATCCCTTCCAGTCGCGCCTGCCCAATGTTATAGGGCTTATATCGAAATCCGGAAATGAGAACATACTCGATCAGATCCTCCACGTCGCTGCGAAAGTATGCGCCTTCGACAAAAAACCATGGCGTGGGAATCTGAAGGCCGGCGTCAACGTTCGTGGCTCGCTCCGGCTTAAGATCGGGATTGCCCTCGACGAATCCATGATTGTAATACATCTCGTTGAAATTGGGCGCGCGAAAGGAACGACCCGCATTGCCCTTTAGTACCAGCCAGTCAAGGGGCTTGATCGAAAGGCCGAACTTGGGGCTCCACTGGTTTCCCATGTCGGATACGTCGTCGTACCTGACTGCGGGAACGATGGTGAGAATTTCGTTAAACAAGAAAATCTGGTCACGCAAAGCGGCGGCCCAGGTGGTTCGCTGCGGATCGTCGAACTCTTCGTCTTTCAGAAAATTAAGCCCATAAATTCCCGAAAGGGTCCAAATCTGGTGGGTTCCCCAAATATATTGGATCGATTGTTCGGCCTCCGGCGCATATTCTTCCTGGTAGGTTTCAAGCGGCACGCCGGTCTGCTCGCCTTGGCGATCGTCGTAATCGGTTGAGGCGAAACGATGGGAAAGGCGGGTGTTGAAGTTAAGTCCCCGGGTAATAAGATCCGTTACGGCAAAGGAGAAGGTCGAAGTGTTTCGCATGTCCCGCTGGTTGACGTGGGGAGAGGGGAAAGTCACCATTCCCGGTACGCCGATATCGGAAATGAAAAATTCGTTCTGCCCTGCAAGATTCAAATGAGCGCCGAAATTGCGGTCGACCTTGACCAAAAGCCCGCCGGAATCGGTTTCGTTGTTTTCCCTGATGTCGTCGTAATCGTCCTTTTTGTTGTACTCGGTGCCGTTGTTGTTGATAAAGGGAAAGTTGCCGTCGGAATGCAGATAGGTACCTGAAACGAAGTACGAGGTTTTTTCAAAGCCCTGGGAACGGGTCGCCGCCACACGGCCCGTGTTAAAGGAACCGTAGGTAACCGCGATGGTGTTTGTGTCTTCTCCCGCGCATTTTTTGGTCACGATATTGACGACGCCGCCCACGGCGCCTTCTCCGTAAAAGGCCGAATCCCCGCCGCGTATCACTTCGATCCGTTCGATATGTTCCGGCGGGATCGTCGATAAATCGACGCCGCCGCCCACCGCCGGATTGATGCGCACGCCGTCCACCAGAACCACGACCTGGTTGGCGCTCGAACCCCGGATCGAGATCGTGGAAAGCTTGCCCAGACCGCCGAAGCTTCGAACGTTCACTCCGGCCGCCTGTGAAATCGCTTCCTCGGTGGTCACGAACCTGCCCGAGAATTGATCCATTTCGATAATGTCCACGAACACGGGCGGATCGTCCACCGACTCGTTGATCCGCCGGGCGCTGACGACGATTTCATCGTCTTCGAAGGCCCGGGCGTATTCCACGTTTTCGGCGGCTTCGTCCTGGGCGAGCGCCGATGAAAGAAAAGCGGGCAAAGCTGCGGCGAGAAGAACAAGCAGACATAGGATGCAAGGGCGGCAGATCATGGTTCACCGAATAAAGGAAAGGGTGTCGGGCCCGTCGTTGACTGTAAAGGTCGCCACGATTTTGTTTTGATTCATTGTGTCGATCACGAAAAGACGGTCGTGGTTGAACTCCGCGGCATATAGATAACCGTTGCCGTCCACGACCAGCGCCGAGGCATAGGAAAGGCCGAGGGTATCGTCGGGATCCCGGATGTCTATCGGGTCGAGCATCTCATGGGTTTCGGCGTCAAAGGAAAGCACCACGCCTTCGGCTCCGTTTCCGAGGTAGGCGACGTTGTCGGAGTTGATCACCATTTCGAAAGGCGCGCCGCCGGTCTCCACGCTGCCGACGATTTCGTCGGTTTGCGTGTCGATCAACTCGACTTTGCCGTTGCCGACGAATCCTTCGCCCACCTCGTAATCCCCGGCGGAAATCACGTAAACCAAATCATCGTCCCGGGCGTATACGCCGACGGTATCCCTGCCTTCCATTTCGATAATGGAGTCGACGGATTTGGATTCCGGATCGATCACGGCCACGAGCCCCGGACCGCCCGCCACATAAGCGCCGTCCAGGTTGGACAGCGCGGCGTAAGCTTTGCCCGCCGCCATGATCAACCCGCCGGGCCGCGCCCAGGTTTCACCGTCGCCGTCCGTGGGAAGCTCGTCGCCCGAGGGCATTGCGATGGTGTAAAGGGCGTCGCCGTCATCGTCGGCCAGGTCGTAATAGGTGACGTCGTTGGAAAGGAAATTGGCGATGAACGCCTTTTTGTCTTCGTGAAACGCCAGCATCATCGGATTGTTGCCGATGCCCACGGAAACCTGGCGGGAGATGGAAAGATCGTGGACGTCGTAAACCATCACGGAATGGGACAAAGAGCAGACCGCGTAAAGCTCTTTTTCGTAGACCACGGTCTGATTGATGGAACTCGACGTTACCTGAACGTCGTTGGCCAAAGAGAAACTGTCCGGACCGTTTATGGTAAGCAGGGAAAGGGTTTCGGAAAGCCCGCCTCCGATGACCAGGTAGTAGGGATAATCCCATCCGTCGCCGGTGTCATCGTCGTCGTCATCATCGTCGACCTGGATATCCGGAACGTCTTCATGTTGCTCCTCCAGATCGCCGCAGCCAAAAGAACAAAAAACCATCGACGCCAGCAATAGAATCAGGGCAAGCCCGAAAAGGCGGCAATCGCTTTCGTGATTGATCACTGTCTTCATTTTGATTCTCCGGTTTACTGATCGGTTATCGTCACTTCAGCATTTCAACTGTACCAATCCATCGCAGGTGATGTGATTGGGCATATGTTCGAACAGCTTTTCCGATCCCGGGAACTGCCGATTGCCGATGGTGATTACTTTCATCCTTGGAAATTGGTCCAGAATCCATTGCGCCGTCCGGAGCTTTTTTTCGAAAGGCGCGGCAAGGTCGATAACCAGAACGCCGGGATCACGGCTTTCGGCGTCGATCATATAAGCGCACTGATTGAAAAATGAGACCGGCTGCATGCCCGCTCTGCGAAATTGATGAAAAAGAAAGTCGCGCCTGGTTCCCTCGTCGGAAATGATCAATGCGATTTTTTTGTACATTTTAATTCTCCTTTTCTATGTAAAAAATCAGCAGCCGCATCCGTCGTCGTCATCATCGTCATCGTCGCCGCCGGTGTTATCGCCGCTGTCGTCGTTATCGTCGTCATCGTCATCGCTGCTGTCGTTATCGTCATCATCGTCATCATCGTCATCATCGTCATCATCGTCATCATCGTCGTCATCATCATCGTCGTCGTTATCGTCGTCATCATCGTCGTCGCCGGGGCTGCCCACATGGAGATATCCCACGGCGTCGAGGTCGAAACCGCCGGAGCCGGTTGTCGGCCAGTTGTCGTGAATCGGATTGCCCAGGGAGTCGACGTATCCGGTGGTGGCGCCGCTTTGGGTTCCGTAGCCGGGAATATCGACGATCTTCACGTAATTGATGTTGTTCAGATCCACGTCGCCGGATTGCACTTCCGTTGTGCCGGAAAGCTCCGACAGATCGAAGGGGCTGCCCACGCCTACCAGTTGTTTGCCGGCAAGGTTGTAGCAGTCCGAAACGTCGAGGAATGCGAAGCCGCCGGGCGTATAGGGGATTGTGGAAATCGACGGAAAACGGACGAAGGTGGCGCCGTCGGTGGATACCTCGACGTAAGCCAGTTCCGCGAAAACGGCATCGGGATAGGAATTACCGAAGGGATTTTCGAATACGACGATGTCCCATCCGGTGCCGTCGCCGATGGGTTCGTCGAAGGTGAGGGTGATTTCACCCGGCGCAACGGTGTCGTCGGCCGGAGTAACGTCGCCGAGGCTCACCACGTTATAGACGCTCGTTCCCGCGGAACCCAACGCCTCGTTGGGATCGGCATAGCTGGTCCCGCCGTCGGAGCGTACGTAGTTTTCGTATCCCGTCGCCCAACCCAGAATGGAGGCGTCGTCCCAGGGAATTCCCGCTTCGTTGTAAGATCCCGCCGCAGCCAAGGACGCAAACCCGGTAAGGGCGAAAACAGCGGCAATAACGATCGACAAAAAGGTTATATTCAATTTCATGGCTTTCTCCTTAACTTCCGCAAACAAGGGAACGGTCTTCGGCGTGATCCAGGGAATCGCTTGCGTTGTCCGTGTTATCGTCGATTCCGTCGGGAATGCCGGAATCCTCTTCGCCGCCGCTTCCCGGGCCGAAGGGCGTGGCACATTCCGGACCAAAGCTCTGCACCGAACCGTCCATTGCAACGCTTTCAAGGGTATAACAGTAGGCAACGTCTTTTTTCAGACCGTCGTCGACGTATTCGTAGTCGTAAACGTAAGGTTCGATCGGGCGATCGTTG